>Ga0302325_10000511_pt1 | contig 107641 bp, 102 predicted proteins | sample Palsa_T0_2_FD_201948 | JGI IMG/M metagenome (GOLD analysis project Ga0302325, IMG submission 201948) | Peat permafrost microbial communities from Stordalen Mire near Abisko, Sweden - Palsa_T0_2 | ecosystem: Environmental > Terrestrial > Soil > Palsa > Peat permafrost | place: Sweden: Abisko...
TGTTCCGGAAACAGCGTGCTCTGACTACGATCTTCGCCTTCGATAAATCGCTTCACCAGTCCCTCCCGCTACTCGGAAGTAGAAGGCTCTACGCTATCAAATTAATCAGCGTTTTCACACAGCCTCGGTCGATTGTAGCCGCCGGAGCGGGTACCGGCGTCCTCGGAGAATTCAAATGGCTCTCGATCATTATGTGACGCTCGGCCGTTCGGGCCTGCGCGTCAGCCCCCTGTGCCTTGGTGCGATGACGTACGGGAGATCATTGCGAAGTCGCACGACAGCACGGTCGCGCGGGTTGCGCTGACCTGGGTCCGGATGCGACGCGATCCATAACGGCGGAACGAGGGTGAACGGTGTCCACGCCCCACCCTCGACATTCGTCCTCCGGAAGACCGAGACGCCCCATTAAGAATTACATATTTTAGTTGCAGTATATTGGGGAAAGTATTGATATTAATATGACTTATCAGTCCGAATCTCATGACGCCAACCAGCTCACGGCACCCGGAATTCAAACCGGTCGCCTTCATCCGCGCGTGCGGACTCGCTCGCATTCAGGGCGACGTCGTACAGTCCCGATGTCAGCGCGGCCGAATACAGGAATATGGTCACGTAGCCGTCGGGTCCCAACGCGACCGAGTCAAGCGTCCCCACCGTCGCATGCCCGGCGCTCGCACCCGAGGGCTCCACGGTCAACCGATACTTGCCGCTGGCGCCGTGCACCGAGGGTACGAGCTTGAGCTCGATCGCGCGCCGCACTCTGAGTTGCGCGATCTCGAGTGCCCCGCGTCGATCGCGTGCAGATGACCTACCTGCCCGGCGCGGTTCTCAATGCAACTGGCCCCAACGGCGACCTCGTGTACGTCCACTTCAGCTTCGCCGATACCAACGGCGGGTTCGTCCCGAACGAGGATGGCGGCGGGACCGGTCCGCCACACTGATCCGCTGACCAGCCGCGTGGGATAGATCGCCGCGTCGCGACAGATACTCATATGGCGACCGCGCGCCGTAGGGGAGCACTCGAGTGATCATCGCGGCAATTGCCGTCAAACAACAACCCGTTCGTCGGCGCCGCCTCCGATGGCGGAGGCGGCCGATGAAGGCAACATTGAGTCGGCTCCGGCAACCTGCGGCTCTTTCGGCGGGTGGCTCACCACGGACGTGACCCCCGTCTTTTTCCTCGGCGTCGGCTAGTGGAGTCGAGGTACGCTGCGTGGCGCCGTTACTTCTCTTTTATCCCGGCTGCAATGCGGTCACCGAGATCTTTGTCGACCTTGCGCCAATACTCGAAGGCCCGCCCGAGCACGGGTTCGGAAACCCCGTCCTTGAGGTGTCCGACGATATTGCTCACGAGGCGTGCGCGCGCCGCGTCATCGAGTACGCGACGTACCATGGTGCCGGCCTGACCGAAGTCATCATCCTCGGGGCGCAGGGTGTACGCCTTGCGCACCATGTCGCCGTCGGCGGACCAGAGGCCCGCTGCGTCCGTGCGCTCCGGGTCGGCTTTGGGTCCGCCGTAGGAGTTCGGCGCGTAGACCGGATCCGACACGTTCTGAACCCGCATGGGGCCGTCCTTGCTGTAGCTGTGCACGGGTGATTTCGGTCGGTTCACGGGGATTTGCTTGTAGTTGACGCCGAGCCGAGCGCGGTGCGCATCGGAATAGGAGAACCCGCGGGCCAGCAGCATCTTGTCCGGACTCAGTCCGATACCAGGCACCAGATTATTGGGCTCGAAGGCCGCCTGCTCGATCTCGGTGTGGAAATCCGCGATGTTGCGGTCCAGCGTCAGCTTGCCCACTTCGATCAGGGGATAGTCTGTGTGCGGCCACACCTTGGTGAGGTCGAACGGATTGAAACGATAGGTCTTGGCGTCCGCAAACGGCATGATCTGCATCTTCAGCGTCCAGCGCGGGAATTCACCCTTCTTGATCGAGCTAAACAAATCTCGCCGATGATAATCGCCGTCCGCCCCGGCCAGACGGTCCGCGTCGGCCTGCGTCAGGAAATCAACGCCCTGATCGGTCTTGAAGTGATACTTCACCCAAAATTTCGCACCCTGTGCATTGACCCACATATACGTATGGCTCGAATAGCCGTTCATATGACGCCAGCTTTTGGGGATGCCTCGATCACCCATGAGCCACGTCACCTGATGCGCCGACTCGGGCGACAACGTCCAGAAGTCCCACTGCATGTCGTGGTCGCGCAGGTCGCTGTCCGCGCGGCGCTTCTGCGAGCGGATAAAATGCTGGAACTTCAAGGGATCTCGAATGAAAAAGACCGGCGTGTTGTTGCCGACCATGTCATAGATGCCCTCGCTCGTATAGAACTTCAGGGCGAAGCCGCGCGGGTCGCGCCAGGTGTCGGGACTCCCCCGCTCACCGGCCACCGTCGAGAAGCGGATCAAGGTCTCGGTCTTGGCGCCCGGCTGGAAAACGGCGGCCCGCGTGTAGCGCCTCACGTCTTGGGTGACCTCGAAATGTCCGAAGGCGCCGCCCCCCTTCGCGTGCGGCTGACGCTCCGGGATGCGTTCGCGATTGAAGTTGGCCATCTGCTCGATCAAGTAATGATCGTTCAGCACGATGGGACCATCCGCACCAATAGTGAGTGAATGTTCGTCGCTCGCGACCGGTGCGCCGGCGTCGGTCGTGGTAGGGTTTGTCGATTCAGTCATGCGGTGCTCCGACTCGTTGAGCCGTGTATGCTCGATCTATTGGCGGCATAATCTTGTACCCGCCTGCGCGAAATTGCCAATTTCTGTTGGGATATCGCCCGACCCGCGCACGCCGACTTCCGGCGCATTTGGCGCCAATTTAGAGCAATCTGCGTTAAGCGCACGCAAGCGCAAACGGTTCACGCAGAGTAGTTTCATCCAGCGAGTTATCCGGCCCCGGGCCGATTCGATTGACCATCGACCTTGACTGACCCGCCGACGAACGAGGAGTGGAAGGGGAATGAAAGACCAAACCGCGATTGCATCGGCTGCGGCCCGAGTGGGAGATCTAGTGATGCGGGCGATGGTATTCTTTGAGTCGAATCGTGAGGTGGCCTGGCGCTGCTTGAGAGATGCGTCGACCCTCCTCGGCGGGGAGTCCAAAGCGATTGGCATTGATACGCCGCGGTTGCAAAGCATTTTGCGGCCCGGCGGTCTCGCCGCTTGGCAAGCCAACCGGGCCCTCGAGTACATAGAGGACAATCTTGGATCGAAAGTGGCGATTCAAGAAATTGCAGACTGCGTGGCCTTGAGCAAAAGTCATTTTTCGCGAGCATTCAGACAGAGCTTTGGCTCCGCACCCATGGCGTATGTCGCCGCGCGAAGAGTCGAGCGCGCCAAGCTCATGATGACATCCACACGGCAGAGGCTGACGGACGTTGCGCTGACATGCGGATTCTCGGACCAGTCGCATTTGACCAGGTCCTTTCGCCGCGCCGTCGGTATCAGCCCGGCGCGCTGGCGTCGCATATCGCTACGCAGCTCGGAGGCTCTCGTCTACGTCGACCGTGGACGCGCTAAAGGAAATGTCGCCGCCGCCACGATCTGATAGGCTCGCTGCGATCACCGTTTTTTGCGCCGCAGTCCGTCCATCAGGAGGTCGATAAGCCGCCGCGCGCTCGCCTCCCACGCCTCGTCGGGGTTGCCATAGCTCACACCGACCATCGCGCGCAACAAGTCAGATGGGGCGATGTCTTTGCGCACCTCTCCACTTTCGGCAGCGCGTTTCACAAGGGTCGTCATCGCGCGCGAGATCAGTTCCGCCGAGTTTGCACGGAGCGCGGACGTCGCGCCTGCCGCCGCCCCCAGCGATGGTGCAATCAGCCGCTTGGTGGCGATGTAATCGACGAATAGGTGCATCCACTTATGCAGCGCTTCGCCCGGCGGCGATGATTTTAGTAGTTGTGGGACGGCTTCCGCCAACTGTTCGACCTCGCGGCGGTAAACCGCTTCGACAACCGCCTCTCTACTCGGGAAATGGCGATAGAGTGTGCCGATTCCGACGCAGGCGCGACGCGCAATCTCCTCCAGGCTGACGTTTAGCCCGACATCTGCAAACGCCGCCTTGGCAGTGTCGATCAATAATTGTCGATTCCGGGCGCTGTCGGCGCGAGGTTTGCGCGCTTGCGCAAGGGGCTTTCGTTTCACTTGTAACCGCTCCTCCCGAGGAAAGCACTTGCAAAGCGGAGGAGCCCTCCGTATATTAAGCGGAGGCTCCCTCCACTTCCCATTAAACCACCTTACATGGTGCAGCGGTAGGGCGAACCGAAAACACCGAGGAGTGACCATCATGACCCACTCATTTGGACCCACATCGACCACGAATGAGGTACTGCAGGGCATTGACCTGACCGGAAGGCGGGTGCTCGTCACCGGTGTTTCCGCGGGGCTCGGCGTCGAAACGGCGCGCGCGCTGGCGGCACATGGGGCGGAAGTCGTGGGAGCCGCACGTGATCTCTCGAAGGCGCAGGAGGCTACCGAGGCGGTTCGCTCTCAGGCCGCACGCGGAGGCTCTCTGCAGCTCGTTCAACTCGATCTGGCATCGCTCGAAAGCGTCCGCCGGTGCGCCGATGGATTGCTTGCCGCCGGCAAACCGTTCGACGTGATCGTTGCCAATGCCGGCGTCATGGCATGCCCCAAAGGTATGACGGTCGACGGGTTTGAAACGCAGCTCGGCACCAACCACCTCGGACACTTCGTTCTGGTGAATCGCATCGCCTCGCTCCTACGGCGAGGTTCACGACTCGTGAATCTCTCCTCGGCGGGCCACCGATATTCCGACGTCGATCTTGACGATCCGAACTTCGAGCGCTCCCCCTACGCCGAATTCATTGCCTATGGCCGCTCCAAGACCGCGAACGTGCTGCTTGCGGTCGAATTCGACCGCCGCCACAGGGCACGAGGCATCCGAGCGACGGCGGTGCACCCGGGGACCATTCATACGGAGCTTACTCGCCACATGGCGCCCGGCGCACTGGAGAAATTGATCGCGGAGATCAACGCCAGCCAACCCAAGGGCACTGCGCCCTTTAGCTGGAAGAGTATTCCGCAAGGTGCGGCTACGTCGGTGTGGGCGGCCTGCGTCGCCGACGCCGAGGCGACTGGGGGTCGCTATTGTGAAGATTGCCACGTTGCCGAGGTCGCTTCAGCTCCTGGGCTGCGTTCCGGAGTGCAGCCTTACGCGCTCGATCCCGACCGCGCACAGGCGCTGTGGAAGAAGAGCGAAGAGTGGGTCGGTGAACGCTTTGGCGGGATCTGAGCAACAACCCGAGGAGATATCATGATCAGGACATCTAACACGGACCGGGCAGAGCCCAGAGCAGCCGACCTGCTCATCCCGGTCATCCGAACGGCGGCGACCATCGGCTTCGCCATCGCGCCGTGCTCGCTCGGCTTCGTCATCATCGCGGTCTCCGAACAGTTGATTCGGTCGATCATGGTGGGCGATGACCCTGAAATGCTCGTGAGCGACCTGCAGAATCAGTTTCCGAGCGATGCGCTCGAGGTCATCGAGGAAGATCATGCCGGTTTAGTCTCGAAGGTCGTTGACCTGATCGAGCATCCCGCCCGGGTCCTGGAACTGCCTCTCGAAGCCGACGGCATTCGCTCGCATGTTCTGAATGCGATACAACAAGTGCCTGCCGGCACCTTCTCGCGCGAGGATCATTCATATGCCAAGTAAGGTCTGGTTCATAACGGGTACGTCCAGAGGGTTCGGACGAGTTTGGGCGGAGGCGGCCCTGGCGCGCGGCGATCGGGTCGCCGCCACGGCACGCGACGTCGAGACGCTCGCCCCGCTCGTGGAGCGATACGGCGATCTCGTAGCGCCGCTCACGTTGGATGTCACCGACAAAGCCGCGGCCGCTGCCGCGATTGCGTTTGCACATGAGCGCTTCGGCAGGCTCGACGTGGTAGTCAACAACGCGGGCTACGGGCTCTTCGGCACGATCGAAGAGGTCAGCGAATCGGAAGCAAGGGCGCAACTCGAAACGAATCTGTTCGGCGCGCTCTGGGTGACCCAAGCCGCTTTGCCGTTCATGCGCGCCCAGGGCTCTGGACATATCATCCAGGTATCTTCCATCGGCGGGGTCAACGCGTTCCCTACCGTGGGTCTTTATCATGCATCGAAGTGGGGTCTCGAGGGTTTTAGCCAATCTCTCGCCGCCGAAGTGGGCGGCTTCGGGATCAAGGTGACCATCGTCGAGCCCGGCGGTTTTGCCACCGACTGGGGCGGGGCCTCGGCGAAGCGCGCGGCACCCATGAGGGTCTACGACGGCGCTCGTGCGGCGATCGCGGCGGTTCGAGGCAGCTCCCGACCGGGCGATCCGGATGCGACGGGCCCCGCCATCCTAAAGGTGGTCGATGCAAAGCATCCTCCGCTTCGAGTCTTCTTCGGCTCGAGCGGTTTGCCGATGACCAAAGCGGAATACGCTCGGCGAATCGAAACCTGGGAGAAGTGGAGCGACGTGTCGATAGAGGCCCAGGGCAACTAGGCGGCCGCCGTTTGGTTCCTGACTCTCGGGAGCACTTCCTTGCCGTAGAACTCGATGACCTTCTGCTGATCCGATTGTCCTGAATGGATGTTGACGATGGTGACACCGCTGTCGAAGAGCCTCTGGATCGTTTGCACGTGCGCGTCCGGATTGGAACTGACGGTCCAATCGCCAAAGACCTTCGGCAATGGCAGTTCCGTTTGAGCGCGCTGTTCGATCTGTGCCGGGTCCGGAATGTTCTGGTATCCCTTGAACGCTTTGGGAATGAAGTTCCATAGTTTGGCTGCCGCCTGCGCCTCACTCTGATCGCCCACGACCACGAATGCTTCGACGAGCACGGGCATTGCGCCCGGATCTTTTCCGGCGGAGCGGGCTCCGCTTTCCCATTCCCCCTTGTGCTGCTTCCAGGTTTGCGGATCGGTGATCAGGCCGTCACCGTGCTCGCCCGCTAGCTTCATCGCCTTCGGGCCGTTCGCGGCCAATAGTAACGGAATCGGTTGAGGTGGTGGATCGTAGAGCTTGCCGTCGACCTTGTAGTGCGCACCCTGGTGGCGCAGCGGTAGTCCCGTCCAGAGTTGGCGGATGATCGTGACGGCCTCGATGAGTCGGTCCCAGCGCTCGCGCCACTTTGGCCATTCACCGGTCGCGGCCTGTTCGTTCAGCGCCTCCCCGGACCCGAGTCCAAGGAAAATGCGGCCAGGGTAGAGCAGGCTCAAAGTCGCGAACGCCTCCGCCACGACGGCCGGGTTGTATCGCAATGTCGGACACGTGACGGTCGGTCCCATCCAGATGCGCTGAGTTCGCTGCCCCAGGGCACCCAGCGTCACCCAGGCCTCTCCGGCGTGGCGCTCGTTCGCTTGCCAGGGTTGGAAATGATCGCTGGTAGCCACGAGATCGAATCCGGCGCTTTCCGCCGCAGCTCCGAGGCGTATCAGTTCGGGAACCGGAAACTGCTCGTGGGCGAGCATGAAGGAAACCATACGCTTGGACAGCGGGCCTGAACGACTCGTTGCCCCCAGGGGCGCCGCTGCTGTCAAGGTGCCGCCGGCGCTGCCCCCTTGTGCTGCCGCTACATTCGCGGCCGGAAGGCCGGCGCAGACGGCGCTTAGCAGAGCAGACTTCAACACCTGGCGTCGGGAAGCGCCGGCGAAGTCCCTCTCAAGCAAGATCGAGCTCAACATGGCGTATTCTCCTATGAAGGGGAAGCCTGCTCTATCCCAGGCAGGCAGAGCTGTAGGATCTGGCCGCGAACGTCACGGGGAGCAGCGGCCGCTCGGTGTGATATCTGCTCCTACTGGCGGCCGTGAATCGGCGCAGACGCAGAAAACCAAAAAGGGGTGCGAATGGACGCAGACGCTGTCTTGGAACGACGTGCCTACCGAAAAGCCTCTCTGCGTATCCTCCCGCTCATCGCGTTGGGCTATGGCGCCGCTTACATCGATCGCGTGAACATCAGTTTCGCTTCCCTGCAGATGAACCGCGACTTGAAATTCAGCGCGACAGTCTATGGATTTGGCGCAGGTCTCTTCTTTCTGAGCTACGCCGCTTGCGAGGTGCCGTCGAATTTGCTGCTCTACCGATTCGGTGCCCGACGCTGGCTGGCCCGGATCATGGTGACCTGGGGCTTGGTGGCGATGGCGATGGTCTTCGTGCGAACTCCCACGCAGTTTTACATCGCCCGCTTCTTACTTGGCATCGCAGAAGCCGGGTTCTTTCCGGGGGTGATCTTCTATCTGACACAATGGTTCCCGCCGGAGTTGCGGGCCCGCAGCGTCACACGCTTTTACATCGCGTGGCCGCTGAGCTCGGCGGTTATGGGGGCTCTGGCCGGTGCGCTAATGGGCCTCGATGGTCATCTGGGTCTCAGCGGTTGGCAATGGCTGTTCGCCGTCGAGGGTCTCCCCGCCGTGGTTCTCGGTGTGGTCTTTTTCATGCTGCTGCCGGACGGCCCCGCGACCGCCCGCTGGCTCACGGAGCCGGAGCGGCGTGCGGTCCTCAAACGCCAAGCCGATACCGCGACGGCTGCGCATGGCCATTCGGGATCGATCGGCGTCGCCCTCGCAGATGCGCGCGTGTGGCTGCTCGGTGGATGGATGTTTTGCATGCTTGGCAGCAGCTATGCCTATAGTTTTTCGGCTCCCGCGATCGTCCAAAGACTCTATGGCTGGAGTATCGCCACTACCGGATTTGTCATCGCGGCTATGTTCCTCTTAGGTGCCGCCGCCATGCTGGTCAACGGAATTCTCTCCGATCGAGCTCGCGATCCTTTCCGCCACTTGCTGCCCGGCTGTTTCATGATGTCCGGCGGTTTCCTGATGCTTGCGCTAGCGCCCATTCCAGGCCTCGCATTGGTCGGCCTGCTGGTCATTATCACCGGCCACATGTCGCTGCAAGGACCGCTCTGGACCATTTCGACCAGCTTTCTCCACGGTCGCACTGCGGCCGCGGGCATCGCTGCCATGAACACCATCGGCATCCTCGGTGGTTTTGTCGGTCCTTATTGGATGGGCATCGCCAAAGACCTGACCGGCAATGACCAACGCGGGCTCACCATCATGGCGATTCCGATGCTCATTGCCGCCGGTATCACACTGCACCTGCGGCGTCGTTCACAGCGGACCTATTCGCACTCACCGACGGCGGCCCCCGCCGACGTCTAGCTACGCCGTCTCCCGCAGGGACCGGCGCTCGCGGCGAGTCACCGTCGCGCGCACGCGCTGCGCGTTCGATGCTCGTCTCCCGCGGCCGTGGCAGGTTACCCGCATATAAAGCTGGCATCCGGATTCGAGCACGCGGCCAAGGCGCGCAGGGTTCCTCGCCCGTAATTCGCTCGCCCCCTCGCAAGAGACATTTGGTATGGTGCACGGCGGATGGGGGAGGAAACCGGATGTCTCGCAACACCGCGCTAGTCGTCACCGCCGCTGCGCTTGCCCTCGCCGCGGCGAGTAGCTCAACGCATGCCGCACCCGATGGCCCGCTCGGCGCGGGCGAGGATTGGCCGTCCGTCGGCGGCGCACCCGACGAATCGAGTTATTCGCGGCTCGACCAGATCAACGCGGGCGGCATCCGCAATCTCGGTCTCGCCTGGTCCCTCGACCTGCCCGGGGAAGTCTCGCTGGAGGCAACGCCCCTCGAGGTGAACGGCACGCTCTACTTCACCGGCAGTCTCGCCAAGGCTTATGCCGTGGACGCGAAGACCGGCGCGCTGAAGTGGACCTACGACCCGCAGGTCTGGAAACACAATCCGGACAAGATGCATTTCTCGTTCGGCGCCAACCGCGGCATGGCTTACGAGAACGGCAGGGTCTTCGCCGCCGCCCTCGACGGACGCCTTTTCGCGCTCGACGCGAAGACCGGCAAGGAGCTCTGGGTCGCAGAGTCGATCCCACCGGGTATGCTCAACGTCAGCACCGGCGCGCCGCGGGTCATGAACGGCAAGGTGATCATCGGCAACGGCGGCGCCGATTTCGGCTCGCGCGGCTTCGTCACCGCGTTCGATGCGAACACCGGCAAGCAGCTGTGGCGTTTCTACATTACGCCTGGCAGCCCCGAACAGAACAAGGCCGACCCGGCCATGGAGGCCGCAGCCAAGACCTGGAGCGCCGATTTCTGGAAGCATACCGGGGGCGGCGGCACCGCGTGGAACGGCATGACTTTCGACCCCGAGCTCGACCGCATCTACATCGGCACGGGCAATTCCGGCCCCTACGACCCGACCCTGCGCGATCCGGGCGGCGGCGATGATCTGTACAACACGAGCATCGTCGCGCTCGATGCGCAGAGCGGAAAGTACATCTGGCACTACCAGGAGAACCCACGCGACTGCTGGGACTACAAGTCGACTCCGAACATCGTCATGGCGACGATCCCGATCGACGGCCAACCACGCAAAGTGCTGTTGCACACGCCGACCAACGGCTTTTTCTATGTGCTCGACCGCAAGAGCGGCAAGCTGCTCAATGAGCCCGGCAAAACCACGGAGATCTCGTGGGCCAAGAACATCGACTGGAAGACCGGCCGCCCGAATGAGTATCCGGACATCCGCTATGAGACCGGCGAGACCAAGCTGTGGCCGGGCAGCGTGGGCGGGCACAATTGGCAGCCGATGAGCTACGATCCGAAGACGCGGCTGGCCTACATTCCTATACAGCAGATCGGCGTGCGCTTCTCGCGCCATGGCGGCTCAGAAAACGGCTTCAACGTCATGGGTCTGTCGGTCGAGCCGATCGTCGAACGTCGGGGCGACGGCTACGGCTACCTCGTCGCCTGGAATCCGGTGACGCAGAAGGAGGCCTGGCGGGTGCAGCATCGCGGCCTGTGGAACGGTGGCACGCTCGCGACGGCGGGCGGCCTCGTGTTCCAGGGCGAGGCCACCGGCGCCTTCACGGCCTACGACGCCAAGACCGGCAAGTCATTGTGGAAGTTTGACGCCGGGCTCGGCATCATCGCCGCGCCGATGAGCTACCTTATCGACGGGCGGCAGTACATCTCGATCCTGGCCGGCTACGGCGGCACCGCCGCCGCCTACGGCCACTTCATGGACATGGGCTACAAGTTCGGCAGGCAACCGCGCCGTCTGCTGACCTTCGCGCTGGGCGGCGACAACACGCTGCCGCCAGGCGCTCCACCCGACTTCACCGTCCATGCGGTGGATGATCCGGCGTTCAAGCTGAAGGAGGCCGATGTCGCGGACGGTCGCGCCCTTTCGGTGCAGTGCGCCGCCTGCCACGGCGTCGGCCTGCAGGCGACCGGGACCCCGGGCCCGGACCTCCGGGAGTCGCCGGTCGCGCTCAGTTTCGACAGCTTCAGCGCCCTGCTGAGGAGCGGCGCACTGATCGAACAAGGCATGCCCCGCTTCCAGAACCTCACCGATGACCAGATCCGCGACCTTTACGCCTATATCCGCGCCAAGGCGCGCGAGGCGCTCGGCAAGCGGCCGAAGGACGATACGGCCCCGCATCCGCAACTCTGATCATAAAAATGAAAGTCATTATCACCGGAGCGACGGGAATGGTCGGGGAAGGGGTGCTGCGCGAGTGCCTCGACCATCTCGATGTCGATCTCGCGCTGGTCATCAATCGAAAGCCGGGCGGAATATCGCATCCAAAACTTCGAGAAATTGTGCATGCCGATTTTTTTGATCTCGCGTCCATCGAGCCGCAATTGATTGGATACGACGCTTGCTTCTTTTGCCTCGGTACATCATCCGTCGGCATCAGCACAGAGGAGTATAGGCACATTACGTACGACCTCACCCTAAACGTAGGCCGGCTTTTGGCAAAATGTAACCCGGGGATGACCTTCTGCTACGTCTCGGGTGCGGGTACCGACAGTAGCGAACAAGGAGGAATCGCATGGGCCCGCGTCAAAGGCGCGACCGAAAATGCCTTGATGCGGTTGTTCAAACGAGCGTACATGTTCCGTCCCGGCTTCATGAAAGCTACGCCCGGCCAGAAAAACGTAAAGGGCTATTACACATGGATCGCCTGGCTCTATCCCCTTGGACGGGCCATTTACCCGGCAGGCTTTTGTACTTTGCGGGAGCTGGGCCGGGCCATGATCAATGCGGTCGGCAAGGGCTATCCTCGACAGCTCCTCGACGTGAAGGACATCGTGCAGTTGGCGAAAGCTTGAGGCAATGGTGAGGCCACTCGGAACGTGCACAACCAAGCCCATCTATTGCCGCTCGATACTCTTTTTGAAGCCAAGCACGGCCGCGTCTTGAGGCTGACGCCGAATCTCAGGCGACTGTACGGGAGCTTCCGAATGCCGCAAGCGCATTCTCGTCAGCACGTCTTTAGCAACTTTGTGTCCACCTTGGACGGTGTCGTATCGCTGCAGGCACGAGGTCACGAAGGCGGCGGCGACATCAGCGGGTTCAATATCCAAGATCGCATGGTGATGGGCCTGCTACGTGCAGTTGCCGACATCGTGATTGCCGGCTCCGGCACGCTCGAGGCGGACCCTCGGCACGTATGGACGCCGGACGGCATATGTCCGGAGCTGACCGATGACTATCGGCTGCTGAGAACGGCGCTGCGCAAACGCGCTGTGCCACTGAACGTCATAGTCAGCGGCAGTGGCCAGATCGATCTGAGTCTGCCCGTGTTCACATCCGGCCGCGTGCAAGCGCTGGTAGTAACGACCGCCGCGGGCGCGAAGCACTTGCTCAAGCGAAAGACACCTCCGCGGCTCGAGATCCGCGCCATCCCTCGCTGTCGGGACAATATCCCGCCGAGTTCGATCCTCAATGCGGTCGGCCGGATGAATGCCGGCAAACACATCCTCATCGAAGGAGGCCCCCGGTTACTCGGCGAATTCTACGCACGGCGGCTGGTGGACGAGCAATTTCTGACCCTGGCGCCGCACATCGCCGGCCGCGAGTATGGCGACGGACGACTCAGTCTCGTGATGGGGCAGGCGTTCCCGCCGGGTGAGACGCGATGGGGCACTCTGGCCGACGTTCGACGCGGCGCCAGCCACTTATTTCTGCGTTACACGTTCCGCCGCTGATGCCAGCGCTCGCGCTAGCCGTGCTCGCGACCCGCGGAATGATTCCCGGCGACCGAGCCCAGTCGAATGCCCGCATGAGTGCGCCCATCTCTCCGCCGCCGCTCAAGAATCTATCGGCAACGCGGAGTTTGGAAGCGTCTTCCGAAGTCATACCCTCATTCTAGGACAATCAGCGCCCGGGCGGGAAAGGCGTCAAATCAAATAGCGTCGTTGGATAACACGATCTCGGTTCGATTGGATGGGGATTTGCTGGATCGTAAAACTTCGAAGTGCAGTGCAACTGCATCGTTCGCGCGAACCGGGTGCTGCCATTTGATCGCGTCGATTCCCGGCGAGCCGAAAGCGAATTGCGTCTGCAAGAATCGGTCTCGGCACCGCCGGGCGCCCCTTGGCTGATCTGGTCGAACTCAGCGCGGCTTTCGCAACTGTAAAATCGAAATACTGTCGAATCGTGCGGTTAGCGCGTGAAGTACCTCGCATAATCGCGTTTTCCTACGTGTATGTCGGCGAAAGTCGATAGCACGTGCCGCTTGGTCGCGGTCACAATTCAGCCCTATGACGTTCCGAGCCTCACCGGCGATCGACAGTTCAACAGCCATGGCGGCCGAGGCGGCCCAGATGGCGATTGAAGCGGGGCTCCGTTATGTCTCGTGCAGAGAGCCGGGCATACGTCGAGTGCGCGCCGGCAAGGGCTTCTATTACTTGACGCCCGAGAAGCGGCGGTTGACTTCAACCAACGAATTGAAGCGCATCGTGGGCCTCGCTGTGCCGCCCGCCTACAAGGACGTCTGGATCTGCGTGAACCCGCGGGGCCACTTGCAGGCCACAGGTCAGGACACACGCGGCCGCAAACAGTATCGTTACCATCCGCAATGGCGCCAGATACGCGACAGCGCGAAGTTCGACCGGATGATCGCCTTCGGCGATGCGCTGCCGAGGCTGCGCCGGAGGCTCACTCGAGATCTGGCGCTTCCAGGCTTGCCGCGTGAGAAAGTACTCGCCGCCGTGGCGGCGCTGCTCGATGTCACGCGCGCCCGCATCGGCAATGCGGAATATGCGCGCGACAACAAGAGCTTCGGGCTGACCACACTGCGCAACCGTCACGTCGTTTTCGTGCGCGACGGGCGTGCGGTCTTGAATTTTCGGGGCAAGGGTGGCGTTCAACACGAGATTCCCATCGGCGACAAACGCATCGTGCGCATCGTCCAGCGTTGCCAGGAACTCCCCGGCCAGCACCTGTTCCAGTACGTCGCCGACGACGGCAGCCGCTATCCGGTCGACTCCGGTCAGGTCAACGACTATCTGCGCGAAGCGATGGGCGATGATTTCACAGCCAAGGACTTTCGGACCTGGGGTGCAACTCTTCGGGCACTGGTGTTACTGGCGCGAACCCCCAGGGATCCCGAGGCGAGCGAGACCGCCCTGAAGAGGGCGATCGTCGGCGTCGTCAAGCAGGTCGCCGCGGAGCTGCGCAATACCCCCGCGGTGTGCCGCAAGTCCTATATCAACCCCGTCGTGTTCGACGGCTGGCGCTCGGGAGCGATCCATCGAGCCTTCGCCGGGAGCCAAGTCAGCATCTCGACGCGCAAGGCCGAGACGCTGGTGCGGGACTTTCTCAGGAAGCAGTAATCCACGCGACGCGGAGGCGATGCCGCAGCGCGTGTGCGTGACCAGGGCTCAGGCCGCTCTTTCGCCCGCGGTCAGCGGAAAGCGAAACGTCGAACCCTGGCCGATCGTGGATTCGACCGAGATGTCGCCGCCATGCCGCTCGACTATCTTCTTGCAGATGGCGAGTCCCATCCCCGTGCCGCTGAATTCCTCCCGTCCATGCAGGCGCTGAAACATGCCGAAAATCCGCTCGAAGTACTGGGATTCGATGCCGAGGCCGTTGTCCTGCACCGAGAATATCCATTTCTTGGCGCCGCTTCGGCGGGCGGCTATGTGCACGCCCGGCGCTTCAGCGCGGCGGTACTTGATCGCGTTGCCGAGGAGGTTCTGAAATAGCTGAGTCAGCTGGATCTCGTCGGCCAAGACGCTCGGCAAGGCGCCGTGAGTGACCTGCGCGCCGCTGTCCGCGATCGCCACGCGAAGATTTCTTATCGCTCGATTCAGGGCGTCTTCGCTCGAGGTCTTGACGAGCTCCACGCCCTTGGATCCAACCCGCGAATAAGCCAGTAGATCCTGGATCAGCGACTGCATGCGTTTAGCGCCATCCACCGCGAAGGCGATGAATTCATCCGCGTCGGCGTCCAGCTTGCCCTTGTAGCGCCTGGCGATGAGGGCCACGTAGCTCGCCACCATGCGCAGCGGCTCCTGCAGGTCATGGGATGCGACATACGCGAATTGCTGCAGATCCTCATTGGATCGTTTCAGTTCTTCCACGGTATGCAACAACTCGATGCTCGCCGCATTGCGCAGCGTGATGTTGCGGATCGCCACGGTCACCAGAGTCCCGGTGTCGCTCTCCAGTGGACTCAGCATGAGTTCCATCGGAAACCGGCTGCCGTCCTTGCGCAGTGCCGTGAGCTCCAATCCGGTTCCAATCTGTTGGGCGAGCGCATCCTCGGCCGAACGCAGACCATCGGCGATCAAGCGTTCCGCGAAGCCCTCGGGAATGATGTTCGTGAGCTTTTGGCCCAAAAGCTCGTCGCGTGGATAGCCGAACTGTTTTTCCGCCTGGAGATTCAAGAGTACGATCTCGCCCTGCTCGTTCACCACCACCATCGCGTCGGGGGCGGCTTCCAGTAGACCCCGGTACCGGCCTTCCATCCGCACCAAATGCGCGTCGGCGGCATGGCGCACGCTGATGTCGCGGATGGCCGCCGTTACCAATATTCCTTCCGGGCTGCGCAGCGGACTCAGCATGATTTCGATGGGGAACTCACTGCCGTCCTTGCGCCGCGCCGTCAGCTCGATTCCGGTGCCGATTTGCTGGGCGAGAGCGTCTTCGGCGGAGCGCAGGCCGTCCGCAACCAGCCGTTCCGTGAAGCCGTATGGAACGATGCTGCTGACCTTCTGTCCCAGCAGCTCGTCGCGGCGATAGCCGAACTGCTTCTCCGCCTGCAGATTCACCAGAACGATTTCGCCGCTCTGATTCACGACTACCATGGCGTCGGGGGCTGCCTCCAGCAATCCGAGGTACTTGGCTCCCAATTCCTTGGTCTCGCTCAAATCGCGGGTGATCTCGGAGAAGCCGCGCAGGCCGCCGTTGCGGTCACGCAGCAGCGTGTAGGTGGTGCTCGAGACGTACCGCAGGCCGTTCTTGCGCACCCGCCAGCCCTGCTCTTCGTGGCGACCGCCGGCGGCCGCAATCTTGAGCATTTCGGCAGGCTTGCCGGCTTCGATGTCCGCCTGCGGAAAGAAGCATGCGAAATTGCGTCCGATGATCTCCTCCGCAGCGTACCCGTTGATCCTCTCGGCGCCGGCGTTCCAGGTCACCACGCGGCCCATCGGGTCCAACATGAAGATCGCGTAGTCGTGAACCTCGTTGAGCAGCGTTCTGTATTGCTCCTCGCTCACGCGCAGCGCCTCCTCCCCCAAGCGGCGCCGGCGGCTGCCGCGGATGACGCTGATCCCGGCCGCGCCGCTGATCAACAGGCCCAAAGCGGTCCCGAGAAGGAGGCCGGTCCTGGCCTGCCGCAGCCGCCGTTTCGCATCGGCGGTGCGTCTGTCCAGCAATCCCGTCTCTTCGTCCTGCATGGCCTGCACGATCTGGCGAAATTCATTGGTGATCTGCGAACCTTGGCCGGTTCGTACAGCCTTGGCTGACGCGTCCTCTCCTTCGGCCCGCGGCAATGCATCGATTCGCTGGTCGAATTGCGTCCGCTCGGCGACCAGCGCCTCGAGCGCCGGCAGCCTTGCCTGCTGTGCGGGATTGTCCCAGGTCAAGACGCGGACCGCTTGCAGGTGCTGTTTGAGGTCCGCCATACCCGAGCGCCAGGAATCCAAATAGGTTTCCTCGCCCGTCGCGATGAATGCCCGGCCGCTCGCATCGATGTTCGTCATCGCGTAGAGCACGTCCTCGAGGTTCTTCAATACCAGATGGCTGTGCTGTACCCAAGCCTCGCTCTGCGCGGAAACGGCCATGCTCCGGTAATACAGGGCGATGACGAGGATCAGGATCGCCATGGCGGATACCACCGCCAACGTGATGTATCGATCCGCCCTGAATTTCACTGATTCGTCCACAGATCCGTCTCCCGAGTGAATCGGTTCATCGCGCGGCGGTGGCCTGTCCCAGCCCGCTGACCTCGGCATTTTCCGATTCCGAATTGATGCCGCAGAGTGCGACCCGAGCCTCGTCCGATATGCCGGCCCTGAGCAGATTGATGAACAGTGGTGCAGGAACGGGCTGGCTGAAATAATAGCCCTGGGCCTCATCGCATTGGTGCGCTTTGAGAAATTCCAGCTCCTTGAAGGTCTCCACGCCCTCCGCAACCACGCGCAGCTTGAGGCTTCGGGCCATGCTGATCACCGCGGTGACGATGGCGGCATCGTCCGCCGCCCGTCCGATCTGCCGCACGAATGACTGGTCGATTTTCAGGGAATCGATTGGAAACTTTCGGAGATAGCTCAGGCTGGAGTAGCCCGTCCCGAAGTCGTCGACGGCGACCCGCACGCCGCTCTCCTTCAGTGTGCGCAGAATGGTGGCGGTGGATTCAACCCGCTTCATGAGCGCACTCTCGGTCAGCTCGAGTTCCAGCGAGCGCGGATCGTAACCTGTTTCCTCGAGAATTTGCAGCAAACCGGGTAGAAACGCCTCGTCCTGGAATTCCACCGCAGAAACGTTGACGGCCATGGTGATCGTGGCTAACCCGGCACGCCGCCACTCGCACGCCTGCTCGCAGGCTTGGCGAAGTACCCAGCGGCCGATGGGTATGATCAGCCCGCAGTCCTCCGCGACGGGAATGAATTGCGCTGGAGGAATGGTACCCCGAACCGGGTGCGTCCAGCGTATCAATGCCTCGGCGCCGATGATCGTTCCCGTTCTCATGCAGATTTTCGGCTGGTAGTGCAAGGCAAACTCTTGACGCTCCAGCGCGCGCCGCAGGCTCTCTTCAATCGACTGCCTCTCCACCGCTCGCGCGTTCATGGCGGGCTTGAAGAACTGATAGCTCTGCCGGCCATTTTCCTTGGCCTGGTACATCGCAGTATCTGCATTCTTGATGAGTGTCTCTGCGTCCCGGCCGTCATCGGGATACACGCTCACGCCGATGCTGGTCGTGACGTGCAGATCGTGCTGGTCGACCGAATGAGGTATCGCCACGGTGCGCAGTATTCGAGCCGCCATGATGACGGCATCCTCCGCATGCGAAAGATCCGCGAGCAGCACGACGAATTCGTCGCCGCCTTGACGGCTGACTGTGTCGGCGCCGCGCACGGCGGCCGTCAAGCGTTTCGCGATGGACTGAAGCAGTTTGTCGCCGACGGGATGACCCAATGAATCATTGATGTGTTTGAAGCCGTCAAGATCGAGAAATAGAACCGCGGCCTGTTTCTTGCGGCGTTGTGCCGACGCGACGGCCTGGCCGATGCGGTCGTTCAGCAGCATTCGATTGGGCAACCCGGTAAGAAAGTCGTGCTCCGCCGAATGGGTCATCTGCCGCGCCATCGCTTGCGCGACGCTCACGTCGCGAAATACGATCACCGCGCCGATCGGCTTCCCTTCGCGATCGTGGATCGGGGCGATGGAGTCCTCGATGGGAATTTCCAGGCCGTCGCGCCTGATGAGAATGCAGCTCGGCGGCAGATGCACGGCCCGAATCTGCAGAATGGCCAGCTGCGTCGTCGTCTCGGTGGGCTCGGTGCTGCGGGGATCCAAGGTTCGGAACACCTCGGTCATGGGACGCCCCGCTGCCTCCTGCAGCGGCCAACCGGTCATCTTCTCCGCCACCAGATTCAGGAAAGTAATGTTTCCGGCGATGTCCGTGCACACCACCGCCTCGCCTATGCTGTTCAGGGTGACCAGCGCGCGTTCTTTTTCCGCGAATAAGGCCTCCTCCATGATCTTGCGCTCGATGGAGTAGCGAAGCGATCGGCGCAGACTGCGAGCTTCGATCTGACCCTTGATCAAATAATCCTGGGAGCCTTCCTGAAGCGATTGCGCGGCCAGCACCTCATCGTCCAATCCCGTGACCACTACCAGCGGAATGCGCGGTGCGGCGGCGTGCGCCCGGCGTATCGCCCCGAGACCTTGTGCATCGGGCAGACCCAGATCCAGGAGGATGATGTCGACCGTATTGCCGGCGAGATGCGCCTCAGCCTGCCTCATGGATGTGACGTTGATCAGATCGATGCGGTCGGCATCCTGCTCATCGAGCATCTCCCGTAGCAATCTGACATCTCCTGGATTGTCTTCGATCAGGAGCAGCGTCATCGCGGATTTTCTGATCATGCATTGTGCGCCTGCTGGGGCAGACGCACCTTGGTCAGCCAGAAATCGTTGATGCTCCTCACGAGGGACTCGAATTCGTCGAGCTGCACGGGTTTGGAAAGATAGCAGTTCGCCTGCAATTGGTAGCTGGCGACGATGTCAGCCTCCGCCTCTGACATCGTGAGGATGACCGTCGGGATGGTCTTCAATTCCTGATCCTCCTTGATATGCGCCAGAACCTCGCGCCCGTCCATTTTGGGGAGGTTGAGATCCAATAAGATGAGATCGGGCCTGGGCGCGCCGGCGTGCGCTCCCTGCCTGCGCAGAAACGCCATAGCCTCCACCCCGTCGCAGGCCACGTGCAGATGGATTGCTCCATTGGCCTCGCGGAAGGCTTCCCTCGTCAGCCGGACATCGCCGGGGCTGTCCTCGACCAGCAGAACGTCCATGGCCGTCCCCATTTCCGCTTTTTTGGCGTCCATGACGTACCTTTCAGTCCACGACCGCGGCCATGCCGTCTCCGCATTCTGCGATCCTTGGTTCGCGTCCGTATGTACGATGGGGCGCTTAGCGGACAGACAGTGCGTCGAATCGCGACCCACGTCTCCTTATGGATCCCGGAGCATTGCGCCGCTGCCGGGATTCTCCAAGTGCGGACGCCGCGGCCGGTGGGACTCTCCTCCATGACGAAGCTCGCTCCGCCCCGCTTCGTCGGTCAGGTGATGGGACTTTGGTTTTCTCGCGCTCGCCCTCGGAAACAATCTGGCGGGTCAACTTTCGGGCGAGTATGACGCCGCGAACCTCACTCTCTGCCCGGGCTGTTCCCCAAGATCTGCGGACTGCATCCGCATTATGACAACTGCAGCGCCGGGCGGAGCGGCGATCGGTGGCGGGGCCCGCATGAGGCGCCGTCTCGTCTGAGCTACACTTTTGCCGATGTGCGCCGATGAGTGTCTTTAATCTACACGCCGAGTTGGAGAGCCCGCAAAGTGGAGCGTGTATTCATTGGCCGTCAGCCAATCCTCGATCGCCATGGCAAGCTTTATGCCTATGAGCTTCTGCATCGGGGCAGCGACACACCGGCCAGCGCGGACCACGACGGCGACCGCATGTCCTCGGACGTGTTGTTGAATGCTCTCCTAGAGGTGAGCGGCCGAAAAATCAATGCATCCCATCCGGTGTTCATCAACGTCACTCGGAACGTGTTGCTGCATGGCGGCCTCGACTCTCTGCCATCCGAGCGGGTGGGGCTAGAAGTGCTCGAAACCGCAAGCGTCGATCAACGGTTGTTGGACAGGATCGGCGCCCTGCGGGCGCTCGGCTTCACGATCGCGTTGGATGATTTCACCTACTCGCCGGAGCGCGCCGGCCTCCTCGAACACGCCGACATCGTCAAGCTGGATGTCCTCGCACTCGATGACGCATCGCTCGAGCGCCACGTCGAGCTGCTCAAGCGACGCGGAGTGCGGTTAGTCGCGGAAAAGGTGGAAACACCCGCAATGTACGCCCGTGCGCTCGGGCTTGGATTCGATCTTTTTCAAGGCTACTTTTTCGCTAGGCCTGAGGTCTACAGCGGCAGGGCCATTCGCCCCAATCAGCTCGTCTTGATGCAACTGCTGGCGCGCATCCATGACCCTGAGATATCACCTGAAGAGCTCAGCGCCTTCATTCGAGGCGACGTCTCAATGTCACTCACGGTCTTACGGTGGGCCAATTCGCCATTTTATGGCCTGCTCAGTACGGTCGAGTCAGTCGAGCGGGCCGTCGTGATCCTGGGCTCGTACACCATTCGCAACTGGGTCTCGCTGCTGGTCCTCGCACGCGTGGGGGGCGCCGTCCCTGAATTGCACACGACGATTCTCGTGCGGGCGCGGAGTTGTGAACTGCTCGCCTCGGCGATGGAATATCGGAATCCCACGAGCTATTTCACCGTCGGCCTACTCTCAGCGCTCGACGTCATTTTGCAGGTCAATATGGAGCAAGCGCTCGCAAGCATATCGCTTGCGCCCGACCAAAAGGACGCCCTGCTCGACCGGTCGGGGCCGCTAGGCGCCGCGTTACGCTGCGTGCTGGCGTTGGAACAGGGCGACGAACGCGGCTTGCAATTCGGTACTCTGACTGCCGCCGATGTCAGCCGCTGCTATTTCTCGGCGGTCGACTGGGTCAATCAGTTGGGCAATCAAACCGCGCCCGAGAGACGCAGGCGCCTGCGCAACCAACCGCGGATTCGCCGCAAGGCCGTTCGACGTTAACTTCGGGAGTAGAGTTGCGTCGATTGCAGCCGACGGTGCTACCAGCAGCGCGACGCAGACGGGCGCATCACCCAGAACCTCGCTCGAAGAGGGCTCAACCTTCCACTTTGGTAGTCGGGCGATCCGTACCTGCATCAACCTCAGTGTGCCAGTGTCCTTTGTCGTCCTCGTAGGAAATCCGAGTCGTCTCGCCTGGTGCCGCCTGCTCGCCGGCAGCAAGTTTGGCCGCCTTACGGGCCGCATCTCGGGTCCGGAATGGCTCGGAGTACGTGCCGTTCGCCTCGTAGGCCCAGCCGCCGTCGTGCTTCAAAACTTTATAAATCATCTTGCTCATGCATCTATCCTAGAATCTTTGGAACCCACACACCTGACGAACCTCATGGGTGAGACAGGACCGGCCAGAATGGGTTCAGTCAGCCTCCGCGTTCGGGCAGAGTTGGGCCGCGAGCGCGGGCCCCTGGGGGCGCCTCATTCCATGTGCCGTCCACAGAGTATACGCCACGACGAGATCGTAGGCTTTGTGAAGCACAGGCGAATTGCGTCCGCCGAGCGCCGAGCAAGGGTATCAGGTCATTGGACCGGTCGCGAACCGATGGCGAGCGCGCGAACCATGAATCGAATGGCTCGTATCACGCGCGCATCCTGACCGTCCTCCGGGCGGACTGATTTAGTCGAGTTATGGTCGCAAGAGAACTCGATCTTCGGTGTCGACGTCTGAGGGGGCTTGGATATCGGGATGAACATCTCAGGGTTCGTTAATCCGAGGAGTCCAACCGCGATTTTTTGAAATGTAGACATTGCTGTGACCTCGACAATCCGTTTTCCATGGCAGCAGCTTGCAACACACGCGGACTCAGGCCAAATGCGAGATCTACATGAACGTTAAGAATAACTTAACCGTGGTTTTTTTGGGTGCTCAATCCCGAATGATCGTAGGTCGGCGCGTCGAGGGGCGGCATGCCTGGTGGGGGGCCGAAGTCGGGATTCTCAAAGAGCGGGGTCGTGATGTCCATCTTTCCCAGGTAGTGCAACTGAAAGAGGCGCCACTTGAATATCAACTGATCCCCCTGCTTCACAAAGCGTTCGAAGTAGATACCAATGGAGTTGCCAGGGCGGCCGTCAAGAAAGGCGTTTTGCTCCGTGACATACGTCCTGCTAGTCACTGCTCCGTTCTCGATGTGAACGATCGGCGTGCGGAAGGTCATCAGAACCCGTTGAAAATTCGGCATAAGACGCCTTAGATTCGCGACGATATCGGTGCGACCACGCAAGATTCTGCCGCCAATCCTCCACTCGGCATCCTCCGCAAAGCATTCGCCGAAGGCAGCATAATCCTTGCGCCAAACCGCGTCGAGGTAGCGCGCGTGCAGCTGACGGACTGTGAACTCGGCTACCATTAATTCGGTCATCGCATGTTCCTTTTCAAGGTTGGCGCTCAGCGTAGGGCAGTCTTACCCAACATCCTCCAATATCATCCTCCTCCGCTCAATCCCACGAGGATCCACTGAACAAACCGAGCCGCGTGCTGTTCCATCTGCGAGTAAGGTCCGGGCTCGTACCAGCGAGAATTCACGCCCTGCTGGTTGAGCTCGATGATGCGCTTGTCGGCCTCGCTCGTGACCCGCCAGAGCCACGTCAGCCGGTCGACGTCGTAGTCGATACCTGCCACTGCATCGCCGCGCACCAACCAAATGACTTCCATGTCCGTGCGATCGACCGTTTGCGGCACGAACCGGTAAATCAGCCCATGATCGGGATAGGCAAGGAAATGATTGGTTAATCCGACGTCGACGAACGTCACGCCGCCATCGAAGCTCGGAAACTGTCCCATGAGCGGGGCGAGTGGCCGACCATCCTCGCTGCCGCTCACGGCGTCATCGGTCAGGGCCGAGCGCAGGCTGTCGACGGCTTCCTGCCCCGGCAGCGCCTGCTCGCCCCAGTGGTCCACCTCGGCGATCTCGAGCCCCAGGGTGCGTGTTCGCTCACGGAGCCGCGCGTCGGCTTCCCGGTTGAGCTCTTCGGGGCGCGCATAGAGATGAAAGCGGGAGTACTCGACATGTGCCGGAGCACAGTGATAGCACTCCATGTAGTTCTCCTCCACGAGCTTCCAGTTCGCTCGGACCGGGTAGCTTTCGCGATGAGCCACCTTTGCCTTGCCCCAACCGTACACGCCCGCCGAGCGGGCGAGTACGGTCTCCACATCCTCGAGCCCGAGTGGCTCGTCAGCCAAGCAGATGAAGATCAGACCCTCGATGACGCGAAGATGCACGCTCTTGAGTCCGTACTTCGTGCGATCGAAGTCCGATGCGGTGTGGCGTGCGGTACGCAGTGTACCGTCAAGGTTGTAGCTCCACGCGTGATAGGGGCAAACGAACGCGCCAGCACGGGCATGTCCGCTTCGCTCGGTGCAGAGGCGCGAGCCGCGGTGCCGGCAGACATTGAGCAACGCGCGTAGCTGGCGGTCCTGACCGCAGACGATGATGAGGGATTCCTGAAAGATGTCGACCGTGAAAAAGTCGCCGGGATCCGGCGCCTGGCTGCGGTGCCCGACGCAATGCCAGTGCCGCTTGAGCAGGCGCTGCAGTTCACACTCGAAGAATGTGGAATCGCAATAGAACCGCTGGCTGAGGGGGTGGCCCGGGCGGTGGGCCGCGATCGCCCGGGCGATCGGGTCGATCGAGCGTCCCTCCTCCTCCATGCGCTCATTCAAGTTGGAATCTCCGCCGCCCATGCTGTGACCTTGCCAACTGCGCGCCATTCTTGTCAATCGAAAGTACGGGGAGCAAGATGGCTGCGGGCTGATGCGGTCGGGAGTGAGAAGCACAACCGGAGAAGACATGCACTGGACAATGACGAAGGCCCGCTCGCAACAGAAGGCGACTCGGCGCTCGGCGTTTTTTCGGGGATTGGTCGGACTTCTGATAATCGGTACCGGTTCCGCTGCCCTGCGCACCGAAGGCGCACCACAAACACCGATTGCGATCGCGGTGTTTGACTTTGAGCTGGACGATGTGACTCCAGCTTCGTCATTGCTGCAACAGACGACCAGCAGTACGGCCGCTTTACAGAAGGCGACCGATGCGGCAAGGCGCGCGCTCACGCGCTCAGGACGCTACCGGGTGATTACCCAGACCAACGTGCCCGCAACGTCCCCGCAGTCGGCTCGCCTAGAGGACTGCAATGGGTGCGAAGCGGCCATCGCATTGAAGCTCGGCGCCCAGCAATCGATGATCGGTGTGGTGCGCAGAGCCACGCAAACCGATTATTACGTTGGGATTGAAATTCGTGACGCGCGTACCGGCAAGCTTGTGAATGCACAATCCGCGAACTTCGCCGGCGGTGAAGAGGGTTGGGCGAGCGGCGTGCGCATGTTGCTCGATCATCAGGTGCTGTACCCCGACCAGCCGGAGCGTCTTTCCTCGTCCGACGAGTCGAGTTCAGCGAAGTGACGGTCACACCCGCAAGCGGCAGCTGCTGGTCGCTGGCCACCCTAATGCCAGGATTTACCTATAAATAATTAATATAATCCATATGTTATACGTCAATGCTCGATAGAAACCACCAATCGTCAAGGATCGCGCGATGCACCGCAAGCCAGTTGACGAGGTGGACCGTGCCGCTCACAGGGATAGCGCCCCGCCGATTCTCATGTCGCCGGGCCTCGCCTCGATCCGATCGCGAAGGCGTCCGTGCTCCAAGCGATCAGCGCCAGCAACCCGACTTGCAGCGGCAGCCGAAGCACCAAAGCCCAGCGCGGCACGGAAAATAGGTCGGCTCGCTGTAGCATGTAAATGTTGGCCGGAGTCACCGCGATCGTCAAAAGAAATAAGCCGATGCCGGCGACTCGTCGCGTCCTCGCCATGAGTACTCCGACAGCACCCAGCAGTTCGAATACCCCGGTCACCTGAACGGCCGCACGCGCCCAGGGGATATACGGCGGCACGATCTTCATCTCCAGATCCGTCGCCGCAAAGTGAGCGATACCACCGATGAAGAACCATAGAAATAGGAAACCTAGTCCGATCCACCGAGCTTTGCGCATTTTCATTGGCGCCATATAACGGATCTCAGTAACCGTCCGGTCAGGGCACATTGGCTATCGTTTATTGATTTCATCGGTTGGCGCATTGGTCGTTGAGCACTTCGGCGGCACACCGCAAAGCACTTAGTTGCGAGCCGCAGCTGGTTTGTGTTACCACAGAAGCGTGGGATTGCAACAGAAACTAGCAACACTGCGCGAGATTTCTCGCTCGCAAGGCGTAGGTGCTGTCATACGGCATGCATTTGGTAAGCTCTCGGCGCTGTTCGTTAAGAAGCCAGATGCTGGCTCTGCCAGTTGGTTGGCAAGCAAAAAAGCTGTCGATGACCGGTTCGATCGAAAGTATAACGTCGATACCGGAGGTGTCACCCACTTGCATGACCTCAAGATTGCCGGACCCAATAGGCGCTTCGGCACGACTCATATCGCCAGCGATCCAGACGAGTTCACCGCTGCCCTTTCCTCGCTGACGATTCGGCATGCCGACTACACATTTATTGACTTAGGCTGTGGTAAAGGGCGGGCACTCATATTGGCGTGCTCTTATTCATTTCGTCGCATTGTGGGCGTCGAATTTGCGCTAGAGCTTTATACAGCGGCGCAAGATAATCTGCGTCGTGCCGCCGCTGCTGGGGTCGATATCACCCGCATCGAGTTGCTACATGCTGATGCAACGCTTTTCGACTTTCCCATCGAACCGCTCGTTCTTTTTCTATACAACCCGTTTGACGGTGATGTCATGCAAACCATGGTTCACCGTATACGTCAAACGCATTTGCGCAATCCAAGACCGTTGTTCGTGCTCTATACCAATCCGCTCCTGTACAACCATTGGATCGACGCTGGATTCCTAACACTGCAGCGCGGGGATACGTTTGCGCTGCTCGCACCCCCGTAGCCCTGACCATCCTCTCGACCAGCGCAACGATAGGATCAACAGATTTCATACAGTTGTTGCCATCTAAGCCAAATGGACGTGTCATAAGCAGTCTGTCAGCATGCAGTGAGCAACGGAGGTGACCATGCCCACCCAACAACCGATTACGCTATTCCACTCGCCGCATACACGGTCCACCGGCGCATTGGCTTTGCTCGAAGAGTTGCACGCGCCGTATTCGATTCATGCGCTCAACATGAAGGCAGGGGAACAGCGGAAGAGCGAGTATCTCGCCGTCAATCCGATGGGAAAAGTGCCTGCCATACTGCATGGTGATGCGCTGATCACGGAGCAGGTTGCCATCGGCATATATCTTGCCGATCTTTTCCCGGAAGCCGGCATCACCCCTGCGATTGGCAGTGCCCTGCGTGGACGCTACCTGCGTTGGTACGTGTTTTACGCGGCGTGCTTCGAGCCAGCGGTCGTCGATAAGGCACTGAAGCGAGAACCTGGGCCGACGCCGATGTCGCCCTATGGTGATTTTGATATGACTTTCAACGCCGTGGTGTCACAATTGAAGGGCGGACCGTGGTTGCTGGGTAATCAATTTACCGCGGCAGACGTTCTCTGGGGCACGGCATTGTCGTGGATGACTGGCTTTGGACTGGTGGAGGCCGTAGCGCCGATCAAGTCCTATGTTGAACGATGGAACAGCCGACCTTCGGTAAAGAAGGTAGCAGAGATCGACGCTGATTTGTTGAAGGCGCAGGGCAGATAAGACTTGGGTGAAGCGGCACCCTCCGTGGATTGGTTCCGTGTGCTAGCGCCCAGACGGCTTCCGGCACTCGTGTTTTAATGAAATGAGTCGACCGGCCGCAGGTCTCATGCCACCCGATATCCTCAGGAGCCGCCATGAAGTCAATATTCGCCGTTCTCGCGGCTGCTTGGTTGCTGACCGGTTGCCTAAGCACCGTTTCGCACGATGACAGTCCCGGATCGAACACTCGGGACTCGCGCACCGGCCTGTGCGACAACGCGCGACCACCGCCCTGTGGCGGCGTTCCAGATTAATAGTGCGGCAGCCGCTTGCGCCAGGCGTAGCCAAGGTCTGCTGTAGGACAGGCCTGACAGTGATCGCTCTGCCGGATTGGGGCGATCGCGCAAGTGAGAGTCGACGCCGCTCACTCAGCCTTCGCCGGTGCTCTCTACCAGGATCTGCAGCAAGCGCTCGCTCGCGCCATCCAAATCCTCGACGTCGACCCGGCGGAACCGCGTCGCGTGGACACCGGAAACAGGCTGGATCAAAACGGTGATCTGCTCCTCGGGACAGACGTCCATGCAGCTCGTCAGCGCGATGCGAACCGCGCCGCGCTCGAAGCGCCGCTTGCAGGCGCGTTTCAGCTTGGAGGCCAGGCGATGGCTCGCATTCTTTCCGCCGAGATCTGCCCGGCGGCCGCATTTCTCGCAGATGAAGACTATTGCCCGGCTGACGGGTGATTCGGCATCCGTGACGAGTCTCTTCGTTTTACTCATGGCGCCGCAAGTCGTGCACAACCCTTTGTTGGTGCGATTTCGCATCGCCCGCTAAGCCTGACCGCTTCAGTGATCGTTGACAAGCCATGGGTTGGCGGCGAAACCTTCCGACAAGAAATCGAGAAGCGAGCGGACCGCGGGCACCATCCCACGCCTCGACGCGAATACGGCGTGCACGACGCCGGATCGAGAGCTCAACGACGGCAACAACCGGACCAGCGCGCCGCGGGATAAGTCAGCCGCCACCAGAAGCGCGGGCAGGCATGCCACACCGACCCCGCAGAGGGCGGCCTGGCGCAAGGTGTAGAGGTCGTCGGTGCTGAGACGTGGGCTGTGAATCAGTTCGGCCGTTTTTGAATCTGTGTCGACGAAACGCCACGAGTGCTGTTTCCCGGCGGTGGCCATCGACAGTGTCGGCATTCGCTCGATGTCTGTGAGAGCTTGCGGCAGTCCATGCGCGGCTACGAGCGCCGGACTCCCTACCAGGATCATCTGCGACCCGCCGAAGGACCGCATCGCCAAGTCTGAGTCCTCGAGTGGAGGCACTCGGACCCGAATCGCGATATCGATTGCCTCATCGACGACATCCACTCTGCGATTGGTCGCTTCGAGGGTGATGCGGACCTGCGCGTGCGCGGTGAGATACCTCGCAAGAATGTCGGCCACACCACCTTGAAGCAAGCCCGTAGGGCAGCTGACCCGAACGACCCCTCGCGGGGAAGACAGCGTTTGGTTGATCGCATCCTTCCCTGCCTCAGCTTCGGCAATCAGCGCCACACAGTGACGATGGAATGTCTTGCCCGCTTCGGTTACAGACAACTTGCGCGTGGAGCGATTGAGCAGGCGCACACCGAGCTCACTCTCCAGTGCCCCGACCCGGCGACTCAGCTCGAAGTCTGCAAGCCAAGCGCCTCGGCGGCGGCCGTATAGCTGCCGAAGTCCACGACTCTGGCGAAGAAATAGAGGTTGTTCAGGTCTTTGAAGGGGTTCATGGGACTGTGCCTCGTCGATCGCCGTGCGCCAATTATTCTATATTAAGCAATAATCTGTTCCAATTGGCCGAGAACAAGAGATTGTTGCATGTATAGGCTCTCCACGTCGACGCAAATGACTCAGCCGACATCCGCTCAGAGGAGAGACCACGATGCTGCAACTTCGAACCTGGGACATCCTGGGAGGTGGTGAGATTCGCGCTGGAAACGTGCAGGCCCTGAGCGCCGGCCGTGGGGCAACCAAACCTTTCGCCGGGGCGCAGCCTGCCGGGCGCCACTGGAGAGAAAAAATGGAAAAGTCGAATCGTTATCTTCCTCTGCTCGGCCGAGTTCTGATCGGCGCTCCCTTCGTTCTCAGCGGCCTGAGTAAGCTCGCGGCACACGACGCCACAGTCGGATACATCAGCAGCGTAGGACTCGCGTTCCCGCAAGTGGGATGGCTCATCGCGATGGTCGTGGAAATAGGTGGGGGCGCCCTGCTCCTCGTCGGCTATCGTACCCGCCTTGTCGCGCTGGTAGTCGCCGTATTTGCTCTGGCAACTGCCATCTTCTTTCATCGAAATTTCGCCGATCAGAACCAGCTGATCCATTTCCTCAAGAACGTCATGATCGTCGGCGGCCTGCTGCAGATCGTCTATTTTGGCGCCGGCCCGATGAGCATTGATCACAGGAACGGCCTGAGCGGTGAAGGTCTCTCTTCTTAACTCAGGCCATTGGTCCAAGTTGACATCAAGCGCGACACTTGCTTTTCGACGACGACTCGCCCACGAGGGTCGACAAAGACGTGATATCGATTTCCATCCTTGCAAGTGACGGTGTAGTCGCTGTCTGTGTTGCGTCTGGAGGCGAGCACCTGATCGCAGGGCTTGCCTTGCAACGCGATGGCTGCCTTGAGATCCTTGCCAATGGGCGCATCGGCACCCACTGCGGGAATGGCGCAAATCAAGGCAGCGAGTGACGAGACGATGAGATACATACGTTTTGTCATGGGGTGTCCTTATTCCAAGCTAGAGTTGGCTGATAATGGTCGAGTCAGTGAGGAGCGACCAAAGCGCTTCGCGCGACGAGGAGATGTCCTTGGCGAGGGAGGGATCTCCGCTCTGCAGCAGGCCAATCACCTCTTGCAGGAGCACATCATAGCGGTGCCGTAACGGGGGAAGCGATGCGCCCGTCGGCTTTAGACGGTACGCGTGCAGCTGATCGAGGAGGTCGTCGATCTGATTCTTGAGCGAGAGCTTGGTGAAGACGCCGATGGCGTGGGTATCTCGAAGCCGCTGCTCAATATCGCTCAGGGCCAACGTTGGCGGGCCCTTTGGCACGGCCCGGGGCTGCCCCTTATCCGAGCCCCTTTGCACCGGTGAGGGTGTCTTCGTCGCTTCCGCGGTGCCTCCCGTCCTGCTTCCCGCTTTGGCGTTGTCGCGCTCGCTCTTCGATGATGCACCCGCGCCGGGGCCGTCTGCCGGATGCGAAGTGCCGGATGTCGATGATGGCAATGCCGGCGCGTCTTCGCGGCTGGCAGAACCCTTGGGCACGCCGGCGGATTCCGACGGACTCGAGGTGGAACCCGTCGTCGATGTTTGTGACGGGGACTTAGCGAGATGGGCACAGCCCATGATGGACATCAGCAGCACCAAACCCGCGACGAGGGGTCGAGATGCCGAGGGTTCTCGGGGCCAAGGGATTAGATTCGACGCCATTATGAGAATGCCGCGTACCGGTTTGCCAGGCTCAACAGGGCCGGTGCACGGCGCTGACCGACGACGGATTCTCGATGAGGCGACGACCAAAGGCGATGCAGCGCATTGCTGACCCGCCGCGGAGTGGCGAGATCAGTCCAGCCGCAGGCGGGCGCAGCAAATACGCAAAATCCCGTTTCGCCGCCCCGCCCGACCACTTGCGATAGATTCAGCACCGGGAGTTTCTGGTAGAACTCATGAAGATGCGCAGTTGCCCTCTCGGGGGACGTGCCGAGCGCGACGCAAGCCGCCATGCCCTCGACGATCTCGGGGTATCGTTCGCGAATGCACTCAACGATGCTGGTCCCCTTCGCTGCCAGGATAAGACTGTTGCAAAGGGCGCCGCGGCCAGTGAGGTCTCGCGCAATCACCGCCGTCGGCTCGTCGGCAAATCGAGTGACCTCACGAATGCCATGACTCAAGGGAGCGCCCGGTATGATGTAGCTGAGAGCGTCGTCTGTGTCGTCGGCCACCATGCCCAGCAGCAACACACGATCGCCCAGAAGACCCTCGCGATCGCGGTAAAAGGAGGCGGACGCACTACGTACCGAACTGACCAGCGTCTCCTCGTCGAGTACGTGATGATCGGCCTGCCAAGCGACGATACGAGCCTCGGGGTCGCGTCTTAGGATTCCCAGAACGCCCAGCAGCAGTGCGTTCAGTGTTCCGCGATTGCACGGCTGCGTGATGACGTTTCCATCGGGAAGCGCCGTCAGCATGGGGCGCCAGTAATGCTCTTGGTCCGAATCCGCGACGGCGCAAATTCGACGGTAAGGTGCGAGCCGCCGCGCCCTGCGCAACGACCCGTGCAGCAGCGAGTCCCCGCCGTTCAGTGAACAAAACTGCTTCGGAACCGCTCGGCCCTCCCGATCTGTGGTCAAATGGCCAAGTGTCCCGCAGCCACCCGACGCGAGGACGAGCATCCAGTTATCCTGTCGATATCTCATGATCGGATCTCCGCATTCACCCGGCTGGCCAGAGAAATCCTAGATCAAAGCGTCGCCGCCAATAAGTCGGGCGCCCCCGTACGGGGTAACCCTACAAGGCGATGCGGATCAGTTCAGCGAGGCTCCGGCACTGAAGTTTCTCCATCATCCGCGCCTTGTAAACCTCGACAGTGCGGGGGCTGATGGTGAGGCGCGCCGCAATCTCCCGCTGAGATAGCCCTTCGATCAGGAGATCGAGCACCGCGCGCTCACGCGGCGTCAGTCGGGCGAGGCGGGAGCGCGTGGCGTCCTCGGCTCGTTCTGCGGCATGCCGATGATCGTCCTCCCGAATGGCGCTCTTGAGGACGTCCAGCAGAACTTCGTCGTTGACGGGTTTTTCTAGAAAATCGAATGCGCCGCCTTTCATGGCAACTCGCGTCGTCGGCACGTCGCCGTGCGCGGTGAGCACTACGACCGGCAGGAGAATGCCGCGATCATGCAGGGCTCGCTGAAGGTCGAGCCCGCTCATTCCCGGCATCTGCAAGTCGGTGAGAATGCAGCCTCGCCATTCCGGGCGGTATGTCTCGAGAAAGTCCTCTGCGGATGAGAATACCTGAGTGCGCATCCCCTTCAGGGACAGGATGAGATTGATCGAGTCGCAAACTGACGCGTCGTCGTCGATCACGAATACGATCGCGTCGTTCACGCCGCGTTCCGGGCGAGTGCGAGAGGCAGCTCAACCACGAATCGAGTTCCGCAGGCCTCAGGATCCTCGCTCCGCGAAGCGTCCAGGCGCAGCTCGCCTCCCTGACTTCTCAACAACGAGCGTGAGATGGCAAGACCCAGGCCCATGCCATCGAATTTGTTGGTGACGAACGGCTCAAATAGCTGGCCTCGAATTTCAGGCGGCACACCACACCCCGTGTCCTCTACCGTCAATCTCAGGCGCTCGCCCTCCATGGAGACCGCAATGTGCACACGTCGACTTCCCGGCGCAGTCTCCGCGAGCGCGTCAAGAGCATTGGACAACAGATTATGGAGGACCATCTGTAATTGAATTCTGTCGACGCATACCTCGTGAGCTACACGTATGTCCTGTGCCAATTCCACACCAAGCCGAGACGCCCGATCCGAGAAAGCGGACACCACGTCCGCGATCAACGGTCGAATCTCGATCATCGCCCGATTCAACGCACCGCCGCGATAGAAATCGCGCAGGCGCTTGAGAATGTCGGATGCCCGAAGCGCTTCGCGCGTCGCCTTGCGGAGCGTCTCGTGTACACGCAGGTCCTGTACCTCGAGTGGCGCTGCCAGGATCTCAACCGCGCGTAGATAGGATACGAGTGCGGTGATCGGCTGATTGAGCTCATGCGTCAGAGCGGTGGCGAGTTCACCCGCGAGCGCAAATCGCATTGCCCGAGCGAGCGCGGTATCGCGCTCGCGGAGTTGCGTCTGGGCGTAGTCGTGGTCGGTCATATCCCGTGCGATCAACAGGTAGCCCGCGCGCGCCGGCGGATCGAGCCGGACACAGGCAATTTCCGCCGAAAAGGCGCCGCCATCGGCGCGGCGTCCGCTCAGCCGCCGGCGCTCTAGGCGGTCCTGCAAATCAGCCTCCGGGAGCCACTGAACCAAACTCGCTCCCACGAGCTCGCCCGCGGTGGCGCCGAAGAGACGCTGCGCGGCAATATTTGCCGAGGTGATCCGGCCAGCGAGGTTCGTCGCCAATACGGCGTCTGGGGCCGCCGCCAGCAATGCTCGCTGCTCGGCCTCACCGGTCGCGACCCGAGCGAGCGCGCTCGCACGCTCTGCGAGAACTGCGCCGAGGAGCAGCGCCGTCAGCGCCAGCGTTACGAGCAGATACTGGATTTCGACCAACGAACTGCCGCTGAGATGCGGCGCGGCGATGGCAAGCAGACTGATTTGAATGAAGAGCGTGGCGGCCGAGGCGCCGATTACGCCCCAGGTGAGCGTTATCCAGATGACAGGCGCAAAAAGCACGTACGCGAGCGGAAGGTCGCCCATGGGGCGCACACCGAACAACAGCAGAATCAAAACGGCGAGGCCGGTTCCCTGCGAGGCAATGAGGAGAGCGTGCTTGCGCAGCGCGGGCAGCGCCCGTCGTGCGAGCGGGGCGGCCAACAGAAGCGGTGTGAGAGTCAAGATACCGTTCAGGTCACCGACCCAATTTCGTTCGATCGCATCGACCGCGGAACTTGCCGGAAGAACACCCGCCGCCACGAAAGTTGCCGCGTAACCGCCCGAGACGGCCAGCGCAGTCAACGCTGCGCCCGCGCTGAATTCCAGTGCCGCGCGGCGCGATGCGAGCAGATGATCGAGCCCTCGACGCGCCAGTGTGAGGGCGAGGCCGCCGTATCCGGCGCCGATGATGATCGAGGCGCAGATCAAGGCGATCCATGCTGCTGGCGCGCCGCGTACGCAGATTTCGGCGGACAGTGCCGCTACTGCGGCCCAGGGCGTCTGCCGCCAACCCCGCAGGAGCAGAAATGCGAGGGTAAGCCCTGCATCCGGGTTCCACGGCGTTATGCCGAGTTTCAGTAGGGGTTGCACGTAACTCAACGCGTCGAGCGCGACGTACGCGAGCACGTACCCGACGCCGAACAAGCTACTGCGCAACATCGCACTCACCCGTGCACCCGCTTCATGGGGCAGATTGTGAGGGACGAGTTTCACTTGAGAAAGGGATTTACCCGTACCGTGCTGTCGTAGGCCTGGGTCAATTCAATTGCGCCTGTCTTTTCAATGAGCTACGAGCGGGGACCGCGGCAGGCTCAGAATCGGAATCCTCGCGTCGCATGACGATCGCATAATGCCGCGCCAAGCGAACGGTGGGCGTTAGTAGGGCTGCCCATGTCCCGAGGCCATCACGATGCCGGCGCTACTCACGCCGTCTCGACATGGGCTACCGAGCGGCGCGGGCGGCAACGGGGCATAGTCATGCCACCCATAGGCTTTGGGGCCGGACATGAATTGACAAATCGTACTGGCCGCGCGTTCCGCCCCGGCCGCACTGCCTTGTAGGGGACTGCTCCATGGGATCGCGGCTGCACCGGCCGGGGCAACAATGGCAGTTCCCTGGGACGATGCCCCATCGGAGCAGGCACTTCCAACCGGTACTGGCGCAGTTCCGGACACTCCCGCGAGGTTCGCGATCTCTCCGGCGCGCGGGCCGCTTGAGAACTGACATATGTCAATTCAGCTTGACGTGCGGGAGCAGCGTCGGTATTCGCCGAGGCAAGCTCAGCGCTCGCCTGCGGCACTATGACGACTCCGGTGGATGAGATGCCGTCGGAGCAACTGCTTCCGGCTCGAACGGTGACCCTGCCGGATGTTCCCAAGAGCTGCTGGGTGCCGCCGGCGCGCGGTCCGTCGGTAAACCGACAAAGGAAGGTCGTTGCTGGAGGTTGTGCGCCGTCGAGCACCGACTGAGCCTGCGCCATCGTCGTGGGAAGGTGGCTCACGAACAGCGATGCGCACAAGCTGTTGATTAAACGTCGCACGCGCCATCCGATTCAAGCAGCAGTTCGGGCGGTGCTTGGCTCATTGATTGATCTTAGCGACAGGGTCCAATGGCGGCCATTCGGTGGACTACGTACGGGCAAGCCCGCATTGCTGGCCGCCGCTATCTGGCTGCTCTTTAGCGGGCTTGGTGGGCCGGTCGTCCGCGGGATGCGACACGCGAATGCGTATGTTCGGCATCACCGAAGCCGCGTCCGGCGGCGGCGGCCGGACGCGTCACACGCAAAACGAAGTTCGGGCTACCTGCCCGGCCACTCCATCACGAGATTGTAGCCATTGACCGAGCCTATGCCGCTCGGAAAGTCCCAACCCACATTCGTGAAATACGCCGGGTTGGAGCTCTTGTCGGTCGTCGAGGAAATCCCGTACTTGTCGCCCTTCTCCAGAAAGCAGTCATAGGCCGTACCGTGGAGCTTCTTGCAGGCGCCAACGTTATCGCCCTGCGTGACATCATAGAAGATGCAATTATTGCCGGTCTTCGCCACCGTGGTGGAATTGCAGGCCGCCGATCCTTTGCGGCCGTACTCCTGTTTCGCCAAGGCGTAATAGACCGTGTTGGGATTGCCCCAGCGGCTCTTGGTCTTTTGATCCACAAGCGCCTGGATTCCCGCCATGATGGGTGAGGACACTGATGTGCCGCCGAAGCCGGCCCAAGTGCTCGGCGCGCCGGTGCAACCGAATCCGCCGCCGACGTTCGTATCGGGATTGGACCAGCACACGACGTAGTAGGCGTCAAAGATGCCGTTGGAAGCGAACAATGATACATCCGGAATGTCGCGCACGCCGTCGTTTGGATTTCCGAATAATCCGCTTTGCCACTGCGGCTTCGGATAACCAACACAGCTGCCGCTGACGACGCCGGCGATCGCCGGGGAGCCTAGGGCGCAACCGCTGGGTCCGCCGCTGCCGCCAAAGGCGTTCAAAAAGTAGTTCAACGGATTCGTGGTACTCGTGACTTCGCTCGAGTTGCAAAATACTGCTGGGGTGGTTCCACCGTAGTAAGCGCTCAGTAACGCACTGGCGCATGAACCGTCCCACGGAATCTCCTGTATATACGAGAGTGCGGAGCTGAACGTGGAACTGTTGGTCGCGCTCCAATAAATGGACGGATCGACGCCCAAGGCGGTGTAGCCGAAGTCCAGCCCACCCACCGATACATTGTAGGGCGTGGAGGCAAGGCCGCTGACGCCGATGCCATGTTTCGCCACATTGCCGTTGTCAGCGCTCATCGCGTCCTCGTCGCCCGAGGAAACGAATACCGATACTCCCTCGGCCGCCGCTTGTTGATAAGCAAGGTAGTAGGTTAGGTTGGCACTCTCGCCGTTGACCGCTTCGGCCTCGCCGTAGCTGATGCTGACCACCGAGGGCAGCGGACCGTTCGATCCACCGAGCGTGTTGACCAGTGCGATGAGCCCGCCGAATGTCGTCGTCGTGTCCTCGCAGGCCGCCAGCACGATGGCGGCGTTCGGCGCCGCCGCCGAGGCCCATTCCACGTCGATGGCGGCCTCACCGTCATCGCCGTAACCCGGATCCTTTTTCTTGCCCTGGAATCCCGGGTTCGTGCAGGGGATGCCGCCCGACGGACTCACCTGAGTCAGCGATCCTGCGGAATACTTCGCCAGACCGAACGTGTCGCGGAAAACGGCCCAATCGCTGGTGGTATAGAGATAGGTATCTTCCACCACCATGATGGTCTGGCCCTTGCCGGTGTATCCCGCATCGAACAACGCCTTCAGGTTGTAAATCGTGGCGATGTCGCCGGCGACCAGTGCGTGGAAGGTACCGTTCGTGGTGCTATAGGTATAGCCCGGCTTAGGCCGCGGCACGAGCTGCCCCTGCGGGCGAAAATCGTGCAGCGATACGATTCCCGCCACCACCGGCGCAAGCGCCATTGGGATTTCCGGATCGCTGGCATTCGCGATGTGCGACACACCGTCCACGAGATAGTGATGTATTTCCGTGCGAAACGCCTGAGCCACTTGAGCCGCCGTGCCGCTGAAGTCGATGAGCATGCCACTCGGCGTCACGCCGTTCACAGTCAAGCCGTGCGATTGCAGCCAACGGGTCACTGTGGCCGTGTCTTCGCTGGCAACGCCGTAGTGCGCCGCGAACTGCTGCGGGGTAAGCCACTGATGAAAGCTCTCCGACTGCGGGTTATGCAGGTCATCGATCAGTTGCGTCAACGCCGCTTCACGTTCGGGCGTGCGCTTCAACTGCAGCAGCACGTGCTGCATCGGCAACGAGCCTTCGACTGCTCCCTGGTCATTGGCCGCATTCGCCTCAGGGCGCGTGTTCCCGGCGAGCACGGTTAATTTCGCCTCGTTGACCGCACTGATGATCGCTTGTTTTGGAAATCCGCTTGGCGCCGCCAAGACGGATGATGCGGCGAGGAATGAGCAGACGCTGGCAAACGCCAAAGAGATCGATCTCATGATTCACCCCTATTATTTTATGACCGCGCCGGCAAGCCTAATCCGTTCCCCATCCTATATCGGCTCCGGGCGCGAGTCACGCGCACCCGACGAATGAAAATATAAATAATTTCAAGGTATTGCACGGTATTTTGGTGGTGCGGTCGAGCCGTCGCGTCGACGGCGCCGGCTCGTTGCGGCAACACTGATCAGGGTGACCGTCAATCATTCGCCATAAACGTTCTCGCAGATCTCCAACGAGTGGCCGATGGGTATGCACGCCGCGCCCCCTAACCCCTTCAGAGCAGCGAGCTGTCTGTGGTGTACGGCTTGAAGAGCACATCCCAGCCCTTGAATTCCCCGTAAGGGGGCAACTTCGGCAACGCCTCGATGGTCGCGGGAGGGGTTACCGACGTCGAGCCCGCCGTCCAACCGCTCGAGGCGGAAGCGATTGGCGTGCTACCAGCGATTACCATGTAATCGTTCAGCGAGTAAGCGATGACGCTGTCCGTCGTCGCAGGGGGCAGCCGGCGCATCCACCGAGCGGCCAATACACCGCAACGGCGCTGTTCGCCGCGCCGCAAGCCGGCTGAAACTTGACCGTGGGGTTGGTGTGAAGCTGCGCGTTGACATCCCAGAACTGGAACCCGTATGTGGCGGCGACGCCAGTTTTGCTAACGGTCGAGATTTCGGAGGGCGCCGTCACCGACTGCTCGCCGCAGCCTGAGGACGCAACGGGATTGATTTCGAGCGTGTACATCACCTGACTGTTAGCCAGATTCTGTGCGGTCACGGTGACGTTAGAGCTTGCCCGGCACAGTTCCGCGCCTGCGAGTAGCAGCAGCGCCGCCGCCAGCGCGGCCTTGTGGAATTGGGTGGTCAGCAAACGATTGATGGTCGTTTTCATGGCAGATCTCCTCATTGACAAGTAGTGGATAAAGGTAAACCGGCAGTCCTGCTCGGGACTTCTTTGCCGTGCATACCAATGCGCAAAGAGCGTGCGGGACGCCTCATCGAAACGGGCGGGCAGTCGGGGCGCTGGCAGTTTTCGCGTGCAAACCTTGCACGCTCTACGTCAGCATGTGTATTCGGCGACTGCTATGCTTAAGCTCGTCATGACCGCAACGACCCATGCGCCCTACCCGATCGGGACGCCCGGAATCCCCTGGGGCAGACCCGAAGTAGCTATTTGGCTATCACGCCAGACGGTCAAGCGCAGCTACGAGACAGACGTGCTACACGTCGTCGATACCCTGCGTCCGCGCTACGAGGTGGTGCAATACGGCTGCCTCGAGTACCCCGCTCACACATATCCCCTGTTCGCGATCAAGAGCCCGGCCTGGTGCGATTCGCTTCCCTGCGCATTGCTGACAGGTGGGGTACATGGCTACGAAACGAGCGGGGTGCACGGAGCATTGCAGTTTGTCGAGCAGCACGGCGCAGCGTATGAAGGACGAATCAATCTCGCGGTCGTCCCGTGCGTCAGCCCTTGGGCTTACGAAGTGATTCACCGCTGGAACATCCACGCGATCGACCCGAACCGATCATTTCGCGACAATAGCCCCGCTCCAGAGTCGGCCGCCCTCCTCCGGTTAGTCGCGCCCTTTCGCGATCGCGTTCTCGTGCATATCGATTTGCATGAGACCACGGACACCGATGAGTCCGAGTTTCGCCCGGCGCTCGCCGCGCGCGATGGCGTGGCGCAAGTGCCGGGTGAAATCCCAGACGGATTCTACCTGGTCGACGACAGCGAGCATCCGCAACCGGAGTTTCAGCAGGTCGTGATCGCGGCCGTCGAGAGAATCGCGCACATTGCGCTCCCGGATGACCGTGGCGAGATCATCGGGTCGCCCATGGTCGCGCCAGGCGTCATCCGCTATCCGCTCAAGCGGCTCGGCCTGTGCGCCAGCATCACCAGCGCACCCTACAAAACCACCACCGAGGTCTACCCCGATAGCCCTCGAGCGACGCCCGCGCAATGCAATGCGGCGCAGGTGGCGGCGGTCTGCGCGGCAATTGACTACGCATTGGCACATCCACTAACGATTCTAGTCGAGCGATAAGCCGCACCTGATGGGGCACCCCGATCGCCGGCGGATTCCTCTTACTCAGGTCTCACATTCGAACGTTATCGTCGCGCGCGCGCCCAATAACGCCGCATGGCCAGCCTCATCGATGTTGTGCAGAACCACTCGCTTACCCTGTTTCGCGCAATAGTCGTTGGCCATTTTGAGCGCCTTCGCTCGATCCTTGTCGACATTCCACGGGCCGACCGCGCGGCCTTGGATGACATAGGTCCCGTTACCCGTGGGTGCTACCTTCGATGCCGATACGCATCCGGCGAGCGCGGCCGCAATGACTACGCCCATCACGTAGAGAAAGTTCTTCGTATTGTCTCCCTCATCGACAAAGGATAACCGGTTTTTGAAAAGATGAGTTTGCACGTCACCGAGGGCAGTCACAACCGCCGCAGTTCCGAAAGCGCGCCGGCGGGGCCTTCGATTACAGCCCGTCGAGTAGTGCGCCGAGCCGTCCCCCGTCGCGATTTGAGCTGTCAACCGGGCCCTCTTTCTCTTACGCCAGTCATAGGCAAGTGCCGACGGACAATCACCGTTGGACCGTTTTTAATGCCACCCCATCACTAGCTGTCGCCGATTAGGCGCAAGGGAGACTTTAATGGAACATTCTCAGGTTAAGGAGTTGCTTCTTCAATCGCTGGAACACGAGCGCGGGGGTATCCAAGTCTACGAAAATGCGATCAAGTGTGCGTTGAACGATGATCTCAAGGAAGAGTGGGGAAAATATCTGGAACAAACCCGCAATCACGAGCGCATCTTGCTGCGTGTCTTCAAGGAGCTCGGCCTCGATGCTGAGGAGCAGAGCCCTGGACGCGGTATCGTCAAACAATTGGGCCAAGCGCTGGTGCAGGCCCTGCAGACTGCCCAAAAGACGGCCGCGCCGGAGGCGGCAGAGCTTGTCGCATGCGAGTGCGTCGTTTTGGCAGAGACCAAGGACCATGCCGACTGGGAGTTGATCAGCAAGGCCGCCGAAAAGTCGACGGGGAAGCAGAAAGCCACGTTGCAGTCCGCCGCGGACGAGGTCGAGGACCAGGAGGATGAACACCTCTATCATTCCAAAGGATGGTGTCGCGAATTGTGGATCCAGTCGCTGGGCATGAAGGCAGTGCTGCCCCCGCCCGAGGAGCGCAAGCATGTGACTACAGCCATTGGCGCGGCCCGCGCTGAGCAGCAGAGCGAAAAGGGTCGCTGACAGCTGACAAGTTGCTTGAGTCTTGACACACCGGGTGGGGTTATCACTGAGCTAAGACGCATTCGGGTTGGAATCGCCGGCTGGAGCAATCCACCGGCGATACGCCCCAGCCGCCCGCCGGCAATAACGCATCTGGGCCATTACGCCGAGCAATTTCGGTGCGTCGAGATCAACTCATCCTTTTATCGGCCGCATCGCGCCACGACGTATGCGCGCTGGCGAAATGAGACTCCCAAGGCTTTTCGCTTTACGGTAAAAATGCCCCGCATCATCACACACGAGCACCATTTACAGCGCTGCACCGCTGAGGTTTCGCGGTTTTATGACGAAGTGGAACACCTGCAACCGAAGCTTGGGGCTGTCTTAATACAGCTGCCGCCGGACCTGGAATACGACGCCACCGCGGTACGCTCGTTTTTCAAGGCCGTTCCTCGCTGGGCCGGAGTCGCGGTCACCTGCGAACCGAGACACCGCAGTTGGTTCACAGTCGGCGCTGACAGGGCGTTGCAGCGCCTCGAGGTCTCGCGTGTGGCGGCGGATCCTGCCCGGTGCCCGGATGCCGATCGTCCTGGCGGCTGGTCCCGCATCGCGTATTTCCGTTGGCACGGATCGCCTCGACTGTATTATTCCGAGTACTCGGACGCGCAACTCGCCGCGTTCGCCATGCAAGTCGAAGCGTCGGCGGCGCAGCATGCCTGGTGCATATTTGACAATACGGCGCACAGTGCCGCCTGGCATGACGCACTTCGATTTATCGCTTGCCTGGGCGCAAAGGCTGCGCCACGGGCGTAGATGCCATCCGACGGTGTACGTGTGAGGGTGCGGAGAGCGCGAAACATCGTCAGCCATGACTCACATGCGCGGCTAACTCTATACCCGCTAGAGACTTGAGCGGTACTTCTGACGCGACTTTGCACATTGACAGTCCCTGGCCACCACGACACTGTCCTCATATGCCAACACAAGCTCGATCCATTGCATCACTCACCATTTCATTTGGCCTCGTCGCCATCCCTGTCAAGCTCTACTCGGCGACTGTGGCCTCCGAGCGGATTTCCTTCAATTTGCTCCGCGAGAAAGACGGTTCCCGCTTGAAGCAGCAGTATGTCGCCGTGAACGATGGCAAGCTGGTGGAGCGCTCGGAAATGGTCAAAGGCTACGAATTCTCAAAGGATCAGTTTGTGAAGTTTTCCCCCGGTGAGCTCAAAGCGCTCGAGGATGCGACCACTCACTCGATCGATATCGGCCAATTCGTTCCCTTGGCATCCGTCGACCCGGTCTATTTTGACGGTACCTACTATTTATCTCCCGATAAAGGCGGCTCCAAACCCTATGCTTTGCTGGCGACAGCGCTCCGGCGTAAGAACCAATGCGCGGTCGGTCGGTGGATCTCTCGGGGCAAGGAACACATCGTCGTGATCCGCCCCCTCGATGACGGCCTCGCGATGCACCAGCTGCACTTCCAAGCCGAGGTACGCGCCATTGAAGAAGTCGGGCTCGAACCGACGACAGTCACGGAGGCAGAACTCAAGCTCGCGGAGCAGTTGATCGATCATCTCGCTGCGAAGCGCTTTGATCCCAATGAATATCACGATGAGTTCAAAGGTCGAGTCGAGGCGGCCATCCAACGGAAAGTGGCCGGAAAAGAGGTTTCCCTTGCTGAGGCACCAGTGGCAAAGGCGGGTGGCAATGTAATCGACTTGATGGCGGCGTTGAAGGCGAGCCTGGATGCCAAGTCCTCTACCGGCAAGGAACGGAAAGCACCCAAGCAGGCCGCCCCCTCCCGAGCCCGCAAGGCGGCGCGCTTGTGAAGGATCAAAACAGAGATCCGGCACACGAACTTTACTTGCGGGCGCTCGAATTGGAAGCGGCTGACCGGAAGGCCGCACGCGCTGCTTATGAGTCCTGTCTTGCGGGAGATTGCAGGCATTTGGAAGCGCGCATCAACCTGGGCCGCTTGTTGCATCTGGAGGGGCTTCACGGGGATGCCGAGAGGATCTACCGCGACACTCAGGAATCCGACGCGACCCTACACTTCAACCTCGCCGTCCTCATGGAGGATAAAGGCTGCTGCGCCGAGGCGATGCAGCTCTACCGAGAGGCCATCCTCCTTGATCCGGGGATGGCCGATGCGCATTTCAATCTATCCATATTGCTCGAGCAGAAGGGCGATCCCCAGAGCGCCTACCGGCATCTCCTGGCCTACCATCGACTGATAGAGGCTCACAAAGCGCCTGATGAGTTCGACGATAATTCGAGTGAATGATGTCGCCGGCACCCAGTGAACGAGGCCGGGTATTAGAGGATCGACGCCGACTAAAGATGGCAAGCTCCGCCCACGCGTATGTTCGTGGCAGTACGGTCCAGTTTTACCAATGGCTGGAGAAGCGCGGCAGACGCGCGGTTCCGCAAGGTCCTCCTGTATGGATTTGTGGGGATTGCCACGCCGGCAACTTGGGGCCGCTGGCAGACGCGAATGGAAAAATCCATGTTCAGATACGGGATGTCGACCAGACCGTGATCGGAAATCCCAATCACGACCTGATTCGCCTGGCGCTTTCGCTCTGTTCTGCCGCACGTGGCTCTGATCTCCCGGGTGTCACCACCGCACATATGCTCGAGGAGATGGTGATCGGTTACCGGTGGGCGCTACAGGGACGCAAGGCAAAACAGACTGATAGGCCAGAATGCATCAAGCTGGTGGTGCGCAAGTCGCTATCGCGAACTTGGAAGCATCTCGCGAAAGAGCGACTTGAGGATGTCAAGCCAAGAATTCCACTGGGCGATCGATTTTGGCCGCTCTCCAAAGCCGAGAAAGCGGCGATCGGCACCCTCTTTACCCGCGAGGACGTACGCAAGCTGGTGACCGCGATCAAGGCTCGACGACACCAAGCGGAGATCGAAGTCCTCGACGCCGCCTACTGGATGAAGGGGTGCAGTTCGCTGGGGCGATTGCGTTTCGCGGTACTTCTCGGGGTCAGCAATGGTAAGTCAAAAGAGGATGAGTTTTGCCTCATCGATGTCAAGGAGGCGCACCCGTCCGCTGCTCCGCGAGCCCGCCATGCCACCATTCCGCGGAACAATGCCGTGCGGGTCGTGCAAGGAGCAAAGCACTTGTCGCCGGCTTTAGGCGATCGGATGATGGCTGCCACGTTGATGGGGCACTCGGTAGTCATTCGCGAGCTCATGCCTCAGGACTTGAAACTCACGATCGATTCGTTGTCGCGCGAGGAGGCGGTCAATTCCGCACGCTACCTGGCCGAAGTCGTCGGCAACGCGCACGCACGCCAGATGGACCGCAGAACTCGCCGGGAATTCAGCAAATCATTTATGGGTGCGGCTCGCGGAAAGTTAGATGCCCCCCACTGGCTATGGAGCAGTGTCGTCGAACTTGCGTCCGCTCACGAAGCGGGCTATCTGGAGCACTGCCGCGAATATGCGCTAATCTAGTGATACGCGTTCTCGGCATCGAGCCCGCCCGGACTCTAACTAGCTCGTCTCACCACTGCGCCGCACATTGAAGAGGTATTCCCCATGCCGCGAATGAAAGCCGTTCAGGTTGCCCGGCCCAATGCCAATCTGGAAGTTGTCGAGCGCGACATTCCGGAGCCCAAGCCACGCCAGGTGCGCATCAAGGTACAGGCCTGCGGGGTCTGTCATAGCGACATGTTCACCGTGACCGGCGGCTTTCCCGGGATTCAGTATCCGCGTGTGCCCGGCCACGAGGTAGTTGGCATCATCGATGCGGTGGCGGCGGATGTGCCCGACTGGCAAAAAGGCATGCGGGTCGGTGTAGGCTGGCACGGCGGTCACTGTGGGCATTGCCATTCCTGTCGTCGCGGCGATTTCTTGACCTGCACTTACGGGCAGATTCCCGGCATCTCCTATGACGGCGGGTACGCCGAGTACATGATTGCCCCGTTCGAAGCGCTCGCCTCCGTGCCGGACGATCTCAAATCCGATGAAGCGGCGCCGTTGCTCTGCGCGGGCATCACCACCTTCAACGCGCTAAGGCACAGCGGCGCCGGCCCGGGCGATCTCGTCGCCGTTCTCGGCGTCGGGGGCCTGGGTCACTTGGGCGTGCAGTTTGCTGCCAAGATGGGGTTTAAGACTGTGGCCATTGCGCGAGGCGGCGACAAAGGGCCTTTTGCGAAGAAGCTCGGCGCACAGGTCTATATAGACAGCACCGCCCAAAACGCGGCGGAAGAACTGACCAAGCTCGGCGGCGCCAAAGTGATCCTGGCCACCGTCACTGACGCCAAGAGCATGAGTTCCGTCCTCGCTGGCTTGAGCATCGATGGGAAACTTCTCGTGCTGGGCGCGAGCGCTGAACCGATCGAGGTCTCGTCCTTGCTACTCATCGGCGGGCGGCGCTCCATCGCCGGCTGGCCGTCCGGCACTGCACCGGACTCCGAAGACACGCTGAAATTCAGCGCGCAATCAAACGTGCGCCCGGTGATCGAGACCTTTCCCCTGGCGAAGGCGGCTGATGCGTACCAGCATATGATGAGCGGTAAGGCGCGCTTTCGCGTCGTCTTGATACCCTAGCGCGTACACGCATAACGCTATCCTTCCAAAGTAAAGCCTATCTTTACGGTGACTTGGAAGTGCTTGACCCTGCCATCGACGACGTGGCCGCGGGTTGCTATCACTTCACACCAACCAATCTCGCGGATGGTCTCGCTGGCCTTGCTAACGGCAGTCCTGATCGCCTCGTCGGTAGAGGCTTCGGACGTGCCGACGACTTCCACGACCTTGTAAACGTGAGCCATATTCGTCTCCTGAATCATTTGAACGGAGGGATCATTCGACGCGCTCGGTCGCTTGCCTATCGGCGGCCGGCTAAGTTGGCCCCTATCGGTGCGATAAGCGGCCGTCGGAGAAATCTGACAGGAGATCGGAGCTGTCGATGCAGGAACTTTCGTTCGGCAATCCGTCGCTTCAAAAACTGAAGAAATCGAACAGGTCATCCAATGCCGGGGAATTCAGCGGCACGTAGGGGTTCTCGGGCAGCGCCAGCGGGTTCGGGAAGTTGTCCCGGCTGCGGTATGTCACCGGTCTCAGCACCCAGTTTCGCTCGACGAATTTCAGGATCGACACATGGTCCGCATAGCGGTGTGAAATGTAGCCCTGCGTCTTCAGGTAAGGTGCCACGACGATCAGCGGGATGCGCGTGCCGTCGCCGAAGAAATCCACCGGCTGCACATAGCCCGAGTCGTAGTAGCCGCCTCCCTCATCCTCGGTGATGAAGATCGCAGTGTCCTTTGCGTAGGCCGATGCCGCTACCTCGTCGACGATCTTCCGGACGAAGCCTTCAAAGAGGTCGAGCTTCGAGGAGGATGGGTGGCCGTCGACCAGGCCGCTGGGCTTGACGAAGGACACAGCAGGCAGCGTGCCATTGGAAATATCCGCATACAGGTCGACCGTGTCCTGGAGATGCCCCGCCACCTTTTTCGGATCCGACATGATCGAGGTGTCGTACTGGAATGGATTGCAGATGGTGCAGTACTCATCCGAAGTCGGCCCCGGAACCCCTTCGTTCAGCTGGTAGGGGTCCGGGACGTAGGCGTTCCACATATCGCCGTAGTACTTCCACGAGATGTTGGCCTCGATGAGACTGTCACCGATGCTGCGCGTCGAGGACGGCGGAATGGTGAACGGCGTGTTGTTCACATTCGTGTCAGTGAAGGCGTTGCGTCCGTTGCCGAAATAGCCGGGGTTATAGTTGTTCAGCAGGTAATAATGGCCGGGTTCGCAACGCGTATCGATGCGCAGCGACGCGAGATAGTCGAGGATGGGCTTGACGCCGGGCTGGCGAGGGTCGGCGCAGTTACTGTAAGAGCCGCCGCCCGATACCGGCGATCCGAAGCCGCCGCTTCCGTAGCCATCTTCGGTATACCAATTGTTGGTGCCCGCGGCGGGGTTCGGGTTCTCGATCTCATCCACGATACCCGCGTTCGCCGTGCCGGCGGCCACTTGGGTGTTGTGAGGTGGAACCGCCGGTTTGCCGTCGGCATTACTGAACCAGATCGCATCTCCGTGGCCCAGCATGATGTGGTTGGCGCCGGTGCCGCCGTTGACCGACTGATGGAAGTTGTCGCTCATGGCGTAATTGTCCGCGAGGTACTTGAAGTACGGCGCGTCGCCTTGCTGCACATTGTAGAAGCCCAGGGCGGCCGAGCCCTCGCCCGTAGTCGCGTCGGTGAACGGCTTTGGCTGGGCTGCACCGTTGGTGCCGGCGCCCACGGTCACCTCCACCCAGGAGAAGAGCTTCGCATCGCAGCCGGAGGGGTTTTCCCAGGATGCATGCCACAGGCTGCAGTTCAACTGCTGCCACATCTGATAAAAGCGATGGACGGGGCTAGCCGAATAGTCGGTGTACGCGAAGCTCGTCGGGCTGCTGTAGGTGCTGCTGTTGGTCAGCTGGAACGGGCCGGCCGGCAACTCGTTCACGTTTTTGATGCGCGCATCAGGCACACTCGAGTCCTGCAGCGTACCACCGGCCGTCAGGGATCCGTAATAGGTGAGGCCGTTGGCATCTGAAGAATCTGCGGCGGAGTTCGCTGGCAGGCCCGTCTCCGTCGCCTCCGCCAGCTCCAACGCCAGTTGCTCGCAGGCCGCCGCCGCGGCGCCGGTGGCGCCCGCACAGGCCGCGCTCGGCGTGAAATATCCCTCGGGGCCCGGGGCGCCGCCGGTCAACGGGGGCGGTAGTACATTCGCCGGAAACTCTTGTTTCCTCGGGTTGAGTAGGAACGGGTCGGCCGGACCCACATCGGTTGCCGCGAGTTGCGCGGCCTTTGCAAAGTTCGGCCCGGGGACGGCGTTCTTGTTCGCGTCCAGCTCGACGATCCTCTCGCTCAGCAAGTTATGAACGCTTTGGCCGCGCCGCGGCAGATAGGTGGCAAACACGTGATCGAAGCTGCGGTTCTCCCCGATAATCACGATCACGTGCTTGATGGGGGTGACGGTTCGGCCGAGCGTACCCGGGCTCGGCAGATCTCCCGGGGCAGTAACGACTCGCGTGGACATGGCGGCCAAGACCGGACCAAACGATACCTGCAATACGGCGAGCGACAACGACGCCATACGCAAGCCCGTCAGGGTGTAAGAGACCATGGCTCGAACGTTCATCTTATTCCTCCTTAACCACACTGCACGCCAGATCGCAGCGGTAGCACGGTAACGGGAGCGTGTTGCAGCGGTGTGATGGTCCCTTGAATCTCCGGTAACGACTGCGGACGATGTGGAGACCCGCGTGAGCCCTTGCTGAGAGATTCCCGGCGGGTCGCGCGGCCGCGGGTAAGAGGCGCCATCATGATTCGGGTCGAGTTGGCGATCATACCCGACGTCCGATTGCCCGAAAAAGCGAGACGGGCGTCCTTGAAGGGATCGCCATCCCGATGCAAGCTTTTGCTCATGACCGACATCCACGCGCTCCTGACATTGATGGTGAGCAAAGGGGCGTCTGACCTTTTTCTCACCCACGGTGCCGCCCCGCACATCAAGATCGAAGGCTTCACCCATCCGGTTAACGCCCCACCCTTCAAGTCCGGGGAGGTCAAGCAGCTCGCTCATTCCATCATGACGGAACGTCAAACTGCCGCCTTCGAGGAGACGATGGAGGCAAACTTATCCCTGTCGGTGGATGGTGTGGGGCGTTTCCGGGTCAATGTGTTCTACCAACGCGGCGAAGTGGCCATGGTCGCGAGATTGATCAAGTCGAACATTCCCACCATCGAGCAGCTGGGACTCCCGCCGGCCTGCGCAAATCTGGCCATGCTCAAACGGGGATTGGTTTTGGTCGTTGGTGCCGCGGGCTCGGGCAAGAGTACATCGCTTGCCGCGATGATCGGTCATCGTTCGGCGAATGCGGACGGTCACATCCTCACCATCGAGGATCCGATCGAGTTCCTCTTCCCTCACCGCCAGTCGCTGGTAGACCAGCGCGAGGTGAACATCGATACCCGCTCATTCGGGGATGCGCTTCGTAACGCCATGCGCGCCGCGCCTGATGTCATCATGATCGGCGAAATCCGCGACGAGGAGACCGCCAAGCACGCGATCGCATACGCAGAAACCGGCCATCTGTGCGTCTCCACCATGCACGCCAACAACGCCAACCAGGCGATCGAGCGCATCATCAATTTCTTTTCGGAGCAAGCACAGAAGCAGCTGCTGATGGACTTGTCGCTGAACCTGCAGGGCGTGATCTCGCAGCGCCTCATCCCCACTCCCGACGGCAAGCTAGCCCTCGCGACCGAATTGATGATCTTGACCGCCTACGTCTCCGATCTCATCCAGAAAGGTCGGGTGGACGAGATCAAGGAACTGATGAGCAAAGGCGACGAAGTCGGCATGCATACCTTCGATCAATCCCTCTATGATCTCTACACTGCCAAGCGCATCAGCCTGCAGGATGCCCTGCGCTACGCGGATTCGCACACCGACCTCGCGCTGCGCGTGCGGCTCTCCGATCACCACCCGGCCGACGCACAGCCCCTAACGGTGAACGACCTGCATGGTATGCAATCCACGCGCACATAGACCTACGCACGCAGGTCAACTCCTACATTAGCGGACCCAAGTCCACGGGCTGCTAACTGCGCGACATCCCTACGGCGCAACCGGCTGGCGGACGGGCCTCACGAAGCGCGCAGGTTGCGGGGCCTGCTGTGAGCGCACGCTTACGACCGGCAGCGCTGATTTCTGGCTGATCTCGGCAGGACTTGAGGCCAAACTCGAGTTTTTCACCGCCCAGCAGCGAGGCTATTCTTATGAGTGCTGAACGCCCTGAGGGATTCTCTGAGCCGCCGGTAAGCACAGGCCGGCAAACGTCCGACGCTGGGCAACCGTCCGACACCGGGCGAGACAGCGTGGGTGCCAGCGAACGTGGACCTTCCGACGATGCTGCGCGCCACGAAGGCGGCGATGCTTCGCGCCAGGGAGCCACAATCTTGGTGCGCGGTGAGACGGTTCGAGATCAGGAGTCAAAGTCACCGGCCAAGGGTTCAGCGCCCAAGGATAAGGACAAGACTCCTCGCAAGGCAGTCTCCGAAGCCAAAGTCAAAATGCAGGGGCGTCTACCCGCCCTCGATGACGATCCCGACGTCGGGGTTCAGAAAGAACACATTGTCATCAGAGACGGCAAAGCAGATCTGGCATTTACCGGAACCCTGCTCGCCTCCGCGGCGCCGCCCTCGGCACCCAACGGGCATTGGCAGGAGTATCGGATTTACGAGACGAATGGCGGAAAGCATGTATTTTCAAAGGTGGGCCGGAGCGTGTTTGCGGAAGAGCAGGACACTCACGAGGCGGAAGCATTTGACCCTTCTCCCTCCTCGGTACCGTCGCAACTGCTCAGAAGCGCGCGCGATCTCGCCCGCTCGCGGCCGCTGACTTGGATGGATGCAGCAGTCGCTTTTTTTGGATACGACCCCCTTGCCAAGGCTCTTTATCGAAAGCTCAGTGGTCAATTCGAGGAACACATCAGTTAGGAAAACGTGGGCTCGGCCGGCCAAGGAGCCGCATTGCGTGACAGCAGCGCGGGCGCTATGGCTCGTCGAACCCGTATCCGAGAGACTGGACGTCGACGACAACCCCGTCTTCGATCCGAACACGCTCCATCAAAAGGTTCGGACCAAGGTTGTACGTCCAAAACTCAACTTGAACGTCCCCGCCGGTTCCCGTTCCTCGACTGTCGACCTGCGTCGGGGGACCGCAGAATGAGGTGACCTCAGCGCTGCTGGATCCTTTATCTATGATTCTGCTGCCGCATCGCATGCCGGCGCTCGCCAGCCCTGGCAAACACCCAATCGCGAGTAATGCGAAGACCAGCCTCGCCGTGGGCCGCGATTGTCTCAAGCCGGACGCAATGGAAACCATTTGATTCGTCACGCCTTCTCTCCCCTGTTCGCTCGACCAAAACGCACTCTGTGATTGCGTGCGACTATTCCTTCAGTCCGTGCGCCGAATCCAGTTCTCTCCGCAAGATCCGAGCCCAATCGTCTACCGTCGCACGGACGGCCGCCGCAGCATCCACTTGAGCCGTGAAGTGAAGCCACGGCGCGTTCGGATCCTTCTTCGAGTCAACGACACGCGCAATCAGGGCACCCGTTGGGGCATCGCGCAGCTCAGCGACCAGCCGCATCTCGCCGACTGAAACGGCATAGGGACGCGTTGGACCGGAGCGCGGGACAGCCGGCGCGTTGATGTAGAGATCGCGAATTTCCGCCCTGATGCGCAGCACATCGGCATCCGCGTGACTGACGAGCGCGTAACCCTGCGGGTGCGTCAACTCCTTTTCGAGCTCCTCTCTGAAAATCTTTCCCAATCCAATTCTTATCTTCTGTTTCTCGGCTGCGGTGATCGGCCCTCCTGCCCGATCGGGCTTAGCGCTCTTGGCAAAGGAGACCTCCACCGGATCGAGCATGACCTTGTCGTAAGCACTCAGGTTGATACCGGGAAGGGCGTATACATGGTCGAGCCCGGTCACCGTCACCGGCTTTAGCCCCTCGTCGGCCGCAGCCAAATCCGCGGCGCTCTGCTCCGCTCGCACGACGGTGAGACTGCTCAGCGCCAGGGCGGCAGCGAGCAGCATTTTTGATAATTGCATCCCTTTGATCTCCCACCAAATCCTACGATTATGCACTCGCCAACTGCGGAATGGTTAATAATTCAGCCGACTTCCGCGACTCTGCGGGAGGTCGATCTAATTACAATGGGGATGGCTATGGGACGGAGTGATTCCCGCCTTTCGCGACGGCAAGCGCATCGAAGTCGTGGTTCCCTGGTATGACTCCTTTTCCTTCACGGGCCCAGGTAAGAAACTCGAGCTTCATCGCTTAGTGATCGACATGGACAAGAAGACGCTCACCGACGAGCCGCACAAGGTGGATGGCTTCGTGTTCTCTTTTGTGCACGACATATCACAGGGGCAAGGCCTCTTCGTCATCCTCGATGGGCGTCACCTCAGCGCAGCGCCTCTTGCAGCCGTTAGGCTACGGCGTCGAATTCCTGCCGGTCTACATGGGTCCTGGTCCCCCGTGCCCTAATGTCAGCCATAACGCTGATACTCTTGTTGTTCGGCGTGGTCGCGGGGTTGCGACTGCTTGCGGATCGGACGGGCATTCCCTTGCCTACATTGCTGGTTTTGGGCGGCTTGGGCGTCGCGGTCACGCCCGGATTGCCGCACCTGGTGCTTGATCCAGGCACCGTGTTCCTCGTTTTCATACCTCCCCTCTTATTCTGGGCGTCCCTCAGAACGTCGCTGCGCGATTTGAGACGCAATCTGCGCGCCATCACTCTGCTTGCGGTCGCACTTGTACTCGCGACAATGGGCGTCGTCGCACGGACGACGCACGCGCTGCTTCCCGAGCTTCCATTGGCAGCTTGTTTTGTGTTGGGCGCCATAGTGGCGCCGCCCGACGCAGTCGCCGTGATCGCCAGCACCCGTCGATTTAAGCTGCCTAGCGACATGCTTGTCATTCTTGAGGGAGAGAGCCTAGTGAACGATGCGGCCGCACTGGTCGCATACCAAATAGCTCTCGCTGCAGTCGTATCTGGCACATTCTCCATACCTCGCGCGGGAGCCGAACTCCTATTGACTGGCGCCGGTGGAATTGCGATTGGGCTCGCAATCGGTTGGTGTGTGGGTTGGTTGCGCTTATATGCGACACGCTCGAGTCTGGTCGAGAACACCATCTCGCTGCTGAGCCCTTTTGTCGCCTTCATTCCAGCCAACGCGCTCGGTTGCTCCGGTGTTCTCGCCGTCGTAGCGATGGGCCTGTACTTCGGGCGTAAAGGTCCGCGTGTGCTCGCGGCGCAGACCCGGCTTCAAGGCACCGCGATGTGGGAAATGGTCACTTTCATTCTAGAGGGGCTAATCTTCATTTTCATCGGGCTGCAGCTGCCGGACGTGGTGCACAAGCTCGAACCGGGGACATTCACCAAGCTTATCGGCGTCTCGCTCGCCGTCGCCGCGGCGATGATCGTCACGCGTATGGTCCTCGTATTTCCAGGCGCGTATCTGCCTCGTTGGCTCGACCGGCGACGGGGATCCGATAAGTCCCCCTATCCGCCGTGGCGCCATCTACTGTTTACGGGCTGGGCCGGAATCCGGGGTGGCGATTCGCTTATCATCGCGCTCGCCCTGCCCTTGGCAGTATCCGGTGGATCCCCTATGCCGGGCCGCAATGCCATCATCTTCATTACATTCGTAGTTATCCTGGTCACTCTGGTGTTCCAAGGGCTCACATTATCGCCACTCATTCGGCTGCTGCGTATTGTGGGCGACGACGAGGAGAATCGTGAAATGGCGAAGGCCAGAGGCGCCAGCGCGAACGCCGGCGCAAGCGCGCTTGACCGATTGGAGGCCGCGGGAAGCGATTCCCGATTGGTGGCTGAGTTGCGCCAAATGTCTGTGCTTCGCTCGGGGCGACCCAGCAGTGCAACTTCCTCCTTGAGGCAATTGCGGCTGGGCATGATCGTTGCAGAACGAGAGGCAGTGATTGCCATGCGCGATCGAAACGAGATCAGCGATACGGTCATGCGAAAGCTACTCGGCGAATTCGATCACGAAGAGCTGCTGTTGAGCCGGCAAGACAATTGAGCTTGGGTGACCATCCTTCTGCTTTCGGTCACCTTGGCGGGAAGTCTCGTCGCGCTGATGCCGCGTCTCACATCCCGACAGCTCGGCGCGGCATTGCTGACCACCGCCATTCTAACGTGGAAATAATTCGATAGAGGCGGTATTCGGCGGCGCACCGCTCAAGGAGTTGGCTGGGGGCGTTTCAGGCGTCCGGGGGCAACACCGCGTATGCGAGTTTGACGACGCCGTGATCGAGCACGTCCGCCGACTTGAACCGCAATCTCACGACCCCAGCCAGGCCGTTGCGATAATCCACGATCCCCTGCACTTGCTCCGCGCCATCGAGCGCGGGAGCGACCAAGACTCGCAACTCGTCGACGACCTGGGCGGCCAGGAAAGCGCCGTTTGTTTTGGCGCCGCCTTCGACCACGAGGTGTGTAATGCCAAACTCTCGAGCAAGCGCATCCAGCAAGCTCGGGATGTCGAGCTCTGCGCCGGCAGAAACGATGTACGAGACGCCATCAGCGGCCAGTTCGGCCAGATGGCTATCGGGGATATCTCGGCCGACAAGAACGATCACGTGGTCGCCGCTCAGCTTCCCGCTCTCAAAGTGAAGTTTGCCGGAAAGGTCGAGCGCAACGGCGAACGTGGCAGCATCCGCCTTGGCCACGTGGAGCGGTCGTTCAACCTTCCACGGACCTGATGACGCGTGGGGGCCGGTTTTGCTCATCTCCGCCATGGTGATGCGGCCGACCAGCCAGGCGTTGGCATGGAGGGAGGCGTGGACTTTCTCGTACTGCCCGGACCAGTCGCCCCTCGCACCATCGGGACTCGCGGTGAAGCGACTGGGATGCAGCCCGCCATCGATTGAAGTCACCATCAGTATCGAGACATGAGGTTTCATCGCACTCTCCTGGTTTGGGCATCCGGCACTGTCGGCACCACTTACACAGTACACAACTACCACGGTCTGCGGATATCGGTCCCCCGCAGGCCATGCGCCGAGGCATAATGGCGATCCATGCCCGTGCCCGTAGAATCCGCCATACATGAAATAATCGCCGTGGGACGGCGGTTCGACGCGCGCGGGCTGGCTGCGGCTACTTCCGGCAACTATTCCTTGAGGGTGAGTGACGACCGCATCGCGATTACCGTGTCAGGTTCCCACAAAGGGCGACTAGGCGCCGCCGATGTCATGCTGGTGGATTGCGAGGGCCGCTCGTTGGACGACCGGAGACCCTCGGCAGAGACGCCATTGCATGTGCAACTCTACCGGCTATATCCGCACGTGCAGGCCGTTTTGCATGTGCATTCGGTTGCCGCAGTGGCGCTCACCCGATTGCGGCCGAAAGCCACCCTCCTGGCGCTCGAGGGGTACGAAATGCTCAAAGCACTACCCGGCATCACCACCCACGAAGCTCGGGTCGACGTTCCCGTATTCGATAACTCACAAGACACCCCGGCTCTTGGCCGTTCCATCGCGGCCCGACTCACCGGCAGACCGCCGCCGCCCGCCTATCTGATTCGCGGACACGGCATGAATGCATGGGGCACGAGTCTCGAAGAGGCCGAACGCGTCATTGAGGCGCTGGAACATCTGTTGGCGTGTGAACTACAAACACAGCAGTTACAATCCGGAAGCTGCCCGGAGGACGGTCGTGACCCGCTTGACCATTCATCTAGATCACCAGCCGCTGACGCCTGAGTTCGACAGCTTCGACGTCGTTGCGATCGCCGAGGCACTAGGTCGCATCGGCGTGCGATTCGAGCAGTGGACCGCGACGCGCTCCTTACCGGGAGATGCGAAGGACCACGAGGTGCTGGAACTCTACGCTCCCGACATCGAGCGGCTCAGGCGCGAAAATGCATATCAGTCCGTGGACGTGGCGCGCTGCCGCCCCGATAACCCGCAGAAATCGCAGATGCGGACCAAATTCCTGAGCGAACACACACACGATGACGATGAAGTGCGCCTGTTCGTCGAGGGAGCAGGCATGTTCTATCTGCATGTCGACAGCAAGGTCTACATGATGCAGTGCGGGCGCAACGATTTGATCAGTGTTCCCGCGGGCACGCGACATTGGTTCGACATGGGACCGGAACCCAATTTCACCGCGATCCGGATGTTTACCAGGCCCGACGGTTGGGTGGCGCAGTTCACGGGCGATCCCATCGCGGCTCGTTTCCCCGCCTTTGACAATCCCTCCTAGAAATGGAATTCAACGAGGTTCGCGCGTTGGTTGTCGACATCGAAGGCACGACCAGCAGCATTGCGTTCGTCAAGGAGCAATTGTACCCGTACGCACGCAAGCACATTCCCGGCTACGTGCAAGAACATGCAACAGCCATCCAAGACGTCCTCGACGAGGTGAGACGAATTGACGAAAACGCCGCGCTGGATATTCCGCAGCTGATCGCGGTACTGCTTCGCTGGATGGATGACGACCGAAAGTTCACGCCGCTCAAGGCGCTTCAAGGCCTCGTTTGGCAGAACGGTTTCGACAGCGGTGCACTGTGCGCGCCCATTTACGAGGATGCGCTGCGCGCGCTCAGGCGCTGGCGCGAGCAAGGACTGAAGCTCTACATTTACTCTTCAGGCTCGGTAAAAGCGCAGCAGTTGCTGTTCGCGCATACGGAACAAGGAGATCTGACACCGTTATTTTCCGGCTACTTTGACACGACGACGGGTTCGAAGCTGGAGGCCGACTCGTTCCGCAGCATCGCAAGATCCATTGCTCTGCCCGCGAAGGCAATTTTGTTTCTATCCGACCATATCGGCGAAATCGAAGCAGCCCGCGCTGCGGGAATGCATGCGGCGTGGGTGGACCGGGACCCCGTTCTCGCGTCCGTTGGAGGGTCGGTGCGTATCCGGAATTTCGACGAGATCGTCATACTGAACACTGGTGCACGAGGTCAGGATTGAGGAGAGGACCGCGCGTGGTCGCACATTCCCTGTGACAAAGTGGATCCGATTCATGCAAGGAGCCACGGAATATTTTGGCAAGCTCGAAGGATCGACGATCGAGGTTCATTCGGGCGACATGTTCGAGAATCCCCTCCCCCGGGGGTTCACGGCGGCCCTTTCGAGTGTTCGCGTGATCGCTCCGGTACGCCCCGGCAAATTCATTTGCCTGTGGAACAATTTTTATGCGCTGGCCGCAAAGCTGGGTCATGCTGCTCCGACGGAGCCGCTGTGCTTCCTCAAGGCATCTAACAGCTATCTGGATCCCGAGGCCGAATTCCGTCGGCCGACTTCCTATGAGGGGAGAGTCGCCTACGAAGGTGAACTCGGCGTCGTGCTCGGTCAGCGGTGTACTGATGTCGATGAGGCGACAGCCGGGTCCGCCATCTTTGGCTACACCTGTGTCAACGACCTGACCGCGGTCGACCTGTTGAATCGAGATCCTTCGTTCACACAGTGGATGCGCGCGAAGAGCTTTGACGGATTCGGTCCAATCGGTCCAGTGATCGCCACGGGATTGGACTGGACACAGTTGCGAATACGTACGGTAGTCGACGGCGTTGAGCGACAAAACTATGCGGCCGAGGACATGATTTTGTCGCCGGCGCGCATTGTGAGCCAACTGTCGCGCGAGATGACGCTGATGCCCGGGGATGTAATTGCCTGCGGAACGTCACTTGGCGTAAAGACACTGCAGCCTGGCTCTACAGTCGAGATCGTAATCGACGCTATTGGTACATTGAGAAACTTTTTTGCCGTGGACAAGCTATCCGCTTGAGGTGTTTATCTGGAGGTAACGCGCGAAATTGTGCCCCGTGCCGGCTCCTGGCGCTGGACAAAAAGAAGGTGCTCTCGCAGGATCGCTGAACCTGTACTGCGGATCAGCTCATGAAACAGGCCGACTGGTACTTTGACTTCGTCTCGCCGTTTGCCTACTTACAGCTCGGAATGCTGGATGAGGTTGCGAAGCGCGCCACCATCGCACTGCGGCCCGTGCTGCTCGCCGGGATCCTTAACCACTTCGGGCAGAAGGGTCCGGCCGAGATCATAGGGAAACGGCAGTTCACCTATCAGTACGTTCAGTGGCTGGCCGAGAGCCGCGGCGTGCCGATGTGCTTTCCGCCGGCACATCCGTTCAACCCACTCAAAGCACTCAGGCTCGCGGTCGCCCTGCATGCCGAGCCCGTCGCCATCCGTACCATCTTCATGCACCTCTGGCGAGACGGCCGCTCGCTCGAGCCGAACGGAGACTGGGAGGCGCTCTGCGCGCGCGTGCCGCTGCCGAATGCCGATGCCGTCATCCAGGAGCAATGGGTGAAGGACATGCTCGCCGACAACGGCCGGCGTGCGCTCGCGGCGGGCGTATTCGGCGTGCCGACCTTCGTCATCGACGGCCGGGTCTTCTGGGGAGCCGACTCGACGCAGATGGTCGTCGACTATCTCGACAATCCCGCGCGATTTGCGACCGGCGAGTTCGCCAGGCTCGCCGTGCTTCCGGTCGGCGCACAGAGGCGCGCGCCCTCTTGACCGGGAAAGCATCCTATTGCTTTCGAGCTTCTCGGCTGTCGAGCAGGCCTTGAATTCGCAGGAGCGAGTCCATGTAGACGGTGGTCAGTTCTTGGCCCTCCTTCTCCTCGAGGCCCTCGGCCAGGACATTGGCGAGTGTGTCGATCGCGACGCGGACCGTCATCGACTCCGCATCACTGAGTTTCACACCATTAATTATAATGACCGCTTCGTCCTGCATCGCAGCTCCGCCGTCGCCAGGGGTTGGAAGTACGGTACACGAAAAATAGACCCCGCTGGCGACATGCTCGCAATGGTTCGCTCGCCGGTGGCTATCGAATTATGGGCGGATTGCGCTAAACTGTCGTCTGCATGACCGCATTTCGCTCGAAGTCGAGCACATATCGACGTCAACCACCCGTTGTTTGATATCGCGCGGCGCCGGCCGATGCCGCAGCATTCACTACAGCCAATCACCAATCTATGAGCAACCCCAACCCGACGTCTCCCCGCCCCACTCTTAAGCTCAAAGTCGCTCCGCGAGCAACCGCCGGCAAGACCACGCCGACTGCCCCGTCGACTCCTATATCGACCACGCCCACGAAGCAGAAACCGGGCGCTCACTGGTCGGATGAGTACAAGGAGCGTATGCAGGCCGACATGGACGCTTTGTCATCGCGGTAAAGGCCACCGAAGCCCAAGCTTACTGCGCGTAAGTGACGGATTAAGCGACGATTTCGTAGGTGAACGCCCTTCCGCGCGGCTCCATCCCGGCGGACATGGCGCGGCGTCCGTTTCAATGTGTCTGCGGGGACAGCCTTGGGCTCGGGGCCGCCTGCACCGAGGCTTGCGCCCGTGCCGCCTGTTTTTCCTTTACTTTCGCCTCATGATGCCCGACAGCGCAACCCACAGCTGCGCCGGCCAAGCCATGGCGACCCGCTACGTGACCGACCACGCCCCCGACGATGGCGCCTTTAATACAACCATGGGCGTTGGCAACGATCGGTGGCGCCGCAGCAGAAACCGATACGGCAACTACCAATAGAATCTTCCGCATACTCAGCACCTCATGCCACCGGAGTGCCCGAGACCGTTGTGATCGCCAAGATGCCAAACGCCACCAGGTACAGCGCGAAGGCTACCAAGATCGGCCAACCGTCCATGACCGTTCCATGAGCGCGAATCAGATTGGTGTTCATGCCTCTCTCCCGTGTCCTGTAACCACATAACACGGCAGCAGGGAAAAAGTTGCAGTGCTGGCTTCGCGTATCCGGGTCACGCCCCCCTATCCCACCCTCAGGTCCGCGGACTTTTCGGCGTGTACTTCTGCTCGCTCCGCGCGCTCCAGCGGTACAAATCCTCTTCCCCGCAATGAGGGCATTTGATCGCAGTCAACGGATCGTCGAATTCCGCGGGCGCTTTGCCGCCCGGTGTCTTGTCTGCAATCGCGATGACGAGCCCGCACGGTCGGTTCTTACACAACCAACCGACATAGAGCTCGTCCGGGACCATCTGCTGCGCCGCCCTGACATCGACGTGGCGCAATGGCGCGGACGTGACCGGTTTGTGGGATGGCGTACCCCGGCTTTTGGTTGGACGCTTGATCGCCATTGCCGTCTCTCCGCTGGAGGAACTCGCAAGAGCCTACCCCGACCGGGACGACTCTGCCAGCAAAAAACCCGCCGGACGTGCTCGCCGCCGTGTCTATCGATTATCCTGGGTTCACCATGCCCCCCTTTGACCCACGCCTTCTCGGCGCGTTGCGCGCAGCCAGTCGCGTCGTCGTCTTCACCGGCGCCGGCGTTTCCGCCGAAAGCGGGATCCCGACCTTCCGCAACAAGCAGACCGGTCTCTGGGAGCGCTTCGATGCCGCCGAACTCGCAACGCCTCATGCCTTCGAACGCGATCCGGCATTGGTATGGGGCTGGTACGAATGGCGGCGCGCGACGCTGATCAACGCCCAACCGAACCCCGCGCACGAGGCCATTGCAGCAATGGCGACCCTCGTTCCCGAACTCACCCTGATCACGCAAAACGTCGACGACCTGCATGAGCGCGCCGGAAGTCGAGATGTCCTGCACCTGCATGGCGAGCTCCTCCGTCCCTACTGCGAGGCGTGCCGAGAACCCTACAGCTCGGTGCCGCAGATACCCTCCGGCAGTGCGCGCATCGAACCCCCGTGCTGCGGGTCCTGTAACGGGCGGGTACGACCCGGCGTCGTCTGGTTCGGCGAAAGGCTGCCCGAGCGACAATGGCTCTCGGCTTGCGAAGCCGCCAAGCGTTGCGACGTGTTCTTCTGTATCGGAACTTCGTCCCTGGTCCAGCCCGCCGCCTCCCTGACCGACCTTGCGATCGCCGCCGGCGGCACGACCATCCAAGTCAATCCCAATCCCACGGATATAGATGACGCGGTGCAGTTCGCCCTTCGAGAGTCCGCCGGGACCATCCTTCCGCAGCTCGTCGCAGACACATGGCATCGAACTCAAGTATTCGCAGGCCGTCGCTAATTCGGGATCTCGGCATTCGGGACCCCTCTGCGAATATCCGTCGAAAAACTCTCGCTATGATCAGCCGCCTTCGCTCGTTCCGTGATCCGTCCGAGCGCCCGCAGTTCTTCAAACGAATAATGCGAGGTGAGGCCGCCAATTCTATAGACATACTCCGGCAGGTATCCTGTCAGCAGCAGACTGTAGTTCAATGGAAGTGGGCTTACGATACGCTTCATCATGTGGTACACCAATGTCGCGCAGTTCGCGGTCACCGTGTTATAGAATCGAGGCGAGTGTACGAGACTGTTCGCCTGGCCGATGTAGGCGAGAAACAGTGAGCGCATCGCCGATACTGGCATCTGGATCCGGTATAGATAATCGTCCTCTCCACGCACATTGGTTCGAACGCGAATCACGTCACGTTCGTCTGCAGCGATAATACTGAGCTCAAACTCTTTAAAGAATCCGCCGATCTCCGAGAAATCCTCGCCCTTTCGGCGGCGTATCTCCACCGAGAACACGACATAGTCAGCGCTCTCGAAGCCGAATGACACCAACATGTGCGCGATCGCAGGACCGCTCCAGTACGACATGATCATGTCGACCGATCGGAGTTTATCGAGGTCGTAGTGACGCGTTTCCCAACGCGGCGTGTAGTCGCTGTTGCTGCGCCAATCGAAGTTGCGCACATTGTTCAGGGTGACGTCCTGACCGTCGACGACGCCGGACGTCATTTGAGCGACGTCGTCGGCCCAGATATGGTCGTTCGAGGGCGGGAGGTGGTGCCACCAGAGGAGTAAAATGGCAAACGCCGCCGCAAATACCCATAGACCTTGTGCGATACGCCGACTCCACAGCGCGGCCAGCACGGTAAGGCCCAAAACGACCCACAATGTCACTCCGAGCGTCTTAAGCCCGTGGTCACTTGGCAATTGGTACCAGAGTGCAAGGACCCCCCAGGTCGCGGCGACTCCGACGATAAGTGTGATCAGCACTCGTGCAGCAATTCGCACAAAGCGCCGCCATGGGCTCCCAAACATCTGTCACCACTCCGCCAACTCTCTACTGACCCGAAAACACACCCCAGAGCCGAGTCATCGCCACCGTATCCAGCGCACGATAGAGCGGCGATTCTATCCTAGTCTCCTCCTTCCTCTGATCGGAGGTCCCCTCCCGGATAGCGTAGACTGCGAGCCGGGAGCGACGGGCACGGCGACGACACTCGCACCCAACTGGCGACAATTTCACGCAAGAATTCCACTCTCACGTATCGCAGTCTTCGTTGGCAGCGGAAGGAGTGTGCGCGACGAAGTATCGGAAATTGGGGAACACAGGACTCATCGTGAGCGAGGTGGGGCTTGGAACGATGCAGTTCGGCGGCAAGATGAACATGGGTAACCTCGGTCAGGAGGACACGACACAAATGGTGAGGTTTGCCTTGGACAGGGGTATCAACTTCATCGATGCGGCAGACGTGTACAGCCTTGGAGAGAGCGAAACTCTGGTCGGTAATGCCTTGAGGGGCGTGCGGCAAGAAATCGTGCTGGCCACCAAAGTCCGGCTCCCCATGAGCGAAAATCTCAATCGGAGCGGCGCGACCCGCGTGAACATCACTCGCGAAGTGGACGGCAGCCTACGACGGCTGCAGACCGATTATATCGATCTTTACCAGGTACATGGATGGGACAGCAACACGCCGCTCGAAGAAACGTTGCGGACGCTCGACGACGTCGTACGCCAAGGGAAGGTGCGCTATATCGGGCTCTCCAACTTCATGTCATGGCAGGCGGCCACCGCGGTCATGCTGCAAGAGCGCCTGGGGTTGGAAAAATACGTGACTGCGCAAATGTATTACAGCCTCGTGGGCCGAGGTCTCGAATACGAGTTTCAGTCGTTCGCCGAATACCACAACATCGGTATCCTGGTTTGGAGCCCGCTTGCCGGTGGTTTCCTCTCGGGCAAGTACAGCCGTACCAACCCCGCCCCTGCCGGCACGCGGTTCGCGGAGGCCGGTTCCTTCGTGCCCTTCGACAGGGAGATGGGCTACCGTGTCGTGGAAGCGCTGAAGGAGGTGGCCGGCCGGCACGACGCAAGCCCGGCCCGCACGGCGTTGTCGTGGGTGCTAGCACGGCCGGCAGTCAGCAGTGTGATCGTCGCTGCCCGGAGGACTGAACAACTGGAAGATAACATCGGCGCCGTAGACCTTCAGCTCTCGGACGAAGAAATCCGACTTCTGGATGCGGCTTCCGATCCCGGCATTCCGTATCCGAAGTGGATGGTCCTGCAACTCGACACCGCGGAAGACCCGCGTTCGAAAGCTCTATATCCCGAGCGCTACGCCGATGGGGGTCCCTGGAAGGATCTCCGCCGGACGCAATGGTCGGCCTGAGAGGGACCGACGAGGACACATGAACAGTACGTCAACCCGGTGGCGCTCGGACGGTGTACGGGTCATCCATCCCAAGGAGTTCGATTCCAATATCGCTCAGACGCCTGGTTTGCGTCGCCTCGCGGCGGTGACGACGCAGAACACGGGCGCGACGAGGCTCTGGGCCGGCACCTTCACAGTTGACGCAAAGGCGAAGACCGGCCCCCATCACCACGGCGATCTAGAGACCGTGATTTACGTCCTCAACGGAGTCGCAAGACTGCGCTGGGGTGAGCGTCTGGAATTCGAAGCCGAGGCGGCTGCCGGGGATTTTGTCTACGTGCCGCCCTACGTTCCGCATCAGGAGATCAATCCGAGTCCCGATTTGCAGCTGCAGTGCGTGTTGGCGCGTAGCGGCCAAAAGGGTCTGGTATTCAACCTCGAGATCGAGGGCGTGCAAACGCCTGAGCTGATCCGATGGATCGACGACCTGCATAAATGACACAAACGAGGATATGTCGACTTGCGGAGTCTTCGCTAGTTCGGCGCCGGGGTGGAGAGAGGCTGGTCTTTGTCGACGATCCACGTGGAAACGGCCGTGCCGCCCTCGCTACCGGGCTGAGTAGTTAGACTATGAATCTCCCCACGGGCATTGAAGAAAGTGTCTCCGGTTTTCAGTATTCGATCGGGCTGGCCCTTCTTCTTCAGCACCAGGGGTCCTTTCAGAACGTAACCGACTTCATCGCCCGGATGGGTGTGAAAGCCGATGGCGCTCCCGGCCGGCAGGAGCGCCGTACCGAGAACGATTTCCTTGCCGGCCACGGCCGTTTGATCGTGACGTTCGAGGATTGTCCGTACCGGTGCCGACGCAGGCGCTGGTCCGGGTGCATCGGCGAATGCGTTTAGCGAGATACACAGGATCGCAATAATCGCCAGTCTAGATGCTGTCGGCATGGGAAACCTCATGTGCTTGTCAAGACTCTGGAATCGCCGCATCACGGAATGCTACTCGGGAGACTGGAAAAGTAAGCGGCGGCCGCCGCAATGTCGGACGCATTGAGTTGCCCGGCAACGGAAGTCATGAGCTTTCCCGGGTCATTCTTCCGAGTACGCTGCTGAAAAGACGTGAGGGCGCTCGTCAAATACTGGGCCGACTGGCCGGCGAGGTAGGGGGCCGCGTGCAGCACGCCGATACCATCGGGGCCGTGGCAACTGTCACAGGCTTGCACTCGCTTGGCCTCCGAGCCCTGACGAGCCAGTCGACGGCCGAAATTGAGCTGGGCCGCGCTCGCCGTCGATGGAATCACCGTGCGTGGCGCGCTGGCGGTCGAGAAGTACGTTGCCACGGCCTCGATGTCGGCACGCGTCAGAGGCTTTGCGAAGTTTCGCATGACCGGATTCGCTCGATCGCCGCTCGCGTAGTCCTCCAGTTGCTTGCCCAGATACTCGGCCGACTGTCCCGCTAGCCGCGGGATGCTCGCGGGCGCATTGCCTTCGCCATGCACGCCGTGACACCCCTGACACACCGTCGCCGACGCGGGAGCAGTCATCTCGGCTCGAGCGATCCCATGAGGCGCGATCGCGATCAGCCCCGCCAGGGCGAATGCGCGGCCCCTGTCGATTCGTCGGGAGTCCAGGCTCACAGGTCGCCTTGTCATGCGGACACCAGGCGACCAGGATTTTTGAGGTATTTGTTCTTGATGGCGTCGATGGCCCAGTACGTGAGAGCACCCAACGTATTGGTTGGATTCCACGACGCGTTTTGGGGGTAAACCGAGGCGCCGATGACGAATACATTGGGAACGTCCCACGACTGCAAAAAGCGATTGACGACGCTCGTGCTCGGATCGCTGCCCATCACCGTACCGCCGGTATTGTGGGTCGTCTGATATTGCGTCGTCGTATAGGGGGCCTTGCGCGGGCTTCCGGCGACCTGCTTCGCACCCATGGCTTTGCCGATCTCCTCAGCTTTTGCGGTCACATAGGCGGCCATCTTCAGATCGTTCCGCGGAAAATCGAACGTCATGCGAAGCAGAGGCTGGCCCCATGCGTCCTTATAGGTAGGATCGAGGTCCAAGTAGTTTTGCCTGGTCGACACAGAACTCCCGTGCAGGCTGAACATGACGGTGTGGTTGTAATGCTTGACCACCGCGTCCTTCCAACCCTTTCCCCAGGAGGGCGTGCCGGGCGGTACCGGGTGGTATTGAATAGGCCGACCATTGGTATTGACCGCACCGATGAACGAACCCCCAATGAATCCCAACCCCGAATGGTCGAAGTTATCACCGGCAAAATCATTGATGAGCGTGCCAGAAGCTCCGGATGCCATGAAGGGATTGATAAACACGTCCTCGTCGAAAAACGAGGCCACGCTGCTCATCGTTTGATAGGCGTAATTGCGCCCCACTACCCCTTTAGCCGTCGCCGGATCGTACGCTGCGCCGATACGCGACAACAGCAGCATGCGAACATTATTGAGGGCGAAGGAAGATGTAATGATCAAGGGGGCGGGCTGCTCAAACTCCCTGCCCGCGGCATCTATATACGTGACGCCCGTGGCCTTTTTTCGAGTGGAATCGAGATTGATGCGCTGAACCTGACAGCCGGTGCGCAGCTCGAAGTTGGGATTGGCCAGGAGCACGGGCAAAATGATTGTTTGCGGCACCGACTTGGCGAAGTGTTCGCATGCGTAGCGCTCGCAAAAGCCGCAAAAGACACAGGCGTTGAGCTTGATACCCTCGGGATTCGTGTACGGCTGGCTCAAATTCGAGGAAGGCTGGGGGAACGGGTGATAACCTAAACTCGAGGCGGCTTTGCGAAACATGGCGCCCGAGTAATGCTCTTTTTGCGGCGGCGTGGGATATTCGCGCGAGCGCGGCGACTCGAACGGGTCCCCGCCGGGCACGATCTTGCCCTTGATGTTCCCGGCTTTGCCGCTCGTTCCCAACAGATACTCGAAACGGTCGTAGTGCGGCTCGAGATCATTGTACGAGACCCCCCAATCCTGAATGGTCACATCGGGATCCAGGAAATTTCCGCCGTAGCGCTCGCGCGTGCGCGTGGCAAGCTCGAAGTCATTCGCTTGAAAACGGTAGGTCTGTCCATTCCAGTGCACCATGGACCCACCGAGGCCGGTGCCGGGCAAGAACGACTCCCATCGCCGAATGGGTAAGGCCGTTTCTGCCGATTGATTGCGAAACGTCACCGCTTCGCGGGTGTTGTCCTGCATCAAGGCTTTGCGGATATCGAAACGCAGCTCATCGTGGATGGCAGGACTTTGAAACTGCGGCACGGTAAAGCGTGCCTCGCCGCGTTCAAGCCCGACCACTTTGTAGCCGGCGGCCGCCAGTTCTTTGGCGACGATGCTGCCGACCATGCCGACCCCGATAACCACCACATCGACTTCCTTGAGACGCTGTACCACGGTGTTTCCTCGACTTGAGTCCGGTGGGGCGAAGCGATGGTCTATTACAGGTGCGCAGGAATGTTGGGATCAGGGTGGATATGGCGCTGGCCGTCCTCCCCAAGACTCATCGGTTCCCGCTCGAACTTGATGCCATGGCGATCAATCGATTCGTAGTAGTCCGCATAGGCACCCGGGAAACCGATCATCCTCCACGCCACCATGTCGCGATTGCCGCCATAGACGGGATCGCTAAAGAAACCCTCGACTGTCATTTGCAGCAACATGCCGAAGAACACACCGGACGGGACGCCGTTGAGATCTGCCCCGCCGCCTTCGAGCGACCTCAGGTACGCATCCTGAGCCTCCGCGGTCATCTTGGAAAAAGGAGTGCCCCGAGAATCCAGGTCATGATTGATGGCGCGCAGCGCTTGGTGAAATAGCTCCCCGGGCGTGAATGGCAATTGGTAGCCTTGCGATGCGGATCCGGCGGTCCAGGGACCGCTGCGGTACAGGCGCTCGCCGGCGCCCCAAGCGCCGCCCAATTGCTTGTCCAGATAATCGGGAACGCCCGCCGCAAGGGCACCCGCGCCGTGCTCATCGGCAGGAATGAGCCGCTCGCAGGCGGCTTCGATGAAGGCGGCCTCGCTAGCGTTGAAGAAAAGGTACACCCCAGGCGCTGCGGCTTGGGTACCGAGGGGCGTATGAGACCGGGGCGGCGCGGCAGGCGTCGGCTCCTCGGAATGAGCCGAAGCCGCGGGTACTATCGATGCCGCCCCGATACCTGCGACGAACGAGCGGCGAGTCACCTTGTTCACTGCGTGCGTCCGTAGCGTTTATTGTTCATCCCTTGCTCTTCTCAATCTTATCTCAATTTCGGGACGAGCTTGCCTTCCCGCTCCACTGCTGCCCAACGTCCGCAGCCTACTCGCGGGCGTCGTGGGTGTCGAGGCGCAGATATTTATTGGTCGATACCATCGTCCAATGAACGGGAGTGCGAAACAACAGCCATTCCCGGTGCCGATTCCGATTAGGAATGGCGGTCTCGAACGAATCGTGTCGACCACGCCTGCAATTGGTCCATCGTTGCGGTAGCACCCCCACAAACGATCACCAAGAGCGTGCCGAAGGATTCCAATACGGCGCTGCGCTCGTGGAGTAATGCCAACGACGCGCCGCAGGCGGGCTCTACCAGCACACGGTGTTCATCCAGAAAGTGTTTGCATGCGAACACGGAGGCCTCGTCAGAGACGACAGCGCTTTTCACCGGATGTACCGTCGACCATCGAAATGCTTGCTCGCAAACCTGCCGCGCACCAAGCGACGTGGCAATGCTTGTGATGCCGGCGAGCGTTATACGGTGGCCGGCTGCCAGCGACTGGGCAAAAGAATCGGCCCCCGCAGTCTCGACGGCGACCACCGGCACATTCTCCATGCCGTTGCAACGTAACCCTTCAACGACTCCGCAGAGCAAGCCCCCGCCTCCTACCGATAACACGACCGCATCGGGTTTCACCCCGGCACATGTGACTTCGTCGATCATGCTGGCGTGCCCGCGCCACAGCAGCGGATCGTCGAATGGATGAATGAAGGCGGCCTGTTCGCCGATCATTGATTGAGCGAGCGCATTGGCTTCCTGCCACGACGCCCCGTGTACGATGACCTCACCGTTTTCGAGGCGTATCAGTGTCTTGGCGTGCTCGGAAGTGGTCTCTGGCACGACTACCGTGACCGGGATCCGCAAGTGGCGGCCCGCGTAAGCCACGGCGATACCTGCGTTTCCTCCAGAGGAAGAGATGAAACGTGTCGCGCCACGGCGAGCGTATTCCTCGCAAGCGAGCCCGATACCGCGAATCTTGAACGAGCCGGGAGGCTGCGCTGCCTCCATCTTCAGCCAGATCGTTTTGCCGGACAACCTCGACAACGAACGAGATTCGAGGAGGGGCGTTTCGATGTGCAACATAACCGCCTGAGCGTTACCTAGAAAATCGCCGGTGTACCCACCCATAATATGCGGAGCATTTTCTTGCTCACATTGGCCATTTTGTAGGGATGGCGTTGATCGAAGTGCGCGCTATCCCCATTGCCAAGAATGAATGTCTCGGAGCCCAGAGTTACGGATAGTTTCCCGTCGAGGACATAGTAAAAACCTTCTCCCGCGCGGGTCGTCGCGGGCGTGGACGTCTTCGGAGGAATCGTCATCAGAAGCGCCTCCATCTGCCGCTCGCCATGTTTTCCCGTCAGGCGCTCATAGCGAATCGCATTACCCATATCCAGCAGCTCGGGGTCGGAGGCGCGTCGCACCACCTGGCCGGGAGGTGGTGGGCTGATGAAGTAGTGAATATCGACTTCCAGCGCCTCTGCGATGGCGATCAGCGATGCAATCGAGGGCGTCGTGCGATCCCGCTCGACTTGGGACAGGAACGGCGCGGACAAGCCCGATTTATCCGCCAGTTCTTGCAGGGTCAATCCCATGCGTTTACGCCGAGCGCGTAGCGCGGATGCAATGGGCAAGCCGCCGGATTTCACGGGGGACTTTGAAATTTTGGATGTAGCGGCCATCATCTTGCGGAATCTGCTCGGTCCATCGCACCCATTGCGCTCGCGCATCAATGAGTCTTCCATGAGATGCGAATTGGATGCCAGCCCAACTTCCGGCATGATGCCTTGCTCGACGCCCCTGATCAACTATTGTTGAGTTATCAAATATATTTGATTACATTAGATGAAGCTTTTGGCGGACATGTATCGGCAGATTGGTCGGTGCATGCAGCCGAACGTGGCGCTCAGCGCCGAAATTGCCTTTGATGTATAAAAAATAGGGATGCACATGGCTCGAGAAAAATCGAGAATCAACTGCGTTGCCTTACTCTGCTGCGGATCCTCTCTCGGTGGCCTGTTCGCCGGCGCCGCGATTGCCCAGCAATCCCGTTCAGATCCGGGACAGCTCGAGGAGATCGTGGTCACCGCCGAAAAGCGCGAGGCGACCATCGAGACGACGGCCATCAGCCTGACGGCGGTCTCGGGGGCGGATATTGTGAACCGCGGGTTTACCGACCTTGCCTCCCTCATGCAGACGGTCCCCGGAGTCTCGCTCCGCACCAGCGGTCCTGGCATGACGGAGTTCGAGATGCGCGGCGTCGCCTCCAATGGCGGCAACTCCCCGACGGTCGGCTTCTATTTCGACGAAACACCCCTGACCGCGCCGGCCGCGACCAACGAGGGCAAGATCGTCATTTCGCCCGACCTCTACGACCTCAATCGCGTCGAGGTGCTGCGAGGCCCGCAGGGCACACTTTACGGCTCGGGCTCCATGGGCGGCACCATCCGGGTCATACCGAACGCGCCTAACCCCGAAGCGTTCGAGTCCTCGGGCGAGGCGAAATTCGCCGACACCGATCATGGCGGCTTCGATCACGGCGAGAACGCCATGATCAATCTGCCCTTCTTCAACGGCACCGCGGCACTGCGCATCGTCGGCTCTTATTCATTCGACGCCGGCTGGATCGACCGGGTGGTGATCGCCCCCGGCGAGTTCCCGCTCGCGACCAACGGCTTCACGACCCGCGGCAATGTGCTCGCGGCTCCCATCGCGACCGAGTATCACGACGTCAACGACGTCGAGAAGACGACGGTGCGCATCAGCGCGGTGTTCAAGCCCATCGACGGCCTCACCATCACCCCGTCGTACTTCTATCAGAAGATGCGCGCCGGCGGCCTGCCCTACATCGACAGCGTCCCGGGTACGGATGCGCATTACCAGCCGTTCGACATTGCCGAGAATTATCGCGACGAGTTCCATCTCTCGGCATTGAGCATCAAGTACCGCACGAATGTCTTCGAGATCAGCTCGGCGAGCGCCTATTGGACTAGGCACGAGCCGCTCATTCAAGACGCCTCGGAGTCGTGGTCGACCGCGATCCAGCTCCCCTCGTACGGCCCGGGCAACGGCGGGATCGGTGCGGCCTACGCGGATGAAGACAACCAATCGCATCAGACCACCGAGGAGCTGCGTATTTCATCGGTGGGCGACACGCGCCTCAAGTGGCTGGCCGGCTATTTCTACTCGGATTTCGAGTCCGGCTGGGACATCATTTTCCCGTCGCAGACAGGGGTGCAGGTGTTCGGCACATCGAACAGTCTCTTCGACTACTACAGCCCCTTCAAGATCTTGCAGCAGTCGGTATTCGGCGAAGTGACCTACAACATCACCGAACCCTTTGCCGTCACGGTGGGCGCACGCCGTTATCACTATGACGCCCCCGTCGGTCTCGACCAATACGGCGCGCTCTTAGGCACGCTCACGCCGACGTTCACCAGCACCTCGGAGAACGCCCAGGGCGTCACCCCCAAGGTGTCGCTCTCTTACCAGTTCGACAAGGACCTGCTCGTCTATGCGACGGCCGCGAAGGGCTTTCGCCCCGGCGGCGGAACGGGCCCGGTACCGACCACGGGGCCGAAAGGAGTGAACTGCGAGCCTCAGTTGCAGATCGAGTACGGCTCCAAGGGGTTCATCAACGGGCCGATCTCGTTCACCTCCGACAGCGTTTGGAGCTACGAGCTTGGTGAGAAATGGCGCTCAGCCGACGGTCGATTCAGCGTCAACGCCGCGGCTTACTACGAGGGGTGGGTGGGCGTGCAGCAGGTCAATGCGCTCTCCACATGCGGCTACGTGTACACCGCGAATGTGGGCGATGCGCATGTCAAGGGCGGCGAGATCGAGGCGCGTGCGATCGCAGTCCGCGATCTCGAGCTCTCGGGGAGCGTCACTTATTCGAAAGCTTCACTCTCGAGCGCGACGCTAATCGATTCCGGCTTCAATCCGGGCACGCCGATCCAGCAGGTCCCAAAATGGAGCGCGTCGGCTCAGGCTGCCTACCATCACGATCTGACGGACAATCTTGCGCTCATCGCGCGCGCCGAGTCGACTTACGTCGGCAGCCGCACCGACGAGACTTACTTCACGAACACGTTGCCCTCATACGATCTCACTAACATCCGGGGCGGGTTGCAGGGCGAGCGCTGGTCCGCGGTCCTCTTCGTGAACAACGTTGCCGACAAGCGTGCGCTCCTCAACAACATCACGCAGGATGCTGAGAACCTGGCGGACTTCAACCGGGTCGCGGTGAGCCAGCCGCGCACCGCGGGCATCGACCTCAACTACAAGTTCAGGTAAATGCGCCGAGCGCCTGCCGAGTTCATGGGCTCGCGGTGGGGACGACGCGCACCGGCAGCGGCACGTTGCACAGATCGATCGCCCCCGGGTTGTGCTTGAACCACGGCTCGCGGCGCTCGCGCCGTTGCTCGAGTACGGAGCGGAATGTCGCGCTCTCGGTGCGCAGCACCTCGATCCGCGTGCGCTCGGCCGGCGGCACGTCGGAGGCGAGCCGCACCGAGCTGATCGGCGCCGGCGGTTCCGCGGCGACATAGAAGCCCATTTCGCCGCTCCCGCGCGGCAAGGTGGAGAGGAACTCCATACCTTTGAGGACCCGTCCGACCAGCGCGACATTGAGGTCGAGCTGCCGCGGCGCGTTGCCGATCACCGCATACATCTCGGCTCCGGTACTCTCGGCGGAATCGTCGCGCCCCGCGCCAACCATGCCGTAGCAGTGCGCGAGCCACACCGTGTGCGTGCCCGGGTCGCGACCTGCCGGAAACCCGTCCAGGAACCCGACTTCCTTTGCGTAGAGATCGCGGTCCGCCAAGGCCTCGAAGCGCGCCGCGGCTTGCGCGTCGGCGGTGAACTCAACCGAGGGCCGCACGCCCGGCGGCAAGGGGCGACGGTGTGTCTCGTCGTCCCACTGCACGACGTAGTTATCCTGCACGCGGATGACGGCGAGGCCGTCAAAGTAATGCGCGCGCACCAGCGCCTTGATGTTGGCGGCATGCTGGGGCACGACGCGTGTCGCGAGCTCGATCACCACACGCCCGTGCGCGAGTTCGAGATACAGGGTGTCGTCGGGATTCGGTACGCGCCAGTCGGCGGCCGGGGAGCCCGCGAGCAAGTCCGCCACGGTGACGGGCTTTGCGTCGAGGTCAGGCGCGGACGCGAGGCCGAGCGCCGCTGCGAGCGTGGCCGCCACTGCCCGCGGGCGGGCTGCCCTCATGGCGCTCCCCCTCGCTTCGCTGCAGGCACAGGCTCGGCCGCCGCAGCCTTCTCCACCCCGCTCAGCATCCGATCGAGCGCTGCGCGGTCGAAGTAGCGCCCCGCGAGCACTACGCCGCGAATCTTTTGCGTATTGGCAATGTTATCGAGCGGATTCGCGTCGAGCAGCACGAGATCGGCAAGCTTGCCTTTCTCGACCGTACCCAGATCCGCCGTGCGTCCCATGAACTTGGCCGGATTGAGTGTTGCCGTCTGCAGGGCCTGCATCGGGGTGAGTCCCGCTTGCTGGAACAGCACCAGCTCCTGGTGAAGGCTGAAACCCGGGAAGATGTGCACGCCCGCGGCCGTGTCGGTGCCGGCCATGAACGGCACTCCTGCGCGAAACATCGCGAGCGTCATATCGAGCTCCATCTGCACGAATTTCTTGCGCACCGACAGGGGGTCCGTGTCCATGTCCTTCTTGATGTCGCTCACGAACATCGGCCAGGTATGGTCCTTCCACGAGCGGGGCGCATATTTGGTGAGCGGATCGTGGCTCAGGTCGATGTCATCGACCAGCCACTGCCCGCGCTCCCACACCAGTGTAGGCACCTGCCAGGTCTGATTCTTCGCCATCAGCGCGATGAGCGCCTTGGCGCGCGCCGGGTCATAGGTCTTGACGTTGAGGCCAAGACCCTTCGGACCCTTGATCAACTGATCCTCAATGGTCGAGCTCCCCTCGAATATCCCGGTGAAGTGCTCGATGCTTTTCTGCCCGGCGTTGGACGCCTCCGAGGCGCGCACCGCATCCGGCACGTGGCCCACGAACACGATGCCAAGCTTCTTCGCCTCGTCCGCCGCCGCGAAGTACCCGTCGCGCGGAATGAGCGACTGGATCTTGATGAAATCAACGCCCTGCGCCTTGAGATCATCGACCACCTTGCGTCCGTCCGCCGCATTTGCCACAGGCGCGGAGCTCGGGAAACGGGGCACTGGGCCATCCAGCATGGGACCTGCGATGATCATCCGCGGACCGAGAAGCTGCCCGGTTGCGGTCTCGGCGCGCCATACCTTGAGCACGTCGAGATCCCCGCCCATGTCGCGTACGCCGGTGACCCCGTTCGCGACGAATAGCGGGAGCACCACCTTCTCGTTCCGCGGCAGCCAGTCGCCGAAGACCTCGTGCACGTGCATGTCCCAGAGCCCGGGTATCAGGTATTTCCCCGACCCATTCACGGCCTTCGCGCCGGCGGGCGCCTGAACCGCATCGCTTTTGTCGAGCGCGACGATGCGTCCGTCCTTGACGACGACGGTCATGTCGGCCTGCGGCGGCGTGCCGGTCGCGTCGACGACGTTGACGTGATTGATCGCGAGCGTAGCGGCCGAAGCGCTCCACACGGCGAAGCAGCTTGCGAGCGTGAGGCCCGCGCAGATTCGTCTCATTCTATGGGTTCCTATTTTGTGAGCTATTCAATGTCCCGGCACGATTATCATGCAGGCGATGCAGCCGAGAAGTTATGGATAATCAGAAACTACTCATTTTAACGGCTTCTCGGAGCAAAATTCATTCCTTTGTCTCTTGCGCAGATTCGGGACACTTGGCAGTTGAGCCATTGAGCGGCACGCGCAGGATGCTTCTCGCGGAACCCGGCGCGCGAGGCCTCGGCATCGCCTCGATTTGTGGCTACCGATCGAAGTCCACGTGCTTGGTTTCCGGCCCCGCCAGGGCGCCGAGAGTGAGCATGAGTCCCCCTACGGCGAGAAGAACAATCGGACTGAACTCATACGGCATGAGCTTGGCCAGGCCGAGCATGTAAAAGGAGTAAAAGCCGGGCAGTATCGTTGCCAAGCTGTAGCTGAGGCCGTATCCACACGAGCGAATTTCGGTGCGAAAGCTCTCTGCCAGGTAGGGCGTGATGACTGCCCATACCGGGATTGTGAGCACCAGAATGAGCGCGACCAACCCAACCAGCATGGCAGACTCCTGATATGCGCCCGCCATCAACAAGTAATAAAGCGCACTTGCCGGTGCGAGATTCAACAATCCAAGCACGATGAGTGTAGGTCGACGCCCAAACTTCTGACTCAGGATACCGACCACCGGAAGGATCGGCACCGAAATGGCTGCGCCGATCAGGATGCCTGTATTGACGTCAGGCGACTTCACCCCGAGAACAGTATTGATCACGCCCGGAAGAGCCGCCACGGTCGCATCTAGCGTGAGCCACGCGCCGCTCATGACGATGACGAGCTGTCCTAGACGACGCAAGTCCGCACCCGCAAAGATCTCCTTTAGCGGAGCAGCGCTTTTTTTCGACGAGCGCCAGACTTCGGATTCAGGGACCGAGAAATAGTAGTAAAGGAAAAGAGCGCCGGCGAGCAGTGCTCCGGCCACGAACGGAATGCGCCAGCCCCAGACCGCATAAGCGGAGCCGGCATCACCGGCCGGCGCCAATCTCAGCATAAAGGCTGTGAGCAGCGAGACACAGACCAGTGCGGCTGGATAGCCCACGTGAATGAACGCCGCATTGAGTCCGCGCCGTTCCTTGGGAGAATATTCCATGGCCAGAGGATTGGCCGCAGTATATTCGCCGCCGATAAAAACTCCATCTGCCAAGCGCAAGATGAGCAGCGCGGCAATGGACGCGCCACCCCAAGCCCGGTAACCGGGAAGCGCCGCGACCAAAAGAGTTGCAATGGCGAAGCCGGCGACTGAGATCAGTGTTACCCGACGCCTGCCGAGTCGATCCCCATAGTGACCAAAAACCATCGAGCCAATCGGTCGCCCCATCAGCGAAATCGCAAACACCAGGGAGAAAATCGTCGCTTTGGCAGCCGCGCTCAGGCCGGCGGGGATGAAGTAGACGAGAGCCGGAGCCAGCACGGCGATCGGCAAATAAACTTCGAACATGTCCACGAAGAAACCGAAGTAGGCTGCGCGCACCGCTCTGCGGGCGATGAGGTCGGGAGTTGTCGTTAATTCTGCGAGATCTGGGCTCAGATATTGCGTCGTCATCGCGGTACCCCTTGTTCTTGTGTTGCCACGTGCTGACTTGTTAGATGCCTGGCGTCTCTCCAATGGGAGGCTCGCCTTCGGCCGCAGTGCCAGCCCTCGAGCCATCTTCGTCACGAATCACCGTAATGGGCCGGTTAGACCGTTGATCGACGGTTAACCGAAAAACATCGAACCGGTTGTAGGAACCGACGATGTCATGAATCTGCTTCTGTTCGATCGAGAGCGAGAGGTCGATTTCGGCGACGACCATGCCCTCGCCTCCCACGTGAGGTTCGACGAGTAACTCGCCTTGCGGACCGAGGATCATCGATATCGCGGGAGGGGCCGATGCGAGAATCCTGCGGACTTCAGCATCGCCCTGGGAGACTTCGCTGATCGCCTGCTCGTCGAGCGCGCACGAGGCCACCACGTTGAACACCTTGCCTTCGAAGGCATGCGCGGCCGAGCGAATGCGGATGGCGTCGGTAAGATTGTAGTTCCGGCTCGCTCCCGGACGGCGAACTGGCCACGCCGGCGGATAGCACGCGATGTGCACCTGTTCGCCCTGAGCCAGCAGGGCGAAGCGTGCGAGCGTGTTGGTGTTCTCGCCGCAGATCAACACGCCCAACTTGGCGAGTTCCGTGTGCTCCACACGCAAGTTGGATGCGTCCCCGTTTGACCACGTCAACTTCTCTGCCCACGTCGGCACCAGTTTGCGATGTCGATTGAGCAGTGTGCCGTCCGCGTCGAACAGCAAGTTCGTGTTCCACATCGTCCCCATGCTCTCGGAGCCCTTCTCGGTGACGCCAACCGAAAGGACGACCCGGTGCCGGCGGGCAACGTCCGCCAGCTGCTCAACCTGCGGGCTTGGCACCTCGATGGCGTTGTCATACAGGCGACGATAGAACGCATGCTGATCGATCGGTGCATACAACATGTTCCAGAGCGGAAAGCCGGGGATATAGGACTCCCCGAAAACGACCAGGTCCGCGCCGGCCGCTTTGGCTTTGGCGGCCCAATGTTCTAGTTTCGAGATTGAAGCGTCGCGGTCGAGGAATACGGGGGCCGCTTGTACCGCAGCGGCGCAAAAGCGTCGATAGACGTCGCCCCCCATATCGGCTCCCTGCGCGATTTGCGTTCCCAATCAAGCGGCAGCCCGGGAACTTAACATGCTCCCAGCCGCGTGGGTAGCCAGTGACTTTTCGCAGTACGGACCGCCCGCGAGAATTGGCGTCCGTGGGAATATATGAGAGACTGCAGCGCAGCATGCAGCGCTAATAGGCCTTGGAAAATCTACTTCTAGGGATCATGCGTTTAGCCTAAAAATCGTGAAAGGTGATAAACACGCAGGATGGGCCGTGCTAGGGTTGGCGGCATGCGATGCCTGCGTGGATCGCAATCGAGAGTCCTCCTTCATCTTCGCTGGAGTTCTGCCATGCAGCTTACCCGTCGCCGTTTCTTGAAAATCACTGGAGCGGGCTTGGCCGCATCGACGTGTGGAGTGTTGGGCTTTGCGGCCGCGGGTGTGGCACTCGCCGCGGCCGTGCGCCCATTCAAGCTCGAGCACGCGAGCGAGACCCGCAACACCTGCACCTATTGCTCGGTCGCTTGCGGTATTCTCATCTACAGTTTGGGCGATCGCGCCAAGAACGCGCGGTCCGACATTATTCATATCGAAGGGGACCCGGATCACCCTGTCAATCGAGGTACGCTATGCCCAAAGGGCTCAGCCCTCCTCGACATTGTCCACGCGCCAACACGGCTCACCGCGCCCAGATACCGCGCACCGGGAAGTGCGGTGTTCAAACCGGTCTCATGGGACTTCGCACTCGATCGAATCGCGCGCCTGATGAAGGAGGACCGCGATAAGAACTTCATCGCAAAGAATCAACGCGGCGTCACGGTGAATCGATGGACCAGTACAGGCATGCTGGCCGCCTCCGCCGGCTCGAGTGAAACGGGCTACTTGACTTGGAAAGTCGTGCGGTCGCTTGGCATGGTGGTCTTCGACAATCAGGCACGCGTCTGACACGGACCGACGGTGGCCAGTTTGGCCCCAACATTCGGTCGCGGTGCGATGACCAACACATGGCAGGACATCAAAAACGCCAACGTCGTCATCGTCATGGGTGGGAACGCGGCGGAGGCGCATCCCTGCGGCTTTAAGTGGGTAATCGAGGCCAAGATCGAGAACAAGGCCAAGCTCGTGGTCGTCGATCCGCGCTTTACCCGCACCGCTTCGGTCGCCGACTTCTATGCACCCATTCGTCCCGGTACGGACATCGCCTTCTTGAGCGGCGTCATCCGATACCTGCTCGAGAAAGATGCCATCCAGAAGGAATACGTCCGGGCCTACACGAATGCAAGTCTCATCGTGCAAGATGCCTTTGGCTTTAGCGAGGGACTCTTCACCGGCTACGACGAGCAGACGCGCACCTACGATAAGTCGAGCTGGGATTACGAGCTCGATGACAAGGGCTTCGCGAAGATCGACGACACGTGGCAGCACCCGCGCTGCGTCATCAATCTCTTGCGAGAGCACGTCGCTCGCTATACCCCTGAGATAGTGTCGCGGATTTGTGGCACGCCGCAGGATAAGTACCTTAAGGTCTGCGAACTCATTGCCTCGACGGCAGCCCCGGACAAAGCGATGACCTCTCTATTTGCGCTCGGCTGGACGCAGCATTCAGTGGGGGCGCAGAACATCCGTACGATGGCGATGATCCAGCTTCTACTCGGCAATATCGGCGTGGCAGGGGGCGGCATGAACGCGCTTCGCGGCCACTCGAATATCCAGGGACTCACCGATATCGGCCTTCTGTCGGACCAGATGCCCGGCTATCTAGGGCTGCCAAAAGAGGCAGAACCGACTTTCGAGGACTACATGAAGACGCGGCAATTTAAGCCGCTGCGGCCTGGCCAGACAAGTTACTGGCAGAACTACCGCAAATTCGTGGTGAGCTTGCAAAAGGCGAACTATGGCGATTCGGCGCAAGCGAGCAACGACTGGGCGTATGACTGGCTGCCAAAACTCGACGTGCCGATGTACGACATCATCCGCGCGTTCGAGATGATGGTGAACAACCAGATGACTGGCTACATTTGCCAGGGTTTCAATCCTCTGCAGGCGTTCCCGGACAAGGCCAAGATCCGAAAAGGGTTGGGCAGCCTCAAGTACCTCGTGGTGATGGACCCGCTCGATACCGAGACCGCCCGCTTCTGGGAGAACTTTGGCCCACAGAATCCCTCCGACCCCGCAAAGATTCAGACCGAGGTCTTTCAGCTTCCCACAACGTGCTTCGCCGAAGAGAACGGCTCCCTGGTGAATTCTGCGCGTTGGCTGCAATGGCATTGGAAGGCCGCCGATCCGCCGGGCGATGCGCAATCGGATATCTGGATCATGTCGGGCATCTTTCATCGACTGCGCGAGATGTATCGTAAGGAAGGTGGCGCCTTTCCGGACCCGATCCTGAACCTCACCTGGGATTACACCGATCCGATCGACCCCGACCCCGAGGAGCTCGCGAAGGCGATGAATGGCCGTGCCTTGGTCGACATCAAGGATGCAAGCGGCGCGGTGGTATTGCGGGCGGGACAACTCCTTGACGGTTTCGCACAGCTCCGGGACGACGGGACCACCGCATCGGGCTGCTGGATCTTCTCAGGATCCTTCACCGAGAAAGGCAACATGATGGCACGCCGCGATGCGACTGACCCGCGGGAGCAGGGCATCGCGCCGAACTGGGCGTGGGCGTGGCCCGCGAACCGCCGCATCCTCTACAACCGCGCGAGCGCCGATCCTGCCGGAAAGCCGTGGAATCCAGTCAAGCCGGTTATCGAATGGGATGGTAGCCGGTGGGTCGGGATCGACACTCCCGACTATACGCCCACGACGAAGCCATCCGACGCAGTGGGACCCTTCATCATGAACGCCGAAGGCGTCGGGCGGCTGTTTGCGCGCAACCAGCTGGCCGAAGGGCCTTTTCCCGAGCACTACGAGCCTTTAGAGTCCCCTTCGGAAAATATTTTGCATCCGAAAGTGAAATCCAATCCCGCTGCGCGCGTATTCGCCGACGATCGCGCAGCATTCGGGACACCCAAGGATTTTCCCTATGTGGGGACGACCTATCGGCTCACCGAGCACTTCCATTTTTGGACCAAGCACGCCTTGATCAATTCGATTCTCCAGCCGGAGGAGTTCGTGGAGATCGGTGAGTCCCTCGCCAAAGAGAAAGGCATCGATCAAGGCGGATGGGTGCGGGTCTCCTCCAAACGCGGCGCGGTGGTCTGCAAGGCCTACGTGACCAAGCGGATCAAGCCACTCATCGTCGAAGGCCGGCCCACGCACGTCGTCGGTGTTCCGCTGCATTGGGGCTTCACCGGGCAAGCCCGCAAGGGATATGGCGCCAACACACTCACGCCATCCGTCGGCGATGCCAACACGCAGACTCCGGAATTCAAGGCCTTCTTGGTGAACGTCGAGAAAACCAGTGGCCCCGTGGGTTAAGGGAGGCTTCGATGTCGGATCTTCAATCACAGGACTATATCCGGATCTCGGCCTCGACCCTGACTCCGCCATCGACGCGGCGTCACGAGGATCAGGTCGCAAAACTCATCGATACGAGTCGCTGCATCGGCTGCAAGGCGTGCCAATCAGCCTGCATGGAGTGGAACAATCTACGGCAGGAGGTGGGCCACTTCGAGGGCAGCTACGACAATCCCATGGATTTGAGTCCCTCCGTGTGGACGCTCATGCGGTTCACGGAATGGGAGGACGACAAGGGCAACCTCGAATGGCTGATCCGCAAGGATGGCTGCATGCATTGCGAGGATCCCGGGTGTCTCAAGGCGTGTCCCGCGCCTGGTGCGATCGTGCAGTATGCGAATGGCATCGTCGATTTCATCAGCGAGAACTGCATCGGTTGCGGCTACTGCGTGAAAGGATGTCCATTTGACATCCCCCGGGTGAGCCCCGTCGATCATAAATCCTACAAATGCACGCTGTGTTCGGACCGAGTGAGTGTCGGACTCGAGCCCGCGTGCGTGAAAGCTTGCCCGACCGGAGCCATCATGTTCGGGGCGAAGACCGACATGCAGGAATGGGCCGGCGAGCGCATCGCCGATCTAAAATCGCGAGGCTTCGACAATGCGGGGCTGTACGATCCGCCCGGTGTCAATGGCACGCACGTGATGTATGTACTACATCATGCGGACAAGCCCTCGATCTATGCAAACCTTCCTGACCAGCCGCGGATCAGTCCCCTCGTTGACCTCTGGAAGGGCGTTGTCAAACCCCTATCGCTGGTCGGCATCGCGCTCGCCGCGATTGCCGGCTTCTTGCACTGGATCGTGGAAGGTCCGAACGAAGTCGAGCCGCAAGACGAGGCGGATGCGGCGAACATTCTCAAGCGAGGGAGCAAATCGCCATGACTCGCCCGCAGGGAACACTGATCCGCAACACAATGGCCGCGCGCATCAACCATTGGATCACGGCCGGCTGCTTCGTCCTGTTGATGTTGTCCGGTTTGTCCATGTTCCACCCGATGCTCTTCTTCCTGTCGGAGCTGTTCGGTGGGGGTCAATGGACCCGCGCCGTCCATCCATGGATCGGGATAGTGCTCTCCCTAAGCTACCTCGGCTTGATCGTACAGTTTTGGCGCGAAAATCAGTGGAACCGCGATGACATCGCGTGGATGAGGGTCATCGACCGCGTTCTCGCCAATGAAGAGCGCGGCGTGCCCGAGGTCGCGCGTTTCAATGCCGGGCAGAAATTCGTCTTCTGGTCGATGGCCCTGCTGGTGCCGGCGCTTCTGCTGACCGGTTTGACGATTTGGGAGGTCTATTTCGGATCCTACACCTCGATCGAGGTACAGCGGACCGCCGTGTTGATCCATAGTCTCGCCGCCATTGCCGCGATCCTCGTGTGGATCACTCATGTTTATGCCGCTATTTGGGTTCGAGGCTCGGTCCGAGGCATGACGCAAGGCTATGTGACGCCGGGCTGGGCTTGGCGCCATCATCGCAAATGGCTGCGCCGGCTGGCAGCCACCGGCTCGGACGGCCCATCGCCGCGGAACGAGCGATGAGGCAAGGCGAAGTCACCTCACAAGGTAAATGGACGGGAGCCACTGGCGGGGTGTCGGCCCCCGTTCCGATCATTGCTCCCGATCCAATGAGGCGCTTTGCGGCTACGGCAACGCGGCTCGAGCGGCTCGCGTCCGGACACCCGATGGAGGGGTGGCTGCGCTTCATGGCCCAGCTCGCGTGGGCTCAGCACAAGACCATCACCACCCTCCCCGCTTTGCCGCCGCTCGACTCAGCCGAAATTGATCGGGCTGTCGAGGCGCGCGCAGCGCCGCTCGCGCCGGATCGGCATCGGCTCGATCGCCTTTGGCAGCGCGGCCTCCCGCAAATCTCGCAGCATTTCGTGGGTTCTTTGCTGCCGGACCCGGCCAAAGCCGTCATCGCCGATCTCGAGACCTGGGACGCAGAGGCACTCGACGCATTGGCCGATGGCTTTCTTCAGGGCGAATTAGCAGCTGACCGCATCGGCCATGCGCTCTACATCGCAGCCGCCCTCCAGGTCCATTTCACTGCGACGGCAGGCGCTCTAGCTGCCGAGGCCCTGCGACTTCTACCGGAACGGGGCCTCTGCCCCTGCTGCGGTTCGACACCCGTCGCAGGGATTGTCACGGCCTCGGGGCCTGCGCCGGGGAGCCGCTACCTTTACTGCTCGCTTTGCTCCACCGCGTGGAATCACGCGCGCGCCGTGTGCATCACCTGCGGAAAATCCGGCCATCTAGCCCTGAAATCCATCGAGGGAGATGGCGGAGCGGTCAAGGCCGAAACATGCGGCGATTGCCATACGTACGCAAAACTTCTCTATGCGGCGAAGGACACACAAGTGGATGCCTTCGCGGACGACCTCGCCAGTTTGGCGCTCGAGGTCCTCGTGGCCGAGGCGGGTTGGTCGCGCCACGCTCCCAATCCGTGGCTGCTGGTCGGATAGGACCCCATTGTTGCGCGCTCACCGCGACTCTAACCCTTCAATTCCCGGCGGCAGCCTTTGCCGCCAGTTGCTGAACAACGGCGAGCGCTTGCTCGGCATTGGCATCGCCGGCAACTCCACCGATCGTCGCAACGATCTTCCCGTCGGGCGCGACGACGAATGTCGTACGTTCAGCCGTGCTATGGCCGATCTCGTTGCCGCGAGAATCCTTCATCGTGGCGACGGCCTGTCCCTTATAAGTGTCCGTGATTTTAATATCGTAGGATTTCGCGATCTCACCCTTCTCATCCGAGGCCACCGGCAGCTTGCCCGCGCAATACCGAGGATCGGCCGAAAAGTCGTTCAAGCGCGAGATACTATCGAGCGAAACGCCGATGACCGAGGCACCCGCGGCGGCGAAGTTGTCGTGATTCTCCGCAAACGTATGCGCCTGGAGATTGCAGCCGCCGGTGAAGGCGGCAGGATAGAAATACACCACCACCGGACCCTTCTTCAAAGCGTCGCGCAGCGAGAAGGTAAAATCCTTGCCGGCCAGAGAGGCCTGCGCTTTGAAGTCCGGCGCGGTGTCGCCTTGCTTCAATGCGGCGAGACTCGGCGACACAGTCAGCACGAGCGACAGGAGACCCAGGGCTTTGCATCTCATGGCGAACCTTCCACGTCATATCGGCAAACCGATCGCGATTCACAGCACCCTCAGATGGCCGGAACACATCTCGAGCGCTGTCGCACAGTATCAGGGTTCCGACCTGCCGTCACCGCGACTCCTGGAACTTGGCGCGCGGCATTTTTCGTCCTAGAGTCGAGCGGGCAACCCGCCAGGTATCGCTGGAATCCGCAAGAGATGGTCATTCGCGAGGTGTTGTAGCTGCGTGGCCAAGGGCAAATCGTACTTCATTGTCTTCGCGTCGAATTCGCACCACTCGAGTCCAAAACCCGTGGCATCGCGGCCCTAAGAAATCGAGACTCGCAGGGATGTCGGGAAACTGTGACTTCTATGCGAACTACCAATTGCGTCACGAAACGCGCACGATCCGACGATCGAGCGCTCAGATTCCACCTCATCAGGGAGCGGTAATGAAGTCTGCATGTACCATGCGATGTTGCGCCCTTCTTTTCTGGAGTGTGAGTTCGGTCGCTCAACAGCATCCGACGTGCGCCGGTCCCCAACTCGGCGCTTGGACGCTCCTGTCCATGGAAACCGAAGATCTAGAGACCGGTCAAAAGCACAATCTGCTCGGTGTACATCCCAGCGGCTATCTTTCCTACGGTCCCGACTGCCGGATGTCCGCCATCCTGGTTAAGGAGAGCCGTGAGGGGCCGGCCGCCTTGGTGGCAACCGACCCAGAGAGCATGGAACTTTATCGTGGATTGATTGCTTACGCAGGTAGCTACGCGATCGACGGGTACAAGATCACCCACCACATTCAAGCCTCGTGGAACCAAGCGTGGACAGGCACTACCCAGGTCAGTCAATTCAACGTGGATGGAAAGTCCTTGTATATAAGGACGGGACCCACCAAAAGTCCAATGACCGGAAGACAGAGCTCGACCGTGTTCATCTGGGTCAGGGTTGAATAGCCGCTCTCGGCGGCGGTGCTTGCGCTCGAGTATATCTGGACCAAGTCGCGCTCAAACTACCGCCGGGAACCTGAGGAGCGTATGGAAGAATCGCCTTTCAATCCAGATGAGTTGGCCGCACAGGCGCTGGCTGGCGGCGGACCACGCGGCGCGGGCGGCATTCGTCATTTTATGCCGGAGCAGCTTCGACTCTTCTTCGCACAGCTGCCCTATATTTTTGTTGCTGCAATCGATACTGCCGGATGGCCACTTGCGACTCTATTAACTGGCAAGCCCGGCTTCGTGCAGTCCGCGGATCCTTCAACCTTGTACATCTCAGCCCTTCCGCAGGTCGGCGATCCCGCAGCGGAGGCGCTCGTCCCCGACCGCAGCGTCGGGATCCTCGGCATCGATTTCTCGACGCGCCGGCGCAATCGCGTGAATGGTCGCATCTTGAGCCGCAATGGGCGCGCCATCAGCGTTGCCGTCGACCAGAGCTTCGGTAACTGTCCCCAATACATCCAGCTGCGGACCCTTGCAAGTGATCCTCGACCTGAAACGGCAGCGGCGGCGGCCGCATCCGCTGCCGTCGAGCCCTTCGCGCACTTGGATGAGGCAGCCCAGGACGCCATCGCCGGCGCCGACACTTTCTTTGTAGCGAGCCGTTCTCGGACTGGTGAGGGCGCAGCTTTCGGTGCGGACATCTCACATCGCGGCGGGCGCCCCGGTTTCGTCCGCGTCGACGGCGACGTATTAACAATCCCCGATTTTTGCGGCAACCGGTATTTCAACACGTTTGGGAATCTGATTGCCGAACCGCGAGCTTCCCTGTTGTTCGTGGAATTCGAGACGGGAGACTTGCTTCAACTTCAGGGCGTAGCGCAAGTGGATTGGAGTGGCTCCACAGAGGAGTTCACCGGCGCCGAGCGGCTGTGGCGGTTCCATGTTGCGCAGGGCTGGCATCGCCGCGCATCTTTGCAGCTGCGGTGGTCATTCAGGGAGTACTCCCCCGTCACGCTCCGAACAGGCATCTGGCCGATCGAGCAGTAGGGGCCGAAACCACTCGTATCGCGAGCAGTTTTCGCACGTCGGCGATATCAGTTGCAACCGCTCTTTGGTACGCACGCGGCCGGGCGGTTCCCATCGAGGAGGTCCCTCCCTACTCGATCTTGATCTTCGATTTCCTTCGCGGTTCGGCTGACTCTGCTTTGCAAGTTAGAGCCGGTCACAGCCTCGTTTCGGCAATAGACACGCTCGCCGCGAAACGCGGCGGGCTGATATCCCCGCTTACGCATGGCGATGTCACTCTTGGGCGGATCTACAGCGGACTGCTGGGTGGGCGCCGAAGTCGGAGACGCGCGTGGCGGCGAGCTGGCGCAAGCGGATGTGAGCGAAAGGGCGAGCGCGCCAACCGAGATTCGAAGTACGGACGTGCTCGCATCACTCATCGAGGCACTCATTGTCCATTTGCGCGCGTGCGCAGCTGCAGTTCATGGCGGCGATAATCAATGATGAACACGTCCAGGAGGCCGATGGCGTCCATTCCAATGAGCAGCAAGCGATCTAAAGCTAATTAGGTTCGGCATTGTCATTCTTAGTCTCCCTAGAAGTGAGTTATGTATGGCAGCGTGATTTCGAGTGCCCAAACTCCCGTTGTGTTGTGGCGACATAAAATCCAGACGGCCGCCCTCTGATTTGATGGACGATAGCCGCGCGCCAACTCGTTGAGAATGGAAATGGTATGAATGCCGCTGGGGGCGTGATGAAGGCCGCTGGCACATGACGAAAGTCAGCTGTACGGTCTGCGCCGTACTTTAATGGGCGAGCCAACAGGCGGCCGCTGCTGCCCGCGTCGGCAGGCGGAGTGCATACGCACGCCTCGCAAGAGTCGTCAGATCATCAGCTGCTCAAAATGCGTTCGTACCTTGTCGCGATATCCCTGGCTGCTCGACACCGTGGTACCGCCGCTCAACACCAAGACGAAATCGCCGCGCAGCGTGCGGTTGACCTCGCGCACGTGATTCGTGTTGACGACGCAAGATCGACTGATGCGCAGCATCGGCTGTGAGCTCATCGCTTCTTCGGCGTGTCGCAACGTGGTGCGCGCATGGAAACTCTCCTTGCCCACCCGCAGTCGCACGTAGTTCCGGTCGGCCTCCAGCAACTCGACCTGGGCGACGTCGATCATCTGCATTCGACCGCCGGCGTCGGCGAGGATCCTCGGACGCGTCTCCGCCACCTTGCGAGTCGCCCGCTGCAGCTGCTCGAGCAGCGTCTCGACGGCGGCCCGTTGCTCTGCAGCAGTATTGGCGCCGTGGCGTTGTCGGACGCGGGAGAGCATCGTACGAAAGCGCGTCTCGTCGAACGGCTTCAGCAGGTAGTCCACCGCGCTGACCTCGAAAGCCTCCCGGGCATAGTGGTCGTGGGCGGTCACGAACACGATCAGCGGTGCGGCAGCGGGGTCGAGCGCGTGCGCGAGTTGCATGCCCGACATCGTGGCCATCTCGATGTCCAGAAAAATCAGATGTGGCGGATCGCAGCGGATCGCCGCGAGCGCGTCCGCGACCCTCGCGAACTCACCGATGACCTCGAGGTCGGGTTCTGCCTCACAACATTCGCGCAGTGCCCTGCGGGCGATGCGCTCATCGTCCACGATGAACGCCTTCACGATGCGCCTCCTCCGGGCGTTGCCGGAGCGCGCTCGAGGAGCGCCGGCATGGTGATTTGCGCCAGCCAAAAAGTGGGCTCCGCGCGATATGCACTAAGACTCGCCCGCGCTCCAAACTGTACTGCGAGCCGTTCACGGACATTACTGAGTCCGATGCCTTCGCCGGCGGCGACCGCGAGACTCGCGGTGGTATTGACGATTCGCATGGTGAGTCTGTCGGGGGAGGTGCTCACTTCCAGCCGAATCTCGACGGGGCCATCGTGGCCGTCGAGTCCGTGCAGTACGGCGTTCTCCACCAAGGGCTGGAGTATCAGACTCGGCACCCAGAGTGCGGGTTGCGCGCCGGCATCGGGCAGGCTCACGGTCAAGCGGTCGCCGAACCGCTGCTGCTGCAGCTCGAGGTACATGCGTGCGAAGCTGAGCTCCTCGGATAGAAGCGAAAAGTCGCGTTGACCGGCGCTCAACAGACGCCGGAGAAGATCGGCAAGCTGCACCACCATCGAGCGCGCGATCTCGGGCTCCGGATTGATCTGGCCACGGATCGTGTGCAGAAGGTTGAACAGCGTGTGAGGCGAGAGTTGCATGCGCAGCGCGCTCAGCCGAGCCGTGGTCCATACTCGCTCGAGTGCTGCGCCGCGGAGCTCGGAATCGCGGTGCAGCTGATACCAGTTGAATCCGGACACGAGGGCCACACCGAATCCGTACGTGAGAAAAAAGCTGACAGAACTCGCAGTCCAATAAGCCTGCTCGGCGCCGCTTGGCTCTGGGGTCATGGCAGGGTCCTGCCAATGCCCCTTGAAGGCCCAAGTACATAGATGGACGGCGAGATTCATTGCCGGGTAACACAGTACGGCAAAAATCACCGCCAGCAACAGCTGGAGCGGCAGACCGCGCAGCATCCCCCAGCCCGCACGGCTCGACGCCCAGTAGCAAACCAGCAGCAGCGGCAGCAGCAGCACGTGCTGCACAACCCGTACTTCCCAGGGGGCGAACAAATCGGCATGGTACAGGGCAGCGTTGAATTGCATGTTGTTGGCGTACAAGACGTTGGAGAGAGTCACGTACACCCAGAAGAGACCCGAAATCATCAGTAGTGTGCGTAGCGCGATCGGTTTGGGCGCGGGAGGCAGGATCTCGGTATTCATACCCGACAAGCATAACGCCATGGCACGCATCGACCGAGGCATTATTACGTAACGCCGGCGATCCGAGCTCAGTCTTGGGACGAGTGAGTCGATAGAAGGGACGAACTCAATGCATGCCCCTGGATTCCGTCCCGGCGTTGCGGTGACATATCCATGCGATGACCGAAACCAGAGAATTTTTCGGTGCGCGCTTGGGATGGGATCAATGCGGTTCCTGGTCATAGGTCAAGACGAGCCAGGGCGATCGGCATTGATTCGCCACTGCGAGCGCGCAGCCGACCTTAAGGTAATTGGCGAAGCCGAATTCGGAGCCGCCGCCATCCAGGCGACTCGGGCACTGCGGCCCGACGTGCTGCTGCTCAACTCCGAATTGCCGGACATGAGCGGCTTCGACGTGTTGCGCGCCGTGCGCGGCGAGCCCGGCCCGCTCGGTATCATCGTCACACCGCGCGCCGACCATGCGGTGACGGCCTTCGCAGAGGGCGCATTCGATTATCTACTCGACCCGGTGAGCAGCCACCGCTTCGACCAGGCGATGGAACGGGCCCGTCAACGCCTCGATCCGGTCGGCGGCAGCGCGTCCGCGCAGCCGCGTCGAGGGCCGTTGCCGTCCATCGGGGCGTTCGACGCTTCCCGCTTTACTCCGCCAAAATTCCTGGTCGGAGAGCGCCGGCACCGCTTGTATCCGCTCGAGCTGTCGAAGATCGACTACATCGAATCGGACGGTAACTATGTAACCATCCGAAGCGGCGGTGCCGAATACCTCAGCCGCGATTCCATCAAGCGTCTATCAGTCGCGTTGTCGGATCACGGATTTGTCCGCATCGAGCGCTCCCTCCTCGTCAATATCGGGGCGGTATCATACGTCGAACTCGCGGGACACGCCTCGTATGCGTTCACCTTGGCCTGTGGCGCATGCCTGTACTCGGGCGTCACATATCGCGATGGCATTTTGCGCGTGTTGCCGCTTTCGCAGCGAGGCGGCCATCGAGCAGGTTGATGGCGCGGGGCGAGACGCAGACTGATCCCGAGAATGCCGGGAGATCTACCCGCTTAGACCAACTTCGTAACAAATTTCCTTCAGCGGTCCGCGCCGCTGCTAGCTTCTCGATGCATGAGGTTGGCCGATCATATTGCGCAGAGTCGCCTCCCCTTCTACGTGCGGAGCGCGCAATCCCATCACGTGGTGAAATTGAATGGCGTCGCGGATTACGCCGATCAAGTTCTGCGCTGCCCAACACGGTATGTGTTGAGCGACGATCTGACACGCCTCTGCACGGCGCTGGCTTATTCCAGGGGCGCCCGCAGCCTGGCCTGCGCGGACCTGCTACATGTGCCCGCCGAGTGCGTGTTGGTGGAATGGTGCGAGGCTCCCTGGCGCGCCGAACTAAAGCGCTATGGGTTTCGCCCGGTCGACAGTTCCGCTCCCGTATCCGGTCGGCGGGGGGCCTTGATTCGCTCGTCGGTGAAGGGGCGTAGCGGACAGATCAAGACCTTTTGGTCCAGCGGGCTCGATGTGGTCGCGAGCAGCATGGAGACCTATTTTGATTTTGACACGCCGGAGGGCGAAGCACCCGATCCGCCGGACGATGAAGCAACACCGGTGATCACCGTCTTCGACGCCGCGCTTCGTCGAGCCGACATCTTGCGTCGTTGCTTTCGTTTTCGATTCGAGCGCACCTGGGCGAATTATTACGCGCAGGCGCCGCTCTCGCCCATGCAGACGGACGCCATCGCGCGCCACGCGCTCGGCACCATCGCCATCGATATTCCGGTATTGCTGACCTTCTTGGTGCTGCTGATGACCCGTCCGGGCATACCACGGCGGCCACTGATGCTGGAGCGGCTCAATCGCGCACGCAGCAAGGCTGGGAAGCGGCCGCTCTTGCCGCATGTCGAGGTATTCTCGCCGCTGTCACCGGATTACCTGCCCTGCGCCAACGCGGGGTCGGGCGCAGGCCGACGCGCGCCGCGCCTGCATCATGTTCGCGGGCATCTGGTGCGGCGAGGCAGCCAGGTATCGTGGCGCGTACCGCATCTTCGAGGCAGCGCGCGCGCGGGCATCGTTCGCTCACGAACGGTAACATGGACGATCGATTCGCCCGCCAGCATCACGCCGGCCGAGGGTCCAGCGTGATGGGCAGATTCACAGGACTAAGACCCGGGCGGCAACCTCACGAATTCCTCGTCCAAGCGGATTGCGCTGCTCTTTCCTTTCCGCTCTCGGCAGACTGATAGTGTCTGTCATAGACACCGACCATTTCGTCCACGGCGGCACCGCCAAGCGTTGCCAATAGCGCATTGACACCCGCGGCCTTGGTCTGCGGCTCGCACCATTCGAGCCCCACACCCCGTGCATCGTGACGTGTCACAGTCGCCGCGATGAACTTGCCGATTCCATCTGCTCCGTTCCTGTGTGCAGACTCCAAGTAGACGAAAGAGAAAGGACGTAGCGTCATTTTAGTCTCCAAGTAAGCCCCCGTCAGGCTGACGTTAGCCAGGCGACCTGCTCCGCGTGCACCCCATTTGGCGATCACTTGCACCGCGACGTCCGTCGCTTGCCTTCGGCCCCAGCGATGATCCATGCCCATGGCTGGCTCAGCTGGCGCTGTTGGCGATAGTCGACCAAGGCGAGAATCGGTCTTGCATGTGGTACTCCCTGTAACTGTCGGCATTATCGATAGGCGGTAACGCGTGCCTCAGATTGAGATTAGCGAGACTGAAGCCACGATGATGTAGGGAGAGCGTGACAATCATGGTGGCTGCCGGATGCCGAACATGATTATGTCAAGCACGCTGGCGCACCAGAACCCGGCACTTGATCAGCGGCAGCAGTGAGACTCATTTGTTTGGCAACACCTGTTGGTCAGCGGGTGCTCGCGAGAACGGTGGCGGCCTCGGGTGCGGGTGGCGTGAACGATATTGGTACCGCGCGCGTGAAAGCGGCCTGTTTCAGCTTGACCTCGACTTCGGACCACAGCGCCGTGTACACGTTTGCCGCGTCGCTACGCGGCGCATACGCCGGGAGTGGAGCGCGTCGCAAGGACATTCGCTCGATCTCGCTCCAGTAGGGAACCTCCGTTTTCAGCATGCCCGGGAACTGCAGGCGCGTGCTGGCAATGACCTCATGGTGCAGCGCCTTGCGCCGATCGACCATCGAGAAGAACGGCAGCAGGGTCATGTCGACCCAGGCGTTGGCGACCAGGAAATCCCGCAGCTGCACCAGCATGCGGACCGACAGGGGGCTCGGAATCAGCGGGACGATGACGGCGTCGGCGGCGCGCAGCACGTTCTCCGACAGCAGCGAGATGCCGGGCGGGCAATCGAGGAATAGCAGGTCGTAGAGTTCACGCAGATTGCGGCTCATGCGCAGCAGCCGTTCGGTTGGATTCTTGCGAGAGCTGAGATGCACGTCGAAGCGGCGGTAGGAAAAATCCGCCGGCAAAACGTCCAGCCTGTCGTGCCCGCTGGCGACGACGAGCTCGTTGAGCTCGCGTTTGCCGGAGATCAATTTCTTGGCCGATGCGTTTTCCTGTGGCTCACAGCGCAGCACGTAAGTGGCGGCGCCTTGCGGGTCCAAGTCCCACAGCAAAGACCGCCGCCCGCTCGCCGCGCACAAGAAAGCCAGGTTCACGGCAGTCGTTGTCTTGCCGACTCCGCCCTTGATGTTGGTGACCGCGACGATCTTCATCTGTGTCCCCTTTGACTCCGACACTGCCCGGTTGCGATCATTGAGCCTACCCGCTCTGCGCAACCGATCCGCGATGATCTTCATCACCCGCGAGGCGAAAAGCAATCCACAACTGGCTGCATGCTCTACAATTCCCGGCGATAGAAGGAGCTAGTCATGGCTGTCAAAAAAGGCGCGGGCCAGCAGATCGCCAAGCGATACCCGCCCTATTTGCTTGCGCGGCAGATCGCCGCGCTCAAGAGGCTCTCGGACGACACGGAAACGCCCGTGCAGCACCACATCAGGCAGGCGATAGACGAGTACTTGCAGCGGCGGAAAAAGCCGAGGCGCGGCCGCTCTGCTATTGCAAGCTAGGTGTCGAATCTCACCGATGGTCGGGCAACGGCACGTCTACGGCGGCGGCGCGCCCGGGATCCAGGAGGTGCCCGCCAGCGGCACGCCGGCCATCGCGGCGGCCTCCACGGTGAGCGCCACCAGATCCTCTTTTTCCAGATGATGCACGTCCTGCTTGCCGCAGGCACGGGCGATGGTGGTGAGCTCCATGGTCAATGTCTTCAGGTAATTCTTCAGCCGTTTCGCGCCCACCGCCGGCTCGAGCCGCCTCTCCAGTTCGGCGTCCTGCGTGGTGATGCCGACCGGGCACTTGCCCGTGTGGCAATGATGGCAGAATCCCGGCGCGGTACCCAGGCGTGCGTAGTCATCGAGCGCCGCGACGTGCTCGCCGCCGACCACGTAGGTTCCACTGTTGCAGCCGAGCGCGAACAAGACGCCCTGCCCGATCGCCACGGCGTCCGCCCCCATCGCGAGCGCCTTGGCGACATCCGCGCCGCTGCGGATGCCGCCCGAAATCACGAGCTGCACCGTGCCCCGCATGTTGAGGGCGTCGAGCGCGTCGACCGCTTGGCGCAACGCCGCCAGCGTGGGGATGCCCACGTGCTCGATGAACACGGTCTGCGTCGCTGCCGTGCCGCCTTGCATGCCGTCGACCACGATCACGTCGGCGCCGGCGTGCACGGCGAGCTTGACGTCGTTGAACACGCGTGTAGCGCCGACCTTGACGTAGATCGGCTTCTCCCAATCGGTGATCTCGCGTAGCTCGGCGATCTTGATCACGAGATCGTCCGGACCGGTCCAGTCCGGGTGGCGCGAGGCGGAGCGCTGATCGACCCCCTCGGGGAGCGTGCGCATGCGCGCGACGCGCGGATTCACCTTCTGCCCGAGGAGCATCCCCCCGCCGCCGGGCTTTGCGCCCTGGCCGATGACGATCTCGATGGCGTCGGCGCGCCGCACATCGTCCGGGTTGAAGCCATAGCGCGAGGGCAGGCACTGGTAGATCAGAGTTTTGGAGGAGGCTCTCTCTTCTTGCGTCATGCCGCCGTCGCCGGTCGTGGTCGAGGTGCCCGTCTCGGTCGCGGCGCGGCCGAGTGCCTCCTTGACCCGCGCGGACAGTGCGCCGAAGCTCATGCCGGCGACGGTCACCGGAATCGCGAGCTCGATGGGCCGGGACGCGAAGCGCGTGCCGAGCACGGTCTTGGTCGCGCAGCGCTCGCGGTAGCCCTCGAGGGGGTAGCGCGACAGCGAGGCGGCGAGGAAGAGCAGGTCGTCGAAGCTCGGCACCCGACGCTTGGCACCCAGTCCGCGAATCTCGTAAAGACCGGTTGCCGCCGCGCGCTGAATGTAATCGATGGTCGAGCGGTCGAAGCCCGCCGATTCCTCTCGCTGAATGCCGCTCATCCTCAGTACTCCTGATCGGCGTCCGCATGCCAGTGATACAGGCTCTTCGCCGAAGCGACGCGCTTGAATTCGTTCGGATCGTGGGAGTGCCCCGCCGCGGCGAGCAGGCTCTTCACCGCGGCGCGGTCCGGTTCGCCCATCGCCTCGAAGCGGGCGTCGGCGCCGAGCGAGCGTACCGTGCCGCGCACGTAGATGACCGCCTCGTAGAGCGAATCGCCCAGCGCATCGCCTGCATCACCGCAGATGACGATCCGGCCCGCCTGCGCCATGAACGCCGAGAAACTGCCTACGCTGCCGCCCACCACGATGTCGGCGCCTTTCAGGGAGATGCCGCAACGTAGGGACGCGTCGCCGTCGATGATCAGGAGCCCGCCGTGCGCCGAAGCGCCGGCGGCCATGGAAGCGAATCCCTTCACGTGAACTCGGCCCGACATCATGTTCTCCGCCGCGCCGGGCCCGGCGTTGCCGTGCACGGTCACCGAGGCGTGCTTGTTCATGCCCGCCACGTAATAGCCGACGTGCCCGTGAATCTGCACGTCGAGCTCGGCGTCGAGGCCGCAGGCGATCGAATGAGCGCCGTCCGGATTGTGCACGCGGATTTGCGACACGCCTTCGGCCGCCGCCTGCCTGTGGAGGAAGAGATTCAGGGTGCGAAGCGACTCGCTGGCAAGGTCGAACTCGCGCGTCGAGGGCACCGGCTTCAGATTCGCCACGTGTAGATCTCCTCCGGCTTGGGTTCGAACAAGGAGGCGTGCGCGATGTGCGGCAGGTGCGCAAGTGAGCGGAACTCCGAGGCGATGGCCACGAAGTCGTCGCTTTCCGCCACCACGGCGGGCTTGCAGGCGAACGCGTCGCGTACGATGAGCAGCTCCTGATCGGTGCCCATCAAGAACGTATAGAACCCGTCGAGCACGCTGAAGCCCCGCTCGACCGCGGCCTCGAGGGTATCTCCCTCGCGCAGGCGCCACTCGAAGAAGCGGCAAGCCGCCTCCGTGTCGTTGTCGGTCTCGAACTCGATGCCGAGCGGCTCCAGGTGCTTGCGCACCAGATGCGGGTTCGACAGCGAGCCGTTATGCACCAGACAGAAATCCCTGCCGGCGGTGAAGGGGTGCGCATGCGCCGGCGTCACCGCGGACTCGGTGGCCATGCGCGTATGCGCGACCAGGTGCGTGCCCTTGAGCGCGTCGAACCGGTAGCGCCGCGCGATGTCGGCGGGGGCACCCACATCTTTGTAAAGATCGATCGAGCGTCCGACCGACAGCACGGCCACCTTGGGCGCATGCCGCAGGATCCACTCGGTCACCTCGTCGGGGTCCGATGCCGTCACGAGCACCGCGTGGTTGCCCTCGACCGTCAGCTCATGCACCGCGTCGAGCTCTGCGCGCAGATCCTGGAGCAATCGTCGAAAGTCAACCGCGTGCTCACCGCTGTACAGACTTAGCTTGCACTGCCGGTCGGAGACCGGAGCCGTGTACACGGCGAGCCCTGCCGAATCGGGGCCGCGCTCGGTCATGCCGACCAGCATCGGCACCATCATGGCTCCCAGCTCATCGCGAAGCTCCGCCTTCTTCACCAAAAGACCGACGATTCCGCACATGCGAGACCCTCCGTGTCAGAAGAATTCGAGGTAGCGCCGCGTCTCCCATTCAGACACATGACGCGAGTATTCCGTCCATTCCATGCGTTTCAGACGCACAAACTCGCGCGCGAGATCGGCGCCGAGACCCTGCCCAACAACCTCGTCCTCTTCGAGCGCATCGAGCGCCTCGTTCAAAGACTGCGGCAGGAGCTTGATGCCCTTCTGCGCGAGCTCTGCGCCGCTGAGCTCATACAGGTTCAGGTTGTGCGGCGGACCCGGATCGAGCTTTCGATCGATGCCGTCGAGCCCCGCCGCGATCAGGGCCGCCGAGACCAGGTACGGATTGCACCCTGAATCGGGCAGTCTCACCTCGAGGCGTCCGTGGGGGACGCGCACGCACGCCGTGCGGTTGTTGTCGCCGTAGGTGATGTACGCAGGCGCCCAGGTGGCGCCCGAGAGCGAGCGGCCCACGACCAGGCGCTTGTAGGAGTTCACGGTGGGCGCCGCGACGGCGCACAGCGCGCGCGCGTGCGCGAGCACGCCGGCGAGGAACTGATAGGCGAGCGTCGACAATCCCATCCCCGATTTGTCGTTCGGATCGTGGAAGGCATTCTTTTGCGCCGCCGATCCGAGCGAGACGTGAAAGTGCGCCCCGCTCCCCGTGCGGTTGGAGAATGGCTTCGGCATGAAGGTGGCGATCATGCCGTGCTTGTGCGCGATCTCGCTCGCGGCCATTTTCACGAAAGTGAAATTGTCCGCGCTCTTGAGCGCATCGGCGTAGGTGAAATTGATCTCGAACTGCCCGTTGCCGTCCTCGTGATCGATCTGGTACACGTCGATTCCGACGGCTCGAAGCCCGGCCACCATCTCATCCAGCGCCTCGCGCGTTCGGTACAGGCCTTTGTAGTCGTAGCAGGGCTTGTCAAGGTCATCGGTGGGATCGGCGGGTCCCAAGCTTCCATCGGCGCGGCGCGCAAGCAGCATGAATTCGGGCTCGATGCCGGTGAACAGCGTGAGGCCGCGCTCCTTGAGCCGCGCGGTCTGCGCTTGCAGCGCGACGCGCGAGCAATAGGGATAGGACTTTCGATTGACGACGCCGTTGCAGATGATGCGCGCATAGCCCGGCATCCAGGGAATGAGCGACAGCGTCGACAGATCCCCGACCGCCATGTAGTCGGGCCCTTCGGGGCCCAAGCCTAAGCCCCAGACCGCAAAGGCGGCGAATCCCGCGCCGTCCGTGAGCACCATATCGAGATGCTCGACCGGTACCGCTTTTGCCTTGGCCGCACCGTGAATGTCGACGAACTGCGCCAACACGTAGCGGATGTCGTGGTCCGCCAAGAACTTCTGAGCCTGGTCCCGATTCATTCCCCTACTCCTGTTATTGTTCCCCCGCACTCGACGACGATCGCGCCGAGCGTCTCGCTCAATGACGGACCGAAGGTCGGATCGCACCAAAATCGGTATTGCCGTGCCTCGGTCCTCCCGTCGGGAACGGCAATCACCGCGACGCCGATCATGAGCGTCATGATGACCGGCCGCGCCTCGAGATTGAGCCCGGCGAAATCGACGTTGCAGACCTGGGCGAGGACATCATGCACCCCCGGACCGCACAATCGAAAGGCAAAATCCTCGCGCAGCACCGGATAGACGCCGGCGGGCTCCGCCGCCAAGCCCGCGGCGAGCGAGGCCAGCGCGCCGTGATCCTGCGCCTCGAGAAAGAACTCGCTGGAGCCGAGCCGGGCGATGAGTACATCCGCCGGGTCGGCCGGGGAGCGGCTCCAGGTATTGACGCCCGCCGGCGCGGCAACGCCCTCGGCCGCCAGCCAGTCGGCCGCGCGCGGGCCCTTCAGCCCGAGGCGCGCGGCGGTATCGGCGACGTCCAGGCACAGCGCGCTCACGCGGCGAGTCCGGCGCGCTGGCGCAGATTGTCCGGATCGTAGAACGGCACGGCGACCACGCGCGCGGCGAGCATCTCGCCGCCCTCGGCGCGAATGCGGATCTCGCTTCCCGGCTCGGCGAGCGGCGGCGCGAGCATGGCGAGCCCGATCGTCTTGCCGAGCGTGCGCGAGCGCGCCACGCTCGTGACCCGGCCGGCGATGGCGCCGCGATCGATCACCAGGTGGCATTCCTTGGGCACACGCGCGGCATCGAGCACTTCAATGCCGGTCAGCTTCTGCCGAGGCCCCCGCGACTCGAGAATCTTGAGACTGCGCTGCCCGACGAAGAAGGGCTTTTTCATGCTCACCGCCCAACGCGCGCCGGCCTCGAAAGGATCGGTGAGCCCGTCGGTGTCCTGCCCCACGATGAGATGCCCTTTCTCCAGGCGCAGCACTCGCTGCGCCTCGACCCCGAAGGGACGCAGACCGCGCGGCCGCCCCGCCTCGTACAAGGCTTGCCAGAGGCGCGCAGCGCCGGACGCAGGCACGTGAATTTCATACCCGAGCTCACCCACGAATCCCACGCGCAGCACGCGCGCGCCCACGCCGGCGATCGATCCCTCGCGCGCCGCCAGATAGGGGAAGGAGGCCTCGCCCAGGTCGACGTCGGTGAGGCTCTGCAAGATCTCACGGCTCGCAGGCCCGGCGAAATTGAAGGCGGCCCGATGCCCCGTCACATTGACCAGCGCGCAGTCGAGCCCCCACAGCGCATTAAGGCGCGAGAGCTCGCGAAATACGCTCGCGGAGCCTCCGGTGGTGGTGGTGAAATAAAATCTCTCGGCCCCCAGCCGGGCGATCACTCCATCATCGATAATGACGCCCGATTCATCCAGCATGAGGCCGTAGCGCGTCGTGCCCACCCGCAGATTCGCGTAGCTGCCGGCATACGCCCGATCGAGGAACGCTCCGGCCTGCGGGCCGTACAGCTCGATCTTGCCGAGCGTGCTGACATCGATGAGTCCGACCGTCGTGCGCACCGCCTCGACCTCGGCCTCGATGCTCTGCTCGCGGCTCTCGCCCTCGACGGCGTAATACTCGGGGCGCCGCCAGTTCCCGGCCGGCATCCAGACGGCGCCGAGCGCGCGGTGCCGCCCATCGAGCGGTGTGCGCCGCTCGATGTTAAAACCGCGGCCCGCGAGGAGCTTCAGCGGAACCGGATGGTACATGGGCCGAAACGTGGTGAGACCGAGTTCCTCGACCCGGACGCGGCGCACGCGCGCGAGGATTCGCAGCGCGTTCATGTGCGAGTGCTTGCCCTGCGAGGGACCCATGCCCACCGTGCTGAAGCGCTTCAAGAGCTCGCTCGAGTCGAAGCCCTCCTGCGCCGCGTTCTCGAGGTCCTTGACCTGCAGATCCTCGTCGAAGTCGACGAAATTCTTGCCCGCCGGATGTCCGAAGATCGGGAACGGATGCGAGGGGCGGCGCGTGCTGCGCTCGATGGATGCAGCCGAGCCTGCGCCGAAGCCCGCATGAGCGGCGGCTTGCGCGCCCGCGCGCCGGCCGTCGGCGAGCCGTGCAGCGAATTCATAGACCCCGTTCACGCGGCCGGCGGCAAACAGTCCCGCGGGCAAATCCAGCGGAACGAACTGCTGCAGCTCCGCGCAGAACGCCGCGCCGGCCCCTGCTTGCAGCAGCAATTGTCCGGCGGGCGCGAAACCGACGCTCATCAGCACGGCATCGCACTCGATCCGCCGCGGACTTCCCGCAGCTGCGCCCCCGCGGCCGATCTCATCGATCGGTGCCACGGCGAGCGCGCAAACCCTGCCGTCCCGGCCGGCGAAAGCTTCGCAGGGCGCGAAGCCCTTGAGGATCGGGATACCGAGCGATGCGCACGCCGCCGCGTCCGCACATGCGCCGCCCGCACCTCGATCGTCCGCGCCTGCGCCCGCGGTGCCCGGACCGGCCGCGCTCGCCGCACGCAGATCGACGATGGCGGCGATGCGCACGCCGCGCGCGGCGAGATCTCGGCACACCGAGTACGCCTCGCTGTTCGCTCCCACCATAACGACGCTACGCCCCGGCGCGACGCCGTAGCGCTCAGCGAGCCGCCATGCGCCCGAGGCCAGCATTACGCCGGGCAGGTCGTTGTTGCGGAACACGGCCGGCTGCTCGATGACGCCGGTCGCGAACACGACCGCTTGCGCGCGCATCTTGGTCAAGCGCTCGGGCTCGGCCAGCGCCACCCACCGGTCCGCATAGCAACCGACCGCGGCCGTCGCGGACAGTACGGCGATGCGCGCCGAAGCCTGTACGGCACGAAGGAGCGAATCGAACGCCTGGCGCTCCGCATCGTTCAACACCGAGGCACCGCCAAGCCGATGGGCTTCGTCGACCACGGTGACCCTCGCGCCCGCCTCGGCGGCCGCGAGCGCAGCGGCGAGGCCGCTCGGCCCGCCGCCGATCACCAGCACGTCACAGAATCCGTAGCGCTTGGGGGTCGTGCGGCGCTCCGCGCTCAAGGTCACGGAGCCGAGGCCGGTGATCGCGCGGAACATGCGCTCCCAGCGAGGGAACCAGCGCTTGGAATGAAACGCCTTGTAGTAAAAGCCCACCGGCAGAAAGCGCGCGAAGCGATCGAGGATTCGCGCGCGGTCGCGGGCGAGGCCGCCGAAGGTGTTCACGGCGGCGACGTGCATGCCTTCGCGCAACAGCGTCACGTCGCCGCGAACGTTCGGGATGCCGTCCACCTGAAAGAGCGCGTTGCTGTCGTGGTTCGCGCAGGAGAGCACCCCGCGCGGCCGATGATACTTGAAGCTGCGCGCGAAATAGGGACGCGAGGCCGCGAGCGCGGACGACAGGGTGTCGCCGGCGTATCCCTCGCAAGGCGCATCTTCGAAGAGGAAACGCAGCACGGTCGAGCGATCGATCCACTCGCGCGCCTGGGGCTCGAGCCGGTACATCAAGACCGCGGGTCCACGGGGGCAAGCTCGCGCGCCTTGTCGGCCGGGTACGTCGCCAGCACCACATCGCGTGCGGTATCGCGCAGCGCAATGAACCAGAAGCCCGAGGCGATGTGGCACCACCACTCGTACTTGATGCCGGGCGACCCGGACCGATTGAACACGTAGTCGCTCCACTCGGCATCGCTGCACCTGGCCGGTTCGGGCGCATGGCGCACCTCGCCCCCATAGACGAACTCCGATACCGGGCGCGCGCCGTTCAGCGGGCAGATCATGATCTTCATTAGTGGCCCACCGAGGCCGCGCCCTTCTCGCCAGTGAGCTCATAGCGCGCGAAGCGGTCGAAAGCGAATCCCTCGATGAGCGGATGGTTGTGGCCGGTCGCCACGGTGTGGCTCATGGTCTTGCCGCACACCGGCGTCGCCTTGAACCCCCAAGTTCCCCAGCCGGCGTCGAGGTAGAAGCCCTCGATTGGGGTCACGCCCATGATGGGCGCAAAGTCCGGAGTCATGTCGGCGAGGCCGGCCCATTGCCGATTCACCTTCGCCTCCGAGAGAAAGGGGAACATCTCGAGCATGTGCGCGCTGAGCCCTTCCGCGAAATCCAGGGTCGAGCGCGTGCTGTGCAGCTCGTAGGGGTCGAGGGAGGCACCCATGACCAGCTCGCCGCGCGCGGTCTGCGACACATAGACGTGGAGCGACCCCGACACGATGATCGGGTCGAGCCAGGGCTTCAGCGGCTCGGACACCATCGCCTGCAGCGGATGCACGTAGATCGGGGTCCGCAGGCCCACCTTGTCGAGGATGCGCGGCGTGCATCCGGCCACCGCGCACAGGACCCGCGGCGCCGCGATCGGTCCCCGCGTCGTATCGACACCGACCACCCGGCCGCCGACGACGCGGATCGCAGTGACCTCGGTTTCCTGATGAATTTGCACGCCGCGCCGATCGGCGCCGCGGCCGTAGCCCCAGGCCACGGCATCGTGCCGCGCAATCGCCCCGGGCTCGTGAAACAGGGCCCCCAGGATGGGCGCATGGCCTCCGCAGCTCATGTCGATCATCGGGATGGCGCGCCTCACGAACGCCGCATCGACCGCTTCCGAGCGCACGCCGTAGTGCTTGTTCACCTCCGCGCGCCAGCGCATGGTGCGCATGACCGAATCGGTGTGCGCGAGGGTGTAGTGGCCGCGCGTCGAGTAGAACAGGTTGAGATCGAAATCTTCCGCCAGGTCCTGCCAGAGGCGCACGCTCTCATCGTAGAACCGCACTCCTTCGGGCGTGAGATAGTTCGAGCGGATGATGGTGGTGTTGCGTCCGGTATTGCCGCCGCCGATGTATCCTTTCTCGATCACGGCGACGTTGCGAATACCATGATCGCGGGCCAGGTAGTAGGCTGCCGCCAAGCCGTGGCCGCCGGCGCCGATGATCACGACGTCGTAGGCCGCCTTCAGCGACTCGTGGCGCGTGAACATCCGCGGTTCCGGGTGCTTGCGCGACAAGCCGAAACGGATTAGGCGGTGAGGCATCGGGGATGGTGCAAGAATCTCGTATGGCGGCCGTTCGATGTGCGAATATAATCACGACCTTTAACTGTGGAGCAACTGAATTTGCGTAATGCGCAAGGCACCGCATGAGCCGCAAGGTCTCCAAACGGGCCGCCCGCCGGGCCGCGCCCTCGGATCGAGCCGGCGGCGTCCCGCCCGAGGCCGTCGTGCGCGACGTCATGGCGACCCGCCTGGCGGATCGCCGCCCGGCGGATCGCAGGGACAATCCCGCGCTCAATCTCGGCCGCACGGCACGGCGGCTGCGCGAGAGCCAGAATCTCACGCTGGCGGATGTCGCTCGCCGGGCGACTATTTCGAGCGCGATGCTGAGTCGGCTCGAGACCGGGCGGGTCTCGCCGAGCCTCGAGACGATCGTCGCGCTCGCCCAATCCCTGGGGGTCACGCCCTCGGTGCTGATGCAGCGGGTCGGCAGCGACGATGGCGGCGCTCAGCTGATTCGCGCAGGCGAGGGCCTCGAGACCGTGCGCAGCGGTACGCGCCGCGGGCACACCTACCATCTGCTCGCTGCGCAGCGCGGCCCGCGCAAGGTGTTCGAGCCCTTCCTCGTCACCCTCAACGATCGCAGCGAGGTGTTCCCGGGCTTTCAGCATCCGGGGACCGAGTTCATTCACCTGCTCACGGGCGTGCTGCACTACCGCCACGGACGGCATACCTACGTGATGCGGCCCGGCGACACGTTGACGTTCAACGGCGATGTAGCGCACGGACCGGAACGCCTGGAGAAAGTGCCCATCAGGATGCTCTCGATCATCATTTACAATACGCCCGAGGACGCCCTCTGATTGCGCCGGCCGCGGATGCGGCGGCCCCTGTTACACAGCACGCAATTAATTTGCACAACAGTAACTAGCGTGCTATTAAATTTCCGCATACCGCATTGAGGATTGACACCATGGCGCGCGATCCAAAGCACGATATCCTGTTCCAGCCCATCAAGATCGGACCGAAGACGCTGCGCAACCGGTTCTATCAGGTCCCGCACTGCATCGGCGCGGGCTCCGATCGCCCGGGATTTCAAGCGGCGCATCGATCGCTCAAGGCCGAGGGCGGCTGGGCCGGCATCAACACCGAATACTGCTCCATTCATCCGGAGTCCGACGACACTCACCGCCTGTCAGCCCGGATCTGGGACGAAGGCGACGTGCGCAACCTGCGCGCCATGACGGATCACATCCACAAGTTCGGCGCGCTCGCGGGTGTCGAGCTCTGGTATGGCGCCTCGCACGCGCCTTGCATGGAATCGCGCGCGACGCCGCGCGGACCGAGCCAGTACGCCTCCGAGTTCGAGACGCTCACCTACTGCAAGGAGATGGACTTCGACGACATCGCGGCCGTCCAGCAATACTACGTCGACGCCGCGCTCCGATCCCGCGATGCCGGCTTCGACATCGTCTACGTCTACGGCGCGCATTCCTACCTGCCGGTGCAATTCCTGTCGCCCTACTACAACAAGCGCAAGGACAAGTACGGCGGCACGCTCGAGAACCGTGCGCGCTTCTGGCTCGAGACCCTGGAGAAGGTGCGGCGCGCGGTGGGCCAGGATTGCTCCATTGCGACGCGCTTCGCCGTGGACACCCTCTATGGAGATGCGGGCGTCGAGATCGAGCGCGACGGCATGAAATTCATCGGGCTCGCGGATCCGCTGGTCGATCTGTGGGACGTCGACGTGGGAGACATCGCCGAATGGGGCGAGGATGCGGGACCGTCGAGATTCTACCAGCAAGGCCACCAGGTTCCCTGGACCCGATTCGTGAAGCAGATCGCCAAGAAGCCGGTGCTCGGGGTCGGCCGCTTCACGGATCCGGAGAAGATGACCGAGATCGTCACCAAGGGCATCGCGGACATCATTGGCGCGGCGCGACCCTCCATCTCCGATCCCTGGCTGCCGAAGAAGATCGAGGAGGGACGCTACGACGACATTCGCGTATGCATCGGCTGCAATGTGTGCATCTCGCGCTGGGAGATCGGCGGGCCGCCGATGATCTGCACGCAAAACGCCACGGCCGGCGAGGAATACCGGCGCGGCTGGCATCCGGAGCGGTTCCCGAAGCGCGGCTCGGACGACTCCATCCTGGTGGTCGGGGCGGGCCCTGCGGGCGCTGAATGCGCGCGCGTGCTGCTCGAGCGCGGCTACACCGTCCATCTCTATGACACGGCGGCGAAGATCGGCGGCCACGTGAACGCGCTCGCCACGTTGCCCGGTCTGGGCGAGTGGGGCTATCACCGCGACTATCGCGAGCTGCAGATCGGCAAGCTGGTGAAGAAGAACAAACAAAGCCAGGTGGCCCTCGGGCAAAAACCCATGACCGCCCAGGCGGCGATCGCTTACGGCGCCGAGAAGATCGTCATCGCCACCGGCTCGTCTTGGAATGCCGACGGCACCAATTGCCTGACGCACGAGCCCATTCCGGGCGCGGACGCCTCCCAGCCCGACCAGCTCACGCCCGAGCAAGTGCTCGAGGGCAAGAAGCCGATCGGCAAGCGCGTGGTGGTGCTGAACGCCGATACCTATTTCATGGCGCCGAGCGTTGCGGAGAAGCTCAAGCTCGCGGGCCACGAGGTGACCCTCATTTCGGGCGTGCATCTCGCGAACTACATGCACTTCACGCTCGAGTACCCCAACATGATGCGCCGCCTGCACGAGCTGCACATCGAAGAGACGCACAACGCCTTTGCGAGCAAGATCGAGAAAGGTCGGCTGCAAATCTATGACATTTGGGGCGACGGATCGAAGCGCACCTACCGCGGCGCGGGGCACCTCCCGCGAGAGCCCAACAAAACTCACCGCTGGGTGGAGTTCGACTCGCTCGTGCTCGTCACGGGCCGCCATTCGAACGATCAGCTGTATCGGGACCTCAAGCAGCGGCAGGGCGACTGGGAGAAAAATGGCGTCAAGAGTGTGTATCTCGTGGGCGACGCCGAAGCGCCGCGGCTCATCGCGGACGCCACGTTCTGCGGACACCGGCTGGCACGGGAAATCGAGGAGCCGAACGCACAGTTGCCGCTCCCCTACCGGCGCGAGGTCGCCGTGTGGGGCACGCCGCACATGCCCGGCGGGCGCTTCGAGATCGAGTACCAGACTTGAAGGCGAGCCGCACCTAGATCGTGAGCCGCCCCGACGCTGTCACTCGCATCCTGTTCGAGGCGTTCCCTACGGCCGAAGTGCGGCTTTTCTATGTGATCGCGTACACGGCCATCGCGATCTTCTTCTACGGCGTCTATGTGCAGGTGCGCAAGTACGGCCGCGGCGCGCCGCTGCGGCTCGAAGGCGGACTCGGGAGGCGGCTCGCCGACATGGCTGCGAAGGTGTTCAGCCATCGCACGGTCGAGCGCCGCGATCCGGCGGCGGGCGGGGCGCACCGGCTGATCTTCTATGGCTTCCTGCTCCTGTTCCTCGGCACCGCGACGATCACGCTGCAATACGACATCCTCGAGCCGCTCTTCGGGATCCGGTTCTGGCAGGGGCCGTTCTATCTCGTCTTCTCGCTCGTGCTCGACCTCGCGGGCATCGCCCTCCTCGGCGGCCTGATCTACATGATGTATCGACGCGGCTGGCTCAAGCTCCCGAAGCTCGATTACGCGCGGCCCGATCGCGCGCCCGGCGATGCGGATTTCGACCGGCCGCAGTATCGGCGCGAGGATTGGGCGTTTCTCTGGACCCTACTCGTCATCGGCTTCACGGGGTACTTGCTCGAGGCCGCGCGCCTCGTGTGGCTGCACGACCGGCCGGATGTATGGGACACGCGTTGGTGGTCGCCCGTCGGTGCGGCGCTCGCCGCGCTGCTCGAGGCCGCCGGCCTCGGCGCACACGGCGGCGGCGTGCTGCGCCTCGGCCTGTGGTGGTTTCACGGGCTGCTCGCGCTCGTGTTCATCGCGCTCATTCCCTTTACCAAGGTAAAGCACATCTTCACGGCCGCTGCCTCGCTCATGGTGCGCGACCCCCGGGCGGCGCAGCGCTTGCCGCGCGTACCCGAGAATGCGCAAACACCCGGTATCGCCAGGATCACCGACCTCAACTGGAAGCAGCTTCTGAACCTCGACGCCTGCACCAAATGCGGCCGCTGTCACGAGGCGTGCCCGGCCCGCGCCGTCGGTGCGCCCTTGTCGCCGCGCGATGTGATCTTGAGTCTGCGCGAATTCGCGAGCGCGACCTTGGAGTCCGCCAGCCTACCCGCCGCCGCCGATCTCGACGTACACGGCAAGTCGCCGGGTCAGATTTCCATGGAGACCCTCTGGTCGTGCCGCACGTGCATGGCGTGCGTTGAGATCTGTCCGGTCGCCGTGGAACATGTGCCCATCATCGTGCAGATGCGCCGCAAGCTCGTGGAGGACGGCGCCATGGATCCGTTGCTCGCCAAGACGCTGCAGACGATCCACAAGAGCGGCAATTCCTTCGGCGAGTCGAAGCGCAAGCGCGGATCGTGGAGCAAGCCGCTCCCCTTCAGGATCAAGGATGCGCGCAAGGAGCCCGTGCAGGTGCTCTGGTTCGTCGGCGACTATGCCTCCTTCGACCCGCGCAACCAGAAGGTCACCCAGACCTTCGCCGCTTTGCTGCACCAGGCCGGCGTCGATTTCGGCATCCTCTATGACGGTGAGTCGAACGCCGGCAACGATGTGCGCCGAGTCGGCGAGGAGGGTCTGTACGAGGTGCTCGCGGGCGCGAACATCGCCGCCCTCGAAGGCGCCTCCTTCGACACCATCGTCACCACGGATCCGCATTCGTACAACACCATCCGCAACGAATATCCGGATTTCGGCGGCACGTACGAGATTCAGCACTACACGAGCTTCATGAGACGGCTGTTCGCCGAGGGGAAGCTCAAGGTCACTCAGCCGGTGAAACTGCGCGCGACCTTCCATGACCCCTGCCATCTCGGCCGCTTCAACAAGGGCTACGAGGCGCCGCGCGAGCTGCTCAAGCTCCTCGGCTGCGAGCTGGTCGAGATGGGCCGCTGCCGCGATAATTCTTTCTGTTGCGGCGCGGGCGGCGGCAGAATCTGGATTCCCGATCCGGTGGGCGCAGAGAAGCCGGCTCAGAACCGAATACGCGAGGCGGCCGCTATTCCGGGGCTCGACGTGTACGTAGTGAGCTGCCCGAAGGATCTCACCATGTTCGAGGATGCGCTCAAGACCACGGGCAATGAGGGGAAATTCGTCGTGAAGGAGCTGATCGAGCTCATCCGCGAGGCCGTTCCCGCGCCTCGCGCCGAGGCGGCGCCCGCATGAAAATCCTGGTCGCCGTCAAGCAAGTCGCCGCGCTCGATGAGGACTTCACCATCCGTGCGGACGGCCGCGACGTCGATGAAGAGTTTCTGCTGCGCGATCTGAACGAGTGGGACGACTATTCGCTCGAGGAGGCGGTCAAGATCAAGGAGGCCGCCTCCCAACCCGTCGAAGTCGTCGTCATCACGGTCGCTCCCGAGCACGCGGACGAGGCGCTGCGCAAGTGTCTCGCTAAGGGCGCGGACCGCGCCATTCGCGTCTGGGACGAGGCCGTCGAGGGATCCGATCCCATCGCGATTGCCCGCGTCATCGCCGCCGCGGCGAGACGGGAGTCTCCGGCGATGCTGTTCGCCGGCGTGCAGTCCTCCGATCAGGCCTTCGCGAGCACGGGCGTCGCGGCGGCGGCGTTTCTCGAATGGCCCCATGCCGCGGTGGTGACCTCGCTGAAGCTTTCGCCCGGTGCTCAGTCCGCCGTGTTCCGCCGCGAGCTCGAGGGCGGCCTGCTGGAAGAGGTCGAGATCCATTGCCCGGCCGTGCTCACCATCCAGCTCGGCATCAACACGCCGCGCTATGCGTCGCTGCGCAGTATCAAGCAGGCGGCCGCCAAGCCGATCGAAGTGAAATCGCTGAGCGATCTGGGCTTGAACACCGCCGATGTGGGCGAGGCCGGATCGGCCTCGCGCGTGCGGCGCATGGTCATTCCCGACAAGGGACGCGCACAGCTCATCGAGGGCGATGTTGCGGCGCAGGCGCGCCGCCTCGCCGAGATCATTAGAGAGTTCCAGGGGAGCGCGCCGTGAGCGGCGTCCTGATCATGGCGGAGCAGCGGCGCGGCGAGCTGCGCCCCGTGTCCCTCGAGCTCATCGGAGCGGCTCAAGCGTTGCGGCGCTCGGGCGACTCGGTCGCAGTGGCGATCCTCGCATCGAGCCCGAACCAATTCATCGAGCCCTTGAAGCTCGCCGGGGTGGATGAGATCGTCGCCATCAAGGTCGAGAGCGCGGAATTCGATCCCGACACCTTCGAGGCGGTCGCCGCGGCACTCATCACCGAGCGTGCGCCGGACGTGGTGCTGGTGGCGCACAGCGTCGACTCCTTCGGCTACGCGCCGGCCCTCGCCGCGAGACTCGGGCTCGGATTCGCCTCGGACGTCTTCAAGGTCGAGCGTATCGAGGGCGAGCTCATCGCGACCCGGGGCGGATATGGCCAGAAGGTGAACGTGGAGGTCGACTTCCCCGGCCACAGCACGGTGCTGCTCGCCCTGCGCGCGAATGTGTTCAAGCCGCCCGAGCAAG
>Ga0302325_10000512_pt1 | contig 107568 bp, 101 predicted proteins | sample Palsa_T0_2_FD_201948 | JGI IMG/M metagenome (GOLD analysis project Ga0302325, IMG submission 201948) | Peat permafrost microbial communities from Stordalen Mire near Abisko, Sweden - Palsa_T0_2 | ecosystem: Environmental > Terrestrial > Soil > Palsa > Peat permafrost | place: Sweden: Abisko...
ATTCAACCTTGCGGTGCGCGAGTTCGAACATGCGCCGCTGTCGGAGATGCGACGCTGGAGCGCGCTCGCGCGCTCGCGGCCGATCGCCGAGACGCTGTTCTCCTACGAGACGGCCTCGATGAATGCCGTGCTACGTGGCCTCGATCCAGCATGGGAGCGCCGTGACGTTCGGCTGATCGAGCAGCTCGATTTTCCGCTGACGCTCGAAGCCTTTGGCGATGCCGAGATCCGCGTCAACGTGCTCTACGACGAGACGCTCGTTCCAGTCGATGAGGTCATCCGCATCATCGACCGCTACGAAGCGATGGTGCGCGTTTGCGTGTCCGATCCGGAGGCGGCAGTGGGGGCCGTCTGCGAGCTCAGCCCGCAGCGGCGGCGAGCGCTCTCGGGCGAGACAAGCGACGCTCACCCGCCCACCGCCGGAGAGCTCGTGCCCGTCCTCGTTCGCGAGCGGATCCTCGACCATCCCGAGCGCATCGCAGTCGAGCACGGCGACGAGCGCCTGAGCTATGGCGAAATCGGCGCGCGAGCGGAGCAGCTCGCAGCAGACCTCACGGAGCTCGGTGCGGGCCGCGGCACGATCGTCGGCATCGCTATGGCGCGCACGGCCGATATGGTCGTTGCGCTGCTAGCGGTGCAACGTACCGGCGCGGCTTATCTGCCGCTTGATCCGCGGTACCCAGCCGAACGACTGGCCTTCATGCTCGACGACAGCGGGGCCGAGCTCGTGGTCACCGATGCGCGGTCGCGGAGCCTGCTACCGACGCTCGAACACTGCGCCGTTCTAATCGCCGACGGCCGGCCCGCGAATAACGCCGGGGCGTCGCCAGCGCGGTCCGTGGCGCCTGACGATCTCTCGCACCTCATCTATACATCGGGCTCGACAGGAACGCCAAAGGCGGTGATGGTCGAGCATCGCTCGGTAGCGCAGCTCGTCGCGTGGGCCGCGACAACGTTTGCCGACGATGAGCGGGACGGGATGCTCGCGTCCACCTCGCTGAGCTTCGACCTCTCCGTGTTCGAGATCCTCGTGACGCTGGCGCTCGGGGGACGCATCGTGCTCGTTGACGACATCCTGGCGCTTAGCGACCCTGACTTCCGTCACGAGATCGCGTTCGTCAACACCATCCCGTCCGCCCTGAGCGAGCTGCTGCGAGTTCGCGACCTGCCGCGGTCTGTGCACACCGTCGGCCTGGGCGGCGAAGCACTGCCAGCGGCGCTCATCGATCGGCTCTATGCCCAGCAGGGCATCCGTGCCGTCTGGAACCTCTACGGTCCTAGCGAGGACTCAACGTACTCGACAGCCCATCGCTGCGAGCCCGGGGGCCGCCCGTACATCGGACGACCACTACCTGGGACACAGGCCTACATCGTCGACCGCCATCTTCGGCCTGTTCCAGAGGGCGTCGCTGGTGAGCTGCTGCTCGCTGGCTTCGGTCTCGCGCGCGGCTATCTCGGGCGAGTAGAGCTGACGGCTGAGCGCTTCCCCGAGCTCACATTTACGGGGGCTGATCCTGTGCGGGTATATCGCACCGGGGATCTGGCGTGCTGGACGCGGGACGGTTTGCTCGAATATCGCGGGAGACTCGATGATCAAGTGAAGATCCGCGGCGTGCGCATCGAGCCCGGCGAGCTGGCGCAGGCACTGGCCGATCAGGACTCGATTGCCGATGCGACCGTCGTTGTGCGTGGCGAAGGCGGCGAGCGCAAGCTGGTGGCCTACGTGGTCTCCGCCTCAAGCACGCCGCCTGACCTGACGCGGGTCCATGAGACGCTCGCAAGCCGGCTGCCAGCTGCCCTGTTGCCAAGCGCGATCGTCGTCCTCGACGCGCTCCCGCTCACACCGAACGGGAAGCTCGACCGTCGTGCTCTACCGGACCCCAGTGCGGGCGCCGCGAAGGCGAATGGGGGAGTGGTGACCGACGCTGCTCAGCGCAGTCTCGCTGAGCTCTGGAGCGAGGTACTCGATATCGCGACGCCAATTGCCGGCGACGACGATTTCTTTGCGCTCGGCGGAGACTCGCTCAGCGCGCTGCACCTGCTCGCCGCCGTCGAGGATCGCTTCGGCCGGAAACTGTCGGTCGGTGCACTGCTTACGTCGACCACCCTGGCGGATCAGGCCACCGCGATCGAGTCGGCGCAGTTGGTACCGACATCAAACATGCTCATTCCGCTCCGGCCGACCGGTACAAGGCCACCATGGATCTGTGTGTTGACGGACCAGCGCGGTGTGATCGGTCTGCGAAACGTGCTTCCGGCGGTGCTCACCGATCAGCCTGTTTATGCCATGCAGGCAGTCGACCCCGCGGTTCCCTCGTGGCGCAACTCCAGCGTGCAGGAGATTGCGACCGCATGCCTAGTCGCTGTCCGGGCACGCGATCCGGAGGGCCCGTACCGACTTGGCGGGCACTCGCTCGGCGGCCTCGTCGCGTTCGAGATGGCGCTCAGTCTGATTGCGGCAGGCGCGCGCGTCGAGCTGGTGATCCTGATCGATACAGTCGCGCCTGAAGGGTTCCGCTGGCGTGGGCGCATTGCGGCGCGCGACCGCACCGTGAGAGGCGAGTCGTTGGCTCGTCGTGCGCGGGAACAGGCCGATCTAGTTCGCAACGCGCTGCGACTCGGGCTCGCGCTGACGCGCGGTCAGCGACCTCTCCAGACCTGGCCGCGCGGCTTCGACGATCCGTGGGACCAGGCCGGAGCACTGCAGCTCATGCGTCGCTACCGCCCATCGCGCCTGGCCGCGCCCGTGACCGTCCTGCACACGTCGCGCAGCGAGATCCTGATGGGCGGACCGCAGCTCGGATGGAATCGACACGTCGCTGGACCGATCGGCACACGATCAATCCCGGGCAACCACGCGTCGGTGTTTACCGCACCAGACGTCGATGACCTGGCCACCGCTCTAGCGGACGAACTGAACAATCTCGACACGCGGTCGCAGCCGTAGCGTTCCCTTCCACCCGGGAAGATCGCGTGCGTTGAGGTGCGCCTGACGTCGCTCCCGTTACGCTCGTTTATCTATCACCGGGTGAAACTGCACTGCGCCTTAGCGGAGGGCTAGTCAAGAGCCGTCGCGTCAGCGACGCGCAGCGCCCGAAGGGCGCCTCTTGATGGGCCTGGAGCGCAGGCTACGAGCCGGGTCTCGCGTGGTGTCCCTGCTCGCGGCGAATCCGGAGGCTGATGTTAGTCACGCCGGCGATCCACAAAACGCCGAACGCTGCTGGCAGCCAGCAGGGATACCAGAGGGCTATGACCAGTAACACGGCACGCTCCACGGCAGCACTCGTACGTAGACGCCGCGCATCCAGCGCAGCTGGTCGAGCCGGGATGCTCCTCGTGCCGGCGGGGTACCGACAACAACCCGCCGAAACCGGCTGTACGCCTTGGAGTGCTCCTTCGGCGTCCCGTTCACGATCAATTACGCTCGATAATCTATCTTATGTAGTGTTGCCAGCCGCGAGGGAGCGGTAGCCGCGGCATCAGGGGCTTGTTTGTGGCGTTTGCGCCCGAAGGAAGGCGTTGGGGACACTGAACTGGCCGGTCAGCCGCGGGTGGCCGCTCGGTCGACTGTGGTGGCGCGCTCGCACGCAGGCGCCGCGGAGGTTACGCGCGCGCGGTCCAGTGGTAGGTGCTGCTGCAGAGCGGTCCGCTCGGCGTCGCTCCGCTGTCTTCGTGAGCGTTTACGCTCGGGTCCCCCCTGACATGGCGTCCTGGCGTCACCGTGCCGGAGATCTCGGCGTGAGGCCGACCCACGACTCGTTGTGAGGCGTTCTATGATCCGTCAGAGAGGGAACCGGCTCAGTTGTCAGCCATTAGGACCGTGATACATCGCGTGCGGGCGCGTGGGCTCGTGGCGGCGATCTCGGCGATCGCGGTCGGTCTGTTGCTTGGTGCCTGCGGCGGTAGTTCGCCCGGTGTCGCCAGCCTCGGCAAGTCGCACTCCGGCTCGGCCGTCAACAGCTCCGGCTCGAACAGTGGCGTGCGGTCGTCCCCTGCCGGCGGCGGCGCGCCGAGCTCGACTTCGCTGGTGGCCGGCGCTTCGGTTAAGGAGATAAGCGCAACAGGACGCTCCTACAGCAACGCACAGCTGCTCAAGTTCGCGCAGTGCGCGCGCGTGAACGGCGACCCCAACTTCCCCGATCCGAACTCGCAGGGAGCATTCGTCGGGATCGTCCCGGGCTCGTCCGAGATCATGGCCGCGCAGGAGAGGTGCAATAAGGACCTGACCAACGCCACGGCCAGCCTCGCCCAGCAGCAGCTGTTCCTCAAACAGGCGGTCGTCTACGCGCAGTGCATGCGCAGCCATGGCGTGCTCGACTTCCCCGACCCGACGAGCGCCGGTTTGGAGCTCAACTGGCGCCCTGGCAGCGACCTCGACCCCAACTCGCCGATCTTCCTGCGCGCGAATCGGACGTGCACCAAGCTGCACGGCGCGTTGCCAGGCGGACTGTGAGCAGCGCCACGCATGCAGCGAGAAAGAGATTGGCTCCGCGATTTCCAGGCCCACCCCCCGGTCGCGGATTATGTAACCGAAACCGGGCTTACTTTGACTTGATCGGGGGCCGCTCGAGCGCCACGCCGTCCAACGTCAGGTCGACCTTCTCGTTGTAGAACGCGATCAGACCCGCGATCGGCAGCAGGGCGCCGGTCGGAAAGCGATAGGACCAGGCGATGTCCTGGTGTATTTCATCGCCGATGTGGGCCGACCAGTACTCGTTGGTCGTACCTTTGTATGGGCACGAAGTGACCGTCTCGGTATGGACCAAATGGTCAAAGTCGACAGTGGTGCGGTCGAGGTAGTAGCGGGTCGGTAACCCGGTCTCAAAGACCATGACCGGAGAGGAGGATTCCGCGAGGAGAACGCCCTCCAATTCGACGCGAATGGTGCGATTGGACCGCAGCGCGTCCACCCGAACGTAGGGGTCGCGCGGATGTACAAAGATCTCCTCGTCTTCCTCGAACCAGGCTTCGAGGGCGTGCCATTCAAAGCGCACGGTGCCGGCCAGCCCGGCCAATGCGTCGGTGCCGTAGACGTGGGCAGCGCCTGGCCTAGTTGCTTCGCCGACGCGCAAACCGTGTCGTTGTGCTGTGCCACGGAGTAGATGCTCGACGTGCCCCTCGTCGACAAGTACCGCCGAGTTCACGTCGCCGAGCGGAATGTAGTACTGAGGAAAATGCGGCGACTCCCAGACATACAGAGCGTGGGTTGTGTCGAGCACAGCCGCCCCACCCAAAAAGGCGCGCACCCGCCGCGGCACCGGCTCGATGTGGTTGACAGGGACAATGCGCTGCGGGTAGTCGCTCACCCAACGCACATTAACGATCCGCACCGTCGGGCCTACCCTGTTTTCGCGGGTCAAGCGACTAGATTGCGAGGTCAGCTAGCGGGAGGTATGCGTGGAGGGGGTTGGCCCCCGTGAGCCCGACCGGCCCGCGGGCTCCGCGGACGTCGATTTGCTGTCCACGCAGCGCCCGTTCGCCGCGGTCCTGGCGGTGGCTGCTGTAGGGACGGCGGCGTTTTGCTTTGTCACGGGCGAAAACCTTCCTGTTGGCCTCCTGCCTCAGATATCGGCGGGGCTCCACTCGTCGCTATCGGCCACCGGCTTGCTGGTCACCGTCTATGCCGGTGTCGTCGTACTGGCCTCGGCGCCGTTGACGCATCTCACACATCGGATTCCGCGACGGCTACTGCTTTCCGGCTTGCTCGGCATCTTCGTCCTCGGCACGCTCGGGGCGGCAGTGGCGCCGAGCTACGGCTGGCTGGTGGCGGCGCGAGCCATTACGGCGCTGTCACAAGCCGTGTACTGGTCGGTGGCAGCGGTAACGGCGGCGGGACTATTCAAACCGACTGAGCGAGCTCGCGCGGTCGCCGGCGTCTTCGCCGGCAGCTCGGTCGGAGTCGTTTTGGGCGTCCCCGCAGGGACCTGGATCGGCCAGCAAGCGGGTTGGCGCATTTCTTTCGTCGTGCTCGCCGGGATTGGACTCGTGAGTCTCGGCGCGGTTGCGCTCCTCATCCCGACCACTAAACCCTCCGATAGCCATGCCGCGGCCGGGAGCGATCCAGACGCCCGGCGCTATCGCGTGATCGTGGTTACGGCGGTCCTCGCCGTCGCGGGGTTCTTCACCGCGTTTACCTTCATCAGCCCCTTCCTGCACCGCGTGAGCGGACTGCCACAGCACGACATCGCACCGGTCCTGCTGTTCACTGGAATCACCGGCACCCTCGGCATCACGGCGGTTGGTGCTCTCTACAGCCGGCGGCCACGCGCGGCAACGATCGCCCCGATCGCGCTCCTCGCAATCTCTCTCGTGAGCCTCTACGCGTTCGGCGGAAACGGCCCTGCGGCCGTGATTTTCGTGGCGCTGGACAGCGTCGGCTTTGGCGGCCTCGTGATCGCGATGCAAACCGGGGTCCTCGTGGCCGCGCCGCGCAGCACCGATATCGCGTCAGCCTGGTACTCGGCCTCGTTCAATGTGGGGATCGCGAGCGGGCCGCTCTTTGGCGGCCTAGCGTTATCGACGGTCGGACTCGCGAGCACTCCCCTCTTCGGCGCTGTGTTGGCGAGCGCGGCACTGGTCGTCTTCTTGAGCGTGCGCCCACGACGCCAGCACCCGGTCGTCAGCATGCCCAACTCGCCCCAAAATGCGGCCGGGCGAGCCTAGGGCTCGCCCGGTTCCGCCCGGTCATAGATCGCCGCTCTACTACAACGTCCCAGGACTTTGTGTCTTGCCTGGGTTGGCGTGACACTCCCGGCCACCGGGACAGGCCACCCACCGAAGTCGGTGCGTTGCCCGGCTCAGCACGCTAGGTGCCATGGCCGAGTAGGCAATCCGCCGGACCTTCAGGCTAGCGCGTATCGGCTTTGTTGTGGCGACGTGGCGCCGTCACACGCTAGATTAATAAGGACCGGAATCCCCGAGGAAAGTGACCACAGCCGTGCCCACGTATGACGCAACCGCCGCATTTGGAACCGACGCGCTCGCCGAGCGTGACTTCCTTCGCCAGGTGTTCGCCTGGATGTTCCTGGCGCTCGCACTTACCACCGGTGTCGCGATCTGGTTTCACGAGAGCAACGCCGCGCTGAACTACTTCTCCACGCATCAGACGCTGTTCTACGTCGCGCTCTTCGCCCAGCTCGGCTTCGTCATCGCCTTGCGCCCGATCGTCGCCTCGCAGCGCGTTTCCGTGCAGGTCGCCGCGCTGGTCTTCTTCCTCTACGCCGCGCTGACCGGCGTCGTCTTCTCGATCCTGCTCGACGTGTACACGACGAAGTCCGTCGTCGGCGCGTTCGGCGGCGCCTGCGGTGTGTTCGCTGGCATGGCGCTGTGGGGCTACACGACGAAGTCTGACCTCACGCGCTTTGGCCCGATCCTGTTCGGCGCGCTGATCGGGATCATCGTGGCGAGCGTTGTCTTCATCTTCACCGGCGGCGGCGTACTGAATCTGTTGATCGGCTTCGCCGGCGTGATCATCTTCTCCGGCCTGACCGCCTACGACATCCAGAACCTGAAGCAGATGCGCATCGGTCGCGGCCGCTTCGGCTTTGGCGGCGGATTCCGCGGACGCGGTGGCGGCCAGCCGTTGACGGTTGCCGCGGGTGGCGAGAAGTTCGCGATCTACGGCGCGCTGATGCTCTACCTCGACTTCATCAACCTGTTCATCTCGCTGCTGCGGATATTCGGCGGCGCCCGGCGCTGATCCGGGCGTACGCCGCGTCTACACGACGGTGAGACCCCAGCGCGCCGTATGAGACTCGCCGGGTTCGAGTCGCACTAGCCCCTCCCCGCTCTGCAGCGCGTTCGGCGCACACGACATCGGTTCGACCGCCAGGCCGCGCCGCTGCTCGCCGGGCGCCAGCGTGTCACCGGTAAAGACCATCAAGAACGGGTAGGCGGAGTCCACCCAGAGCACCCAGCGCGCGGAGCCGTCGCTGTGTTCGAACACGACGCGGGCGAGGCCGTCGGCGTCGCGTTCGAGTTCGGTGAAGCAACTGTCGAGGACGGTGGCGCCAACGCGGCGCGGCGCGCGAAAGTCGTAGTCGCCGTCAACCGCTTCGCGCGAGTGCGGGATCAACCGCTCGTCGGCGAGCAGACGGACGGCGGCCGGCAGGGTGAGCAGGCCGTCGTCGATCCGTGGCGCGTCAGCCAGCCTCATGTAGGGATGAAAGCCGACGCCGTAGGGGCAGGCGCGGCCGCCGACGTTGGTGGCGTGCGCGGTGACGGTCAGACCGTCGTCGAGCAGCTGATAGGTGAGCTCCACATCGAGCGTGAATGGGTAGCCCGGCGTTGGGTGCAGGAGCTCTCCGAGCACGACGCGCGAGCTTTTGCGCTCGCGCACGCGCCAGTTGCACCAGCGCAAAAGGCCGTGGATGGCGTTGTCGAGCGCCGGCTCGCTGATATCGAGCTGCAGCTCCTCGCCCTCCCATTCGTAGCGCCCGTCGCGCACGCGGTTGGGCCAGGGAATCAGCGGCTGGCCGCGCCCGCCGCTACAGAGCTCATCGACCGCGTAGCCGTCGAGAACCGCCCGTTCGCCGACGTTGAATGAGCGCAGTCCGCCGCCAACCTCCACGACAACGGCGCGCTGATCGCCGCTGCTGAGTTCGATCTGCTCGCCTGATGGCGCGAGCGCCATCAGGCGTCAACCCAGGGTTCGTGCCAGCGGCCGAGCCCTTTGACGAGTCGCTGGGCTGCCGCCGGCCCCCAGGAGCCGTCGGCGTAGGACTCGACCTTGGGAGGCTCGTCGAGCAGCGGCGCGCACACGCGCCAACTCTCCTCGATCGCGTCCTGACGCGCGAAGCGCGTGGCGTCGCCTTTCAGCGCCGCCTCGAGCAGCACCTCATACGGCGTCGGCGCCTCTCCCCCCTCGTCCTGGAAGCGCATCGGCAGCTCGATCTCCGCGGGCCCGCTGTGGTCGGCGCGCATCGCGTCGAGGTTGATTTTCACGCCGGTACCGGGATCGACGCGCACGACGATCTGGTTCGGCTCCGGCCGGCGGTGGTTGATCTTGGCGAAGGGCAGCCGTGGCGCATGGCGGAAGACAAGGCGGACCTCGGTCTGGGTCAGCGGCAGCCGCTTACCGGTGCGAATGAGGAAGGGCACACCCGCCCAGCGCCAGTTGTCGATTTCGAGCCGCAGCGCCGCGTAGGTCTCGGTAGTCGAGTCTTTTGCCACGCCCTCAATCGAGCGGTAGCCGTCGTACTGCCCGCGCACGTAGTGGGCCGGGTCGGCATCGGTGACCGAGCGCAAGACCGCGTACTTGGCGTCGGCCAGCGCGCTGGCGTCGCCCGCGGCCGGCGGATCCTGAGCGACGGCCGCCAGCAGCTGCATCAAGTGGTTGACGACGACGTCGCGAAGCGCCCCGACCGGGTCATAGAAGGCTCCGCGGTCCTCAACGCCGAACTGCTCAGCCATTGTGATCTGGACGCTGCCAACGTAGTAGCGATTCCACAGCGGCTCGAGCATCGTGTTGGCGAAGCGCAGATAGAGAAACTCCTCCAGTCCCATCTTGCCGAGGAAGTGGTCGATGCGATAGATCTGGTCTTCCCGTAGATGGGTGTGCAGCTCGGCGGCGAGCGCACGGGCCGATGCGAGGTCGTGGCCAAACGGCTTTTCGATTACCACGCGCGCGGTTGGCGGCAGGATCTTGGCGCTGGCGAGGCTGTCGACGACCGGTGCAAAGAGTGCGGGCGGGATCTCGAGGTAGAAGACCGGCGTGCTAGCACTGCCGATTGCCTTGGCGACGGCGGCAAACGTGCTCGGTTTCGCGAAGTCACCGCCGATATAGCTAAGTCGCTTGGCGAACCGTGCGAAGACCTTTGTGTCGATCGTCTCGCCGCCGGCGACAATCGCTTGGCGGGCGTGGTCGCGCAGCTCATTTACCGTCCAATGGTCGACGGCAACGCCGACGATCGGGCAGTTGAGCAAGCCACGTCGTTCGAGTCGGTAGAGCGAGCGCAACGTCATCTTGCGCGCGAGGTCACCGGTGATGCCGAAGATCACGAATACATCGGCTGGCTGATGGCTCGGCGACTGCGGCATCTATGTCTCCGTCCCGCGCTCACGGCGCAGCGCAATTCCCGTGAGCGCCTCGTGCACGACGCGCTCGCCAACAGGGGCCGTGATGTCAGCTGACCCGGATCGCCGTCGGAATGACGTCGACGAGATCCATGCCAACCACCGTCAGGTCGGACGCTAGCATGCGGACCGCCCAAAGCAGGCGACGGGCGATCTCCGCGACCGGAAGGCTGCTCGCCGGCGGAATGCAGGTCCGGTGTGCGCTCCGATCGCGCGCCACCGGCTGCTTTGTCGGCTGAGCCGACTAACCTTCTAGGCAATGCGTCAAGCGCTACGCCCACTTTTTGACCGTGTCGTGATCAAAGAGCTCGAACCCGATCGCATACGCCAGTCGGGGATTGTCGTGCCGCCCGGTACACACGAGCCGCCACCCCAGCACGGGATTGTGCTCGCTGTCGGTGCCGGTCTTGACTGGTGGAGTCAGGCCGGCGTGGAAATGCCGGTGCGTCCCGGCGACCACGTCGTGTTTCCGTTCTCTGCCGGCGCTTGGGTCGAGGTTGAAGAGGAGCGCCTGCTCGTCTGCCGCGTCGGTGAGCTGCTCGGCGTCCTCGAGTTCATCGAGGAGCCGACGCTGCTGCGTGAGAGCGACTAGCGATCGTCGCTTCGCCCGCGGCGTAGCCGCGTAGAGCCTCGATCACCGGCTCGAGCGCGCGTCCGCGCGGGGTGAGGTGATACTCGACCGACGGCGGACTGTGCGGTAGCACGCGTCGCTCGATCAGCCCGGCTCGCTCGAGGTCGCGCAGGCGCTCGGCCAGCATCCGCGGGGAGATGCCTTCTACGGCGTCGATGAAGGCGTTGAACCGGACCTCGCCGGCGCACGCCGCAAAGACGATCGAAATGAGCCAGCGGCGCTCGAGGAGGTCCGCCGCGCGGCGGACATCCTCAGGCACCGGGTCACCTCTATGACAGCGCGACATCACGCACCGGCTCCAGCGCGAGGTCGAGTACCTCGGCGATGGTCATCACCGGATGGAACGTGATGTGCTCACGCACCTCGCTAGGGATCTTGTCGAGGTCGCCGCGGTTGCGCTCGGGCATCACGACGTCGGTGAGGCCAGCCGCGTAGGCAGCCAACGCCTTCTGCTTTAGGCCGCCGATTGGCAGTACCCGTCCTTGCAGAGTGATCTCGCCAGTCATGCCGACGGTGTGCTTGACCGGGCGTCCGGTGAGCAACGACACCAGCGCCGTCAGCATCGTTACGCCGGCGCTCGGACCGTCCTTGGGGATCGCACCAGCCGGGACGTGGATGTGAACCTCATGGTTCTCGAATGCATCCTCGGAGATCCCGAGCTCCGCCGCATGGCCGCGGGCGTAGGAGAGCGCGATGCGCGCCGACTCCTTCATCACATCACCCAGTTGACCGGTGAGCTCGAGTGCGCTCCCCGTCGAGGACTGCGACTTCATCGTCGTCGCCTCGACGAAGAGGACGTCGCCGCCCGCTCCGGTCACCGCGAGGCCGGTCGCCACGCCGGGCACAGCGGTTCGCACCGCCGATTCCTGAAAGAACTTCTGGCGTCCCAGCGCGTCGCGCACCATGTCGATGTCGATCTCCACGGGTCCCTTGGGCTCGCTCGACGCGATCTGGGTGGCTGTCTTGCGCAGCACCTTGCCGAGCTCGCGCTCGAGGTTGCGCACGCCTGCCTCTCGTGTGTACTCGGCGATGATCGTCGCCAGTACCGCGTCGGAGATCGTCACCTCGTCGGGCAACAGGCCGTTGCGGTCGCGCTGACGCGGCAGCAGGTAGCCCTTGGCGATGGCTAGCTTCTCCTCGCTGGTGTAGCCGTCGAAGCGGATGACCTCCATGCGGTCAAGCAACGGGCCGGGAATCGTGTCCGACTGGTTGCCCGTCGCGATGAAAAGCACCTGGCTCAGGTCGAGCTGGACGTCGAGGTAGTGATCGCGGAAGCTGTGATTCTGCGCCGGATCCAGCACCTCGAGCAGCGCCGAACTCGGGTCGCCGCGCCAATCCGCGCCGACCTTGTCGACCTCATCGAGCAGGATCACCGGGTTCATCGTTCCGGCGTCGCGAAGCGCCCGCACCAAGCGGCCAGGCAAAGCCCCGATGTAGGTACGCCGGTGACCGCGGATCTCAGCCTCGTCACGGACGCCGCCCAACGACATGCGGACGAACTCACGGCCTGTGGCGCGCGCGATCGATTCGCCGATCGAGGTCTTGCCCGTGCCCGGCGGTCCGATCAACGTGAGGATCGCACCGGAGCGTGGGTCGGCTTCGATACCGCGATCCTGGCGCAGCTTGCGCACCGCCAGATACTCGGTCACACGGTCCTTGACGTCCTCGAGGCCGGCGTGGTCAGCATCGAGCACCTCGCGCGCCGAGACGGGGTCGAGATGCTCCTCAGAACGCTTGCTCCAAGGCACCGCGATCAGCCAGTCGAGATAGCCGCGGATCATGCTCGCCTCGCCCGACTGCTCACCCATGCGCTCGAGACGCGAGAGCTCCTTGAGCGCCTGCTTGTGTGCCTCCTCGGGCATCCCTGCGTCCTCGATCTTGGTGCGGTACTCCTCAACGACTGATGCGTCGTCCTCGCCGAGCTCTTTGCGAATCGAGTCCATCTGCTTGCGCAGGAAGTACTCGCGCTGCTGCTTCTCGGCACCCTCCTGGACGTCCTCGCTTATCCGCTTACGGATCTGGAACTCTGCGAGGCGTTCGCGCTGGAGCGACAGGGCCAGCTCGAGGCGCTCAGTCACATCGATCGTGCGCAGCAAGCTGATCCGCTGGTCGTAGTCAAGGTCCGGGCTGTAGCCGCAGGAATCGGCCAGCGCCCCCGGTTCGCTGATCGCGCGCAGCCATTCCGAAATGCGCCGATCGGCGCCGCGCAGCTCGAGGATCTCCTCGACAACGGCGCGGTACTCGCGCTGGAGCTCACGTGTGCGACCATCGACTGGCACTGTGTCGGGCCGCTCGTCGACCTCGACATAGAGGTCGCCGTCGGGGCCCGTGTGGGCCGCCCCGATCAGTGCGCGATGCTCGGCGTTGACAGCTACAGCCTGTCCTCCGCCGGGCAGCTTGACGCGATCTGTAACCGCGGCGATGACGCCGACCTCGGCGAATTCCTGTTCGCGGCGCGGCACGAGCACTACGCGCTCGTCGTCAGCGACGGAAACCGCCAGCGTGACACTCATGCCGGGGAAAATCACCATCTCATCCAGTGGGACTAGCCTTAGCGACGTCATGCGTATCAACTCCATACTTGCTTACGAAGGAGAAGTAAGTGTAGCACCACAACTAGCGACGCGGCAAGCGCCACGTAGGCTTCAACGATGACCGACGTTCCACCGCCGATAGCGGAGATCCTCGAGACCCGGGCGAACGATGCGCTCTCGCTCAACGACCGCTATCTCAACCCCCAGCTGGGTCGGATCGTTCGCACCCTCGGCGTCGACCGCAACTGGCAGCGCGGCGAGGGCTCCTACCTGATCGACGAGCACGGCGAGCGCTACCTCGATCTGCTCTCCGGCTACGGCGTCTTCGCCCTCGGGCGCAACCACCCTGACGTTCGCGCAGGCATGAAAGAGGCGCTCGATGCCCAGAGCGCCAACCTGCCCCAACTCGGCGTGAGCGTGCTCACCGGCGTCTTGGCCGAGCAGCTCGTCACGCGCGCACCGAGTCGGATCACGGCGATGGTCACCGCGAACAGCGGCACCGAGGCGGTTGAGGCGGCGATCAAGCTCGCGCGCGCCGCGACAGGACGCCCGCGCATCATCTACGCCGAGCACGCGTTTCACGGGCTGACCCTCGGCTCGCTCTCGCTCAACGGCAACGCTGAGTTCCGCGACGGCTTTGGGCCGCTGTTGGCCGATTGCAGCGCGGTTCCGTTTGGGGATCTTCCGAGCCTCGAACGCGAGCTCGCGAGCGGCGACGTCGCCGCTTTCATCGTTGAGCCCATCCAGGGCAAGGGCGTGAACCTGCCGCCGCCCCAGTACCTCGGCGCGGCGCAGGCGGCTTGCCGCGCGAGCGGCGCGCTCTTCGTCTGTGACGAGGTGCAGAGCGGCCTCGGCCGCACAGGCCGCTTCCTCGCGCTCGAGCACTGGGGACTCGATCCCGACATGATCTGCCTGGCGAAGGTCCTCTCGGGAGGCTTCGTGCCGGTTGGCGCCCTGCTCATCTCGAGTCAGGTGCGCGATCGCGTCTTTGACGCGATGGAGCGCGGCGTACGGCACGGCTCGACGTTTGGCGGCAACGACCTCGCAGCTGCGGCCGGCCTCGCGACGCTACGAGTCATCGACAATGAGGGACTGGTCGAGCGCGCGGAGCGCATGGGAGCGTTGCTGCTCGAGCTGACCCAGCCGCTCGTCGAGCGTTACGCGATCGTGCGCGAGGTGCGAGGCCTCGGGCTGATGTGGGCGATTGAGCTTGGGGCACCACCACGCGGTGCGAACCGGCGGGTTTGGGAAGGGGTCGAGCGGCGACAGCCAGGTCTCGCTGCTCAGCTGCTGACCGTGCCGCTGTTCCGCCGCCACCGCATCTTCTGCCAGGTGGCCGGGCACCGGATGAACGTCGTCAAGGCGCTGCCGCCACTGATCATCGAGGAGGAGGACATCCACCGCTTCGCGGCGGCACTCGATGACGTCCTCGCCCGTACCGAGCGCCTGCCACGCGCGTTCGCCGGGCTTGCTTGGCAGATGGCTCGCGGGAGTGCTCGCGCCCGTTCGCGATGAAGGCGCTCGTCACGGGCGCTGCAGGCTTCATCGGCGCGCATGTCGTGAAGGCCCTTCTCGCCGGCGGCGCAGAGGTGCGCGGATTTGACCGCCACCTCCCCCACGCGACCGACCCGAGCGATGATTTCGTCCTCGGCGACATCTGCGACCGCGACGCCGTCGCACGTGCGCTTGGGGATTGCGACGCGGTTTTCCACCTCGCAGCGCTCTACAGCTACTCCCGCGCCGACGCCGGCGCTATGCATGCGATCAACGTCGAGGGCACGCGGACCGTTCTCGAGGCCGCGCTGAGTGGTCCGCGCAGGCGGCGAGTCGTGCACACGAGCTCATGCGCAACGTGTGGTCCGGTCGCCGGTCGGGCGGCGACCGAAGCCGACCACCCCGCCGCATGGGAGCGCCGCGTGCCCTACAAGCAAACCAAGCTCGCCGGGGAGGAGATCGCGCTGCGCGCCGCGGCAGCCGGCGGCGACGTCGTCGTCGTGAACCCGACCACGCCGATCGGGCCCGGTGATCGCCGGCCGACGCCGACCGGAAAGATGGTCGCCGACGTCGCAAACGGTCGCGCACGCGCGTACCTCGCTCGCAGCGCGCTCAACATCGTCGCCGTCGAGGACGTCGCCCGTGGTCAGCTGCTGGCTTTCGAACGCGGCCGCGCGGGACAGCGCTACCTGCTCGGCGGTGAGAACCTCGCGATGCGCGAGGTGTTTGCGGCGATTGCCACCGCCGTCGGCCGCCCGGCGCCGGCGCTGCCGATTCCCTGGACGATCGTCTACGCCAGCGCGCGCGTCAGCGATCTCGCCCTGCGAGTCGCACGGCGTGAGCCCTCACTGCTGATACTCGACGAGGTGCGCGTCGGCCGCTGGCCGATGCGCTTTGATGACAGCCTCGCTCGACGCGAGCTCAACTACACCTCCCAGCCAGCGTCCGCTGCGCTCGCGTCCGCGGCGCGCGCCATCAAGGAGAAGTGAATGACTCAACTACCACCGAGCGCCCGCGCGCTCATCGAAACCGAGACGCTGGCTCACCTCGTCACGCTGGCCGCCGATGGCAGTCCGCGCATCACATTGATCTGGGTCGGACTCGAAGGCGATGAGATCGTTGCCGGCCACCTCGACAAAGACCAGCCAAAGCTGCGACGGATCGCGCGCGATCCCCGTGTCGCGCTCTCGTTGCAATCCCCGACGACCAACGAGATCGGGCTGAACGAGTACCTCGTGATCCGTGGCACGGCGCGACTGCAGGAGGGTGGCGCGCCAGAGCTCCTGCAGCGCCTCGCCCACACCTACCTCGGGCCGGAGGTGATCTTTCCCCCGATGCCCGATCCGCCACAAGGAGTCGTCTCGCGGATCACCGTCGAGTACATCGGCGGGGTCGGACCCTGGACTGAGGGTCGCTAGGGCGCGCCTCACTCCCCCGGCCAGCGCCCGGTGCGATCGAACTCCTCGCGCGCCTTCGCCTCGCGCTCGCGGTCCGATTCGCTGCGCGGCACGAGGCGGATCATCATCACGCCGAGCGCCACGATCAGCGCACCGCCGAGCAGAACGCCGCCTACCGCGGCGAGCGCATTGCTTGTGTTTTCCTCCAGGATGAGGAAGCCGGCGAGCCCGCAGACGACTGGGACCGCGATGGCAAATGCTCGACGCACGCTGCGCCCAGGCTAGCGAGCGTGCGCTGCCGGCGGGACGCGCGCGCGGCCGATTGACGCCGCTGAAGCGCTTAGCGGACCTTTATGAAATCTCCATGCCGGGTGCACGGATCTTGATGCGGCCTTGATGCTGCTGGTCCTACGCTCGCTGGGATGAATGATCTCCTCGCCGTAGTCCTTGCCATCGTCGCTTTCGCGATCCTCTACCTGCTGATCGAGGGCATCGACCGCGTATGACTCCGCCGCTTGCCTTCATGGGCGCCGCGGACCTCTTTGGGCTCATCGTCTCGGTACTGATCTCCGCCTACCTCCTCTACGCCCTGCTTCGCGGCGAGAAGTTCTAGGAAGGCGAAATGACCGTCAACGGCTGGCTGCAGATCGTCATCTTCTGCGCTCTGCTGATCGGTTTGTCGCCGATCGTTGGTGGCTACCTCGCCAAGGTCTACATGGGCGAGCGCGTCTTCCTCACGCCGGTTTTCGGCTGGTTCGAGCGGGGGCTCTATCGCGCCTTCGGCGTCGATGCTAAGCGCGAACAGGACTGGAAGTCCTATGCGAAGAGCCTCCTCCTCTTCTCGCTTGCGGGCTGGCTGATCCTCTACCTGATCCTGCGCACCCAGACGCTCGATCCCTGGAACAACTACGGCGGGGTGAAGTTCTACTCGGCCCCATGGAACGTCACGTTCAACACCGTCTCCTCGTTCCTCACCAACACGAACTGGCAGTACTACAGCGGCGAGGACACGATGACCTACGTCAGCCAGATGCTCGGGCTGACGGTGCAGCAGTTCTGCTCCTCCGCCGTAGGTATCGCCGTCGCCGTCGCGATGATCCGCGGCATCGCCGGTCGCAGCGGCAAGAACCTCGGCAACTTCTACGCCGACGTTACCCGCACGATCCTCTACGTGCTGCTGCCGATGTCGTTCATCGCCGCGCTGGTCCTCGTTTCGCAGGGCGTGCTGCAGAACCTCTCGCACTACACCTCGGTGGACGGAATCAGCGGCATTGCGCAGACGATCGCTCAGGGTCCCGTCGCGTCGATGGAGGCGATCAAGGACCTCGGGAGCAACGGCGGCGGCTTCTTTGACGTCAACGCCTCGCACCCGTTCGAGAATCCGAACGGCTTCACGAACTTCTTCATTGTCTTCATGGTCCTGATCCTCCCGGCCTCGCTGGTCTGGATGTATGGCCGGATGGTTGGCTCGCGCCGCCAGGCCCTGGCGATCTTCACGACCATGTTCGTGATGTGGTTCGGCGGCGTCACCGTCGCCTACGCGGCCGAGGCGCATGGATCACCCGCCCAGCACGCCGCTGGGCTACACACGCAGGTGATCGCCGACTCGACCGGCGGCAACCTCGAGGGCAAGGAACAGCGCTTCGGCATCGCCGACTCAGTGCTCTTCGACGTCTCCACGACCGCGACCTCCAACGGCTCGGTCAACAGCGCGCTCGAGTCCTACACAGGTCTCGGCGGAGCCGTCCCGTTCGCCAACCTCTCGGCGAGCGAGGTGATCTGGGGCGGCGTCGGCACGGGCATGTACTCGATCCTCATGTACGTGATTCTCGCCGTCTTCATCGGCGGCCTGATGGTCGGGCGAACGCCGGAATACCTCGGCAAGAAGATCGAGGCGAAGGAGATCAAGCTTGTCGCGATCGGCCTGTTGATCACGCCGCTGACTGCGCTTTTCGCGACCGCGCTGGCGGTGGCGAGCTCTGCCGGACGAGCGTCCATTCCCTCGCTGGCCGCGGGCGGACCGCAGGCCTTCTCCGAGAGCTTCTACGCCTATCTCTCGCAGTCCAACAACAACGGCTCAGCCTTCGCCGGCTACGACGGCTACAACAACCCGAACGTCGGCAACCTCCACTCCGCGGGCGTCACGTTTGCCGATCTGCTGGGTGGCGGTGTGATGCTGCTCGCGCGCTACGCGCCGATCCTCTTCGCGCTCGCGATTGGTGGCGTCCTTGCCGGTAAGCGCGTGAGCCCGGTTGGCCTCGGCACGATGCGCACCGACAACGGGACGTTTGTCGTACTGCTGATCGGCGTGATCGTCCTCGTCGGAGCGCTCACCTTCTTCCCCGCTCTCCTGCTCGGTCCGATCGTCCAAGCCCTGACCGGACACCTCTACAGCTGATGGCGCGCGAGGCCCTCAGAGCATTTGTCGCGATGGTCGTCCTCACGGTCCTGTTCGGCTTCGGCTACCCGATGGTTGTCACCGGCGTCAGCCAGGTGATTTTCCCGGGGAAGGCCGACGGCTCGCTGATCAAGCGCGACGGCAAGGTCGTCGGCTCCGCGTTGATCGGCCAGCAGTTCTACGAGAACGTCATCGGAGCGAACGGCAAGGTCGAGATGAGCAAGGGCTCGCCGGTGACACAGCCCGACCCCAAGTACTTCCAGACGCGCCCGTCAGGGACCGACCCGGCTGACAACGCCGAGTACACCGAGTTCGCTGACTACGGCCCGAACAGCACGGTCACGCTCGCGGCGCTCCAGGGCAACATCACGACCTACCTGTGTATGAACTCGAGCGTCCCCTACACGACCTGCGACAGCAAGGGCTTCAGCGCGTCAGACACGCTCTACGACCCCCACATCACCAAGGCTTCACAGATCCCGGTCGATGGCGTCGACACCTCAGCCTCGGGTATCGACCCTGACATTTCGGTCGCGAACGCCAAGATTCAGGCCTACCGCGTGGCCGCGGTGCGCCACCTCTCGCTCGCAACCGTCGATCGGTTCGTCGCGAAGTACACGACCGCTCGCAGCCTCGGCTTCCTCGGCGAGCCAGGTGTCGACGTGCTCGAGCTCAACCTCGCGCTTGACGCCATCGGCAACGGGGGTCGCTAGATGTCCACACCCCAAGCCACCCACGAACGCGCCGCAATCTCGCTGTTCCGACGCGACATTGTGATCCGGGCGCTGCTCGACAGCTTCAAGAAGCTTGACCCGCGCGTCCAGGTCCGAAACCCGGTGATGTTCGTGGTCGAGATCGGCGCTGTGATCACGACCGTGACGTGGTTCATACAGCTCGGAGGAGGCAAGTCGCTCGGCGGCTACGAACCATCGTGGTTCACCTTCTCGATCGCAATCTGGCTCTGGCTGACAGTGGTCTTCGCCAACATGGCCGAGGCGTTTGCCGAGGGCCGTGGGCGCGCCCAGGCCGACACGCTGCGCTCGATGCGCAAGGAGACGATGGCGACGATGGAAGACGGGACGACGCGTCCCGCGGCCGAGCTCCAGCGCGGTGACATCGTCGTGGTCGTCGCCGGTGAGCTGATCCCGGGCGACGGCACGGTGATCGACGGCATCGCAACGGTCGACGAGTCGGCGATCACCGGCGAATCTGCCCCGGTGATCCGCGAATCGGGTGGCGACCGCAGCGCCGTTACCGGCGGCACGCGCGTCACGTCCGACCGGATCGTCGTCGAAATCACCCAGGAGCCGGGCAAGTCCTTCCTCGACCGCATGATCGCGCTGGTCGAGGGCGCGGAGCGGCGCAAGACGCCAAACGAGATCGCGCTCAACATCCTTCTCGCCGGCCTGACGCTGATCTTCATGATCGTCGTGGCAACGCTACGCCCGTTCGGGCTGTTTGCCCACACGGCGATCTCCGAGACGGCGCTGATCGCGCTGCTCGTCGCGCTGATCCCAACGACGATCGGCGCGTTGCTCTCGGCAATTGGCATCGCCGGCATGGACCGCCTTGTACGGCGAAACGTGCTCGCGCTCTCGGGCCGGGCCGTCGAAGCTTCCGGCGACGTCGATGTGCTGCTGCTCGACAAGACCGGCACGATTACGCTCGGCAACCGCCAGGCCTCCGAGTTCATTCCGATGCCCGGCGTCGCCGAGGCCGAGCTTGCCGAGGCCGCCCAGCTCGCGTCGCTCGCCGACGAGACGCCCGAAGGCCGGTCGATCGTCGTGCTGGCAAAGCAGTACGGCATCCGCGAGCACGACATGTCAAGCGGTGACGCGACATTCGTGCCGTTCACGGCACAGACGCGCATGAGCGGCGTCGACTGGAACGGCAAGCAGCTGCGCAAGGGCGCGGGCGACTCGGTCATCGCATGGGTCCGCGACCAGGGTGGCGAGGCGCCGCCCGAGTTGCAAGCCCAGCTCGACCGGATCGGCCGCGAAGGTGGCACGCCGCTGGCTGTCGCGCGCGACAGCCAGATCCTCGGGGTCGTCTATCTCAAGGACACGATCAAGGAAGGGATGAGGGAGCGCTTCGATCAGCTGCGCGCGATGGGAATTCGCACCGTGATGGTGACCGGGGACAACCGTTTGACGGCTGCCAAGATCGCTGAGGAGTCGGGCGTAGACGACTTCCTTGCCGAGGCGACGCCCGAGGCGAAGCTGGCCCTGATCAAGGAGCAGCAGGCCGGTGGGCGGCTCGTCGCGATGACCGGTGACGGCACGAACGACGCCCCGGCGCTGGCGCAGGCGGACGTCGGTGTGGCTATGAACACGGGCACGCAGGCAGCTCGTGAGGCGGGGAACATGGTGGACCTCGATTCCAACCCGACGAAGCTGATCGAGATCGTCGAGGTCGGCAAGCAGTTGCTGATCACGCGCGGCGCGCTGACCACGTTCTCGATCGCCAACGACGTTGCGAAGTACTTCGCGATCCTGCCCGCGATCTTCGTCACGACGTGGGCGGCATCGCACACCAGCAAGAGCCCGCTCTGGGTGCTGAACGTGATGAAATTGGGCAACCCGCAGTCGGCGATCCTCTCGGCGATCATCTTCAACGCGATCGTGATCCCGATGCTGATCCCGCTCTCGCTGCGCGGCGTGCGCTACCGGCCGATCGGCGCGAGTGCCCTACTGAGGCGTAATCTCTGGATTTATGGCCTCGGCGGCATCATCGCCCCCTTCGTCGGCATCAAGGCGATCGACCTCATCGTGCACAACCTCCTCGGCGGCTAGCCCCCGCCCTCGGGGCTGCTGAGCCTCGGAGCAGCAGTGAGCGAGTCGCCGCGACGGGGATCGCATCGCGTTTTCCTGGGTATGGCCGCCGGTGTCGGCAAGACCTACCGGATGCTGTTGGAGGGTCAGGCTGAGGCCGAGAGCGGACGCGACGTGGTGATTGGCTTCCTCGAGACCCACGGCCGGGCCGAAACCGAATATCAGGCGCGCGGACTGGAGATCCTGGCGCGGCGTCGTGTCCCCTATCGCGACACGACGCTCGAGGAGATGGATCTCCCGGCGATCCTCGAGCGCGCGCCGGAGCTCTGCCTGATCGACGAGCTCGCGCATACCAACGCCGTCGGGGTTGAGCATGCGAAACGTTGGGAGGACGTCGCCGATGTGCTGGCCGCGGGCATCGACGTCTTTTCGACCGTCAACGTTCAGCACCTCGAGAGTCTCAACGACCAGGTCGCCGAGCTGACCGGAACACGCGTGCGCGAGACGATCCCCGATGCGGTGCTCGCGACCGCGGATGAGATCGTGATGATCGACCTCACGCCGCAGGCGCTGATCGAGCGGCTGCGCTCGGGCAAGGTCTACAAGCAGGATCGTGTGGAGGCCGCGCTCAACAACTTCTTCCGCGTCGAGAACCTCGCGGCGCTGCGCGAGGTGGCGTTGCGCCAGGTCGCGCAGGAGGTCGGGGCCAAGCGACTGGCGCCCGTCGGCCCGGCGCGCGAGGAGCGACTTGCCGAGACGGCGGCACCGCAGGCATTCTCCGAACGGCTGCTCGCGCTGATCAAGCTCACCCCGGCATCGCAACGGGTGATCCGGCGTGCGTGGCGGTCGGCCCAGCGTCTTGGGGGCGAGCTCGACCTGCTTCACGTCGCCAAGCCCGGCAGCAACCTCAGTCCCGATCGCGATCGCGAGCTTGCGGCGATTCGCCGCCTTGCATCGGTCCTCGGCGCCCACCTTCTGGTCGAGGAGGGCGACAACGTGGCTGAGGTGGCCGCGCGCGTCGCGCGCGAACGTGGTACGACCTACATCCTGATGGGGAGACCAAAGCCTCGCAACGCGCTGGCGCGCCTGTCGTCGGCCTCGCTGCCGTTCGAGCTGCTTCGCGTCCTACCCGAGGTTGACCTGCGGATCGTCGCCGACCGCACGCAGCGAGGGCCGGACGGCCTATGAACGTTGCCACGGTGATTCTTGCGGTCGCGCTCGTGGCGGTGCTGGTGGCGCTCGGCATACGCGAATCGAGCAGACGCAAAAAGCCGGTCGCCGGGTCTTCGTCGCGCATCCTCTTCCCTTTCATTGCCTCAGGTCTCTCCGAGCGTGGGCTAGACGCGGCCCTCCGAATCGCCCGCAACGAGGGCGGGACGCTCGTACCGGCGTTGCTCGCGCGCGTGCCGATGCGCCTTCCGATCGACGCCGCGCTGCCGCGTCAGAGCGCGAGCGCGATGCCGCTGCTCGAAGTCATCGAGCAGCGCGCGACGCGCGCCGGAGTTGCGGTCGACGCCCGCATCGAGCGTGGACGCACGCTTCGCCACGCGCTTGCCGAGCTCACGCGCCACGAGCAGTTCGATGCGCTCGTCGTGGCTGCCGTCGATGCGACCGACGCGGGATTTCACCCGAACGACATCGGCTGGATCCTCGAGAACGTGGAAGGCGAGATCATCGTGATCCGCTCCGGTGGACGTCTTGGCTTTGCCCCGCTCCCCGGTCACGTGCGTTGGGCTCGCAGGCACATTCACACGCCGAAGCGGTAGCCGACTCCTGACTCGGTGCGGATGAAGTGCCGCCGCTCGTCGCCGACCGCCAGCTTGCGCCGCAGGTTGGCGATGTGGGTACGCAAGAGCGGCGTCGCGTCCGCGTACTCGGGGCCCCAGACCTCGCTCAGCAGCTTGCGATGGGTCATCAGGAGGCCACGGTTGGTCGCGAGCGCCTTTAGCAGCGCGAACTCGAGCGGCGTCAAGCGGATCTCCTCGCCATCGAGGCTCACGCTGTGGGCCGCGAGATCGACGACGAGGCCGTCCAGCTCGATCCGCGGCTCGACCTCAGCGCGTCCGGCGCGCCGGAGCACCGCCTGGAGGCGCGCAACGAGCTCCCCTGGTGCGAACGGCTTTGTCACGTAATCGTCGGCGCCGCTGTGCAAAGCGGCGATTTTGGTTTCCTCCTCGTCCAGCGCAGAGAGCACGATGATCGGGAGCTCGCTCCATTCGCGCAGCTCGCAACAGACCTCGAGCCCTGGGCGGTCGGGCAGCATCAGGTCGATGATCGCCGCGTGCGGTCCGGCGATCGCCGCGCGATCGAGTGCGTCCTCCGCGGTGGCGGTCGCGAGCACCTCATAGCCCGCGCCGCGCAGCATCAGGCGCAGGGCCCGCAGGATCTGCGGGTCGTCATCGCAGACGAGGATCCGCTCGCCCGCCATCAAGCCTTGGCGCGCGTGCGCACTGGCGCGGGTGCGCCCTGATCGCCAGCGTCGGCTCCGTGCGTGAGTTGGAACTCGACGACGAACGTCGTCCCCTGACCGGGCAGCGACTCGACCGTGATTCGGCCGCCGTTGACCTCGACGAACCCGCGCGCGATCGCGAGGCCGAGTCCCGCCCCGAGGTGGCCGGGGCGCTCCGTCGGTGAGCGATAGAACGGAAGAAAGATGCGGTCGAGCTCGCTGGCGCGAATCCCTGGGCCCTGATCGACGATGCGCACACGAAGACGCTCGCCGACGACGTGCGCTCGCACCGAGACCGGCTTGCCGGCGGAATAGCGCGCGGCGTTCTCGAACAGATTCGCGAATGCCCGCTCGAGCTGGCCGGCGTCGCCTTCGAGTAGCGGCAGGTCCTCGTCGAGCGACAGGCGAAAGAGCGGCGTGCTGCCGTCCGCGTCGATGTCGGCGACCGCTTCGTGCAGGACATCCTCGAGCGAGTAGAGGTCGCTGCGGTGCTCCGGCGCGCCTGCCTGGAGCAGGGAGAGGTCGAGCAGCTTCTCAACCAGGCGGTGCAGGCGTGTTGCCGCCTCGAGCACGACGGCGCGCGCTTCGGCGGCCTCGCTTGGTCCCGACGTGTGCGGATCGAGGGCTCCGGCGGCGCTCAGAATCGCCGTAAGCGGCGTGCGCAGGTCGTGCGAGACGGAGCGCAGCACGGCGGTCTTCATCTCGTCGTTGCGGCGCAGCAGTGCCGTCTCGACGACCTCCGCCTGCAAGTCCGCGCGGTGCAGCGCGGCGGCCAGCACCGACTGCAGCGCCGGGACGATGCGCTCGGCGACACGCTGCTGTTCTGTGGCGCTCAAGGTCGCCGGTAGAACGAGGGTGCCGATGACCGTTTCGCCGTCGCGGAGCGGAAATGTCCGCCGGCGCTCGCTCGCCGCCACGGCGTGGAGCTCGATCGCCGCCGAGCTGACGCCGATCGCGCTCGCCAGGCGCTGGGAGGCGGCGGCGACCGCGACGTCGAGGCGGGTGCCACCGAGCAATACCCGCGCCATCTCCGTCGCGAGATCAGCCTCGCGACGGCGCTGTTCAGCCTCCGCGGCCCGGTTGCGGGCGAGCTCGCCGACCAGGCCGACGACCACGGCGACGACGACGAACGCCGCGAGCGCCACCCAGTCGCGCGAGTCCGCGAGGCGGAGGCTGCCTACGGGCGGCAGCTGAAAGAAGTTGAACGCGAGCGCGCTCACAAGCGTCGTGGACAGGCCGAGGAGCATCCCCCAGTAGGTCGCGACGACGACGACCGTAAGCAGGTAGACGACGATCAGCGAGTCGACCGGCGCGACGTGCTTGAGCGGATAGATCGCGAGCGTCTCGAGCGCCGTTCCGCCGGCCGCGACGAGGATGCCGATCAGCAGCGGCGGCCGGGCGTTGCCTGGCAACAGCGGCGAAAGTGCGCGCGGAGGCATAGTTCACACATTGTCCTCCGTCCGCCGGGCGCTCGCCGTTGTGTTGGCCCGTGGCGGCCGGCGCCCGCGCGGCTAGGGGTAGACCTGAAGGCCGCTTTCGCGCTCGATGATGCGGATCGCGATCGACGGGCAGGCCTCTGCGGCGGCCAGCATGAGCTCGTCGGGGCCGTCGCCGATCACTACCGCAACGTCCTCGAGGCGGAAGATCTCCGGGGCGAGGTCCTCACAGTCGCCGTGCGCCGAGCATGCCGCGGCGTCGATCAGCGGGATCAGCGTCATACCGACATCCCTTCGGTCAGGTAGCTGAGGCGATCGCGCAGCTCGGGGACCGCCCGGGGTCGGCCGACGATAACGGCGGCGACGAGCTGGCCGGCGCGGGTGTAGTGCGCGACAAAGTCGCGCGCGTCGAGTTCGCCTTCGATCGTCACCTCGTCGGCGAGCGCCGCGTGGCCGAGGTATTGGATGCGCATGCCGTACTGGTCGCTCCAGAAGCTCGAGAGCGGTGCCGGCGCGGGGTCCTCGCCGAGGATCGTCCTTGCGACCGCGGCGCCCTGACGGGACGCGGCCTCCCAGTGGCCGATCAGCGCGTGGCGTTCGAGAAACGGGTCGTAGAACGCCGCCGCGTCGCCGGCCGCGTAGACGTCCGGCAGTGCGCTGCGTCCGCCGAGGTCGGTCGGGACACCCGAGGTCGGGAGGCCGCTCGAGGAGAGCCAGGCGAGGTCCGGAACGATGCCGATCGCGACCAGGAGATGATCGACGTCTAGGCGCACCCCGTTGGTCAGCGTCAGCGCCTCGACGCGCTCGCCGCCGTCGATCTCGCTGACTTCGGTCTCGAAGAAGAGCTCCACTCCCGCGCCGCGGTGAAGCCTGACGAGCAAATCACTGACCTCGGCGCCGAGGACGCCGTTCAGCGGCTGCCGCGCGAGCTCGACCACGGCGACCGGCGCATCGACCGCGCGGGCCGCCGCGGCGACCTCGAGCCCGATGAAACCGGCGCCGATGATCACGAGCCGGCGGCCTTCGCCTAGCAGCTCGCGCAGGCGGCGCGAGTCATCGAGCGTGCGCAGCGTGCTGACGTTCGCATACGGCGCAAAGTCGGGAAGAGTCCGCGGGCGCGCCCCAGTGGCCGCAACCAAGTGATCGAAGTGAAGCGCAGATCCGTCAGCGAGCTCGACGCGACGGGCCTCGTGGTCGAGCTCGCTGGCGCGGACGCCGGCGATCAGCTCGACCGCGTGCTCGCCGTACCACGCGGCGGGGCGAAACAGTGGGAAGGCCTCGTCCGCCCCGGGCGCGAGGAGCTCCTTGGAGAGCGGCGGGCGGTCGTAGGGCCGGTACTGCTCGCCGCAGACGATCCGCAAGCGGCCCTCGAAGCCGCCACGGCGCAGCGTCTCGGCGCAGCGTTGAGCTGCCAACCCGCCGCCAACGATGAGCACGCCTTGGTCCTCCACTAGAGCTTTCCTTTGGTCAACTGCTGATCCCTCGGTCGGGGTGGGTGCGGACACGCGCACTTGGATCGTCCCGCGGACAGATGTGTGAACTCTAAGTGCCCGGTGAGCGTCCGCTTAGAGGAGGTCGGCGCACCGATCTGGGCCGGGCACTAGCCTGAGTCATCTTGCTTGTAGCGCGCGATGACATTCGAAACGTGGCGATCATCGCGCACGTCGACCATGGCAAGACCACGCTGGTCGACGCCATGCTCTGGCAATCGGGCGCCTTCCGCGCTGGGCAGGACGTCGTCAAGCGCGTGATGGACTCGATGGACCTGGAGCGCGAGAAGGGCATCACGATCCTCGCCAAGAACACCTCGGTTCGCTACCGCGACGTCAAGCTCAACATCGTCGACACGCCCGGGCATTCCGATTTCGGTGGCGAGGTCGAGCGCGGGATCACGATGGTCGACGGCGTGCTGCTGCTGGTCGACGCCAGCGAGGGGCCGCTGCCGCAAACGCGCTTTGTCCTGCGCAAGGCCCTCGAGGCGAGGCTGCCGGTGATCCTCGTCGTCAACAAGGTCGACCGACCGGACGCACGGATCAGCGAGGTCGTCGATGAGGTCTATGAGCTCTTCCTCGATCTCGATGCGACCGAGGACCAGATCGAGTTCCCGATCGTCTACACCAACGCGAAGGCCGGCTGGGCGTCACTCGAGGCCGGCGGCGTCGGCACCAGCCTCGCGCCGCTGATGGACCTCCTGCTGGAGCGGATCCCACCGCCACTGCACGACCCCGAGCACCCCTTCCAGGCGCTCGTCACGAACCTCGACGCCTCGCCCTACGTCGGCCGCCTGGCGCTCTGCCGGATCTACAACGGGGTTGCCCGCCGCGGCGCGCCGATCGCCTGGTGTCGCGCCGACGGTTCAGTCGAGCGCGCGCAGATCGGCGAGCTCTACGTCACCGACGCGCTCGACCGGGTGGAGACCGATGAGGCGGGACCGGGCGAGATCGTCGCGATCGCCGGCATCGCCGAGGTGACGATCGGTGAGACGCTCGCCGATCCCGACGACCCGCGCCCGCTGCCGATCATCACAGTGGACGAGCCGTCGCTATCGATCACGGTCGGCCTCAACACCTCCCCCCTCGCCGGTCGCAGCGGGACGAAGCTGACCGCGCGGGCACTGAAGGCGCGCCTGGCAGCAGAGACCATTGGCAACGTGTCGATCCGCGTGCTCGACACCGAGCGCCCGGACACCTGGGAGGTCCAGGGCCGCGGTGAGCTGGCGCTCGCCGTGCTGGTCGAGCTGATGCGCCGCGAGGGCTTCGAGCTCACCGTCGGCCAGCCGCAGGTGCTGACGCGCGAGATCGACGGACGCCGCCACGAGCCGGTCGAGCGCCTCGCGATCGACGTCCCGGAGGATTACATCGGTGTCGTCACGCAGCTGATCGCGCTACGCAAGGGGCGGCTCGAGCAGATGGTCAACCACGGCACCGGGTGGGTGCGTATGGAGTACCTCGTGCCGGCCCGCGGCCTGATCGGCCTGCGAACAGAATTCCTCACCGAGACTCGCGGCACGGGGCTCGCCCACCACGTGTTCGACCGTTGGGAGCCTTGGGCGGGCGAGTTGCGGGTCCGCCCGACCGGGGCGCTCGTCGCAGACCGCACCGGGACTGCGGCGCAGTTCGCGCTGATGAACCTGCAGGAGCGCGGCACGCTCTTCATCGGTCCCGGGGACGAGGTGTACGAGGGCATGATCGTCGGCGAGAACGCGCGCACCGACGACCTCGACGTCAACGCCTGCAAGGAGAAGCACCTCAACAACATTCGCTCCTCGACCGCGGAGGTGCTGGTGCGTCTGGTTCCCCATCGCGAGCTCTCACTCGACCAGGCGCTCGAGCTGCTGCGCCCCGACGAGTGCGCCGAGGTCACGCCGGCCGCGGTGCGGCTGCGCAAGGTTGTGCTGTCGAAGGTCGACCGCACCAAGGCGACACGGCGCGCGCGCAGCTAGCGCGCGCGCACAGCTCAGCGCCCGGCGCGGCGGGCTTTGCGCGCGCGTTTGGCCCTCGCGCGCGAGCGCCTCAGACGGTGCTCAATCGGCGCGATCGTCCCCTTCGGGCGATCGATGCTCGGTGCCTCTCCGGAGGGCGTGTGACTGCGCGCATCCTTGACGATGATCCGCGCGATGCCAGCGATCACAAGGGCCGCGGCGACGAAAATCGCGATCTCCTCGGCGCTCGAAAGCCCACCGCTGCTCGTCGCGGGGGCCGGCGTGGGAACGGTGACCGGGCCAGTCTGGGTGGTTGTCGGCGTTGTAGTTGTTGTGCTCGGTATCGGCGTCGTCGGCAGCGTCGTCAGCGGTGCGGTGCTGGTTGCGGTATTGCTTGCGCTCGCCGCCGGCACGATCACCAGGGCCAGGAAGAGCGCGCCGAGGAGCAGGGTGGCGACGCGCGCGCGCCTGCCTTTGCGGCCAAATCGGGGCGCTCGCGCCATCGTCGCAATATAACCCCCACCGGCCCGGGCTCTAAACTTCGCCCCGTGCCTCCCAAGCAACGTCAATTCCGCATGGAGCAGCGCGTCGGCGGCCCCGAGGTGATGGAGGAGCTGCAGACGCGCAGCGACGAGCAGCTGGAAGCCGAGACGAAGTACCGCTCGATCGCGATGGCGATTCTCGGCGGCCGTGCCGCCGAGCGCTACGACGCCCCGGCTGCCCGCAGCTATTTCGAGCGCGCGATCGCCGCGGCGCGACCACAGGAGCGGATGCAGATCCGGCGCATGGCTGACGCTTCGCTCGCGCTCGCCGAGCGGCGGGCCGGGGACCTTCGTGACGCGGTCGAGAAGCTTGGGCAGGAGCCGCCGAGCGGACGGCAGCTGTTCGGCCTGCGGATGATCGGCTTGATCGCGCCCCCACGCGGCTCGGGCCTCGTCCGCCGCGCTCGCGGTGTGCTGATCGGGATCGGTCTGGTGATCGCGCTGATCGCGGCAGGCTTCGGGGTCGTCGAGCTGATCGCGCTGCCGTTCGGCGGCATCGGCATCCCCCCAGGCGTCCTGCTCGGGGTAATCCTTGACGGCGTGGTGCTCGCAATCCTCGCGGCGTTCGGGCGCCGCCGGCGCAACGCGGCGCTGGCCAAGCGCGGCGCTCCGGCGCGCTGAAGGGCTCGGCGCATAATGAGTGTGACGGCGCCAGCGCGCCGTCGAGCTCATGAGCCCGAAACGCACGCACCACAAACACTCCTCGACCAAGTCCTACCGGCGCCTGCTCGACCGCCTGGCGGCCCACCCCGACGTTCACCGCGTCGCGACCGGACGCGTGACGCCGCGGATGGGTGCGGGGCGCCCCGTGGCGCTGATCTCCAAGGTACGGCCCGTCGCCTCGGGTCTGTCGATCACGATCAACAGCGACGGCGCGATGATCGACGCCTACGTGATCACCGACCGCCCGGACGAGGTGACCGCATTCATCGCCGAACAGGGCTGGAGCGGCTGACGGCCAATACGCTTCGTCCGTGAGCGTATTCAGCGCGAAGGCGGCCGTCGCACGCTCCGCGGCTGTCGCGTCGAGGCTCGCCGGACGGGGCGCGACCAGCGTGCCCGGATCCGTGCTGCTCCAACTCGACCAGCACGCGATCGCGCGGCTGGCCGCCGGCCTTCGTCGCGGCAGCGTCGTGATCTCCGCGACCAACGGCAAGACGACGACCGCCGCGCTCGCGGGGTCGATCCTTGCGCGTGCGGGGATCACGACGGTCGACAACTTCGCCGGCGCGAACATGGCCGGCGGCATCGCATCTGCGCTTTTGGCTGCGCGCGGCCGCGCTGGGGCGCTGTCGGGCGAGCTCGGGGTGTTCGAGGTCGACGAGTTCTGGCTTGCGCCGGTCGCGGCCGAGCTTGACCCTCGCGTGATCGTGCTGAGCAATCTGTTTCGCGACCAACTTGACCGCTACGGCGAGCTCGAGACGATCGGCGAGCGCTGGGCGGGCGTCGTCGCCGGATCCTCGGCCCGCCTTGTCCTCGGCGCAGACGATCCGCTCGTCGCCTATCTCGGCGTGGGTGCGCAGGAGCCGCTCTACTTCGGCATCGAAGATCCGAACGTCGCGCGCTCGACTGGACTCGCCCACGCCGCGGACTCGACGCAATGCCGGCGCTGTGGCGGCGCCTACCGCTACGCGCACGTCTACGTCGGGCACCTCGGCGTGTATGAGTGCTCGAACTGCGGCCTGCGGCGCCCGCAGCCCGGCGTGAGCGCGCACAACGTGGTGCTCGAGGGCGCGCGCTCGGCGCGCTTCGAGCTCCGTACACCGGCGGGTAGCGGCACGGTCACGCTGGCGCTCCCGGGCCTTTACAACGTCTACAACGCGCTCGCGGCGGCGGCGCTGGCGACGGCGCTCGAGATCCCGCTCGCGACCATCGTCGACGGTCTGGGTGCGGCTCCGGCGATGTTCGGACGGGCCGAGCTTGTGCAAATCGGCAAGCGCGAGCTGCAGATCCTCCTGATCAAGAACCCGGCGGGCGCGAATGAGGTTCTGCGCACGCTCGCGCTCGAACCGGGCGAGCACGACCTGCTCGGCGTGCTCAACGACCAGATCGCCGACGGCCGCGACGTCTCCTGGATCTGGGACGCCGACTTCGAAGAGTTCGCCCCGCGCGTGCGCCACGTCACCTGCGCTGGCACGCGCGCACCGGAGCTGGCGCTGCGGCTGAAATACGCCGGCGTCCCGACGACGCGGATCGCGCTCGAACCAAACCTCGCGCGGGCACTCGATGCCGCCGTGGCGGCGGCGCCGGAAGACGGCAAACTCTACGCGCTGCCCACATATACGGCGATGCTCGAGCTCCGCGAGGTGCTCGGGCGCCGCGGGCAGGCTACGAACTTCTGGGACCGGACGTGAGCGAAGACGCCGTGATCTGGCACGACCTCGAGTGCGGCACCTACGCCGCCGACCTGCCGCTCTGGCGTGAGCTCGCGTTCGCGCATGCGGCGGGGCCGATCCTCGAGGTGGGCGCCGGGACAGGCCGCGTCGCGCTCGACCTGGCGACCCGGGGACAGCGGGTCATCGCGCTCGAACGCGACGAGGCGCTCGCCCATGAGCTCAAACGGCGCGCGCGGGATCTGCCGATCGACGTGCTCTGTGCCGACGCTTGCGATTTCGCGCTGGAGCAGCGGGTTTCGCTTTGTATCGTGCCGATGCAGACCGTGCAGCTGCTGGACGATCGCGGAGCGTTTTTCCGGTGTGCGCGGGCAGCCCTGGTCCCTGGCGGCGTACTTGCGCTCGCGCTGCTCGGCGAGGGCGTCCAGCCGTTCTCGGTCGAGCTCGAGGCCGATGTGCTCGAACGCGGCGGCGTGCGCTACACGAGCACGCCGACGGCGCTTCGGCAAACGACCGCCACCGTCGTGATCGAACGGCGCCGTCGCGCGGAAGGCGAGGCTGTTGAATACGCCTCGCTTGACGTCGTCACGCTCCAGCAGCTGGACGCCGCCACGGTGCTCGCCGAAACGGTCCCCAGCGGATTCGCACTCCACGGCGTGAGCTCCATCCCCCCCACCACCGAGCATGTCGGTAGCGCGGTGCTCCTGCTGAGCGCGGTGGCGCCATGAGCGCGCAGGTGGTCCGGGTCTGTGCGCTCTACCCGGAACTGATGAACATCTACGCCGACCGCGGCAACCTGCTGATGCTCGAACAGCGCTGTAGGTGGCGTGGGATCGACTTTCGCCTGAGCCCCAGCACGCTCGAGGCGCCGCTCCGTGACGAGCACGACATCTACTACATCGGCGGCGGACAGGACTCCGACCAGCGCCTTTGTGCCGCCGATCTCGTGGCCCGCAAGGCGCCCGCCCTGCGTGCGGCGGCGGCGCGCGGCGCGATCGTGCTCGGCGTCTGCGGTGGCTACCAGCTGCTCGGCCACTCCTATGAGATCGGCGAGGAGCACGTCGAGGGAGTTGGACTGCTTGACGTACGGACCGTGCGCGAGGATGGACCGCGCTTGATCGGCAACATCGCGATCACGCTCGAGGAGGGCGTGCTTGTCGGCTTCGAGAATCACGCCGGGCGCACGCGCCTCGGGCCAGACCAGCCGCCGCTTGGGCGCGTGCTGAGCGGTCACGGCAACGACGGGCACAGCGGCTTTGAGGGCGCGCGGCGCGACAACGTCCTTGGCACCTACATCCACGGCCCGCTGCTGCCGAAAAACGCCTGGCTGTGCGACTGGCTGATCGCGCGCGCGCTGGCAGTCGAGCCGGAGACGCTCGCTGTGCTCGACGATGCGCTCGAGGACGCCGCGCACGCTAGCGCCCTGCATGCCGCCGGGCGCTGATCGCGCCGACGGTCAGGTGTCGTGGCTCAGCCGCTCGAGCCGAATCCGCGGGTTCCGCGCTCGGCAGCCTCGAGCTCCTCTGCTTCCTCGAGCTCGACCTCGGGCAGGCTGACGATCACGAGCTGCGCGATGCGGTCGCCGGGACGGATCTCGAACGCCTCGGCGCGGTCGGTGTTCAAGAGCAACACGCGCAGCTCACCGCGGTAGCCCGCGTCGATCAGCCCGGGAGCATTGACCAGCGCGATGCCATGGCGCGCCGCAAGCCCCGAACGTGGCAGCACGAGCCCGGCGTGGCCGGTCGGTATTGCGACCGCGATACCGGTGCCGACGCTCGCCCGCTCCCCGGGCTCGATCCGCACGTCCTGCGCGCTGTAGAGGTCGAGGCCGGCATCTGCCTCGTAGGCACGGGTCGGCATCAGCGCGTGTTCCTCGAGCCGCGCGACGCGGACCCTCATGGCTTCGGCTTGCCGTTGGCGCTCACTGGCGTCGTGCGGTAGCGCGCGAAACGGGCGGCGCTTGCCGCGGGTAGCAGTGCGCTCACGCGGACGCCCTCGGCGGTGTCCTCGCGCTGCAGTTCGCCGGCGAGCGTGTGGAGTTCGGCGAGTTGGCCACCGTCGCTGTAGGGAACGAGCAGCTCGACCGGCTCGAGTGAGCGCACGAACTGCGCGTCAACCCGCTCGCGCAGCTCGTCGAGCCCCTCGCCGCTGACGGCGGAGACGAGCAGTGCGTCGCGCCGCCCGCTCCAGGCTCGGGCGCGCATTTCTTCGTCAAGCAGGTCCGCCTTGTTGAGCGCCAGCAGGCGCGGCACCTCGCCCGCGCCGATCTCCTCGAGGACATCCTCTACCGCGGCCATCATCGCCTCGATCTGGTCCTCCGGCGCGTGGGCATCGACGACGTGGATGATCAGGGTGGCGCGCCGCGTCTCCTCGAGGGTTGCGCCAAAGGCGTCAACGAGCTGGTGGGGCAGTTTGCGGATGAAGCCGACGGTGTCAGTCAGAAGGTAGCTACGGCCGTTGACCTCGAGCAGACGGGTCGTGGGGTCGAGTGTGTGGAACAGGCGGTCGGCAACGGGGACCTCCGCACCCGTCAGCGCTGCGAGCAGTGAGGACTTGCCCGCGTTCGTGTAGCCGGCCAGCGCGATCGCCGGTAACTGCGTGCGCTCGCGCTCGTTGCGCATGATCTGGCGGGTGCCCGCCACGGCGCGGAGTCGCCGACGGAGCGTCGAGATGCGATTGCGCGCGAGACGGCGATCGGTCTCGATCTGGGCTTCGCCCGGTCCGCGTGTGCCGACGCCACCACCGAGGCGTTCGAGGTGTGTCCACAGTCCCCGCATCCGTGAGAGGTTGTATTCGAGCTGTGCGAGCTCCACCTGGAGCTTGCCCTCGGCGCTGCCGGCGTGGCGCGCGAAGATGTCGAGGATCACGGCCGTGCGATCGATCACGGCGATCCCGAGCTCATCCTCGAGAGTGCGCTCCTGGCGCGGCGTGAGCTCGTCGTCGCAGGCCACGATGTTCGCGTCGAGTGCCAGGGCCAGCGCCTTGAGCTCGGCGAGCTTGCCCGGTCCGAGGTAGCTCTTGGGATGCGGGTGCTCGCGCTGCTGCACGAGCGTCCCGACCACAGCCACCCCGGCGGTGCGCAGCAGTTCCTCGAGCTCGGCGAGATCCTCTGGCCGCGACTGCGCGGCGAAGGTGACGGCGCGCTGGCTCGCGCGCGCGGTTCTCACCGTGCCAGCTTCCCGAGCCGCTCGATTGCCGTCATCAGACGATCATCGGGGGTTGTCAGCGAGATCCGGAAGAAGCCCTCGCCGTTTGGTCCGTAGGCGCCGCCGGGCGAAATCACGACTGCCACTTCCTCGAGCACGTGCTCGCAGTATGCCGCGGCGCTTTCAAAGCCCGCTGGTACCGGCGCCCAGATGTAGACCGTTCCCCGCGGTGGTGTCACGTTGACGCCGATCTTTGCCAGTGCCGCGCAGACGAGATCGCGACGCCGCTGGTAGATCCCGTTCATCGCGCGGACGTAATGGTCGATATTGGGCGCGAGAGCGGCCGCACCGGCTAGCTGTACGGCCTCGAAAAGGCCGGAGTCGACGTTTGTCTTCAGGCGCCAATACGAGGCGATCGCCTCGCGATTGCCAACGATCGTCGCGCAGCGCCAGCCCGTCATGTTGTAGCCCTTGGAGAGCGAAAACACCTCGACGCCGACGTCCTTGGCTCCAGGCGTCGCGAGGAACGACGGCGCGACGTAGCCATCGAACGTGGTCTCGGAATAGGCGTTGTCGTGGACGATCAGGATGTCGTTGGCGGCGCCGAACTCGACGAGGCGCTCGAAGAACCCCTCTGGCACGACGGCGCCGGTGGGGTTGTTCGGATAGTTGACGAAGAGGACGCGCGCCCGCGCGCGCGTCTTGGCGTCTATCGCGTCAAGGTCAGGGATGAAGCCGAGCTCCGGCACGAGCGGCATCAAGACGGCCTCGCCGCCAACGAGCAACGGTCCGCCCGTGTACACGGGGTAGCCCGGATCAGCGGCCAGCGCGACATCACCAGGATCGAGGAACGCGAGGTTGAGATTGAAGATGCATTCCTTGGCGCCGATCGCCGGCATCACCTCGCCGTCGGGATCGATCTCGACCGAAAAGCGCCGCGCGTAGAAGGTCGATACCGCTTCGCGGAACTCCTCGCGACCACGGTTTGAGGGGTAGGTGTGCGTCGTCGGGTTGGCGAGCGCCCGCTGGGCCGTATCGACGATCGGCGGGTAGGTGGGCGTATCGGGGTCGCCGATCGCGAGCGTGATCACATCGACCCCCGCTGCGCGCTTGTCCGCGATCTTCCGCTCCAGCTGTGCGAAGAGGTAGGGCGGAATGCGCTCGAGGCGGTCACTGTGTCTCATGTAGTTCCTTGACGAAGTCGTCGGCGAGCACTCCCGCATATACCGGCAGCGCCCAGCCGCTCAGGGTCACGTTCAAGTCTCCTCCTACGACCACTTCGAGCTGGCCACCGTCGAGCCGCACGGTGATCCGGCTCGCGCCGCCGGCCAGATGATGGGCGACCGCAGCGCCGCTCGCCCCGGTGCCCGAGGAGAGCGTTTCGCCGACGCCACGCTCGAAGATGCGGACCCGGATCTCCTCCGGCGCGAGCGCGTGGTACCACGACACGTTGGTGCGGTTGGGAAAGAGCGGGTGGTGCTCGATCGCGGGCCCAATCGCGCCGAGGTCGAGCTGCTCGAGTTGGTCGAGCTCCGCGCAGGCGATGGCGCACTGCGGATTGCCGATCGAAACATGCTGAAAGCGCCAGAGCCGCCCGTCGGCCTCGAGCTCAGCGACGCCATCGGGCGGTCCCGAGGGGAAGTCCTTTGACACGGTGCTCGCTCGACCGATGTCGACCGCGCAGGTGTGCGGGCCGGTAATCCGCGGTCGCACCGGGCCCGCCGCGGTGAGGATCGCGAACTCGTCGCGGTCGGTGAAGCCACGCTCGCGCAGGTACATGATCGCCTCTCGCGAGCCGTTGCCGGACAGCTCCGACTCCGAGCCGTCAGGGTTGAAGACGCGCAAGTTCGCGACGTAGGCGGGATCTTCGCTCCGTTCGAGCACCAGGATTCCGTCCGCCCCCACCCCGAGGTGGGGATCGCAGATTCGCCGGATGCGCGCCGGGCTGAGCTCCCATGGCAGCGCCGATGCTTCGACGATCACGTAGTCGTTGCCGAGCGCCTGCCACTTCTCGAACTGCACGCGCCTCCGTTCCGCTTGCGGTGTACAGCGGCGATCATTGCAGCGCCGCGGCGACGTCGTCGGGCGACCGGCCGGTCACATCGATCAGCTCGACGTTGGGCAACTTGCGAAGCCAGGTCAGCTGGCGTCGCGCGTAGTTGCGCGTGTGGCGCTTCAGCGCCTCTATGTCGCCGTCGATCAGCTCTTGGAACCCGAGCGCTTTGCGCGCCGTCGCCGAGACACCGGCCTGCTCAGCGGCGGCGACCTGCTCGCGTGCACCAGCGGCAACGATCTGATCGACGCGCGCGTCGATTCGTGCGTAGAGCGCCTTTCGCTCCATCGCCAGCCCGATCAGGCGCGTCGGATGGCGTACGACGTCGCTCCAAAGCTGTGAGCGCTCGGGTGGCGGCGTGAGGGCCCCGATTTCCTCGAGTTCGAGCGCGCGGACGATGCGGTGCCGGTCACCCGGGGCGATCTGCTCCGCAGCCCAGGGCGCGCGCTCGCTCAGTACGCCGTGCAGCGCTTCCGGTCCGCGTGCCTCGAGCTCACCCATCCAGCGCTCGCGCACAGCCAGCGGCGGTGGCGGTCGCAGATCGAGATCGCTGAGCGCGGCGCGGAGATAGAGGCCGGTGCCGCCAACGACGATCGGCGTCGCGCCCGCTTCGAGCAGGTCGTCGATCTCGACGTGCGCAAGGCGGGCGTATTCGGCGACGCTGACGCGCTGATCGAGCGCCACGCAGGAGACGAGGCGGTGTTCGAGCACGGCTTGCTCGGCGGCGGTTGGCGCGGCGGTCAGCAGCTCGATGCCGGCGTAGAGCTGCAGGGCGTCGGCCGAGACCGCTACCGGCTGCTCGCCGCGCGCACGCAGACGTGCCGCCAGCGCGATCGCGATCGTCGTCTTGCCAACACCGGTCGGGCCGAACAGCGCAATGATCTCCCTGCTCACCGGCTCAGTATCGTGGTCACGCATGGCGCGGCGCATGCAGATCAGTGGCGCGAGCACGCTGATCACCGGAGCGAGCGGCGGCCTTGGCGGCGTGCTTGCGCGCAGGTTCGCGAGCGAGGGCGCAAAGCTGATCCTCACTGGTCGGCGGCGGGACATCCTCGATGCGCTCGCTGCCGAGATCGGTGGCGAGGTGATCGCCGCTGACCTCGGTGACCCTGAGGAGGTCGACCGGCTGCTCTGTGCGGCCGGAAGCGTCGACATCCTCATCGCCAACGCCGCGGCGCCCGGCAGCGGGAGGCTGGCGACGCTCGAACCGGTCCACATCGACCGCGCGATTGACGTTAACCTGCGCGCGCCGATCATCCTCAGCCAGGCGCTCGCGCCGCAGATGGTCGAGCGGGGAAGCGGCCAGATCGTTTTTATCGGCTCGCTCTCCGGTAAAGCGGCGACCGCCGGATCGTCGGTCTACAACGCGACAAAGTTCGGCCTTCGCGGCTTCGCGCTCGCGTTGCGCGCCGAGCTAGCGCGCAGCGGCGTCGGCGTGGCGCTGATCGAGCCCGGATTCATCGGCGCTGCCGGGATGTACGCGGACTCGCGTGTGAAGCTGCCGCCAGGCGTCGGCATTGTCAGCCCCGAGCGGGTGGCGGACGCTGTTGTGGGAGCGATCCGCCACAACCGCGGCGAGGTCACGGTTGCGCCGCTGGCGCTGCGCGCCGGCGCGAGCATTGCCTTGCTCGCCCCCGAGCTTGCAGCCCGTGGCACTCGCGCCCTCGGTGGCGATCGCGTAGCGCGTTGCTTCGAAGAAGGACAGACCGACAAACGCTGAGGCTACGCCGCCGGTGGCACCCGGCGCTCAGCCCACTGCGCGTGCGGCAATCCGCTCCTCGCCCGCGAGCGTCTGACTCGTCGCGGCCGTCACGCTGACCATCGCGAACTCTCCCGGCCTCGCAAGCCCAGTGAAGTTGACGACCTTGTTGTGGCGGCTTCGCCCGCGTAGGCGCTCCGGATCGGTGCGGCTCTCCCCTTCGACCAGGACCTCGACGGTGCGCCCGACGAAGCGCTGGGCGCGTTCGCGCGCTCGACGCTGGACGAGCTCGAGCAACCGCTCCATCCGCGCGAGCTTGACGTCATGTGACACGAGGCCGGTGGTCACGGTGGCCGCCTCCGTACCGCGACGCGGCGAGAAGAGAAACGTGAACCCGCCGTCGTAGCCAACGGCGTCGACCACCTCGAGCGTCTGCTCGAAATCGGCCTCGGTCTCACCGGGGAAACCGACGATGATGTCGGTGGTGAGAGCGACGTCGGGGACGTACTCGCGGATCAGCGCGACACGATCGAGGTAGCGCTCGCGATCGTATGTGCGGCGCATCGCGCGCAGCACACGCGAGGATCCGGACTGCAGCGGCAGGTGGATGTGCTCGCACAGCGAGCGCAGCTCAGCGTGCGCGCGGATCACATCCTCACGCATGTCTTTGGGATGTGGGCTCGTGTAGCGGATCCGTTCGAGGCCTCCGATAGCGTCGAGCTCGCCAAGCAGCTCGGCAAAGCTCGCCCGGGTGGGGCGCAGGTCACGGCCGTAGGAGTTGACGTTCTGGCCGAGCAGGGTGATCTCGCAGACCCCGTCGTCGGCCATCGCGCGGGCCTCGGCGACGAGGTCTTGCAGCGGACGGCTGACCTCGAGACCGCGTGTCGAAGGGACGATGCAATAGGCGCAGCGGCAGTTGCAGCCGACGCTGATTTGCAGCCATCCCTGGGTCGCACGGCCGCGCTTGGCCGGCAAATCGCCGGTGAAGGATTCGAACTCGAAGTAGCCCTGCGCGCTGAGCGAGTCGCTGAGGAGAAAGTCGGCGAGCCGGTTCACTTGTCCCGGTCCGAACGCCACATCGACGAAGGGGAAGCGCTCGAACACCTCGTCCTTGAGTGACTGCGCCCAGCAGCCGCCAACACCGACAATGCGCGAGGGATCCTCGCGCTTCAGCCGCTTGGCCTCGCCGAGATGGGCAATCAGGCGATTGTCGGCCGATTCCCGGATCGAGCAGGTGTTGAAGAGGATCAGGTCCGCTTCGGCGCGCGAGTCCGCCTCGCTATAGCCGAGGGCGTCGAGCATGCCCCGCATCCGTTCGGAGTCGTGCTCGTTCATCTGGCACCCGAACGTCGTGACGTGGTACCGCATTCGCATACGGGCAGTGTCGCGCACGTCGATCATGACGGCCGGCGCTCCCGCTGCGATTCGTCGCGTTGTCATCGCCGTCACGATAAACGGCGACGGTCCACAGGGGATAGTTCACGGCGCGGGTTTTTTGAGCGGTCGGCGGCGCAGATACGACGCGGAGTGTATGTGCTGCCCGTGGGTGGCCTCCGATAACAGAAACATCCTCCCGATCCATTCTGCGTCACGCGGGCGCCCGGCCTCCGCGACGGCCGGGCGCCCGCCGCCGGGCGTGGCGCGCCAGCCAAACCTGGGCCTGCGCCTGCTCGCCGAACGGCCGATCCCACTGGTTGAGCCCACCGGCGAACGGCGGCTCATCGGGCCTATGACAACACATCCCGCATAGTCCGCTTGACATGCGCCTAGTCCACTTGACAGCAGTGGCACCCCAAGGACTAATACCGCCATGACAATAATCACGCTGCACAACGGTGACGAGTACTTCGTCAGTGAGAGCTTGGACTACGTCCTCGCAATTCCACGAGATCGCCTCGAAGCTCTACTGTGCCTCACTAATGCAGCAGACCGGCAGCCGCTTGACATGCGCACGGCTGACGTTCACAGCGCAAGTGGCTTGCACGACGCGCCGACTCAGGGGACCTGCCCGAACCCTCCGCCGGCGCGTAAACGCGGCATCCTGAGTTCGACCCGGCGCGGGCGTCAATGAGGAGCCGGTGACGAACCAGGTCTGTTCCGTACCGGTAGCTCAATATGGCGTCTCGTCCGGTTAGCTGGGGCCGCTCCGGCGACGCTCGCTCCAGCGCCACCGCCCACTCCGTGGAAAAATCACTGCCTCCCGGATCGGAGGCCCTGAACTGTTGCGACACATTGTGATGTTGCGCTTCAAGCCCGAAGCCAACGCCGAGACGCGGGCGACGGTGGTTGCGGGGCTGCGTGGGCTTCCAAGCCACGTTCCCACGATTCGCGGCTGGACCGTCGGCGAGAACGCCGGCGTGAATCCGGACGCGTTCGACGTCGTGCTCGTCGGAGAGTTCGACGACGTCGAGGGGTACGTCGCCTATCGCGACCACCCTTTCCACGTCGAGTTCATTCGCACGCACACCAAGCCCAACACCGCCGACCGGGCGAGCATTCAGTTCGAGCTCGACGACGCTTAGCGTGCCCGTCGTCGCCGGGCTTGGGGAACAGCCGAGTTCATGGGACGACTAATGGTTCGGCCTCAAATCAATCATCTCGCTCGTGACGGCGAATAGCGTCGTAGGCGACGTCGCTGTCGTAGCCCTGGCGGATCAACACAGCGAAGGCGCGCTGGCGCTCGGGGTCACTGCGGAGCGGCCGCGGGAAACGGCGACGAAGCAGGGCGACCGCAGCGTCGCATTCGCTTGGCGCATCGAACTCGGCGAGCGTCAGCTCGATCAACTCACGGTCAACACCGGCGCTGAGCAGGCGGGCACGTATGCGCTCCACCCCCCAGCCTTCGATCTTGCGTCGGTCCTCGGCGAGCATGCGCGCGTAGCGCGCGTCGTCGAGGTAGCCCTGCTCGACGACGACCTCTATCGCGGCGCTGGCAGTCTGCTCCTCAACTCCGGCTCGCGCCAGCCGCCCGTGCAGCTCGGCGACGCTGTGCTCGCGCCGGGCGAGATGGGAATAGCAGCGCGCGAGCGCGTCGTCCAACGCGAGCGCGTCGTTCGGCGCGTTGGCCCCTTCGGCTGCGGTGGGATCGCCTAGGAGCCCGCGCCGCGGCGGAAACGCCGGCGCGGGATCGAGCCCCGCCCCCACCTATGCCGCTTGCTCGTCCGCGACCGTGATCGCGGCGGCCTCCTTCTCAAAGTCCAGAGGCTCGTCGTCGTCGGCCTCGACGGCCACCGGCCCGACTGTCGGGCGCACCACGTCGTCGTCGCTGGGCTCGATTGGCTCGACGAGCGTCTCCGAGATACCGAGCGCGTCGTAGATCCGCTGTTCGATCTCCTTCGCGAGCTTTTCGTTCTGCTCGAGGTAGGTCTTCGCGTTGTTGCGTCCCTGGCCTAGCCGCTCGTCGCCGTAGGAGAAGAACGAGCCGGACTTCGTGACGATGTTGTGCTCGATCCCGAGGTCGATCAGGCAGCCCGATGTCGATATTCCCTTGCCGAATTCGATGTCGAACTCGGCCTGGCGGAACGGCGCCGCGACCTTGTTCTTGACGACCTTCACGCGGACCCGGTTACCAACTGCTTCGGTCCCGTCCTTGAGCGTTTCGATCCGCCGGATGTCAAGGCGCTGCGATGCGTAGAACTTCAGCGCGCGCCCGCCGGGTTGCGTTTCCGGCGATCCAAACATTACGCCGATCTTCTCGCGGATCTGGTTCGTCAGGATGCAGAGGGTCTGCGTGCGGTTGAGATTGCCCGCGAGCTTGCGCATCGCCTGCGACATCATCCGCGCCTGCAGGCCGACACTCTGGTCGCCCATCTGTCCCTCGAGCTCGGCGCGCGGTGTGAGCGCCGCGACCGAATCGATCGCGACGACGTCAACCGCGCCGGACCGCACGAGCATGTCGGCGATCTCGAGCGCCTGCTCGCCATAGTCGGGCTGGGAAACCAGCAGCTCGTCGATGTTCACGCCGATCCGGCTGGCGTAGAGCGGGTCCATGGCGTGCTCGGCGTCGATGAACGCGCAGGTGCCGCCCAGCTTCTGTGCCTCGGCGAGGACGTGGTAGATCAGCGTCGTCTTGCCCGAGGACTCGGGTCCGAACACCTCGACGATCCGTCCTCGCGGCACGCCGCCGATGCCGAGCGCGAGGTCGAGCGACAGCGCGCCCGTGGGGATCGCTGAGCAGCGCACCTGCGCACCCGGGTCGCCCATCCGCATGACCGACCCCTTGCCGAACTCACGCTCGATCTGCGTGAGTGCACCCTGCAACGCGGCCACGCGGGCCTTAGCCGCCTTTTCGTCTTCTGTCGCGGTCATCCTGAAAGCTCCTCTTGTTTGTCTGTAGGGCCACGCTACGGGCCAATCCGGACAGAACAACGCGATCGCAGCGACCTGGCCCGCTCACCACCCCCCGACGCTGGCAAGCGCCTCGTAGCGCGCGCCCTCGGGCTCCAAATAAGACCGCAAGAGAACAACTTTGTCGGCCACGAACGAGAGCTGCGGCGTTGGCGGAAACCCACTCGCGAGCATCTCGTTGCGTGCCATGTGCTCAGCGGATTTGCCGCCAAAGCGACCACGACGACCACCGATCCCCGCCCGCATCCGCGCCACCGTCACGTGCGGGCGGAAGCGCTCCCGTCCCGGGGCCCAGTCGATCGTCGCGGCGATCTCGCGCACAAGCACCGAACGCAGCCGGCCGAGACCGCCGTCCGGATCTCCCACCTCGACGGCGAGCACACGCGGTTGGCGCGGCGGCAGGAACACCGGCGCGCCGAGCGCAAGCTCGCCGATCGCCGCGACGGGCTCAGCCGCCGCGCCGAGCAAGCCGGCAAGTCCCTCGACGCAGGCAAGCGGCTGCTCGCCGAGGAAGCAGAGCGTGATGTGCAGCGCCTCCGGCGCGAGACGGCGCGCGCCCCCCGCAGGGCCGCCGCTCACGGCACCTACAACGCCGAGCGCCGCGCGCGCCCAGCGCGCCAGCTCCGCGCTGACCTCGACGGGCAGGCTCACGGCGATGAAGAGCCGCGCGCGGACACCACCCGCGTCGCTGCGGCCGGCGGGGCTCACGCTGCGGCCGTGTCGCCTTCCGCGGCCGCATCGCTCTCGCCCAACAGCAGCCGGCGCAGCAGGTGCATCGCCAGCGTCGTCGTGCGATCGCGCACCTCCGCGCGGTTACCCGGTAGCTGCGCGCGGCGCACGAGCCGCCGTCCGTCACGCCCGCTCGCGGCCACAAAGACGAGACCGACCGGCTTCTCGGCACTCCCACCGCCGGGACCGGCGATTCCGGTAACACCCACCCCAACGTCGGCAGAGAGCCGCTCGCGCGCCCGCTCAGCGAGCGCCAGCGCCGTCTGCGCCGAAACCGCCCCATGCTCCACGAGCACGTCGTGGCCCACGCCGACCAGCTCCTCCTTCACGGCGTCGGAGTAGGCGACGATCCCACCTCGCAGGTAGGCCGAGGACCCGGGCCGTTCGGTCAGCCGCCCGGCGAGGAGCCCACCGGTGCAGGACTCGGCGACCGCCAGGCTAAAGCCCTGCTCGACGAGCATCCCCGCAACCTGGTCGTCGACGAGGCTGCCGTCCTCGGAGAACAGTTCCTCGCCGTGGCGCTCGCGCACAACAGCAACGAACGCCTCGTAGATCGCGGCGTCGCCGGCCTCGAAGCGCGTGACGATCTCGATCTCGCCGCGGCGCAGGCATGTCGTCACCTCGATCCGCCCGAAATCGACGCCCCGCTCGTCGGCCAGCCGCAGCGTCTGGGCGATCTGCGACTCGGGCAAGCCGTAGAGGCGCAGCATCCGCTGCTCGTAGGTCGTCCGCCCGGCCACGGCGCGAGCAAACGTCTCCGTCTCCACTGCGGCATGCCATAGCGCCTGCAGCTCGCGCGGCGGCCCCGGAAGCACGACGACCGTCGGTCCAACGAGACCCTCGGCTGGCGGCACGACAAGTCCCGGCGCCGTTCCGACCGGTGCGAGCACCGTCGCACCTTCGGGCACGACCGCCTGCTTGCGGTTCGACGCCCGGATCTCCTCCTCGGTGAGGTGCGGCCAGCGACTGCGCATCGGCCGCAGGATCTCGGCGATCCGCTCCTCGAGCGCGACATCGAGGACCATCGCCCGCCCGGCGAAGCCGCCGACGACGCTGGCGGTGAGGTCATCGGCGGTCGGTCCGAGACCGCCGCTCGTGACGACAAGGCTGACGCCGAGCGAGGAGCACCACTCGAGCGCTGCGAGCATGTCATCGGGGCGGTCGCCGACGATCGTCACGTGCGCGAGATCGATACCGAGCTCGAAGAAGCGCGCGGCAAGCCAGGGACCGTTGCGATCGCTCACGCGGCCGCCGAGCAGCTCGGTGCCGGTGACGACGATTGCCCCGCGCACGCTCACGTGCACTCAAGCCGCGTCGGCGTTGCCAGCTTCTTGCGCAGCTTCGCGGTGATCTCATAGCGGACATCGCCGCCGGCCTGCTGGATGGCAAACGTGTGACCGTCGATCTCAAGCCTCGCCGACGTGTTGCCCAGGGTGAGGATGAACTCGCGCGAGTGATAGGTCACGCGGGGCGATCGCGCGTCGAGAATAACGCCAGGAATGCGGATGCGGCCGGCGTCGGCGACGAGGCAGACATAAACCGACGTGGTCGGCTGCACCTCAAGCGACACGCAGTCGCTCGGCAGCGGCGTGCTGGCGCAACCGCGCGCCGCGACCGTCCGCCCGCCGGTCGTGGTCCCACTCCCCGCGCCCGCGGCCGCGTGCATCGTCGCCCCCGACCCGACCCGAGACGCCAGCGTGTGCGACGAACCTGCCGGCGAGGACGAACCACCGCCGCGCTCGATCAACACAACCGCGACCGCGAGTACGACGATCAGCCCCGCGGTTCCGGCCCAGCGCGCGCGGCGCCTCCGCCCCCCTCGCGCGCCGCCGCCGCCGCCGCCACCACCGCCGGCGCGCGCGCCCGACCCGAAACTCGGGCGCACCGGAATCAGGTCGAGCTCGTGCGGTTCCTCCCACTGGCGCTTGTACTCGTCGACGAGCATCCGCCCGTCGAGGCCGAGCATGTCGCCATAGGAGCGCAGAAACGCCTTGGTATAGGTCGGGCCCGGCAGCAGGCTCCATTCCTCGTTTTCGAGCGCCCGCAGGTACTTCGCGCGGATCCGCGTGGCCTCCTCGATCTCGGAGATATCCCGCCCATCGCGCATACGCGCTTCACGGAGTGTCGGTCCAATTCCGGGCATATGCAGGGCAAGCGTAGCGCCGCGCTCCGGCGCGACCCGGCGAGCGGGCTACTGCGTGTCGGATCCGGCGATGTGAATCGCCTCGCTGGCGCCCGCGCCGCCTGCCACGCCACCGCCGGCCCGCTGTGAGCGCTCGCCGAGCGCCGCCAGCACGCGCGGCAGGTCAGCCTCGGTCACGAGCACCTGACGCGGTTTCGAGCCTTCGTAGCCGGAGATGATCCCGCGCCGCTCGAGCATGTCGATGACGCGGCCGGCGCGCGTGTAACCGAGGCGCAGCCGGCGCTGCAGCATCGACGTCGACGCCGTTCCCATCTCGACGACCAGCTCGATCGCCGCCTCGAGCAGCGGATCCTCGTCGGGATCAAAGCCGTCGCTCTCGCCGTCGCCCTCCTCCTCGTGCGCTTCGACCTCCTGCAAAAGCTCCTCGCGCAGCTCCGGCTCACCCTGGCGGCGCCAGTGATCGGTCAGCGCGGCGATCTGCGCCTCGTCGACGTAGGCGCCCTGGATGCGCTGCGAGGAGGAGCTGCCGATCGGCGCGAACAGCATGTCACCGGCCCCGAGCAGCGACTCGGCGCCGTTCTGGTCAAGAATCACGCGCGAGTCGATCTGCGAGGACACCGAGAACGCGATCCGCGACGGGACGTTGGCCTTGATCATTCCCGTGATCACGTCGACGCGCGGCGACTGCGTCGCGAGCACGAGGTGGATGCCGACGGCGCGCGCCTTCTGCGCGAGGCGGATGATCGAATCCTCGACATCGGTCGGCGCGACCATCATCAGGTCGGCGAGCTCGTCGATCACGCAGAGGATGTAGGGCAGCGGCGGCTCGCCCGCCGCCAACCGCACACGATTGAGCTCGACCAACGAGCGCGTGCGCGAGAGCGACATGATTCCGTAGCGCTGCTCCATCTCTCGCACCAGGTTCATCAGCGCGTTGGCCGCCATCCGCGGGCTCGTGATCACCGGCGTCAGCAGGTGCGGAATCGAGTCGTAGTGGTTCAGCTCGACCTGTTTCGGGTCGACCAGCACGAGCCGCACGTCGTGCGGTGTGGCGCGCAGCAGGATGCTCGCGAGCATCGCGTTGACCGCGGCCGATTTGCCGGACCCGGTTGTCCCCGCGACCAGCAGGTGCGGCATCTTCGCGAGGTCGGCGCCGATCGCGCGTCCCGCCACGTCCTTGCCGAGCCAGACCGTCAGCGGCGACCAGTCCTCAGGCGGCTCCTGGTAGACGTCGCCGAGGCGGACGATCCGCCGCTTGGCGTTCGGAACCTCGACCCCGACCGCCTGCTTGCCGGGGATCGGCGCGAGGATCCGCACGTCTGTGGCGGCGAGCGCGTAGGCCAGGTCGTCCTTCAGCGCCGCAACCTTAGCCACCTTGATGCCGGCGGCGAGGCGCAGCTCATAGCGCGTGATGTGGGGGCCGGCGACGGTCCCGACGACGGTCGCCTGCACGCCGAAGTGTCCGAGCGCCTCGACCAGCCGCGCGGCCACCTTCGCCTGCCCCGCGGTGTCCGGGCGAGTCTCTCCGCCGCTCGACCGCGTGAGGATGTTGGCGCTCGGCAGGCGCCAGTGAAAGCTCGGATCGTCGGTGACCGAGGCGCGAAAACGCCCCTGCGGCGTGAGGCTCGCGGCGTCGAGCGCCCCCAGCGGCGGCTCCTCTTCTATTGGCTCCGCCCCTTCGGGCTCCGCCTCGAGGATGGCGGCATCGAAGAGCGAGGCGTTGCTGTCGGGCTCGAAAGCGTCGAAGTCGCGTTCGTCGTTGGACGGCGCCTCGACGTGACCGGCGCGGATGACGAGCTCGCGCCCGTGCGGGTCGGGCGCCACGATCGCCGGCGGCAGCTCGGTGTCATAGGGCAGCGATGTCCTTGTCATCGTCGTACGGCGCACCGTCGAGACCTCCCCCAGCCGCCCCCTGGCACGGGCGAGCGTGCCGCCGGCGGCGCCGATTGCGAGGGCCAGCGAGCCGCCGCTCAGCAACACGGTGCCGGCGAGGAGCAGGAAGACGGCGAGGAAGTCCGCCCCGAGCGTCCCGGCGACGTGACTGGCTGCCCACAGCTCGGCCTGACCGACGATGCCACCGCGGTGCTCGAACAGCGTGGCGCTCCAGTAGTGCGCCGGCGCCGCGGAACCGCTGATGCCGAGCGTGTTTGCGCCAAGCGCAAGCGTCGCCGACGCAAAGAGGAAGAACGGGCTCGCGCGCAGCGGTCGCGGTGAGCTGATCAGCGGCGCCAGCACGAGCATCGCGCCGGCGGCGCCGAGGGCGACGGGAACGCCGTCGCGCGCCACGCCGAGGAGCCAGGCCAGCCCGCGCGCGGCGCCGTTGCCGGCGCTGCCGCCATTCCAGTGCGCGTAGAGCACCCCGCCGAGGAAAACGCCCACCGCGGCGAGGCCGAGGCCGAGCACGTCGAGCTCGCGCTGGTCGAGCTTGAAGTCACGCCAGCTCGGCCAGCTGCGCCGCCGCCGCGTGCGCCGACGACCGCTCGCCCTCCCGCGCGCGGGCGTTCGGCGGCGCTTGGCGGCGCCACGCGCCGGTGTGGCACGGCGCTTGGGGCTTGCTCGGGGAGCCATCGCCTGGCCATTCGACACCGGCGCGCGTTTGCCTGCGCCTTCAACGGGCAATAAAGATCGCAAAGCAGCCGCTGCGCACGCCCTAACATCGTCGTGATGAATGACTATGCGCGTTCTCCCCGCGTGCTCGTGGTTGAGGACGATGGAGACATCGCCGACGTGCTCGTGCGCTCGCTGCGCCTCGAGGGCTACGACGTGCGACTGGCGACCGACGGCGTCATCGCGCTGGACGAGGCCCACGCCTTCCTGCCGGACGTCGTGATCCTCGATCTCGGCCTGCCGCGGATGGACGGCGTCGACGTCGCCAAGCAGCTGCGCAGCGACGACGACGTGCCGATCTTGATGCTGACCGCCCGCGACGCGCTCGAAGCGCGGGTCGTCGGCCTCGATGCCGGCGCCGACGACTATCTCGTCAAACCGTTCGAGCGCCAGGAGCTCCTGGCGCGACTCCGCGCCCTGTTGCGGCGCCGCCCGCCGCGCGGTAGCGCGTCGTTGCGCGTCGCCGATTTGTCGCTCAACCCGGACACCCACGAGGTCTTTCGCGGCGAGCGCAGCATCGATCTGACCCAGCGCGAGTTCGAGTTGCTCGAGTACCTGCTGCGCAACGAGCGCATCGTGATCTCGCGCCAGCGCCTGCTCGACGAGGTCTGGGGCTACGACCCGTTCTCGACGACCAACACGATCGAGGTCTTCGTCTCCAACCTGCGGCGCAAGCTCGAGGCCGGCAGTGAGCCGCGCCTACTGCACACAATCCGTGGAGCCGGCTACGTCCTCCGCGCCTGAGGCCTCGCCCGCGCCCGAGCCGGCGGCGGAGCCCACGCCCCCGGTCCCCGAGGCTCGGCGCATGCGGACGCCGCTATCGCGGCTGCCGATCCGCTTGCGACTGGCGGTCAGCGTGAGCGGCGTGACGTTCCTGATGTTGGTCGTGTTCGGCATGGCGGTCCGCGACCTCACGGCGCATCGCCTACGGTCGAACTTCGACTCGCAGGTCATCGCCCAGGCCGGCAATCTCGCGAGCGACGTTCATCCCGAGTTCGCCTCACGGACGCTCGGTATCTCGAACGCGAACCTGGCGGACTTCGAAATCGGCGGCGGCGCGGTCAGGATGTACGACCTCGACGGAACACCCGCGACATCCTCCAGCGGGCCCTACCTGGGGTCCCCGACGCCCGATCCACCTCCCAACGGCTATCGCGCCGACACCGTGAACGGCTACCGGGTTGTGACGGAGGCTCCGGTCTATCAGAACGGCGACAGCCTGCTGATCCAGTACGGGCTCTCGACGGCCCCGCTCAACTCGGACATTGCCAACCTCGACCTGCTCGTCCTGCTCGGCGTCCTCGCCGGTACGGCCCTCGCGTTCGGCGCCGGGTGGCTGGTCGCACAACGCGCGATCATGCCGATCGCGGAGCTTACGGCGGCGGCGAGTGAGATCGAGCGGACCGGGGATCCGACGCGCACGCTCCCCGAGCCGACCGCCGACGACGAGGTTGCCGAGCTATCGCGCACGCTGGCGACGATGCTCACCTCGCTCAACGACGCGCGCGCGCGCACCGAATCCGCGCTCGACCGCCAACGACTCTTCGTTGCCGATGCCTCGCACGAGCTGCGCACACCGCTGACGAGCGTGCTGGCAAACCTCGAGCTGCTCGAGGACACGCTGGATGGACCTGAGCGCGAGCTCGCGCGCTCGGCCCTGCGCTCGACCCAACGGATGCGCCGTCTGGTCGCCGACCTCCTGCTGCTCGCGCGCTCGGACGTCAAGCACCCGCCGTCGTCCGGTCCGCTCGACCTCGCGGACCGCGTCGTGGCCGCGGCGAGTGAACTCGAGCCGACAACCGATAACCACGTGCTCACGCTGGACGTCGAGCCGACGCCGCTGGTTGGCAGCGCCGATGACCTCCAGCGCGTCGCGATCAACCTGATCGAGAACGCGATCCGCCACACCCCGCCGGGCACCCACATCACCGCCACGACGCGCCTGCGTCGCGACGGGCAAGCCGAGTTGACCGTCGCCGACGACGGACCGGGCATCCCGCCCGCGATCAGGGACCACCTGTTCGAGCGCTTCGTGCGCGGCGGCGGCGAGAGCAGCGGCTCGTTCGGCCTTGGCCTGGCGATCGTCGAGGCCGTCACCCAGGCCCACGGCGGCACCGTCACGGTCAAGAGCACGCGCCGCACCGGCACCCGCTTCACCGTGCGACTCCCCGCCCACACCCCGGCAGCGGTCCCAGCGGCGCAAGACGAACGCGAAGCCTTGGCGGCAAGCGCAGCGTCTTAGAAACACGCGCTTTCCGAATCGTCGTAGGGTTCGCGCTCGTTCCGTCTGCGCGTGATCACTGAGGAGACGAGATGGCTAAGCCGAAGTCAACGCCCGACGACGAGCCCACGACCGTGATCGGCGACGAGTCCGAGGTCACCGCACTGATCGAGGAGGGTGAGACGGACGGTAAGAGCGCGCAGGACGTCGTTGACGAGATTCACGCGGCCGCTGCGGAAGAGGCAGGCGCAACCGAAGAGCGGGCCTATGGCCGCATAGGTCGGCAGTTCGACCGGAGTTCCCCGTTCTTCGTCGGCTTGACGGGCGCGTTCGGCGTTGCGGTCGTCTACGCGTTTGTCTCGGCGGTGCTTGCCGCCGGACAGATCCTGCTCCTGCTCGCGCTCACGGTCGTCATCGCGGTCGGCCTGGACCCAGCCGTCGTGTGGGTGCACCGCCGCGGCCTCCCCCGGTGGGCCTCCGTCGTCGTCGTGCTCGCGGTCGCGCTCGGCATCTTTGGCGGGTTCATCGCGGTGGCTGTGCCGGTCATGGTCAACCAAGCCTCGGCACTCACGAAAGAAATCCCCCATTACCTGCACACACTCAATAACAACCACACGTTCCTGGGGAAGCTGAACGGGCGCTACCACATCGTCACGTCGATCCAGACATTCATCAGCAAGGGCGGCTCCTCAGCGATCGCTGGAGGGGTGCTCGGATTCGGCAAGCTTGCGCTCGACCTGATCGCCTCCGTGGCCTTGGTACTGATCATCTCGATCTACCTGCTGGCCGACCTCCCACGCGTCAAACGGGGCCTCTACCAGCTCGCCCCCGCCTCACGTAGGCCACGGATGGTCCTCCTCACCGACGAGATCATGAGCCGTATCGGCGGCTATGTCCTTGGCGACCTGCTCACGTCGTTCATTGCTGGGTTTGGCACCTGGGCCTGGTGTCTGATCCTGGGAATCCCCTACGCGGTTCTCCTCGGCTTGCTCGTCGCGTTGCTCGACCTGATCCCGGTCGTCGGCTCAACCGTGGGAGGAATCATCGTCGCCCTTATCGCGCTCACCGTCTCTCTGGAGGTCGCGGTCGCGACGGTTGCCTTCTACGTCGTTTACCGGTTCCTCGAGGACTATCTCTTCACACCCCGGGTCATGGCCCGGACCGTCCAAGTCCCCGGACTGCTCACCGTGGTTGCGACCGTGATCGGCGGCGCCCTCCTCGGCATCATCGGAGCGCTCATCGCGATCCCCGTCGCTGCCGCAATCAAGCTCATCATCGAAGAAACCGCGATCCCGAGCCTTGATCGCAGCTAGCAAACGACGGCTCGTGTCAGTCGTAGATCGACCGGCCCGCGTAGGGCGCCGCGTTGGCACCGTAGGGCTCGACGTCTTCGATGTCTCCGGGCTGTTGCTCGACGCGCTGAAACCAGGAGCGAAGCGCTGGGTATGGCCGCGTGTCCACCCGGCCTCGTGCGCACGGTGGGTGTAGGCGTAGATCGTGATGTCGGCGATCGTGTAGCGGCCGCCGACGAAAAACTCGTGTGTGCTGAGGTGGCCGTCAAGCAGGGAAAGCACGCGGCCGGCGCCGGTGCGGCGGCGAATCGCGTCAGGATCTGAGGGACGGGTCCGTCCGACGAGGAGCCGAAAGCGCAGGCCGCCGATCGTTGGGATGACGTCGGTTTGTTCGTAGATCAGCCAACGCACAACCTGGGCGAGCTCAAGCGGATCATCAGGAAGGTACGCGGTACGCGGCCATCCGCGGTCTCGAGTACCGGGGTGGTGCGCATCGGGTTGATCCGCCCGTAGTCCTCAGTGAGCGTCCCCCCGTTGAAGATGTCGATCGGGACGCGCTCGTAGGAAACGCCGAGTTGTGCCAAGAGCAGCCGGACCTTGTAGCAATTGCATGAGGCGGCGTAGTCGTATAGCCGCAAATGGGTCGTGTCATCTGAACCAAACGCTCCGGACACCCAAAACGTGAGATCCGCGCCGCCGGCGCCACCGCCGGCGCAGCGAACCCTGCGCTTTCGCGCTCGCTGACCACGGTGCGCAGGCGCTGCGAATATCCCACGCGTGGCGTTCAATGATCGTGCGCGTGCGGAGTCTTTTGGTTCGGTCGCCGAGCTTTATGACCGCGTGCGTCCGTCTTATCCGTCCCAGCTGATCGACGCGCTCCTCGTCGGTGGGCCCAGATCCGCTGTGGACGTCGGCTGCGGAACCGGGATCGCGACGGCGCTGCTCACGGCTCGCGGATGCCAAGTTTTGGGTGTCGAAGTCGACGAGCGGATGGCAGAGCTTGCGCGCGCGAAGGGCATCGAGGTCGAGGTCGCGGCGTTTGAGCTCTGGGACCCAGCGGGCCGGATGTTTGACCTGGTCACGGCGGCGCAGTCCTGGCACTGGGTGGAGCCCGAGGTGGGCACTGCGAAGGCCGCGGCTGTGCTCCGCCCGGGAGGGCGGATCTGCGCGTTCTGGAATATCGGCATTCCGCCACCGCACGTGCGCGAGTGGATGACACCGATCTATCAGCGTCTCGAACCAGGCATCGAGAACCGTTCGATCGTGCTCGGCAGCGCGGAACCCGGCGCACTCGGAACCCCGCACGTAGCCGCACTCGCCGCATCGACCGAGTTCGGGACGGTGTCAAACGCAATTTTCGCGTGGACGATGACCTACAGCACCGCCGGCTGGATCGACGAGCTCAACACCCACAGCGATCACCAGGCACTTCCACCCGAGCGTCGCGAGCGCTTGCTTGCAGCCGTCAGCGAAGCCATCGACGCGAATGGCGGATCGTTCGAGATGCACTACGACGCCGTGCTCATCAGCGCCACCAGGACCTAGACCAAGACGGCCCCTCGTCGCGCTGTGCCGGCCGCACGTGCGTTTCTCGGCTAGGCGCCGTCTCGTTGCATCAGGGCCCTAGCCGGAATGGCGGGTACTGGTCGGTTACGAGGACGAATGCATAGCCGACGACACGGTTGTGCCAGCGGATCACGCCTTCGACGTAGTCGAATATTCCGCGCGGATAGCGGCCAGTGAGCAGGATCGCGAACCACGCGCCGATTACCGCGATGAACGCACCGAGATAGAGGAAGAAGAGCACGATGTAATGAGGGATGGCTAGGAGCCATTTGACGAGCGGCAGCCAGCGATTCAGTCCGTGTTCGGCGTCGGGGTAGGCGAAGTCGAGGTGCAGAGATTGTTCGTCCTCGGTGGATGGGTAGCGGTCGTCCATGAGCGCGACGTAGAGCCCGACGCGTGTAAAGAAGCGCAGGATCTGCAGGTTCCAGTCAAACCACCATCGCGGATAGCGCTGGCGAAACACGATCATCAGCAGTGGCGGCAGGAACAGCAATCCGGTCCCGCCGGCGGCGATCGACGTTGCCCCGGTGCTTCCGTGGCCACCGTAGCGCGCGTTGTAGCCGCTGATGGCCCCGAGGACGATCGCGATCGGGATCACGGTGAAGATCCGCAGTGCCGTCGTGAGCCGGTTCAGAGCACGGTCGGGATAATCGATCGAAAGGCTTACCGGGTAATCGTTATTCATGGCTGGGGACTCCCTCGAGGGTCGCTAAGTGCCGGGGGTTGGGCCGTCAGGCATGCGCCACCACTTCGCGCACCTCAATGTCCTCGAGCGTGACGCCGTCAGGAACCCCGAGCTTGGCCTGTTCGCTCATCAGGTTGGCCGCCTCCTCCGTGTCGAAGATGAAGATCGAAAGCCCGGTGTCGTCCTTGCTCGTCCAGTAGCCGGTCACGAATCCTGGAGCGTGCGAGACCCGAGGGACCAACTGCTCGCGCAGCGCCCTCTCAGCGGCCTCCGCGTCGTTGATCGTGAGCTTGACGACGACTGCGTGCATGCTGCTCCTCTCTCGTCGTTAGGTGATCGACGTGCCAGGTTGACCCGTCGTTGACGGGTCGCACTACTGAGAACGGCCCACGAGCGCAGCGCTCTCTTCGCCGACCGTAATCCCACCTGCTAGGCGCGCCGCTGATCCCGGGTCATGCGACGGCAGGTAGATCGTCGCGTGCTGCGAGCAGTGAGCGAGGATCGTTTCCATCGTCGCTCGGTGGGTCTTGGCTTTGGGCGCGACAGCATCGACCCGCAGGGAGTGCAGTTGCTCGAGCGAGTCTGTCGTATCCCCGGCGAGCATCACGTGGCGACCGTCGTCATCGATGCAGATCACGGACACGTGTCCCGGTGTGTGGCCGGGCGTTCCGACGGCGACTATGCGGCAGTCGTCACTGATCGGACGGCTGTGAGAGAACGCTCCGAATGGCCCGCCGTCGAGGGCGAAGGTCGTCGGGCCGAAGCCTTCGGGAAGCGGCTGGTGGAGAACTCGGCGCATGAAACGCGAGAAGGGAGCGGCGACATGGCGCAACTCCAGGTCGTTGATGAGTACCGGTGCGCGAACGTGGACGAGTCCATCGATGTGGTCGCCGTGCGCGTGAGTGAGCACGACCTCCGAGACGTCCCCGAGCGCGAGGTCCGCCGCCGCCATGGCGCCAGGAAGCTCCTGCTCGGGCTTGACCGCCATTCGCGCGAACGGAACGTCATGCGCCGTCGCGGTCTCGCCGGTGTCAACGAGCCGCAGAACTCCGTTGTGCTCGATGGCCCAGCAGTGGATCGGTAGCGGGTCCGCCCAGGCCCCCGGGAGGAATAGGTTGAGCTGTCGTCGTGGCCCCCGCCCGGGGTAGAGGAAGCTCTGCTTCACCTGCACGGATCCCGTGCTCAGCGCGTGGATCTTCATGGCATGCGCTCCTTTCAGGAGTTCGGACCGCGGTCAGACCTCCGCTGCGCTCGGCTCAAGCGGTGGTGTCGCGTCAGGCGCGACACCGGCGATCTCGGGTAGGCCACGCGCGGTCGCGCCCTCGATGTTGATTTGCGGCAGCACCGTGTCCAACCAATGCGGCAGGCGCCAGGTGATCGGTCCGAGCAGTTCGAGGACCGCAGGCAGCAGCATGCAGCGCACAATCAGCGCGTCGAGAAAGACGGCGATGGCGAGCCCGAAGCCAAACTCCTTGAGGGTGCGCTCGTTGCCGAGCACGAACGAGAGGAAGACGCAGACCATGATTGCGGCGGCGGCTGTGATCACGCGCCCGGTCAGCGCGATACCGTCGCCGACGGCACCCGAGGCGTCTTGGCGGAGGACCCAGCGTTCTCGTACGCGGGAGATCAGAAACACCTCGTAGTCCATCGAAAGCCCGAAGACAACGGCGAACATGATCACCGGGACCCAGGCCTCGATCGGACCCTTTTGCACTCCGAGCAAAGATGCGCCGATGCCGTCCTGGAACACCGCGACGACCACGCCAAGGGCAGCGCCGATCGTCAGCAGGTTCATGATCGCCGCTTGGATCGGGATGATCACCGATCGGAAGATCAGAAGCAGTAGAAGCGCCGACAGCAGGATGACGATGCCGAAGAACAGCGGTAACTTGCTGCCGAGGACGTGGGAGAAGTCGATCGAGCCGGCGGTGAAGCCGCCGACGAGGACATGCAAGCCGGCCTGCCGATCGAATTTAGGTAGCACGTCGTCGCGGAGGAAGTGGACGAGATTGGTCGTCTTGACGGCCTCCGGCGCCGAGTTGGGATAGGCCTCGATGACGGCGACTGTTCCCGCTGGCGCGATGCGCGGCGCGGTGACCGCGACGATGTCGGGAGTGGATTTGACAGCCGCACGAAGCGCAGGGAGCGCCGCCTGGTCGCGGTTGGGAAGCTCCACGACCAGCAGGAGTGGGCCGTTGAAGCCCGCTCCGAACCCTTGCGCAAGTAGGTCGAAGGCGTGCCGTGAGCTGGTGCTCGACGGGTCGTTACCAGCGTCGCTGCTGTCCAGTCGCATCGCGAGAACGGGGATCAGCAGCGCGACCATCACGACGAGCGCCCCGATCGCAAGCGGCCACGGCCGGGCCTGCACCGTCTTGCTCCAGCCAAGCCACGTCAGGCGGCGCGATGCGCTGGCCGCGCCTGCACCGTCAGCGCCCGCTACCGGCGTGCGACGACGAAACACTTTCCTGCGGGCGGCGCGCGGTCGTACCAGTCGCGGGCCAAAGCGCGATAGCAGTGCGGGCAGCAGTGTCAGCGACGCGAAAAGCGTCAGCAGCACCGCGATCACGGCAGCGATCGCAAGGCCATACATGAATGCAACGCCGGTGGCGAACATGCCGAGTAGGGCGATCACGACGGTCGTGCCGGCGAGCAGGATCGCCCTTCCTGCGGTGTCCATCGCCTCGGTCACCGACCGCTCGATGTCTCCATAGTTGGCGTAGTTCTCCCGGAACCTCGTGACGATGAACAGCGAGTAGTCGATGCCGACACCGAGCCCGATCATCAGCGCGAGATCAGGACCGACGTTTGAGATGTTCGTGACGCGCGTCGCGAGCCCGATCAGCGCCACCCCCGTAATCAGGCCGAAGGCGGCCGTGATCAGCGGCATGCCCGCCGCCATCAACGAGCCGAAAGTGATCAGCAAGATGAAGAGCGCCGCGACCACCCCGACCTCCGTCGCCGGACCGATGCTGAAGCCCTCCGCGTTCTCTATTACCTGACCGCCGGCTGTGACCTCAAGGCCCGCTACGTGTACGGCGTTGACATCCGCGAGAAGCGGTTTGCCGACGTCGGTCGGAAGCGAGTTGGCGGGCTTGTTGTAGTTGACCGTGGCGAACGCGGTCATCCGATTGCTCGAGACCTGGAGCGCGCCCTGCGCGGAGTACGGACTGACGACGCCTGTGACGTCAGTGAGCCCGCTCACGTGCGTCAGGAGCGGCGTGATCGCTGCGCGCACTGCCGGCGCGTCGATCGTTCCATTCGAGACGTGAAAAACGATCGAGTCGATGTCACCGCTCTGAGTCTTGAAATCCTGAACGAGAAGGTCGTGCGCGCGTTGCGAGTCGGTGCCCGGAAGGCTGTAGACGGTTACGTAGTTCGGCCCGACCGCGTGCGAAGCGACCGTTGCGACCACAGCGAGCGCAAGCCACGCCAAGACGACGCGGCGACGGTGGGCCATGCACCAGCGTGCTAGTCGCGGCATGGGTTAGCGCCCTCCGCGGGGTGTTGGCGCGTCGTGCAAGTGCACTGCGCGGGTCAATGCCGGGTAACCCGAAGCCATTGCACGCACGGCACAGTCGCGCGGAGCGGGGCCAGCGGGCGCATCCGGCATAACGATCTCCGAGGTTGATGAACCGTCAGAAGTCATGTCGCGCTGCCGGCCGTTGGCCGACCCCGCAGCTATGCCTCCAGCACGAAAGCTACTGCGCCTGTCAAGAAATACGCCTCAGTCCAGCGCCGCCGTTTGACGCCGGGAGTAGCATGGACGTACCGAGGGCATCCACCGTGGCGTCGGCAGCAGTGTCGGCAGCGCGACGTGACTTCAGCGTATTTACGCACGTCGCAGCGGAGGATGGATTGCCCAGATCGGGGTACTCGAAGTATCTCTTCAGTGGCTGGCATCGCCTCTCTCGCGACCGTGGCGTGGCTCGACCAAACCCCTGACCAGTAGGGATATCGCTATGGACTCAGCCCTGATCGTCGATGCCGTGCTGCTCACCGCGGTGCTTGAAGCAGACCTCGGCGCCCATCGCAAGATCAACACGCTCCGCATCTTGCGCCCGCTCGCCGTGGCGGCGGCAATCATTCCCCTTCGGGCTCACCCTGCTCGGCGAAGCCATCGTCGTCTGGATTCGAACAGGCGGCGCAACCGGAGTACTCAACCCGCCAGCGACGGCCGGTGCGAAACCGCGCCAACCAGACAGAGCCCGCTTCGCCGACGTCATCGCTCCCCTAGAGCCGGCTTCCTTCCATGAGACAGACGGCCAAACGAGCACAGCACTCCAGTCACCTGGGCCGGCACCGGAGGCCGTTCCGGCGGGGAGGCCGGCGATCTTGCGCGATGACGTCGACCTGCCGCGCCCACGGATCGACCAGCCCGCAGGGCGCCCCGTGAGCACCGCGACCGTCGCACGCAGCGTCGCCGATGCCCTCCAGAGACACCACGAAGATCACCACAACCGCCACCACCGCGACCACAAGCGCGAAAGGCCCTGAGGGACCACGCCGCAATGGTCCCGGCCGACTACCACAGCTTCTTCAGCGGCTGCGCTTCAGTGGCCGGCACGCTCATTGGTCTGCTCTTCGTGGCGATCTCGGTGTCGCCGCACAAGGACCGAGGGGCGAGCGCGCCGCTGGCGTTCCGGGTCCAGTCCGGCGTCGCATTCACGACGCTGATCAACGCGCTCGTCGTCGCCCTCGCCGCCCTTGTCCCAGGTGAGAACCTGGGGATCGCGATGGTGAGCTTGGCCGGCGCCGGGATCAGCGCGACGATCGGGCTGACCGTGCTCAGCCTTCGCAGCCCCCCGGTGCGCCGTGATCTCCTCGGCCTGCTCATCGTGCCCGTCCTAGGCGCGCTCTACGCCCTGCAGCTAGCCACGGGGATCGACCTGCTGCAGCATCCGAGCAGCGCAAGCCCTGTCCGCTTCGAGACGCTGCTGATGATCGTGTTCTTCCTCGTCGCGATCACGAAGGCCTGGCAGATGATCGGAGCCCGGAGCACGCGCGTGACGGCGGTCGTCAGCGACCTCCTGCGCGAACGACAACATCGGGAAACGGTCGCCGCTCCCGACAGCGTTGACGACGTTGCGGCAGCACTAGGCGATAGCGCCACGATTCGACACAACGGGGAGATCAGCGCCTGAGGACGCACGGTCGGCTTCGGCCGGCGGGCGCGGGGCAGCGTTGGAATGTCTGCGGTCCTAGACCTCGACGACCACCGGCAGGACCATCGGCCGGCGGCGTAGGCGCTCGTAGACGAGGGCAGCGAGACGGTCGTGGAGGCGGTCGCTGAGCACCCCGAGCTCGCGTACGCCTTCGGCGAAGGCGCTCTCGAGGGCGTCCTCGACGGCGTCCTTGATCTCGTCGACGAGCTCGCCGGCCTCGTCCATGAAGGGCACGCCGCGGAAGATCACCTCAGGATCGGCGACCGAGCCGCCGCTCTGCTCGGAGATCGTCGCCACGACGATGAAGATGCCGTCGGCCGAAAGCATCCGCCGGTCGCGCAGCGCGGCGTCGGCGATGTCGCCGATGTCGACGCCGTCCACAAAGATCATCCCGGCCTGCACCGGCGTGCCGAAGCGCGCTCCGCGCTTGTCGATCTCGAGCACCATGCCGTTCTCGGCCCGGAAGATCGAGGCAGCGTCGATGCCCACAGCTTCGGCGAGCTGTCCGTGGAGCTTGATCCGCTTGTAGTCGCCGTGGAAGGGCATCACGTAGCGCGGCTTGACGAGGTTCAGCATCAGCTTCAACTCCTCGGCGTAGCCGTGGCCCGAGGCGTGGATCGGCGCGTCGCGCGTCGTGATCACATCGCAACCGATGTGGTAGAGGCGATCAACGGTTTCGTTGACCGCGCGCTCGTTGCCGGGGATCGGCGTCGCCGAGAAGACGACCGTGTCGCCCTCGTGCAGCTTGACCTGGGGGTGATCTAGGTAGGCCATGCGGCGCAGCGCTGACAGCGGCTCGCCCTGGGAGCCGGTCGAGATGATCACGATGCGATCGTCGGGGAAGTCATCGATCTCGCGCGCCTGGACCATCACGCCGGGCGGCAGCTCGATGTGGCCGAGCTGGCTGCCGATGCCGACGTTCTTGCGCATCGAGCGCCCGATCAGCGCGACCTTGCGGTCGAGCGCCGCGGCGGCGTCGATCACCTGCTGGACGCGGTGGATATTGGAAGCGAAGCTGGTGACGATGATGCGGCCGTCGGCGCGCGCGAAGACCTCCTCGAGGTGGGGCCCGACGCCCGACTCCGAGGGCGAGAAGCCCTCGCGATCGGCGTTGGTCGAATCGCCGCAGAGCAGCAGCACGCCCTCGGCGCCGAGCTGGGCTAGCCGCGAGACGTCGGCCGGCTCGCCGTCGACGGGCGTCTGGTCGAACTTGTAGTCGCCGGTCAAGAGGACCGTGCCCAGCTCGCCGCTGAGCGCCACGGCGCAGGAGTCGGGAATCGAGTGCGTCATGTGGATCAGCTCGAGCTTGAACGGGCCGAGGTCGATCTCGTCACCGGGGGCGAGATCGACCAGGTGGACGTCGCGCAGCTTGTGCTCGTCGAGCTTGGAGCGTGCCATCGCCATCGTCAACGGTCCGCCGTAGACGGGTGGCGTCACCTTTGCGGCGAGCTCGCGCAGCACCCAGGGCAGCGCGCCGAGGTGATCCTCGTGGCCGTGGGTGATGACAATCGCCTCGATCTCGTTGGCGTGCTCCCGCAGGTATGAGAAATCGGGCAGCACGAGATCGATGCCGATCATTTCCGGCGTCGGGAAGCGCAGGCCAACGTCGACGACGACGATGCGGCCGTCCTGTTCGACGACCGTCATGTTCTTGCCAATCTCGCCCAGACCGCCGAGCGCCAGCACACGCAATGAACTCACGCGGTCAGTTGCCCCAGCAGTTGGTGGCGTTCGAGCATCGCGCGCACGGCGGCGCGCTCTTGCTCGTCGGCCTCGACGAGCGGCAGCCGCAGCCCGCCGACGCGGTGACCGAGCATTTCGAGCGCCGCCTTGGTGCAGGTCGGGCTCGCCGTCATGAAGAGCGTCGCGTAGACATCCTGCAGCGAAGCGTCGATCGCGGCGCGATTCTCAGGCTCCTCGACCATCCGTCGCTGCTCCGGGCCGACAATGTGGCTCGCCACGAGAATCCCGCCCGGCTCGCCCATGTCGAGCGCGCGCGCGAATGTGCCGTCGTTACCGGCATAGATCCGCAGGCCGTCGACCGGCGCCAGGTTGGCGTCGTTGGCCTGCTTGACGAAGTCGATGCGTTCGATCTGCGCCAGCTCGGCGAGCAGATCGTTGGGCATGTCGGTGCCGGTGCGCGCGGGGATGTTGTAGAGAACGACCGGGACGCTCGAGGCGCGTGCGACCTCCTGATAGTGGCGGAGGATGCCGCGGCGGCTCGGCCGGTTGTAGTAAGGCGTCACCGAAAGCACCGCGTCGACGCCGAGCGCCGACGCGCGCTCGGTGAGATAGACGGCGTGGCGCGTGTCGTTGGAGCCGGCCCCGGCGATGATGGTGGTCCCCGGCGGACGTTCGCGGACGGCGAGCTCGACCAGACCAAGGTGCTCGTCGTCGCTGAGCGTCGAGGCCTCGCCCGTCGTGCCGGCGACGACGAAGCCGTCCGTGCCGTTCGCGGCGAGGTGGGCCATCAGGGCGACGAAGGCGTCCTCGTCGACCGCAAGCTGATCGTCAAACGGGGTGACGATCGCGGTGATTACGCTGCCTAGCTCCTCCATACTCTCAGTATCTCAGGCGATCGCGGTCGGGGCCGATCAGGCGATCGCACTCACCGCAGACGGATTCACCGGGCGTCAAAATGATCGGCCTCCCTGCATTCAGTGCGCAAAAAGAAGCTGCTCGAGTCCGACGGTCGGCGAGTGCTCGAGCGTCGCCACCCGCCGCACCGCGAGCAGCACCCCGGGCATGAACGATTCGCGATCGAGCGAGTCGTGGCGGATCGTCAGCGTCTGACCGACGTCGCCAAAGATCACCTCGTGGTGGGCGACGAGGCCCGGCAGGCGCACCGAGTGAATCGGCGGCGCCGGGCGGCCGCTGGCCGCGGCCATCAGCTCGGCCGTACGCAGGGCCGTGCCGCTCGGCGCGTCGAGCTTGCGGTCGTGGTGCAGCTCGATGATCTCGGCCGACGCCATGTGCTTGGCGGCCTCCGCGGCGAAGGACATCATCAGCACGGCGCCGATCGCGAAGTTCGGCGCGACGAACGCGTTGGCCCCGGTGACACCCTCGAGCGCCGCGACGTCAAAGCCCGTCGTGCCAATCACGACGTGGACGCCGGCACCGAGACAGGCCAGCGCGTTGGCCAGGGCACTGCCCGGTTGCGTGAAGTCGACTACCACGTCGCAGTCGCCAAGAATCGCCGCGAGCTCGATGCCGAGCACAGGGTCCGCGCGAGCGCTCAGCGTGAGATCCTCGGCGGCCTCGACAGCCGCGCAAGTAGCGGTCCCCATGCGCCCCGCGGCGCCGGCGACGCCGACACGAATCACGACGCCCCGACCGTATCGGCACCGAGAGGCTCGAGCGCGCCGCGAAAGGCGTCCTCGTCCGGTCCGATTGCGGCCGCGCAGATCCGCGTCGGGTCGAACAGCTCACCGGCGAGCTCTGCGAGCTGCTTGGCATCCACAGCGTCGATCCGCTCGAGCACCTCATCGATCTCGAGGATCGGCATCTCCGCAAGGACGCTGGCACCGAGGCGCTCCATCCGCGCCGTCGTCGACTCCATCGCCAGCACCACGCGCCCCTTCACGTTGTCCTTCGCGCGCGCTAGCTCCTCCTCGCCGACCGGCTCCTCGCGCAGCCGCGCGAGCTCCTCGTCGACCACGCGCACAACCTCGGCGAGGTTCTCGGCACGGGTGCCGACGTAAAGCCCGACTTGGCCGGTTTGCGCGAACAGGCTCTGGAAGGTGAAGACGGCGTAGGCAAGCCCGCGCTGCTCGCGCACCGCTTGGAAGAGACGCGAGGAGGAGGTGCCGCCCGCGAGGCTGTCGAGCACGCGCAAGGCAAAGCGACGATCGTCATCGCGGGCGATTCCCACAGCGCCGAGACAGAGGTGGTACTGCTCTGTGTCCTTGGTGCGAAAGAGCGCCCGCGGGCGCTCGGGCGGCGGTGGTGGTGCCGCGAGCGTCAGGCCGTCCGCCGCTCCGCGCGGCGCCGCGCTCGCCATCGCGACCTCGGCCCACTTGACGAGCTGCTCGTGGTCGATCGAGCCGGCGGCGGCGATCACGACGTTGCTCGGGAGGTAACGCTCGTGGTGGAAGGCGAGCAGCTGCTTGCGTGTCGCCGCGGCGACGACCTGCGAGCGGCCGAGGATCGCGCGGCCAAGCGGATGGCCGGGGAAGATCGCCTCGCCGAGCACGTCGAAGATCAGGTCCTGGGGGTCGTCCTCATACATCGCGATCTCCTCGAGGACGACCTCGCGCTCTTCCGCGAGCCCGCTCATCGCCGGCTCGGTGATCATCTGGCCGATCACATCGAACGCCCGCTCGAGGTGGATGTCGAGCACGCGCGCGTACACCGACGTCGTCTCCTTGCCGGTTCCCGCGTTCAGCTCGGCCCCCATCGCGTCGAAGATCTGGTCGATCTCCTCCGAGCCGTATCGCTTGGTGCCGCGGAAGAGCATGTGCTCGAGCAGGTGGGAGAGCCCGGCCTGCTCGTCACTCTCGGTGATCGATCCGGTGCCGATCCAGAAGCCGAGCGCGACCGAACGAACGGCGGGGACGCGCTCGCTGACTACGCGAACGCCGCCCGGCAACTCCGTGATCACGTGCTCGCTCGCCATGTGCTGTGCGCGCTGCCGGCTGTCCGTGGCGTCCGTTGCGGGACCCCACGGAGGGCGCCAGCTAGTGGTCGCGGCGTGGACGTCCCGAGCCGCGCGGGCTGCCGTTGCGCGGCGGACCGCCACCTTCGCGCGGACGGCGCGAACCGCGGTCACCGCCGTTGCTCGAAGACAGCGCGGTCAGCTCCTCGACGGTCTTGCCCGCGATCTCCGGATCGTCGGCGCGGCGAACGCCGATGCGCCCGCGCTCGCGGTCGACCTCGACGACGCGCACGCTGATCTCGTCACCCTTGTTGAGCTCCTCCTCGACCGTCTCGACGCGCTTGCCCGGCGACACGTTCGAGATGTGGAGCAGTCCGTCGGTGCCCTTCGAGAGCTCGATGAAGGCGCCGAACGCTGTCGTCTTGACGACTTTGCCGAGGTATTCGTCGCCAACCTCGACCTCTTTCATCATTGTGCGGATGCGCTCGACGAGAGCGTCGGCAAGCTCGCCGTTGGCCGAGTAGATCAGCACCTGACCGTCGTCGTTGACGTCGATCTGGGACTCGTACTCCTCGCAGAGGCCGCGAATCGTCTCGCCACCCTTGCCGATCAGCAGGCCGATCTGGCTCGGGTCGATCTGAACCTTCTCGATCCGTGGCGCGTACTGGCTGAGCGCCTCGCGCGGCCCGGCGATCACCTCCGCCATCTTGGCGAGAATGAACTTGCGTGCCTCATGGGCCTGGGTCAGCGCATCCCGCAGGATGTCGAAGGTGACCCCCGTGATCTTGATGTCCATCTGAAGCGCGGTGATCCCACGCTCGGTTCCGGCGACCTTGAAGTCCATGTCGCCGAGGTGATCCTCGACACCAGCGATATCGGTGAGGACGATGTAGTCGTCGCCCTCCTTTATCAGGCCCATCGCGATCCCGGCAACGGGCCGCAGGATCGGTACGCCGGCGTCCATCAGCGACAGCGAGGAACCGCAGACCGAGGCCATCGACGAGGACCCGTTGGATTCAAAGATGTCTGAGACAACGCGAATCGTGTAGGGGAAATCCTCGATTGACGGAATCATCGGCACCAGCGCCCGCTCGGAAAGCGCACCGTGACCGATGTCGCGGCGCTTGGGGCCGCCGAGGCGTCCGGCTTCACCGACCGAGAACGGCGGGAAGTTGTAGTGGTGCCAGTAGTACTTCTTCGTCTCGAGCCCGAGCGTGTCGAGACGCATCTCCTCCTTCAGCGTCCCGAGCGCGACGACGCTGAGCGCCTGCGTCTGGCCGCGCGTGAAGAGCGCCGAGCCGTGGGTCCGCGGTGTCACGCCGATCTCGATCGTTATGTCGCGAATCTCGTTCTCGCGCCGCCCGTCCGGACGCTTCTTGTGCACCGCAATGCGCTCGCGGATGATCGACTTCTCGAGCTTGTCAAAGACGAGCTGTGCCGCCGCGCGGCGCTCCTCGTAGCCCTCGGAGTCGACGGCGCCGGCATGAGACTCGATCACCGCCGTCTCGACAGCCCTGGTGGCGTCCTGGCGCTCGAGCTTGTCCTCGACCTGGGTCGCCGCGTCGAGCGCCGCGCCATAAGCCTTGCGCACCGACTCCAGCAGCTCCGGGTCGGCCTGCGGCACGACCACTTCGAGCTTGGGCTTGCCGACCTTCTCGGCGAGCTCGCGCTGCAGCGCACAGAGCTTCTTGATCTCGGTGTGGGCGATGTCGAGCGCGTCGAGGATCTCGGCCTCGGGAATCTCCTTCGCGCCGGCCTCGACCATCAGGATCGCATCCTCGGTCCCGGCGACGGTCAGCTCGAGCTCGCTGGCACCGAGCAGATCCTCCTCGCGCGGGTTGACGACGAAGTTGCCATCGACCTTGCCGATCCGCACCGCGCCAACCGGCGCTGCAAGCGGAATGTCGGAGATCATCAACGCCGCCGAAGCGCCGTTCATCGCGAGGATGTCGTAGGGGTGGACGTGGTCCACCGACAGTGGGATCGCGACGAGCTGGGTCTCGTAGCGCCAGCCCTTCGGGAAGAGCGGCCGGATCGGCCGATCGATCATCCGCGCTGTCAACGTCCCTTTCTCGCCGGCGCGTCCCTCGCGCTTGAAGAAGGAGCCGGGGATCTTGCCCGCGGCATACATTCGCTCCTCGACGTCGACGGTCAGCGGCAGGAAGTCGGCGTCGCGCAGATTGCCGGCCGTTGCGGTCGCGAGGACCATTGTGTCGCCTTGGCGGACTACGACGGCGCCGCCGGCCTGCTTTGCAATTCGGCCCGTCTCAAACGAGATCTCGCTTCCCGCGATCTCCACGGCGAGCCGGGTCATACCCTTACTACTCATATGGTGCCTCTCTGGCCGCGCTGTAATCGGCGGCGCTGCTTGTCTTTATCTCTAGTGGAACTACGTAATTCTAGCCGGTGCGCGGCGGCGAGCCTGGGCGCGGCTTCAGATATGCGACCACTTAGCGGCGACATTGTTGGAATGCCGCACGCCGGGGCGCGCGAAGCGAAGAGCGGGCGAAGCGAGGCGCGTCCGGGTTACTTGCGCAGGCCGAGCGAGGTCAGCAGGGCGCGATAGCCCTCGAGGTCCGTGCGCTGCAGGTAGTTGAGGAAACGCCGCCGGCGGCCGACCAGCATCAGCAGCCCACGCCGCGAATGATGGTCGTGGCTGTGGCTCCGCAGATGCTCGGTCAGCTCGTTGATCCGCTCCGTCAGCTGGGCGATCTGCACCTTCGTGTTGCCGGTGTCGTGCTCGCTTGCCCCGTGCTCGACGGTCAGCTCGCGCTTGCGCTCTGTGGTCAACGTCATCGGCCGCCAACGCTAGCAGACGCGCAGATCACCCGAGTGCGCGCGACATCCTCGCCCATCGCTTCGATCAGGCCCTCCGGGCTTTCGAAGCGGCGCTCGCCGCGGAGCTTCTCGAGGAAGTGCAGGCGCAGCTCGCTGCCGTAGAGGTCGCCGTCGAAATCGAGCAGATAGGCCTCGATCAGCTCGCCGCGACCGGATTCGAACGTCGGTCGCACGCCGACGTTGACGGCGGCCGGCTGCCCGTTTGCGAGGCACGCGTAGACGCCGTGCCCGGGGCAGACCAGCGTCTCATCAGGGACGAGGTTTGCCGTCGGGAAGCCCAGCTCGCGCCCCCGGCGATCGCCGCTGACGACGGTGCCGCGCACCTCGAACGGCGCGCCCAGCAGCACGTTTGCGCGCGCCACGTCGCCCGCGGCGATCAGTGAGCGGATGTGGCTCGACGAGACGATTTCGCCGTCGAGCTCGCGCAGTGGCACGACACGCGTCGCAAAGCGCCCGTCGGCTTCGAGCATGGCTACGTCGCCCTTGGCGGAGCGGCCGAAGCGGTAGTTCTCACCGACCGACACGCGCGTCACCCCGAGCTTTCCGACGAGCGCCTCATCGACGAACGCCCGCGCGCTGAGCGCCGCGAAGTGCGCGTCGAAATCGATCACGATCAGCTCCTCGACGCCGAGCGAGGCAATCAGGTCGGCCTTGATCGCAAGCGGCGTCAGCAGCCGCGGCGTGTGCGACGGCGCGACCACCGCCACCGGGTGGGGCTCGAAGGTCAGCACGGCATCGGAGCCCGCGATCACGTCGCGATGCCCGAGATGGACGCCGTCGAACGTGCCGAGCGCGACGCAGCTTGCGCCCGGCTTTGCGTCGATGAAGGGGATGAGCCTCACACGCGAAAATCTATTGGCCGGCCAGTCCGACGATCGGCGCGAGCAGCGTCCCGAGCTCAGCGCTCTGCCGTCGTTCGGCGATCGCGATCGCCCCGTTCGCGTCCACCATCAGCACCGGGCTCTCACCGGCCGGCGCCGCGATCGCCCGGCCGTGGCGAACCGCACGCGCCTGCTCGTCGTCGAGCTCAAACACCGGCAGGAAGCGCGCGCAGGCCGAGACGATGTCGATCAGCGAGGCCGGTCCCTGCGTCGGCCAGGCGCCCTCGACGCCGAAGGGGCCGATCGCCGTGCGGCGGAGCTCGAGACAGTAGGCGTCGCCGAGCGCGGCGACGATCGAGCGCACGTAGGTCCCCGAGGAGCAGCTGATCCGCAGCGACACGCGGTCACCTTCGCGCGCGAGCTCGCGGCACTCGTAAACCTCGACCTCGCGCTCGGCTAGCTCGACGCTCTCGCCACGGCGCGCACGCGCGTAGGCGCGCTCGCCGCCGAGCTTGACGGCCGAGTAGGCCGGCGGGCGCTGGCGGATGACGCCCAGCGGCAGCCGCAGCGGCTCATCCGGCAGCACACCGGTCTCTGCGATCTCGCCCTCCGGATCACCCGTGCTCGAGGTCGCACCGAGCCGCGCCAGCACCTCATAGGTCTTCGGCAACGCCATGAAGAAGCGTTGCAGCCGCGTCGCGCGCGCCACGAGGACGATCAGCAGACCGGTTGCGAAAGGGTCAAGCGTGCCGGCGTGCCCGATCCGCCGCACGCCGAGCGCGCGGCGGGCACGCGCGACCACGTCATGGGAGGTGATTCCCGCGGGCTTGTCGGCGAGCAGGATCCCCGACGCGGGGAGCTCACTCACACCTGGGCGCGAATCGCGTCGATCAACTCGGCGGTTGAGAGGCCGCTGGTAAAGCCCGCCGCGCGTCGATGTCCGCCGCCGCCGTGTGTGCGGGCGATCATCGAGACATCGACGTCGTTGTCGGTCGCGCGCAGCGAGACCTTCCGCAAGCCCTGCTGACCCTCGCCGCTCAGCTCGCGAATCAGCACCGCGACCTTGACTCCGGCGAGTGCGCGCAGATGATCGATGATCCCCTCGCTCTGGCTCGCCTCGGCGCCTGCGGCTTCGAAGTCCGCGATGCCGAGCACAGCCACGGCGAGGCGGTCATCGGAGTAGAGCGCGACGCCGTCGAGCGCGCGGGCGAGCAGCCGCAGCTTGGCCAGCGGCACTCCTTCGTAGATGCGCCGGTACATCTCGGCGACGTCGACGCCGGCGGCGATCAGCTCGACCGCCATCTCGTGGGCACGGATCGTCGTGTTCTCATAGGAGAAGCGGCCGGTGTCGGTGACGAGCCCGACGTAGAGCGCCTCGGCGACCTCGGTGCTCATCTCGACGCCGGCGACATGCATCAAGTCCCAGACGATCTCCGCCGTGCACGACGCGCCCTCGACGACGTAGTTGATCGTGCCGAAGCGCGTGTTGTCGTGGTGATGGTCGATGTTGACCAGCTCCCCGGCGCCGCGCAGCACCGCCAGCGGGTTGCGATCGAGGTTGCCGCAGTCGAGGAAGACGACCGTCCTCAGCTCGAAATCCTCCGGCGGCGAGGTCACGAGGCCGTCGAGCGCGAAGAAGCGGTACTCCCCTGGGAGGGGAAAGTCCTCAGGTGAAATGACCATCAGCGAGTCCTTGCCGAGCCCGCGCAACAGAGCCTGCATCCCGATCAGCGAGCCGAGCGCGTCGCCATCGGGGTGCTCGTGGGTGACGAGCAGGAACCGCTCGTGCGCGCCGATCGCGGCCAGCACAGCCTTTCGGGCGTCAAGCGTCACCGGTGTCATCGACTCAACTATCGGTTCCGTACTCACGCAGCAGGCCCTCGACGCGCTGGGCGCGGTCGGTCGTCTCGTCGTAGCGGAACTCGAGCGTCGGCGTGCGGCGCAGTCCCAGCTCGCTGGCGATGCGTCCCTGCAGGTAGCCACGGGCGTGGCGCAGCCCGTCGAGCGAGGCCGAACGCGTCGCCGCATCGCCGAGCACGCTCACGTAGACGCGAGCGGAGCGCAGATCTGGACTTGTCGTCACATCGGTCACTGTCACGAATCCAACTCGCGGGTCTTTAAGTTCGGCGGCGAGGGCGTCCGCAAGAACCTGGCGGACCGCCTCGTCCACGCGACGCATCCGCCCGCTCACCATCCTAGACGCCCCCAGCCACCGCGGTCTAGTGGCCGCGCTGCGTTGCACGCAAAGCTGTAATGGCCGCCACCTCGCTCAGGCCAGTGCGCGTTCGACCTTGCGCGTTTCGTAGACCTCGAGCACGTCGCCGGCCTTGATGTCCTGGAAGCCCTGGAGCACGATGCCGCACTCGAAGCCGGCGGACACTTCGCGCACGTCCTCGCTGAAGCGCCGCAGCGTCGCGATCGTCGTTTCGTTGATCACCGTGCCGTCGCGCACGACGCGCACCTTCGCGCCACGCGTGACCTTGCCCTCGGTGACGTAGGAGCCGGCGATCGTGCCGATCCGCGACGCGCGGAAGGTCTGGCGCACCTCGACCTGACCGACGGTGTCTTCGACCTCGTCGGGCTCGAGCATTCCCTGCATCGCCGCGCGCAGCTCGTCGATTGCGCGGTAGATCACCGAGTAGCCACGGATTTCGATCCCTTCGCGTTCGGCCAGCGCCCGGGCGTCGCCGACCGGGCGGACGTTGAAGGCGAGGATCACGGCGTCGGAAGCGGCGGCGAGCATGACGTCGGACTCGGTGATACCGCCGACACCACGGTGGATGATGTTGACCGAGACCTCGTCCTGAGGCAGCTTGGCGATCTCGTCCTCGACCGCCTCGACCGAACCCGAGACATCGCCCTTGAGCACGAGGTTGAGCTCCTTGACCGCGCCCTCCTGGGCGAGGCGGAAGACATCTTCGAGTGAGACCTTGCGACCGGAGCGGCGCGCCAGCGCCTCGGTCTTCAGCCGGTTCGCCCGCTCGCCGGCCAGCTGCCGCGCGCGGCGCTCGTTCTCGACGACGCGCGCGAACTCGCCGGCCTCGGGCACGCCGTCGAAGCCGAGCACCTCGACCGGTTCGCCGGGCTCGGCCTGGTGGGCGCGGCCGCCGAGGAAGTCGTGCATCGCGCGCACGCGGCCAAAGTTCGCGCCCGCCACGAGTGCGTCGCCGACGTGCAACGTGCCGCGCTGGACGAGCAGCGTCACGACGGGTCCGCGGCCGGGGTCAAGGCGCGACTCGATGACGTGACCGGAGGCGTCGGTATTCGGGTTTGCACGCAGCTCCTCGAGCTCGGCGACCACCTGGATCGTGTCGAGCAGCGAGTCAAGCCCCTCCCTCGTCTTCGCCGAGACGTCGACGAACTCGACCTCTCCGCCCCACTCGGCCGGCTGCAGGCCGCGCTGGGTCATCTCGGTGCGGACGCGCTCGGGATTGGCGCCCTCCTTGTCGATCTTGTTGACCGCGACAACGATCGGCACACCGGCCGCGCGCGCGTGGTCGATCGCCTCGTCGGTCTGCGGCTTGACGCCGTCGTCGGCCGCGACGACGATCACCGCGATGTCGGTGACGCTGGCGCCGCGCGCGCGCATCGCCGTGAACGCCTCGTGACCAGGGGTGTCGAGGAAGGTGATCGCGTGGCCACCGTGGCGAACCTGGTAGGCACCGATGTGCTGGGTGATGCCGCCGGCCTCGCCGGCCGCCACTTCGGTCTCGCGGATTGCATCGAGCAGCGAGGTCTTGCCGTGGTCGACGTGACCCATGATCGTCACGACCGGCGGGCGCTCTACGAGGTCCGCTTCGCCATCGGCGAAGGTCGGCTCGTCGATGTCATCGGCGGCGTGGACGATCTCGACCTGCTTGCCGAAGTCCTCGGCGAGCGTCTCGATCGCGGCGTCCGACAGCGTCTGCGTCAGCGTCGCCATCTCGCCGAGGGCCATCAGGTTGCGGATGATCTCGGGTACCGCAACACCGAAGTACTCGGCGACGTCCTTGACCGTCGAGCCGGAGTTGATGCGGACGAGGTCGGTGGCGCCCAGCGCACTGTTGTCGATCGGTGCGACGGTGTCGTCATAGGTACCGCGGCGCCGGCGTCCGCGGCGCGGCGGACGTCGTGGCGGCTGGCTCGCGGGACCGCCGGCGGTGCGCCGCGACGCCTGGGAGTCGATCACCACGCGCCGCCGTCCGCCCGGTCCGATCGCCCCCGGCCGCTGCTCACCCTGGCGTGAGTCACGCGTCGGGCGACTGCGCGCCGCGGCGTCGCCACCGGCGCCATCGCCCGCGCCGTTCTCCCCTGCGCTCTCCTCGCCACCGATCACTGGCGCCGCGACGGCGGCAGCCACAGGCGCTGCCACGGCGGTCGCTGTCGCCGCGGCGTGCGCCCTTGCAGCCGGTGCCGGCGCCTCCCGCGTCGCCGTCGCCGTCTGGACGCTCTCAGTCTCGGCGTCCGAAGCGCTGCCCTCGCCAGCAGTCTTCGCCGCGCTTGCCTTTGCTGCTGCGCCACCGCCGAGCGCTTTCAGCGCCGCATCCTCGTCGACGCTCGACGCCGCGGCCTTCACTTCAATGCCTGCGCTCGTCAGTTTGGCGATCAGCTCTTTGGTGCTGATCCCCTGTTCCTTCGCTATTTCATGAACGCGCTTCTTAGCCATCAACCAATCGATTCTACGGTCTGTATGTGTCTTCCTTTGCGCGATCGGCCCGAGCCCGGGCGCCGCGCCGCTGCGCGGGCCGCCACTCGGGGCCGCTTAGGAAGCTGCCGGCGCGTCGCCGGCCTCGGGCGCAGGCGCCGCTGACGCCACGCCTACCTCGAGCGCCTGGTGGGCCTCGAGGCCGCAGTAGCGCGACCCGGGCAGCGAAGCATTCGGACAGCGGCGGCCGTTGGACATGATTGCCGCGCAGCGCCCCTGAAGCTCTTCTTCCTCGTAGCCGTGCTCGGCCTCTTCGGCGGCGAACTCGCTCTCGGACTTGATGTCGACGCGCCAGCCGGTGAGCCGCGCCGCAAGTCGCGCGTTCTGGCCCTCGCGGCCGATCGCCAGCGAGAGCTGATCGTCGGGCACGATCACCGTCGCCTGTTTGGCGTTGTCGTCGACCAGCACCTCGCGGACGCGCGCCGGCGAGAGTGCCTTGGCGACGAACCGGGCGGGCTCGTCGTTGTACGGGATGATGTCGATCTTCTCGCCGCGCAGCTCGGAGACGACCATCCGCACGCGCGAGCCGCGCGGGCCGACGCAGGCGCCGACCGGGTCGACACCGTCGGCGTGCGAGATGACCGCGATCTTCGAGCGGTAGCCGGGCTCGCGCGCAACGTTGGCGATCTCGACGAGCCCGTCGGCGATCTCCGGGACCTCGAGCTCGAACAGCTTCTTGATCAGCTCGGAGTCGCGGCGCGAGACGATGATGCTCGGACCCTTGGTCGCCGGCGAGACCTCCTTGATCACGGCCTTGATCCGCTGCGAGTGGTCGTAGCGCTCGCCCTCGACCTGCTCTGACTTCGGCAGCAGCGCCTCGACGCGCTCGCGCAGTTGGACGAGCGTGTAGCGCGAGTCTGACTGCTGCACGATGCCGGTGATCAGCTCGCCGACGCGGTCGCGGTACTCCTCGAACATCATGTCGCGCTCGGCCTCGCGGATCCGCTGGAGGATCACCTGCTTGGCGGTCTGGGCGGCGATCCGGCCGAAGTCGCCCGGCGTCACATCGCGCTCGTCGATCTGGTCGCGGTACTGCTCAAACTTCGCCGGGTCGATCTCCGGGTCTTCGGGCTCGCGCATCTCGCCGGTCTCGGGATCGATCGTCGTCCCTTCGTCGATCGTCTCGACGATCAGGTGCGCTTCGAGCCGCTCGGGAATGATCAGCTCGATCACGCGGAAATCGGCGGTCTCGCGGTCGATCTCGACGCGCGCATACTTGGCCGAACCGGGTTGCTTCTTATAAGCGGACAGGAGGGCGTCCTCGAGCGCGACCATCAGCTTCTCGGGCTCGATGCCCTTCTCGTGAGCGAGCGCGTGCATCGCATCCAGGATCTCGCGTGACATGCCTTACTCCTCCACCAGGTGGGATCGTTCGATCGCCGTGTAGGGAATCGCGACAAGCCCTTCCGGCGCCGCGAGCGTGACCTCCTCGCTCGAAGCCCCCACAAGCTCGCCCACGAGACTGTGCTTCTCAAAGGACTCGCAGCCCGCGGCGATGCGCACGCGCGCGCGCCGGCCAACGAAGCGGCGGAAGTGCTCAGGCTTGGCCAGCGGTCGCCGCGGACCGGGCGAGCTGACCTCGATCGTGTAGCGCTCGTTGAGGTCGCCGTCGCCCCCGAGCGTCTTCGCGACGCGCTCGCAGTGCGCGAGCGTGACGCCGTCGGGATGATCGATGAAGACCCTCAGCGTGCTCCCCGAGCGCTCCACGAGCAGCACTTCGAGATCGGGCTCGGAGGCCGCGAGGAGTGTCTCGATTTGGCTTTGTATCTGGTTCATGACGAAAAAAAAGCGGGCTATCGCCCACTTCCGAAAAGGGACCGCCACCGCATGTTGCGACGGCGCGAAAGCTGTATCCCCAGAATAGCACCGCCGCCGCGACGATCCGCGGCCTAGGCTCTGACCGCGAGCTCCTCGATCGCGTCCAGCAGCGCCCCGGCGATGTCCGCTTTTGGGCTGCGACGCAACAGTCGCTCGCCGTCGGCGCTGATCAGCGTGACCTCGTTTTCGATCGCGTCAAAGCCGATTCCGGGCTCCGCGATGTCGTTGTAGACGATCAGGTCGAGCTGCTTTCCGACCAGCTTCGCGCGCGCGCGCTCGAGCCCACCGGCGCCGTGCTCGGCGGCAAAGCCGACGAGCGTCTGGTTCGAACGACGGCGAGCGCTGAGCATCGCGAGGATGTCCGGGCTCGCCTCGAGCTCGAGCGTCAGCCGCTCCTGCTCCCGGCGCGAGAGCTTGCCGTTCAGCTTCCCGACGGGCACGAAGTCGGCGACCGCGGCGCACATCACCAAGACATCGGCGCCGTCGAGTTCTGACTCGCAGGCGCGCGCGAGCTCGGCCGCGCTCTCAACGTCAACGTAGCGGATCCGCGGGTCGCGCTCGAGCGCAACGTTGGCCGCGATGACGACGACCTCGGCGCCGCGCTCCGCGGCCGCGCCGGCGATCGCAAACCCCATCCGTCCCGAGGAGCGGTTGCCGATATAGCGCACAGCGTCGATCGCCTCGCGCGTGCCGCCGGCGGTGACGAGCACCCGCCGCCCGCTCCAGCCGCCAACCTCGTAGAGCCCGCCGCGACCGCGCGCCGTGCCGCCCGCGCCCGCGCCCGCGTCGTCGAGCGCGCCATCAAGCCCCCCGTCGTCGCGCGCGTCAAACCGCCCCGCACCGCCAACCCCGAGCTCCGCCTCGACCGCCGCGAGCAGCTCCGCCGGCTCGGCCAGGCGGCCGATCCCGTACTCCCCCGGCGTCCCCAGACGGCCGACCCCCGGCTCGATCACGCGCACGCCCCGCGCCGCCAGGAGCGACAGGTTCGCCTGCGTCGCCGGGTGCTCATACATCCGCGAGTTCATCGCCGGCGCGACGAGCAGCGGGCAGCTCGCGGCGAGCGCCGCGGTGCACAGCAGGTTGTCCGCGAGGCCGTGGGCGAGCTTGGCGAGCGTGTTCGCCGAGGCCGGCGCGATCAGGAAGACATCGGCGCGGCGGACAAGCTCGAGGTGGCTCGCCGGGTCGTGCTCTGGCAGCGGCTCACCGGGATAGGAGCCCCGCAGCGGGTCGCGCTCGAACTCGCTGCGCAGCACGGCACCGCCGCTGAGCGCCGCAAACGAGGCCGCACCGACGAAGCGCTGCGCGTTCGGGGTCTGGATCACGCGCACCGAGTGACCTGCCTCGGTCGCGAGACGTACCACCTCGAGTGCTTTGTAGGCGGCGATGCCGCCGCTCACCCCGAGCAGCAGTTTGGGCATGGCCCCTCCGCTAGCGGTAGTGGTACTTCAACTTGCCGGCAGCGACTTCCTCGAGCGCGATCGTGAGGTAGTTCTTCGAGCCGGTGTCAACCATCGGCGGCGGGAACTCGTCAAAGCTGCCCTCGCCAAGGTTCTGGTAGTAGGAGTTGATCTGCCGCGCGCGCTTGGCGGCGACGATCACACTCGCGTAATTGGAGTCGACATGCTCGAGCAGGTCGTCGATGCGGGGAGAGATCACAACACGGAGTCTAGCGTGCCGGCCCCGCGCCATCGCGCTGGCTCAGATAAAGCGCCTCCAGCTCGCGCACCGCGTCGTCCAGAACGTCGTTGACGATCACGAACGGAAACTCCTCGCGCGCAGCCAGTTCGGTTTCGGCAACCGCGAGCCGCTCGGCGATCGTCGCCTCCGCTTCGGTGCCGCGAGCCTGCAGTCGCTGGCGCAGAACGTCTAAAGACGGTGGCGCGATGAACACGAGCACGGCGCCGGGGATCGCGTCGCGCACCTGACGGGCCCCCTGGACCTCGAGCTCCAGCATCACCGGCGTGCCGGCGCGCGTGCGCCGCTCGAGCTCGCCGCGCAGCGTGCCGTAGCGATGGCCGGCGTAGTTCGCGTGCTCGATGAACTCGCCCGCGGCGAGCCGGCGGTCAAACTCCGCGTCCGACAAAAAGTAATACGCGACGGCATCCTCTTCGTAGAGGCGCGGCGCGCGCGTGGTCGCCGAGATCGACAGCTGGAGCTCGGGCCGGTGCTCGCGCAGCGCGGCGATCAGCGACCCTTTGCCGACACCCGAGGGCCCGGTGATCACGAAGATGTCCGACATCCCCGTGCACCGTATCGAGCGATGCGGTCAGCGGTGGAGCATCGAGACCAGCTCGCTGCGCTGGCGCTCGGAGAGCCCGCCGATCGTCTTGCTCGGCGAGATGCGGCAGTAGTGGAGGATCTTGTTCACCTTCACCCGGCCGTACTTCGGCACGGCGAGCAGGATGTCGAAAACCTTCGCCGTCTCGACGTACTCCGGCGGCTGCAGCAGCAGCTGCTGAATCGAGCGTCGGCCGGCTTTCAGGTCGCGCTTGAGCTGGGCTCGCTGCGAGCGAATCTCGTTCGCGCGCGCGAGTGCATCAAGCCGCTGGTTGATCGAGCGCTCCGGTGTTGCGATCGACTTGCGGAGCGTTTCTGGACCGGGCGCCATGGGCGGCGAGTGTATCGCCTCAGCGCCTGCATTCAAGGACCAATTCGCAGATTCGCCTCGACGTCTACTTGAGGTTCTTAGTCGTGAACTCTGAGGCCGAGGTTTCAGCTTCTTTGCAGGTAAATTCGCCACACCCCCGCGAGGCCCCAGCGCTATGACCCCGCATTTTCCGCAAAAAGTCGGGCCAGTTCAGCGCTGATTCGGGCACCCGCGGCAGGGTCGCGGAAGCTCTCCGTGCCGACAGCGACGAGCAGCGCCCCAACCTCGAGCAGTGCAGCGGCATCGGCGCCCGAACTGACGCCGCCCATACCGACGATCGGAATCGCCACCCGCTCGGCGACGCTGGCGACCTGTGCGAGGGCGACGGCGCGGATCGCCGGACCGGACAGCCCGCCGCTGCCGCCGCCGAGCCACGGCTTTCCACCGTAGCCGAGAGCCATCGCGCGCAGCGTGTTGATCAGCGACACGGCGTCCGCCCCGCCCTCCTCGGCAGCACTCGCGCAGGCTCCGACGTCGGCCGTGTTCGGAGTCAACTTGACTATGAGCGGCTTCTGCGTAAGCGGCCTCAGCTCTTCAAGAAGTAAGCGCAGACCGCGTGGGTCAGCGCCGATGTCAAGCCCCGTCGCGACGTTCGGGCAGGAGACGTTGAGCTCGATCGCCGCGACCTCGCTGCGGTCCTCGAGCGCCGCGAGCAGCGCCACGAACTCCGCCGCGGTCGAGCCCATGACGTTCGTGATCAGCGGCACGCCGAGCTTTGCGTACTCGCCCAGATGCTCATCCAGGTAGCCCTCGATGCCGGGGTTCGGCAGGCCGATCGAGTTGATCATCCCCGCCGCGGACTCCCACAGTCGCGGTGGCGGATTGCCGGCGCGGGGGGCGAGCGTCACGGTCTTTGAGACATACGCCGAGAAGGGAAAACGCTCGATCAGCTCTTCGCCGAAACACGCGCGCGCTGCGAGCACATCGAAGCAGCCGGAGGCGTTGATCACCGGGTGGGCGAGCTCGATGCCGCAGAAGTCGATCACACGAGCACCGCTGCGTCGAGCACCGGACCGTCGACGCAGATCCGCTTGTAGCCCTCCGTCGTCTCGACGACGCAGCCGTAGCAGGCGCCGAAGCCGCAAGCCATCGGCGCCTCCAAGCAGAGCTGGGCTGCCACGCCATGGCGAAGCGCTCGGACCCGCAACGCCTCGAGCAACCCGGGCGGTCCGCAGCCGTAGAGAACGAACTCGCCACCCTCTCCGAGGACGCGATCGAGCAGGTCCGTGACCGGACCGTGGTGACCGACCGAGCCGTCGTCGGTCGCGACCTCGGGATTGTCGAAGAGGCTCGCGCCGGGCGCCCGCTGCGCGTCGCGAAACCCGAGCAGCGCCCGTCCGCCCCACGCTTCCTGAAACATCGCCAGCGGCGGTATGCCGACGCCACCGCCGACGAGCAGCGCCTCCTGTCCGTCCTCCGGCGGCACGAACCCCCGGCCGAGCGGACCGACCAAATACATGTCGTCCCCGGCCTCGAGCTCACACAGACGCCTGGTGCCGGGCCCGACGTCCTCGAGCAGGAAAGCGACCCGCCGTTCACCCCGGGCGGCCAGCGCGGATATCGCGCGGCCAAGGAACGGCCGCTCGTCCTCACCCCCACCCCAGCGCTCGACGGCCGCCAGCATGTAGAACTGACCCGGTGCCGCCGGCGTCGCATCGTCGGCGACTTCGAGCACGACGTAGGCACCAAGCTCAACGCGACTTACCACGACCGCGACGCGGCGACCGAAGGGCGCGCTCACGGACGGTGGATCTCCTGCAGCGAGACGACCGCCGGCTCGCCCTGGCGGGCGGCGCGGATCGCGCTGATCGCCGCCTGGCCCCCGGCGAGCGTCGTGATCGCCGGGATACCGCGGGCCATCGCGGCCCGGCGGATCTCCCATCCGTCGCTGCGCGCACCGGAGCCGGTCGGCGTGTTGATCACGAGGTCGACGTCGCCGCGGGCGATCCAATCGACCACGTGCGGCGAGCCTTCGCCGACCTTGTTGAGCGTCGTCACCGGCACACCGAGCCGCTCGATCGCCGCCGCCGTGCCGCTCGTCGCGACGATGCGGAAGTCGAGCTCGCAGAGCTGCGCCGCGAGCGCGGCGCCGGTCGGCTTGTCGGCGTCGGTGACGGTGATGAAGGCGGTGCCGATGTTCGGCAGCGCCGAGCCGGCTGCGGCCTGGGCCTTGGCGAAGGCGGTCGGGAAGTCGGCGGCGATCCCCATCACCTCGCCGGTCGAGCGCATCTCGGGCCCGAGCAGCGAGTCGGCGCCGCGGAAGCGGTTGAACGGCAGCACCGCCTCCTTGACGCAGACGTGCGTGCCGCGCATCGGCTCGGGCGGCAGCTCGAGCTCTGCGATGCTCGCGCCGAGCATGATGCGGCAGGCGAGCTTGGCGAGCGGGAAGCCGATCGCCTTGGAGACGAACGGCACGGTCCGCGACGCGCGCGGGTTGGCCTCGATGACGTAGAGCTCATCGCTGCCGACGACCGCGAACTGAACGTTCAGCAGTCCGACGACGCCGAGCGCGAGCGCGATCTTCGTTGTCTGCGCGGCGATCAGCGCGAGCATCTCCTCGCCGAGCGAATGCGGCGGCAGCACGCAGGCCGAGTCTCCCGAGTGGATCCCGGCCTCCTCGACGTGCTGCATCACGCCGGCGACCCAAACCTCGCTGCCGTCGCAGAGGGCGTCGACGTCAACCTCGATCGCGTTTTCGAGGAAGCGGTCGAGGAAGATCTCGCGACCGTCAGCGCCTGCCGTCGAGCGCTCGAGATAGTCCGCGAGATCCTCGCGCCCGTAGACGATCTCCATCGCCCGCCCACCGAGCACATAGCTCGGGCGGACCAGGAGCGGGAAGCCGACCTCCTCGCCCTTCTCGAGCGCCTCGTCGAGCGTCCGCGCCGTCGCGTACGGCGCGGCCTGGCAGCCGAGCTCGTCGAGCAGCGCGCCGAAGCGCCCGCGGTCCTCGGCGACGTCGATTGCGTCGACGCTCGTGCCGAGCAGCTTGACGCCGGCGCGCTCGAGGCCCGCGGCCAGCCGCAGCGGCGTCTGGCCACCGAACTGCACGATCACGCCCTCGGGCGCTTCGAGCTCGATCACACCAAGCACGTCCTCGAGCGTCAGCGGCTCGAAGTAGAGGCGGTCGGAGGTGTCGTAATCGGTCGACACCGTCTCGGGGTTGCAGTTGATCATCACGGCGTCGCGCCCGCATTCGCGGACCGTCATCGCCGCGTGCACGCAGCAGTAGTCGAACTCGATGCCCTGCCCGATCCGGTTGGGGCCGGAGCCGAGGATCACGACGCTCGCCCGCCCCCCGCGTTCGACCTCGTGCGTCGGCGCGCCGTCGCGCGCCGGGCGCTCCCAGCCCGAGTAGTAGTAAGGGGTACTCGCGGCAAACTCGGCGGCGCACGTGTCAACCGACTTGAACGTCCGCACACCGCCGAAGGCCGCCACGCCGTCGTCGGCGGCGATCGCCGCGAACTCGCGCAGGAACCAGGGATCGATCGCGGTTGCTTCGTACAGCTGCTCGACGCTCGCACCGCGACGCAGCGCTTCGAGCAGCTCGTCGAAGCGGCTGGCGCCCGGCTGCGCCACGCGCGCGAGCAGCTCGGCCAGCGGCAGGTCGAGCTGCGCGTGCACGTCGAGCTCGCGCGAGCGCATCGCCTTGAGGAATGCCTGGGCGAAGGTGCGCCCGATCGCCATCGCCTCCCCGACCGAGGTCATGTGGGTGCTCAGCACCGTCTCGCTGCCGAGGAACTTCTCGAACGCGAAGCGCGGCCATTTGACGACCACGTAGTCGATCGTCGGCTCGAAGCTCGCCGGCGTCGCCCGGGTGATGTCGTTGGGGATCTCCTCGAGCGTGTAGCCGACGGCGAGCCGCGCAGCGATCTTGGCGATCGGGAAGCCCGTCGCCTTGGAGGCGAGCGCCGAGGAGCGCGAGACGCGCGGGTTCATCTCGATCACGACGATCTCGTTTGTCAGCGGGTTGACCGCGAACTGCACGTTCGAGCCGCCGGTCTCGACGCCGATCGCGCGAATCACCGTGATCGCCTGGTCGCGGAGCTCCTGATAGGTCCGGTCGCTGAGGCTCTGCTGCGGCGCGACGGTGACCGAGTCGCCGGTGTGGACGCCCATCGGGTCGACGTTCTCGATCGAGCAGACGATCACCACGTTGTCGGCGTGGTCGCGCATCACCTCGAGCTCGAACTCGCCCCAGCCGAGAACCGACTCCTCGACCAGCACCTGTCCGATCGGCGAGGCGGCGATCCCGCCGGCGACGATCCGCTCGTACTCCTCCTCGGTGCGGGCGATCCCGCCACCCTGGCCGCCGAGCGTGAACGCCGGCCGCACGATCGCCGGCAGCCCGATTTGCTCGAGCGCGAGGCGACCCTCGGCCGCGCTGCTCGCGATTGCGCTGAGCGGCACCCGCAGCCCTGCGTCGATCATCGTCTGGCGAAAGAGCTCGCGGTCCTCGGCGCGGCGGATCGCCTCATAGTTGGCTCCGATCAGCTCGACGCCGTAGCGCTCGAGTGTCCCGAGCTGCGTGAGCTTGGTCGCGAGGTTGAGCGCCGTCTGGCCGCCGAGCGTCGCCAGCAGCGCGTCCGGTCGCTCGCGCTCGATGATCTGCGTCACCGGTCCCGGCAGCAGCGGCTCGATGTAGGTCGCCTTGGCGAAGTCGGGGTCGGTCATGATCGTCGCCGGGTTCGAGTTGACGAGGATCACCTCGTAGCCCTCCTCGGCGAGCACGCGGCAGGCCTGCACGCCCGAGTAGTCGAACTCCGCGGCCTGGCCGATCACGATCGGTCCCGACCCGAGGATCAGGATCCGGGAGATGTCATCGCGACGAGGCATCTAGGCTCGCGCGCGGGCCCGCGCGAGCTCTCCGATGAAACGATCGAAGAGGTGCAGTGCGTCGTGCGGGCCGGGTCCCGCTTCGGGGTGGTATTGGACGGTGCTCGCGCCGGCCTCGACGAGGCGTAGCCCCTCGACGGTGCGGTCATAGAGGTTCAGGTGTGTCAGCTCGGCGATGCCGAACTCCGTCTCCCAGCGGACCGGCTCATCGCCCTCGATCGTCCGCTCGCCGCCCGGCCCGAGCACGGCAAAGCCATGGTTCTGGCTCGTGATCTCGATCTGCCCGGTTTCGAGGTCCTTGACGGGATGGTTGACACCGCGGTGGCCGAAGCGGAGCTTGTAGGTCTCGAGCCCAACCGCGCGGCAGAGCAGCTGGTGGCCCAAGCAGATGCCGAACAGCGGCACGCGTCCGACGAGCCCGCGCAGCTCCGCGACGATGTAGGAGAGGGCCGCCGGATCTCCCGGCCCGTTGGCGATGAAGACCCCGTCGGGCTCGCACTCGAGCACCTCGGCGGCGCTCACCGTGCAGGGGAAAACGCGCAGCCGCGCGCCGCGCGCGCGCAGGTTGGCGACGATCGAGGCCTTGATCCCGGTGTCGATCACGGCGATCGTCGGTCCGCCGGTGCTGCCGCTGGTCGGCTCGAGCCAGAACGCCTCGCCCGGGCTCACCTCGCGCGCAAGGTCGCGACCGTTCATCGTCGGCTCGGCGGCGATCAGCTCGGCCGCCTCCGATTCGCCGAGCTCAGCGGGAAAGATGCCGCCGCGCATCGCCCCGGCTTCACGGATGTGGCGCACCAGCGCGCGCGTGTCGACACCGGTGATCCCCGGCACGCCGCGCTCCGCGAGCCAGTCGAGCCAGCCGCCTTCGGCGCTCGCGGCGTCGCTGCGGTTGGTCGCAGCGCGCATGATCGCGCCGGCGACATGGACGTCGGCCGACTCCATCGCGGCGGCGCTCACACCGTAGTTGCCGACGTGCGGGTAGGTGAAGATCAGGAGCTGGCGCGCGTAGCTCGGGTCGCTCATCGACTCCTGGTAGCCCGACATCGCGGTGTTGAAGACGACCTCCCCGGTGATCATTCCGGCCGCACCACAGGGCTCCCCGTCGAAACGGGTCCCGTCTTCGAGCAGGACGTAGCTCATGCTGCGCTCAGCGCGAAGCTGCGCTCGCGGTAGCAGACCTGCCCGCCGGCGAGCGTGAGAAGCGTGCGCGAGCGCAGCTCCTGCCCGCCAAAGCAGCAGTTTGCGGAGCGGCTCTCATAGCCCGACTCGCCGACGCGCCAGCTCGCCTCGAGGTCGACGAGACAGAGGTTCGCCTCACTGTCGACAGCGACCGTCGGCGTCTCGAGCTCAAAGAGCGCCGCCCCCGCGGTCAGACGCTCGACGAGGCAGGCGAGCGTCAGCGTCCCCGGCAGCACGAGCCCCGTGTAGAGCGCCGCAAACGCCGTCTCGAGCCCGGTAGTGCCCATCGGCGCCGCTTCGAACGGCACCGTCTTCTCGTCGCGCGAGTGCGGCGCGTGGTCGGTCGCGACGCACTCGATCGTGCCATCGCGGAGCGCGGCGATCAGCGCCGCGCGGTCATCCTCGCCGCGCAGCGGCGGGTTCATCTTGAAGCGCGTGTCGAGCGTGCGCACCGCCTCTTCGGTCAGCAGCAAATGATGCGGGCTGACCTCGGCGCTGACTCGCGCGCCCCGCGCCCGGGCCTGCACAAGCGCCTCGACCGAGCCGCGCGCCGAGAGGTGCTGAAAGTGCACACGGCCGCCTTCGTGACCGGCGATCAGCCCGTCGCGGGCGATCATCGTCGACTCCGAGATCGCCGGGATGCCGGCCAGTCCGAGCGCCGCCGACACCGCCCCCTCGTGCATCACGCCAGCGCCCGAGAGCGTTGCGTCCTCCTCGTGCAGAGCGATCACGCCGCCGCAGAGCTGCTGGTATTGCAGCGCCCGGCGCAACAGCCCGGCGGAGCTGACGGGCTTGCCGTCGTCGGTGAAGCCAAGCGCCCCGGCGTCGCGCAGCTGCGCCATCTCTGTCAGCTGCTCGCCCGCCAGCCCGACGCTGATCGCCGCCATGAAGCCGACGCGAACGTGGGCCTGCTCCTTGGCGCTGGCGATCAGCCCGCGCAGCAGCATCGGGTGATCGATGACCGGCGTCGTGTTCGGCATCGCGACGATCGCGCAGTAGCCGCCCGCGGCGGCCGCGCGCGTACCGGTGTCGAGGTCCTCCTTGTGCTCCTCACCGGGGCTGCGCAGGTGCACGTGCGGGTCGACGAAAGCCGGGAACAGGTGCTTGCCGGCGCCGTCGATGACCTCGACCCCTTCGGAGGCTTCGAGGCTGCCGGCTGCGGCGATCTCGGCAATCACGCCGTTGCGAACGAGCACGTCACGGGGCTCGTCGAGGTCACTGCGCGGATCAAGAACGTGGGCTTCGCGGAGCAGCAGCTCGGCGGGCGGGCGTGGCGCGGCGAACAGCGAGCTCACGCGAGCTGTGGCTCCGCACTCACCGCGAGGCGCTGCCCGCCGGGATCGCGCACGCGCGTTCCCGAAAGCACCTCGACCAGGACCGCCATCCGCACGACGATGCCTGCGCGCACCTGCTCGATGATTAGCGACTGCGACGAATCGATCAGCTCACCCGAGATCTCGACGCCGCGGTTGACCGGTCCGGGATGCATCACCAGCTGGCGCGCCTTCAGCCGTCGCGAGTTGAGCTGATAGTTGGCGGCGTACTCGCGCAGCGAAGGCAGGAAATCCTCGCTCATCCGCTCCTGTTGGAGGCGCAGCGCGTAGACCACATCAGCCTCGCCGATGTGCTCGAGCGTGTGGCGGACGTTGCAGCCGAGCGCCGCGAGCTCGGTCGGGACCAGCGTCGGCGGTCCCGCAACGGTGACCTCCGCGCCCATCTTGATGAAGGCCTGGACGCAGGAGCGCGCGACGCGCGAGTGCAGGACATCGCCGACGATCCAGATGTCGCATCCCTCGAGCGAGCCGAGCCGCTGGCGCAGGACGTAGACGTCGAGCAGCGCCTGGGTCGGATGCTGATGCTTGCCGTCGCCGGCGTTGACAACCGCGGCGTGGGTCCAGCCGGCAACCAGACCGGGCGCGCCGGCGTGCGGCGAGCGGATCACGATCACGTCCGGGCCGTAGGCCGAGAGCGTTGAGACGGTGTCGTGCAGCGACTCGCCTTTCTCGACGCTCGAGCCGCTGGCGACGACGTTCAGCACGTCCGCCGAGAGTCGCTTGGCGGCCAGCTCAAAGGAGCTGCGGGTCCGCGTCGAGGCTTCGTAGAAGAGGTTGATCACGAGCCGGCCGCGAAAGCTCGGCACCTTCTTGATCGGCCGGTCGGCGACATCGGCAAAAAACGCTGCCGCGGAGAGGATCCTCTCGATCTCGTCGCGGTCGAGATCCTCGATCGAGAGCAGATGTCTCATGCCAGCGCTCCGGCGCCCGTAACCTGAGAGATCGTTACCTCGTCGGCGCCGTCGAGCTCTGAGACGCGGACGTTGACGCGCTCGTCGAGTGAGGTCGGCAGGTTCTTACCGACGTAGTCGGGGCGGATCGGCAGCTCGCGGTGGCCGCGGTCGACGAGCACGGCGAGCTGCACGCGAGCGGGGCGGCCGTAGTCGAGCAGGGCGTCGATCGCTGCGCGCACGGTGCGCCCGGTGAAGAGCACGTCATCGACGATGACGACCGTCGTCCCGTCCATCGCGAAGTCGAGCTGCGTCGCGTTCACGACCGGCGCATCGGGTCGTAGGTCGAGATCGTCGCGGTAGAAGGAGATGTCGAGCGAGCCGAGCGGCAGCTCGGCGCCGAGCAGGCTCGTCAGCTCGAGGTGCAGACGCTGGGCGAGGTGGACGCCGCGGCGGTGGATGCCAACGATCACAACCCCGAGCTCGATGTCGGTGTTGCGCTCGATCACCTCGTGCGCGATGCGGGTGACTGCCCGCGCAATGTCGTCCTCGTCGAGGACGACGGTCTCTGACCCGTCAACCGTCATTTCCGCCCTTCCTGGCCTCACAGGACCCGGTTAAAGGAACCACTAGCAATGTAGCACTGCGATGCGACGCAGCGAGCGAGGCTCAAGCCAGCGGGGCTGGCGCCGGCGCATCGCCGGCGCGAACCAGCCGTGGTGCCCCTCGCTCGGCGAACGGCACCTCGATCACGTCGAAGTCACGCGGCAGCTCCGTGTCGGGAAAGATCGCGCGCGCCTGCTCGCGCAGTTCGCCGCCCCCGTAGCGCGCCGAGAGATGCGTCAGCGCGAGCATTTGCACGTCGGCATCAAGCGCAATCTGCGCTGCCTGCGTTGCCGTCGAGTGCCCAGTCAGTGCCGCACGCTCGTGCTCCTCCTCGCCGAACGTCGCCTCGTGCACGAGCAGGTCCGCGTGATGGGCGGCGATCGCGAGCGTCTCGCAGGGTGCCGTGTCGCCTGAGATCACGACCTTGCGACCCGCGCGTGCCTCGCCGATTACCTGTTCGGGGCGGACGCCGTTGACGATCTCGCCGCGCTGCAGGCGGCCGAAGTCGGGACCGAACTCGACCCCGAGCGTGCTCGCGAGCTCGGCGTCAAAGCGACCGGGACGAGGGTCCTCTGCGAGCACATAGCCGTAGGCCAGACCGCGGTGGCGCACATTGACCGGCTGGATCTCAAGTGCCCCGCGCCGAACCGCGGAATCGGCGTCGAGCTCGATCACCTCGACGGAAAAGTTGAGCCGTCCGTGTATCCGGCGCATCGTCGCCATCGCCTCGCCGAGCCCGGGCGGCCCGTAGATCGCGAGCGGTCGCTCGCGATCGCGGAGGTCAAAGGACTTCAACATTCCGGGGAGGCCGAGCAAATGGTCGAGGTGCAGGTGCGTGATGAAGACGTCGGTCAGCTCGACGAGCCCACTCGAGCGCAGCAGTTGGCGTTGCGTGCCTTCGCCGCAGTCGATCAGGATTCGCTCGCTGCCGTAGCGCACGAGCAGTGCCGGCAAGCCGCGTCGCGCGCTCGGCACCGATCCGCCGGTGCCGGCGAACATGACTGATAGCTCCATCCAAGCCGAGGTTACCGGCCCGTGAACCCGGCTATGCTCCTCGCGGCGGCGTCTGCGCGTCGCGGCCCCCGCGCCCGTAGCTCAGGGGATAGAGCGCTCGCCTCCGGAGCGAGAGGTCGCAGGTTCAAATCCTGCCGGGCGCGCTGAAGGATCACACTGAGTCTCGAACGAGCAGCTCCGCCCAGTCCTGCGACGCCGCGGCTCAGCCGTCACCAACTCCCCGCGCGACACGCAAGCCTCACGGTCAAAGCGCCAGGGAATTCTCAGCGTCACCGGAGCTGGTCTTTACTCGTCGGCGATTAGCTGTCGGGGCATATCCATAAAGGAGATGAGCCAATGAGACCCATGAAAGCGACGATGGCCGTACTCGCGACGACCGGGTTGCTCGCCGGCGGCGGAGTGGCGATTGCCAACGCTGCTACGACGGGCTCGCCAAGCACGAGTAGCTCCGCGAGTTCGGGCGCCACCAGCACCACGACACCGCCAAGTGGGGCACACACGGGCGACCACTGTCCGGGCATGTAGCACCGTCTTCGCCGGTCACGTCGGCATCCCAGCGATGTCGGCGTAGCCGGCGGGAACGGCTCCGAAGTAACACTCCCCACCCCACGTCGGCGGCTCGAAACCGGGCCCACGCGTCGCCTAACCATTTACTGGCGTTCGATGAGCTCTTTGAAGTTGTGGAGGGCTTCTTGGAGGCTCTTGGCATTCATGCGCTTAACGATGAGCGCATCGGCGATCTTGCCGAACCCACCGCCGGGCAGCGCGTAGTCGAACGTCGTGGTCAAGCGTGTTCCATCGCCCTCCGGGGTGAGCTCCCAGCGAGCGCGCCCCGACAACATGCCGTCCATTTGGAAAAGCTGCAGCTTGTCCGGCTGGTATTCGAGAACCGTCTCGGTGATCGGCATGGACAGACCTGCGGACTTCACCTTGAAGGCAACCTTGCCCCCTTCCTCGGGAAAGGGAGCGGCGATGTCGACCTTGGTCATGCCCGGATACCAGTCCGGCCAGCGACTGGCATCGCTCAAGAGCGCCATAGTCGCCTGCGGCGAGGCCTTGATCTGGACATTGCGTTGCACGATCGCCATCGAGTCTCTCCTCTCTCTCTTTGTCGTTATGCCTTACGCCGAAGACTCGCCCCCGCCTGAGATCGTCCACGATGCCGGCCTCCTGAGTCGTTCAGGTCGATTGTTGTGACCCAAAGCTAATCGACACCGCCGGTTCACCGGTGTCGCACGCTACGCTTGGCTCATGCTCGTCGAGATCTGGTCTGACATCGCCTGTCCGTGGTGCTACGTCGGCAAACGGCGTTTCGAGAAGGCGCTAGCCGCGTTTGAGCACCGTGATGAAGTACAGGTTGTCTGGCGCAGCTTCGAACTCGACCCGACTGCACCCGCGGAGGTAGTCGGTGACCGCGCCGCACGCATCGCGGAGAAGTACGGCATGGCCGTCGAGCAGGCGCGCGCGATGGAGCAGCGCATGATTGAAACCGCCGCCGCGGAGGGCCTTGACTTCCGCTTCGATATCGCGCGGTCCGGCTCGACGTTTGATGGCCACCGAGTCGTCCACCTCGCCCACGAGCACGGACTGCAGGACACGATGAAAGAACGGTTGCTGCGCGCGTGCTTCACCGAGGGCGCACTCGTCAGCGACCACGAGACACTCGTGCGACTGGCTGCCGAGGTGGGGCTCGACGAAAACGAAACCCGCGAGGCGCTTGCTGGTGATCGATACGCCGCGGAGGTCCGACACGACGAACGATCCGCCGAGCAGATCGGCATTCGCTCCGTTCCCACGTTCGTCATTGATCGCGCAATCGGTGTATCCGGCGCTCAGGCGCCGCCCGAGCTGCTGGAGCTTCTACGCCAGGGATGGAATGCTGGTGTGGGCGAGCTGCTGGTCACAGCTGGCGAGACCCGCGGCGCCGACGGCCGCTAACGCCGTCGACACTCCCGGGAGCGCTCTCGTTGCCGCTCCCAGATCACCTAGGCGAGGTGGATAGTTTGGTCTGGCACCCCGTCGATCGTGTGCTCAACCGCCTGAACGCCTGCCTCGACGATTTCTCCGACCGCCTCGACGCCCGCCTCGCCGCGAGCCAGCCGGGCCTTCGCGGCGTGCCAGAGGGGAAACGCCTGCGCTCGCAGTTCGCGCTCTGCTGGTTCGGTTCGCCTACTCGGGTTCGTGAGGCGAGCGCGGAGGCGACCGAACAGCGTGGCAACGGCTAAGGCGTGGACGCTTTCGTGCTCGCGATCGCCAGCGTTTGCGCGCCGCTGTGCGGCGGCGTCCCGGTGTAGCTCGGAAAGGTGCTGCCGCGCGAGAGTCTGGATGAGTCTGGTCTGCATCGGTTCACTCGGTATGACTTGCGCCAACCCGACGCGCATGCGGCATGCGCAAACCGTCAGGTCAGCGACCTGTTTCGTATGCCCCACCCTCCATGAGGGTCTTTGCCTCGGCGCGGAAGTGCTGCGTCGTGAACGCGGTGGCACGTCCTCGCTGCCCTTGCGTGCGGCGTGATGTCGGAGACGCCGCTTCACATAACTATCAAGGCCCGGGCGGCGCAGCAACACCACTCGCGAGAAAATCACATCTCAAAGCGAGGTAAATCGAATCTCGAAGCCTGGGCCAGAACTTGAGCGCGTGCGACGGTCGCTGGGCCTACGCTGTGCCCGGCTCCTCACGACGATGGACGGTCGGGAGGGTTTTGATGTCTGCGATCAGGGCGTCCCAGTCGATGCCGGCCGGCGAAGTGCCGCTCCGGCTCAGCATTTCTGTCGTGACGACGACGTGCGCCTCCTGGAGGTAGGCGAGCGCGAATGCCTCGTCCATCACGAGATCCGCTCCCCAGGTGATGACCGTCTCGCTCGCGCTGTCATAGCTCAGCGCTGGGACGCCGTGACCTCCCCAGCTGCCCGGTGCTGCGTTGCCTTGCAGCGTCGAGTCCGTGACGCTCCATTCGGTCTGTCCCTGTGCGGTCAGCGGCAGCGCGAGCCCGTACTGCAGCGCGACGAACTCCCAGATCGCGCGGCGGCGCTCGTCGATGCTGGTGGGATTGACGGCGACGGTCGTCGCGATCGTGTGGATCGAGTCATCAGCGGAGCAGCGCAGGCCGGTGTGCTGCCAGTAGGTCATTGCCTGACCCTCGTTGGTGCCCTGGTCGGAGTTTGGGTTCGCCGGGTTGTACCCCGTGATCGCCTCGTAGGCAGCGATTGCGTCGGCGTCGCTAAACACCGGCACCGGCGTGGTGGCGTCGAGGTGAAAGGCCTCGATCGAGTGCATCATCATCGCGATCACGCAGTCGCCGAGCGTGTCGTTGGCGAGCATGCCCCAGGCGAAGCTCGCGTCCGAGCGATCGACCGCAGCCGGGACCGAGGGCGGCGTCGAAGTGATGTAGTCGGCCAGCCGCAGCGGTGGGGTGTGCGTGCCGAGGTGCAGTCCGAGTTTTGGGGGAGCCGCGTGAGTCATCATGCCTCCAGTCTCAGATTGTGATCGTGAACGTGTCGCTGCGTGGCGTCACTGTGCCGTCGTTCGCGACCGCGACGAACTCACCATTGATCGCGCCGGCGCCTATCTCAAGCCGGAGGTAGCCCCACTGGTCATCGCACCACGACTCGAGCTTGGTGTCATTGGTCACTGCGAGACCGGCGACGGCGCCTGAGGCCATCTCGTGCAGGTTGTGGTAGCCGCCGTTGCCGATCACGACGTATGGGAGCTGCTGGGCGCCGAGGCTCCGCGTGAAGCGCTGGTAGTTGTGCACGTGCCCAGAGAGCACGAGGTGGGGCTGGCGCTCGGCCGTGGCGAAGGCCTGATCGAGCAGGCGCCCCATACCCGCCGACCCCCCGTGCATGACGTCGCAGGAGTAGGGCGGGTGATGGAGGGTCACGATCAGCGCGGCGTCGCTGGGCGCCGCCTTGAGCTCGCCAGCGAGCCACGCGGCCTGGTTCGGCTCGACGACGCCACCGGCCGGCACGTTCGTGTAAAGCCCGACGATCGTGACGAGTGGGTCGCTGAGCGTCCAGTACACGTTCGGCAGCGTCATCGTGTCGCGGTTCGTCTCCTCGGCCTGCGGGTCGAGGTGCGGCGTCGTCGAGCAGAAGTTCTCGACGAAGGCACTCAGTGAGGGCACGCTGGGGTTATCGGAGTTGTCGCCGTCGTGGTTGCCCGGGATTGCGACGATCGGGCGGTTGTATCGCGCGTAAGGCTCGTATAACTGCGGCCCGTACTGGCTCTCGTCGCCGTTGAAGTAGACGACGTCGCCGACGATGTAGAGCAGGGCCGCCGCTCCGGCGGCTGGAGGGCTGTCGAGATCCGCGACCAACGCAGCAGCGACAGAGTTCTGGGGATCGGGGTCGAGCACGCCGCCGCAGTCACCGATGAAATGAAGGACGCGCGCGCCGTCGGCCGGCGGGATCTCGAGCTCGCTGGTCGCGAGGCGAAACGGCGCACTGCCGGTCGGCGCCGGAAGCGGGCGGAACGCCTGGTTCTCGAGCGGTGCCTGCTCACGCTGCGCCTGCTCGAGTGCGCTCGCCGCAACGATCCCGTAGCGTCGCGCCATTTTGCCCTCCTCCTTTGTCCGTCGTGGCGATCAACTCATTGACGCGAGAGAACGATTGCGCCTGCAGCACCTGATCATGTGATCGACTTGTGATGGAGGCCGAAGTCGATCACAGCAGCGCGAGGCTCTCCAGCGGCCCGAGTAAATCGTCGAAGGCGTCGGCCCGGTGGACGGCGGCGGCGTTTGCCAGGAGCTTGATCGTGGTGCTGGCGTGTGCTACCTGACCGTCCCCGGCGATCAGCGAGACGACCAGGTGCGCGCTCAGCCGCGGGTGGCGAAGGAGGTCGCGGCGAGCGGCACTTGAAACTCGCAGGACGATCGTGGTCGACTTCCCCTTGGCAACCCTGAACTTCGTGCTGGCCAGGGTCTTGCTGTCGAGACGGAGGCTGAGCGTTCCCTTTGCGTTGTGGGCGATCGAGCCCAGCTTGACTCGTAGATCTCCCTGGGCGTCGATCAGTAACTGGTCGCCGGGGGCGAAGACGAGGTGGATCGGCTTTGACGGGGCGAAAGTGGCCAGCGCCGGGCTGGAGATGTTCCCGGCCGCGTCAGTCGCGGTCACCGCCACGATGTACACGCCGCGAGCCAGATCGTCGTAGGTGATCGGAGAGCTGCACGGATGTGGCGATCCGCCATCGAGCGCGCAGGTGAAGGTGACATCGCTCTCCGACGCAGTGAAGGCGATCGTTGCGTTCGACCGCTTGCGCTGCGATAGCGAGACCGAGGTGATGGTCGTGACCGGTGGGCCAGTGTCGGATATCCACGTCGCCGTGGGCGGCGTCGGGTCCTTGTCACCGGCCTGATCGCTCGCGGTCACCGTGAACGTGTGCCGCCCGTCGGGTAGGCCGGTGTAGGTCGTCGGCGAGCTGCATTGCTGAGGCGGCCCACCGTCGAGCGTGCAGGCGAAGGTCGAGCCGGCGATATTGGAGGAGAACGTGAACGTCGCGCTCGAGGACTTGACGATGCCGCTGAGCGCTGAGCTCAGCGTCGTCTGGGGCGGCGTGAACTCACCGCACGCCCCCGGGGTCGCGCCTTCGAGCCGCCACAACCCGCCGCTGATCACGTTCATCGCGTAGAGATGCCCGCAGGCATCCTCGCCAAAGGAGCTCAGCCCGAAGCCGACGCTCCGGCCTTCGTCGCGGGTCACTGGCGGGCTCGCGTTGAGGTTGGTGCTCAGGATCTCGCCGCTGTAGCCCGGGATCCGGTCAGCGCAGAAGTAGCCATACACATAGCGCCCGTCATAGTCGCCACCGAGCGAGGGATCCTCGATCACGTAGCCACCAATGATCGCCGTGCAGTAAGGCAGGCTCGTCGACGGATCGGTACCGTGGACGAACGTGATCACGGGCGCCACCGGCGTCTGGGTGACTGGGCATGGGGTGATCGTCGGCGTGACGTAGGTGCCTTCGAAGCACGGCCAGCCGAAGAACGGCGGCGGCGCGCCCGACGCCAGGGTTGAGGGAACGTCGTCGATCTCCTCCTGAGTGCTGTTGCCGACATCGGCGATGACCACGTTGCCGTTGGTCGGATCAAACGAGAACCGGTAGGGGTTGCGCAGACCGTAGGCCCAGATTTCGGGGTCAACGCCGGACTTGCCGACGAGCGGGTTGCTCGCCGGGATGTCGCAGCGGCAGCCCTCCGCGTTGGGCGCCTGCGTCGGCTCGGGAATGATTCGCAGCAGCTTGCCATGGAGGCTGTCGAGGCTGAGCGCGAGCATGTCGTCGTTGCAGCCGTCGCCGCCGTCACCGATCGTCACCCAGAGGTCGCCGTCGGGCCCAAACGCGAGCTGTCCGCCGTAGTGCGGCGAGGTCATCGAGGTGCAGCCGGTCGTGGGCACCTCGAGGATCTGGGTTTGGGTCGAGGGATCGGCGAGGTCGGGGTTGGCGGCGCTGGTTTGGAACTCGTCGAAGTGGTAGTTCTCGAGGTTGGCGTCGCCGGTGGTGTTCGAGTTATCCGAGTAGGCGAGGTAGAAGCGCCGATTCGCGGCGTAGTTCGGGTCGAACGCCATCGACCACATGCCGTCCTCGTTGTAGGTGCTGACCTGGCTGTGCAGATCGAGGAACGGCGTGGGTTGCAGCACGCCGTCGTCGATCACGTATATGTAGCCGTCCTGGGTCCCCACGAACACGCGGTGCGTGTCGCCCGGCGGGCTGGCCACGAACGTCGGCCCGAAGCCGCCAGGGGATTTGAACGGGACGCTGCCGCCAGGCCCCGGGATGCTCACGAGCTGCAGCCCGCTGGCCGATGCGCCCGCTGCGCCGCAGAGCAGGATCGCGATCGCCAGCACGGCAACGATCGCGGCGGAGCGCCCGAGCGAGGGCCGGCGCAGCACTACACGAGTGCCATGCGCCGGGGTGCGACTAGCGAGTGCGACCGACATATGTTCCGCTGACTTTTGGAACCCAAGGACAACCGCCGCGCATCCTTGCACGCTCCGTCGCGTATCGCACGCGTCGAGCGACGATGCCAGTCAAGACAATTCTGGCCAACGTATTAGACTCACAGCGCCGGTCTATCCAGCAATCCCCGAGACACGCGCAGAGGAGATGGTCCGAAGCTGAGAGTGCTGGCGTGACACGAGGTCGATAACGCTGACGAACGCGGCGAATTTCCGAGGGGCAAGGAGATCCCCCGGTCCGCCGGCGCAACTGCGCGACTCTCCTGCCATCGTCGGTTTTCAGCAGATAGTCCAGTCCGCTCGAGGGTAGCTAGGCGCCTCGGCTAGAAACCCATTGACCACTCCGCAGGAGACGTTGCATGGCTGTTCAACCCCTACCGACCACACTGCTGAACGACCGCATCCCGGATTGGTGGCGGCCGCTCACAGTGGATCTTGGTGGCGAGCGCATCGCGCGCGCCCGCCTAAACGCCGAAACGCTGCGCCACGAGCTCTCGCTGGGCAACGCCGTCGACGCGGTCGCCTACGCCTACGGTGACAGCGAGGCGGGCGAGCGGATCATCGACACGGTCCGAGTCGCCGCGCGGGGCGCCGAAAACGGCACGCCAGCCGCAGTCGGCGACGCTGAGCCGCCGGCGCTGGTCGCCGCTGCTCTCGCCGACCAGCTCGCTGTCGAACCCGACACTGAGGTCTCGACCCTCATCTCGTTACTCGTTCTTTCGGCGCACTGGAGTGGCCGCCGGCCGGCAATCGAGGGGATGCGTCTCTCCGACTATGCGGACCGCCAGCTCGAGTACCGCTCGGCGTCGAGTCGGCGCATGACACAGCTGAGCAGCGCTCCGTCAACGAGCGAGTTCGTTCGCGAAGCGATGCGTTCGCTGGGGGCCGCAGTGCAAGACGTGCCGGGATCGACCCTGTCGCGACGCGACAGCAAGGTCACGACGCAGGCCGACATCATGATTGCCTTAGCAGCAAGGATTGACGAACTTGCCGCGCGGACCGATTACGAGCATGCGATCCTGCGCGAGCAGATGCGCCAACAGACCTGGATGCAGCAAACCTGGTGCGAGACGGCCGAGGCGGATTGGAGCGAGGTCGTGCCCGAGGCGCGCCCGATCATCGCCGCGATCGAACTCGCGCAGCGCACGCGCGGCGCCACTCCGGCCGTCAGCGCCGAAGCGCTGCTCGGAAGTGTCCTGCAAAGCGATGGGCGCGGCTGGGGCATCGACCCAGCCGCCGCGGTCGCTGCAGCCGGCCCCTACATTGCCGATCGCTGGCGGGTCGCACCGCACCCCTTCCTCTTCCCGCTCGCCGCGGAGCTGTCGCGCTGGCGCGAGCGCAAGGCCGACCGCGACGAGCCCGAGGGGTGGCGCCTCTCACCAGACCGGGCGGCCGAAGACCGGCTAGCGGAAGACCGCCAGGACGAGAACGTCCTTTCCCTGCAGGCATACCGCGAGGCTCTCGCGCTCCGGCTACTCGGGTATGACTGAGGAGCCACAACAAGGGACCGGACCGGGGCAAGTCGAGGAGGCCGCCGGCCCAGCTGTGCCACGCTACTCGGAGACGCGTGACGAGCGACTCCAGGGCGGGCCACCGCCGCAGGTACAGGCGGATGCGCAGCAGGGCGCGGCGCCGCCGCAGGTCGAGGCGAATGCATGGCAGGACGCGGCGCCGTCGCAGGCCGAGGCTGACGAAGCGGTGACGCCCCTGCTTGGCTCTGAGCTGCTCAATCCCGCCGATGCCAGCCGGCTCCTGTCGGGCAGCCCAGGGCGCGTTGTCGTCTGGCTGGGTGAGCGCGACAGCGGCAAGACGACACTGACCGCGCGGCTCTACGAGCGCCAGCGCCTCCCCGGCCAGGACGTGGGTTTCGCCGGCTCCTGGACGCTGCTTGCGTTCGAGGCGCTGGCCTACGGACGGCGTCTTGCGGCAAGCGGTGCACAATCACCGGCTGACCACCCCACGCGCGAGGGCGACGAGCGCCAGATCTATCACCTCGCGCTCGCCGACGGAGCCGACCGGATGAACCTCTTGATCGCGGACCTTCCGGGCGAGCAGTTCCGAGCCCTCGCCGATAACCAGCTCCCCCTCTCCTCGATCCCGCTTGTGCGCCGTGCGGACAAGCTTGTGCTGATCGTTGATGGCGGCTGTCTGCGCGACCCGGCGCGCCGCGCGTCGGCGCTAACCCGCACACGCCAGCTGCTCGAGCGCCTGGCCTCTGACTCACTCCCCCACCCCGGCAGCGAGCTTGCACTCGTGGTGACCAAGTGGGACCTCGTCGCCGAGGACCCCGACACGCTGGCTTACTGGCTGGCCCGCGAGCATCAGCTCGCCGACGACGTCCGCGAGCTGCAGGCAAGCGCAGAGCACGTGCGTGTGGCCGCCGGTGCGCCAGCTAGTTTTCCCCAAGATGACGGCGTTGGCGCGCTGCGCTCATGGCTCGTCGCCACCCCCGGTGCGGTGTCTGATCCACCGGTCGACCCCGTTGACTGGCCCGACGACGCACCCGAGCGAATGCGGATGCCGTGGAGGCGCACGACATGAAGTTCATGCTGCTCGGCGAGCAGGCGACGGGCAAGAGCTCGCTGCTGGTCGCGCTCTACGGCGCGCTCGTCAACCGCCGCGCCGGCGATCTACGAATCGTACGCACGGTCGACGACGTCGAGTTCCTCTCCCGTGGCCTGCTGGCGTTCGGGCGCCAGGAGAGCCTGCGCCGGACCGAGGTCGACAGCAACGCGGCTTTGCTCATCGAGCTGGCGCGTGGCGAACAGGTTGTTACCGTCGACATCCCCGATCGCTCGGGAGAGTTGCTCAAGCACATGCTCGACACGCGCGTATGGGACCCCGATCTCCTCGCGCAGATCAGCCTCGCCTCGGGCGCGTTGCTTTTCCTGCGAGCCGACGAGCTGGCTCCGCTGGAAGAAGTGGAGATGCAGGCGGAGCCGAACGGCAACGCCCCGACCGACGAGGCGGAGCCAATCACCCAGCCCCATGTGCCCGGAGCGGAGTGGAGCCCGGCACTGATGCCGGCCGACTCGCGTGCCGTGGACTTGTTGCAGTCGATGCTCGGCCAGCGCTCGCACCCACTTCCGCTGGCGATCATCATTTCGGCTTGGGACCGGGTGAAGGCACTGATTTCACCGCCGCCCTCGCCGTCGGAGTGGCTGGCCGACAATGTAACCCTGCTCGATCAGTACCTCACGAGCAACGGCGAGCGGCTGCCGCACGCCATATTTGGTGTCTCGGCGCAAGGCGGGGACTTCTCGGCAGGTCTGCCCGGAGACATGCTTGGGGAAGACCCCTGGGATCGCTCGTTCGTGGTCGGGCCCCACGGCGAGCGCGACACCCTGGCCTCACCGATTCTCTGGCTGCTGGACGCCACGACCTAGCCGGACCCGCACGCTAGGGATGGACGCTGTTGACCAGCTCCTGTTCGGCTACCGCGACGGACACCAGCTGATCGCAGCCTCCCGGCCGCTCTCCTCGCGACAGCAACGCGACGTTCTGCCCCATCTCGACGCGAGCTTCGACCAGGCCGATGCGCAGCAGCTTGTCGGCATCAGCATCCCGTCGCTCGACGGCTATCTGCTCGGCCGGATCTGGCCGGCTCCGGAACGCCCGCGCCCCGGCGCGGTTTGGGCACACGCGCTGCTGCTGAGTGCTGAGCAGCTCACGAGCATTCGGCTGGCCGGGTTGCTCGGGTCGCTGCGCCGTCCGCTTGACGAACAGTTCGATCAATACAACAGTGCGCTGCCGCTGCCGCACGGTTTCGAATATACGGCGGCGCCGCCGCCGCTCGCGCGCGCCCTTGCTTGGGCCGTGCGCTCAGCCGACATCAGCCCGCAGATTGTGCTCTGGGACAACCCCGACGAGGCCGAGGGCACACTCGTCGCGCTGCTCGACGCGAGCCCGAGCGCTGAACGGCTGAACCTCAGCTTCCGCACACGCGAACGAGCGCGGCCAAATTCGCCCTACCGCATTCAGGTGGCCGCGGCTGTTGCCGGGCCGCCGGGCGAAGGGCGCGAGTTCGTGATCGATCCCCGCGACCCGCCCCACGAGTCCCGACCGCAAACAAGTGCGGCGTAGGGGTCGCGAGCAAAACCCCTGCTCTGCGCAGGGCAGCGTGCTGCCCTGCGACACCCGGAAGAAAATACCCGTCGGCACTGACTGGTCGGGCACGTACATTGCCACGATGATCTTCGCCGCGAGTCCCGGGCAGCTCGCGGCGTGAGACGACTGCGTCGTTTCACGCTGGCCGCCGTCCTCGCCGCACTCCTCCTCGGGCTCCTGCCCGGCGGCGCGGGTGCCACCCCACCCCCGCCCGACTACTACGGCGCAAACATTCAGGACCTGATCAAGGAGACGTTTGTTGCTCCGAGCAACTGGGGCACGTTCATCGCCACGATGGGCGCTGATGACCTGAAGACGGCGAGGATGGACGCGCTGTGGGCGTGGGCGGAGCCGAACCCACCGGTCGACGGCAAGCACACCTACGTCTGGAACAACCCCAGCGACGAGCCGAACTCACTCGACCACCTCGTCGGCCTACTGGCGCAGAGCGGTGTGCGGATGATCGCGGTACTCGACTCGCCGCCGACTTGGGCTGCGGGTTCGGGCACCTCGTTGGCGCCCGCCTACTACGGCGATTTCGAGGCGTTCTCGGCGGCGTTCGCGGCTCGCTACGGCGTCGGAGGCACGTTCTGGCAGCAGAATCCGCAGCTGCCCTATCTCCCGGTCCAGCAGTTCGAGGTCTGGACGGAGGCCAACTCCGGCAACTTCTGGACGACCGTTGACCCGGAAACCTATCTGCAGGTTCTCGAACCGCTCAGTACCGCGGTGCACGCCGTTGATCCCAGCGCTCAGATCCTTGCGAGCATCGGCTGGCAGAACTTCCAGCAGTACGTGACCGAGCTCTACCAGGACGGCGTCAAGGGCTGGATCAACGGGATCGGCTTCCACCCCTACGCACCCGATGCGCCCGGAGTCACGCTGCTGACCGAGCAGTTGCGCGCGATCATGACGAGCTTCGGCGACAGCTCGCCGATCTTCGTGACCGAGATCGGTCAGCCAGACGCCACGTCCGGGCCGGGCGCCCAGTTCGCCTACGACGGGCCGGTGAGCGACGCCGCACGCGCCGCAACGCTGTCGCTGGCGGGCGACGCCCTGGCCCACAGCGACTGCAACGTGCAGAGCTTCGATCTCTACGGGCTGGTTGCCAGCGGCACCGGCCTCGAGACCTACGGCCAGGGCTACATGAGCCTCCTCAACTACTCGAGCGACACGCCCAATCTGACCGGTGCCGCGATCATCGCGGCCTCGCAGCGCTGGCAAGCCGCTCCCGCGCAGGGCCTCGTGCTCTGCGGCGCCGGCACCACGCCGACCAAGTCGCTGCTACCCCTCAGCGTCCAGCTGACCCACACGAGCCCGACCTGCGTCAGCGCCAACGTCACCTACTACGGCAACCCGATCGAGAGTGCCGAGCTGGTCCTGACGACCGCCGACGGGCGCGTTGACCCGGCCGGTACCGACGCCTTCGGCAACACGCAGATGTGTCTGCAGGACGGCCCTTTGATCAAGACCTTCAATGTCTATGCGGAGCTGTCTTCGCCGCTCACGACGGCTGCGCTCACGACGCCGAACATCGCGATTTCGCCGACCTATGCTTGCGCCGTCAGCCTCGCCACGCCGACCATCCCATGCACGCTCGTCGGCCCGCCCAACACGACGAGCGTGGTCGCAACCCGCAGCTGCACGCTCGGCGCGAAGCTGCTCGCCGCCACGCCGCAGCGCACGAAGCTCGAGGCAAAGCTCACATGCAAGACCGGCAAGGCGCCGTCCGCCTCGGCCCGCGTCTACCTCGAGCGCAAAGGTCAGCACAAGGAGCGTGCGCTCGCCTCGGTCGTGCTCGCCAAAGCTCGCTGGCGAAAGTTCTCGGTGTCCGCACACCTTGACGTCGGCGACCACCTGATCGTCGAGGTGCCGGCGAGCACCACGGCCAACCTGCCGTCGATCAAGCACACGCTGACCGCGTCCAAACACTTCGAAGCCGCAATCGATCGCAAGCGATGAGCGCCGCCACAGATGGGCGCTCACGCGCGCTGGCCCGGTGCGTTGCGCTGGTTTTGGTTCTGGCTGCCGGCCTCGTGGTAACGGTGACAACGTCGTCTGCGGGTGCCCAATCGCGCGCCGGGTTCTTCGGCGTCGGCGGCTGGTCCTATCCGGACAGCTCCCAGGCAGCGCAGCTCAGCAACGCCGGACTGCAATTGGTGCGCGGCTCACTCTCTTGGGGGACCATCCAGACCGACCCCGATCCTACGTCACGCAACTGGAGCGACCCCGATCGGCTGGCCGACGAGGCAGCCGCCCATCACTTCAACATCGTCTTCAATCTCAACGGCTGCGCCGTCTGGGCATGCGGCGCCGTCTATACCCCGCCGACCGGTACCGAGCTGGTCAACTACGAGGCGTTCGTGCAGGCTGCGGTCGAGCGCTACGACCCGGCCTCATCGTTCTGGGCCGGACAGAGCTACGTTCCCACCGTCAGCTGGCAGATCTGGAACGAAGTCAACGGCGGCTACTTCTGGCCCGACCCGACCCCTGCCGCCTACGCCACGTTCCTCAGCGAGATCTCAACGACGATCAGAGCCATCGACCCGAACGCCATGATCGTCCTATCTGGCCTCGATCAGCTCCCCGGGGAGCGCACGGGCATGGCGCTCGTCCCCTTCCTGCGCGGCCTCTACCGCCAGCCAGAGTTCTCCTCGAGCTTCAACGTCATCGCTGTTCAGGGCTACGCACCGGACCCGTCGAACTCGGTTGGGATCCTCGACAAGACCCGCCGCGTCATGCTGCAAAACGGCGATACCACACACCCGATTTGGGTTACCGAGATGGGCTGGGCTACGAGCGGGCCGGCGAGTGCGTTTACCGTCAGCCCGGCAATGCAGAAGCGCTACCTCGTCAAGACCTGGGACACGATGTACGCGTGCCGCCGCCGCTGGGACCTCCAGCACGTGCTGTGGTACTCGCTCCAGGACTTCACCGGCGTCGAGCCCGGCCAGCCCAATTACTGGGGCTTCAACGACGGTCTACTGGCTCGCAGTGGCGCGCCCAAACCGGCCTACGCGCCTTTCCTGCGCTTCCTCGGCTCGGGCCCGGAGCCCGGTGACGCGCACTCCTGCAAGCTGAAGGGCGGCATGACCGTTCCGGGCAGCTGAGCGCCGCTCCCGCTGCGGCGGCACGCATGCGAAGGTTCCCGGCGTCGCCGACACATAAGACGCGCGCCCGAACTCTCACACGAAGCAGAGGCCGGACGCGCGTAGCGAAATGATTCTTTTGGGACTGCCCCTTGGCGCCGGTCTTGCGCGCAAGCGCTGGCAGGAATGCAACAGCCCGCGGTTTGCTGTGGCGCTGAAGCTGGGGCGATTAGGACCGGCGGTCGTGACCCATCGGAACCTCCTTTAACGCAGCTACCTCTGTTGTAGCACCATCCGCGCGACTGTCAAGCCGGGCAGTGGCGGTGCCACAGCCGTCGCGCGGAGGCCAGCCGTTGCGCTAAGACTTGACCACCGGCACGCGTGTGAACGACGCCGCGCCAGGGATAACTGCCTTGGCGTCCTGTTTGAGCCACTGCTCGAGGACCGAGCAATAGACGCCGCGGAAGTCAGCCGTCTCCGTGAGGTTGCCGAGCGCGTCCAGCCCGGTTGAGAGGCCCTGCCACTCGCCGATCATCGTGCCCGCGGCCTGCGTGCCGATCACGAACCCGCACCCGGCGGCCCCATGATCGGTGCCCGCAGAGGCGTTTTCCTGTGGGCGCCGGCCGAACTCCGACCAGACGAGCATCAGCACGCGGTCGGCGAGACCGCGCGCCTCGAGGTCACGCTGGAAGGCGTAGATCGTCTGGACTGCCTCGCCGAGCCCAGCGTCAAACGGGGCGGCCTGACCCTCGTGGGTATCGAACACCGAGTCGGTCGTCACGCTCACACACTGGATCGGCAATCCGGCAGCGAGCATCTTCGCCACCGCCGCCATCCGCGCCGGGAACTCGTCGGTCGCGCTTGGATAGCCGGCGGGCAGCGGTGGCGCTGTCGTACCCGCCGCCGGCTGGAACTGCAGCAGCTGTTCGCGCAGCCGATTGGACGCCCGCGCCGCGTCACCTGACTGCTCCATCGCGGGATCGTGCGAAGCCGCGGCTACCTCGCCGAAGGCGTCGAACGTGTTGTACATCACAGTCTGCGGCGGCCCCCAGACGCCCTCGGCGTAGAAGCTGTAGTCCGTCGGCAGGTCGATTGTGGCGACCGGCATCCGCGCGGTCGCAAGCGCCGGCTGCAGCGCGTAATCGAGGCAGAGACCCTGTAGCGGGTTGTCCTTGGTGCCGACGATATCGAGGTAGCGGCCGAGCCAGCCGGTGGCGAGGTTGGCGTCGGTGGCCCCAACCTCGTAGTAGTGGCGGCTCGTGAAGTGCGACTGGTTGGGATCGGTGTAGCCGACCGTCGGCATCACGCTGACCTTGCCTTCAGCGTGGAGTTGCGCGAGTGGTGCGGCGAGCGGGTTCCAGTGCAGGCTCGAATCCTCGGTGAACACCGGTCCTGCGTCCGGCGCCAGGCCGAGCGACGGCCTGTAGGTCGCGTAGAGCGGATCGCCAACGGGATAGAGGACCGACATCGAGTCGATTCCGCCTTGCAGGTAGACGCTCACGATCACCGGCTGGTTGGCGCCGTCGCTCGCGGCCTGCGCGATTCCCGCTTCGAAGACCTTGGGGTCGAGCACGTGCCCGGCACCGTAGACCGACAGCAGCAGGCCGGCTGACGAGAGCACGAAGGTCCGCCGCGAAAGGCCGGTGCCAGCGGGCGTCGGCATGCCCGCCTCGATCGAGGGCAGGCCTTTGCCGGCTTGGGCGACGCCGCGGCGAATGAACTCGGCGCGGTTGAAGTCCTGACAGGCACAAGAGCGATCAACGGGGCGTTTTTGGCTCATATCAACACGTTTGGTAGTCGGGGCTAGCGACAACGAGGGCGCGGAGGGCGTTCAGAGCGAGCACGGGATACGACTCGCGCTCCCAAGTAGCCGTGGCGGAATCGATGGCGGCAGATTGGGCGTATGCACTCAGCGCCCGGCGCGTCGCGGCGCTCACCGTAGGGTTACCCCAGAAAGCGATCGCCTCGTCGGTCAGGTCCTTTGGGTGTTTGGAGACCTTGGCCGTCGAGGGGTTCAGCACCTTGTCCGTCACGATCATCTGGCCCGTCAGGTTGAAGCGCGCGAGCCATGTGCCCGTATTCAGCCAGCTCGTGGCGTCCCAGCCGCCGACGTTCGGCGGGTAGAACGGCATCTGGCCGAGGAGGCTCGACTCCCACGCCCAAGCGTCGGTGTCGATGTAGCGGTTGATGCTGCGGAGCATTCCGGCGATCTGCACGATCGGCGGTTTGACCATCCGTGCTCCGGCGTGGATGGTCGGATGCATCAGCATCGCCTCGACGAGAGGCCGAATCTGCTTCCCCGAGGACAGATAGAGCGCCTCGGCAGCGCGCGTGTCGCGCGCCGAGAGCGGCTCGGCGGAGAAATACGACCACAGTTTGGTGACGAAGAACCGCGCGTGATGTGGCCGCTCGAGGGCAAGCCGCAGGCTGTCGCGCCAGCCAAAGTTGCCGCGGTGGCCGTAGATCACCTTGATGCCAGCGTCGTGGAGCGCCGCATCGAAGTGGAAGTCCTCCTGCTGTCCGGTGGTCGGGTTCCAGGTGCTGGTAAAGCCTGTCAGAGCGCGTGCCTGCTCCCGGACATCCTTTTCCGTGTAGCCGTCGTCGACCCCGAGCGTGAAAAGTTCTTGCATCTCGCGTGCGTAGTTCTCGTTCGGATCGGCCTTCGTGCTGCCAACGAGCGTGAGGTAGACCTGCATCGCGGGGTCGGTCGTGATCGCCGTGAGCAGCTCGGGGAAGGAGGTCAGACACAGTGCGCGCTGCGTCTCGTTCTGTCTGATCATCAGCAACTGCGAGTTGACCTGCTCGTTGCTCGTGGCGAACCAGTCGTGCCAGGTCAGCGTCATCCGCTCGATCAGTGGGGCACGCGTCCGCACCATGCGGTCCAGCCACCACAGCACGTCGTTGCCCCACACCGAATAGGGCTGAAGCGGCTGCCCCTTCTCGAGCACTGGCGCCGGCCCGTCGAGGCTGCGGTCAGTCGGCCGGGTGAGTGAGAGCACCGCGCCGCGCATTCCGCGCTTGGCGAGCTCCTCGGACTGGCCGGCCTTGGGTCCGAAGCCGGCTCGCCACAGCAGGCGCTCGGCCTGCTCGCTGCCGAACTTGCCGCGGTAGACGGGCAGGTCGCCGCGCGGTGCAGACACGCGTCCACGCCGCGGCGCCGCCCGAGTAGCGGTAGCCCCCATCGTTCTACTATACGGACGGGCGCTCCGGTTCTTGAAGCGAACTGCACGATCGGCCGATGCGGCTTTGCGGACTGGACGGTTCACCGGTGGCGAGCGAGTGGTCGCAGCACCAGGCTCCCCCATCCGGCTATGTTTGTGCCCTCCAGACCGCGGGGAGACGACCGTGATGAGCAAAACAGCTGATTCCATTCCTACGGTTGCACTCCGCGGCGGCGCACATATTCCCCAACTAGGGTTCGGCGTCTTCCAGGTGCCACCCGCAGCCACGACGACGGCGGTCGCGGAGGCGCTCGCGGCGGGCTACCGCCACATCGACACCGCGTCCGCCTACGCCAACGAGGCCGAGGTCGGCGCCGGGATCCGCGCGTCGGGGCTCGACCGCTCCGAGGTCTTTATCACGACGAAGTGCGCGAATATCGACCACGGCTACGAGAAATCGCGCCACGCCTTCAAAGCGAGCCTCGCCCTGCTCGAGGTCGACTATCTCGACCTGTATCTCATTCACTGGCCCGTGCCCGCGCACGATCTCTACGTCGAGACCTGGCGAACGTTCACCGAGCTCGCCGAGGAGGGACTCGTCCGCGCGATCGGCGTCTCAAACTTCAACCAGCCACACCTCGAGCGAATCATCAAGGCCACTGGGGTGACGCCGGCGATCAACCAGGTCGAGCTCCACCCCTACCTGCAACAACACGGGCTGCGGCGAGAGCACGCCGAACTCGGCATCGTGACCGAGGCGTGGAGTCCGCTGGCCAAGGGCGCCGTGGTGGCCGACCCGACACTCGTGGAGATCGCCGCGAGCCATGGAAAGACGCCCGCGCAGGTGGTGCTGCGCTGGCACCTCGAGCTCGGCAACGTCGTGATCCCCAAGTCGGTCACGCCAGAACGGATGGCGGAGAACCTCGAGGTCTTCGACTTCGAGCTCACCGCCGATGACCACGCGGCAATCGACGCCCTCGACAGGGGACAGCGGACCGGCCCCGACCCGGACGAATTCATCGGCCCACAGGGCGTCCTGCCGCCAAAGTAGTGAGCGTTTAGACGGCGGCGGCCCGCCCGTCGGGGAGTTCGCCGCCTACTCTGCCGGGTCCTGGAAGCGTGCGACGCTGAAGCCGAGGAGCAGCGGAATGTTGACCGCGAACACCAGGAGCATCAGCGTAAGGATCAGCAGCTGCGTCCCGCGCGTGTCGTCATAGACGAATACGTATTCGAGCATCCCGGCGATCACGATGTAGGCAACGAGCACCCAACCGGCGACCAGGCGAAACGCGTCCCAGGCGAAGTTCTCGATCCGCGATAGCAGCACGAAGTTGACCCCTAGCAGCACGGCCGCCAGCGCGAGCAGGGTGATCGTCGGCGCCTGCGGTACGTGGCGCGGAAGGTGCGCTGCGGTGTAGATCCCGCCGATTACGATCAGAACCAGGACGGCGATCGCGATCTGCTGGATCGGTGGAAGCTCGCGCTCGGCGACCTGCGGGTGCGGGTGAGTCGCCATCGCTCAGCTGCTCGCGAGCTTGGTCATGATCACGAGCGTCGCGATCTGCATCAAGCCCGTGATGCCGGAGGTGTAGATGAAGACCTTCATCAGCCGCCCGATCCGCGCGCCGTTCGGCTCGGGCTTTCGCAGCTCGAACAGCACCGCGATATTCGCCGGCTCGAGCAGGCCGAGGGCGATTGTCGCCATCACGCCAACGACGATGTAGGACGCGACGAGCCAACCGTGGTTGGGATAGCTCGCGGAGAGGTTGCCCAGTTTGCGGGCGAGCTGGAAGCCTGCGCCGAGCGTCATCGTGACGAGCGTTGGCATGATCAACAGCAGCTTGGGCATCAAGCGACTGGTCAGCTCGACCCGCGCTGGGATCGACATCGAGCCGATGATCGGCCCCAGCACGAGACCGAGGAACAGATCGATACCGGTCCAGAGCCCGCCACCGACGACGTGATAGAAGTCGAGCGCCCAAAGGCTGTTGGTCGCGATTGCAACGACCATGCCGACGATCACGACGACCACGACCGGCAGCAGTCGCAGCGGCACAATCGTCACCCTCGGCCGCGCGCCGCTAAAAGCTTGGGGGGTTGGTTCAGCGATGCTCGCCATCGCGTTTGCTACCTCTCCGTTGCTACTCGCCGTTCGCTGGCGCGGAGATTATCGACGCCGTCAGCGATCCGTCAACTAACTCTTCGACGAGCCGACGCGGGCCGTTTCAACGTCGCCCGAGGAGGTCGCGATCGCAACGACGGTCACGCGCTGGCCGCCCGGCGGCTAGCCGCTCGGCGACCGGCGCGGAGGGCGCGGACGGTGCGGACGGTGCGCCCATTTCGGGCGAGATCGCACTCCAGGCCTCGCGCAACTGGCCGAGCAGCTGGATCACGTCCTCGATCTTCTTCGGATCGCGCTCGATGCGGGCGCGGTTGAGATGACGGCCAAAGAAGAGATAGATCGAGCGCAGGTATTGGGGGATTTCGCCCTTTTCCATGTCGAGCGTGTGCTGGAGGTGCGAGATGATCGCCTCCGCGCGACCCAGCTTGACGTGGGTGGCTTCGATATCGCCCGCACGCATCGCCGCGGCTGCCTCCGTGAGGAACCGGCAGGCGCCGTCGTAGAGCATCCCTAGCAGTCGCTCGCGCGACGGGGTCTGCACCGAGCGGCGTCGAGTGGCGCGCGTAGAAGATGCGAGATTCGTGCTCACCGTTGCGGGATTCGCCGGCTCCAAACGCCGCGAATCAGGAGACAGCATCCTGCCGTCTCTCCTCAGTGATCGACCCGCAGCGGCGAAAGTTGAGCGCGTCCGTCGAGCGCGCAGATCGACGGCCTGGTGGCTTTGGCCTAGTCGCCTGACTCGCGGTCGATCAGATCGAACAGCTGCACCGGGCCGACGCTTTCCAGGCGGTTACCGTGATCGTCCTGAAGCTCAATCGTCACGCGGCCATCGGGGCCCTGCTCGAAGGCGACGTGGCGTCCGGCTGCGGCCAGCGAATCCCATGCGCGACCGGCGGCGGCGATGTTCGCCGCGAGGTGGCGGGGCGGCCTTGGCGGCGTCTCCCCGATCGAGCGCACTACTCGCTCCTCGCCACTCACGCTTGAGAGCTCCGGGGCTTCCGACCCAATCCACGCCGCCGCAAGATGATCGATCGCCTCGTCGGAGGCGGACGGCTCGGTGGGATCGAAGTTGGCGGTCACGGGCGGACGGAGTCTCTGTTGGTCGACCCCTGGCGGGAGTCTCCTGCGTAATCGAACGCCGCCGAATGCAACTTGAGTCCGCTGGCCATTCGAACCTTCGAGTTTGCGCCGCTAACAAACGGCTAGTTGAACAAACGTCCAGCCGATCCGCAGGCGCTGACGCGTGGCCAGCCAAGACGCGAACTCGGTCACGCTCGTGGTGGCGCCCGGTGAGCTCCGTTTCAGACCACACACGGGCGGGAGGTGGCGGATTCGCAGGCGCTCGGCGCGCACCACACGCTCGGTCTGCGCCCCTTCGCTGCCCTCCGGCGCGCCGTGCGAGCATCGAACAAACGTCCAGTTGGTGCTGACCGCGAGGACGGCCGAGACGGCCCTCGCCCCCGGTTCAGCGGCCTCTAGCGCTGTACGCAAGCGATATTGCAGATCTTCACCGCCTGGACGAAACGCCGATACGCCGCCAGTGCCGCCGTTAGGTCCGCGGTCTTGGTCCCAGTCAGGAGGACGGTCGTGAAGGCCAACGCTGAACAGCAGCGCATCTCACCAGATCAGGTTCTCGCTCTGTGGAGCGAGTACCACGAGACCGGCGACCAGCGACTTCGCGATCGGCTCGTGCTGACGTTCGCGCCGATGGTCAAGTACATCGTCTACAAGAAGATCCGCGAGACGCCGGCACGTTG
>Ga0302325_10000513_pt1 | contig 107416 bp, 106 predicted proteins | sample Palsa_T0_2_FD_201948 | JGI IMG/M metagenome (GOLD analysis project Ga0302325, IMG submission 201948) | Peat permafrost microbial communities from Stordalen Mire near Abisko, Sweden - Palsa_T0_2 | ecosystem: Environmental > Terrestrial > Soil > Palsa > Peat permafrost | place: Sweden: Abisko...
TGCTCCAGCCCCCATTCAAGTGCTGGACCGGCCGCTGCACCACCTGCCAACAAACGATCACCCTCAACAATCTACCCCTCCACCAACCACCACGAAAAGAGTAAACGAGCTACCAAAGCACTACTAGCCGGCTAGAACTGCTTTCCGGCACACGAACGGAGCCGGCCATAAGCGCGCCGGCCACGAAGCCCTGGCCGGTCGCAGGATGACACTCGAGAACCTCTACGATCATGTAACCGATCAGCCGATCCTCAGAGCTTGCGCTTCTCCGCCAACCGCTGACTCAATATCTCCAATCGTGGCCGTAAACTCGGCAGTTCACGCTCGACCACATCCCATACGAGCGCCAGATCGACGCCAAAGTATTCGTGGATGAGCTTGTCACGCATCCCGGCGATCTGCCGCCAAGGCACCGCTGTATCGAGTGCACGCGTGTCGTCCGAGATCCCCTTCACGGCCTGGCCGATGATCTCAATGTTGCGAATGACCGCGTCCTGGGTCTTGCCGTCCGCGAAGAACGCCTCGCGGCCCCCGGCCGTGTAGCTCTGGATCGCGTCAATCGCCGCGATAGCGTGGAGCAGGTAGGTGCGCTCGTCCTTCACAGGGGCACGGCGTCCGCGTAGATGCGCTCTCGTAGAAACGGGCTCACACCGCCCTCACTGAGCACATCGACATGGGTGCCAAGGAGATCCTCGAGGTCCTGCCACAGACCAACGAGGTCGATCAAACTGCGCCCCGGTTCCATCTCGACCAAGAGGTCCACGTCGCTCCCCGCGCCAGGCTCGCCACGCGCGATCGAGCCGAACACTCGAACATTGCGCGCACCGTGCTCGGTCGCATACCCCAGAATCTCATCCCTCCGCGCACGGAGCCGATGCAGATCGAGTTGAGCGGATTCGGTTCCCATTGACGATCACGGCGCCCGCTGCTGAATCGCAATCGGTGGCAACTCGAGAGCGATCAAGCCAGCGTCCTGGTTCGATTAGCGACGTTCTGTTCTCCAAAAATCGGGGAGACAGGATTTGAACCTGCGACCGCCCGGCCCCCAGCCCGAGCGATACCGTGCGGCTGGGTCCTAAACCCCCGTGATTACTGGCCCCGAGTGTAGCTCAGTTGCTCTCGCTTTCGCTCAATTTGTTCCCCGGATTGTTCCCCGTCCGATCGGCCAAGTTGCACCAACGGCGTACGATGACACCGAGGCGAAGCTACGAGAGTAGACAGCAGTCGGACCCGCCACTTGCCGATAACTTGTCGAAATAGCGCCGGAATGCTAAGCTTGGCGACATGACCCTTGCATACGCCGAAGAGGCAATCCACGTCCACGACAGCGGCTATCTCTCCGACCGCGAGATCGCACGCGCAACCGGCGCGGCCCCGAGCACCGTGCGCGAATGGCTCGCACGTCGCAGCTCCCCAAGCGGCCCGCGCGCAGAGCGCCTGGTCGAGCTCTCATCGCTCGTCGAACGCCTCGGGCGAGTGATCCGACCGACCTACATCCCAGTCTGGTTGAACAAGCCCGTCCCCGCGCTCGACGACGACAAGCCCATCGACCGCATCGCCGCCGGCGACTACCGCGCAGTCGCCCGGCTCATCTCCGGCATCGAGGACCCGGGCGCAAGCTGACGTGCCGCTCAGCGTCAACGCGCTCGCCGTGCGCGGACGCTGGATCAAGCACACCTACCCCGGCTCGGCGCCGCTGCCCGACCGCGAACCGCCGCCAGACAACCGCTGGCAACGCGGCGACGTCGTCGATGCGCTCTACCTCGCCGACAGCGAGGCGACCGCATGGGCCGAGTGGTACCGCCACCTGGCTGAGCGCATGATCCCTCCACTCGCGCAGATGCCCCGCGAGCTGTGGACCTGGCAGGTAGACATCGTGGTCGCCGACCTCTCCACACGAGAGAGCCTCGCCGCCGTCGGACTCAGTACGCCCGCGCCGGGCCGTCGCAATTGGCCCGCCTATCAAAGCATCGGCGAGCAGCTCTCAAAAGATGGCTGGGCGGGATTGCTCGCACCCAGCGCCGCCCGCCCCGAAGGCAAGATCCTATGTCTCTTCCGCGACAAGCGCGGTTTGCGCGGCGCCAAGGCGCTTTCTCCACCGCGCCGCGTCGATGAGCCGCCGCCCCCACCCACGGGGTTACGGACGTAGACCGCTGGCTCGCAGTGAGTTAGACCCAGGTCGCCGCATGGTACGCGCGCCAAGCCGTCGCCGACGGGGTCGAGCTGGTCGCGTGGGTATCGGCCGAGAGCCCGAGCAGCCTGCTCGGCGGACTCACCGAGGTCGCGGAACGACTCGGCGTCGCCGACCCGACGGTGACTCCGAACGCTCCGCCAAGCGACTGCGCGACACGTTGACGACAAGAAGCACCCCTGCGGTCGTGGTCTTCGACAACGCCGAAGACCCCAAGCTGCTGCGCCCATACCTCCCGGTGGCCGGCGGGACACGGGTCGTGATCACCAGCACCGACGACGCGTTCGCCTCACTCGGGAAGAAGGTCCCCGTCGGTCTGTTCACGCGCACAGTCCACCGCATATCTGACCGAGCGCACCGAACTCGACGACGAAGAGGGCGCCGACGCCGTCGCGGTGGAGCTTGACGATCTTCCGCTCGCGCTGGCGCAGGCCGCGAGCGTGATCCGCCTCCAAGGCCTGACATACCGGCAAGTTCCTGCGCAGCCTCGACTCCCATCTCCTGCTGGAAGCGGCGAATCGCGGAGAGCTTCGGGCGGAAGTCAGCAAGAACCTCCCGCAGACAGGTCTCGGCAAGCTCGGCGACGTAGACGGTGCGGAACTGTCCTGCAGTTATTCCTGCGTGCCCGCAGCTACATGAATCGCGGTGATCTGACCCTGCTCGAAAGCCTGCAGGGAGGCGGTTCGTCGTGCGTTAAATACACCAACTAGCTGGCCCTCGTGATGAGGTTCGAGCATCGCGGGCTCGGCGACATCCTCAGTGACGTTCCGGACAAAAAAGAGCGAGCCGTCGGGCAGTACGATCGAAAGCATCAGGCGCCCGTTCCCAAGCTGCGTTAGACCCGCCGGTTCTCCCCAGACGTCCGCCGGCCACTCATGATCGGTGTCATGCGCGTCGCGCGCCAGGTATGGCAGGCAAGCGGGGCGATAGGCACAGAAGCGGCATGCCGAAGGCGATGGTGAGGCCAGAAGCCGTTCGGATGCTACCCAGTCTTCGCGACCACGCGCAATATCATCATTGACTTGGGCTAGAAGGCTACGAGAGTCCTCAAGCAGACGCAAGCTGTCCGCAGGCGAGAATGAAACGTCGTGAGGCGCGCCTGTGAGCGGAACCAGTTGTAGCTTGCTGGGCCAGGTGCCGGTCGCCTCGTAGTAAAGCACGGCGTAGAGGCGAAGCTGAAACGTATACGCGGGCTCAAGTTCAGTCTCACCGTCCGGACGAAGACTAAATATCGCACCCGACTTGTAGTCCTGGAGCACAGGCCCACCAGGCGCTGGTATTACCCGGTCAATCCTACCTGCGATCAGACCGTCGGCCGACGCCACGCGAAGCTCATAGCCGTACGGTGTAACAGCCGCGTCCCCCGCTGGTCCGGAAGGGTCTGTGATATTTCGAGCCAGCTCTAGCGCTCGTGCTACAGCACGGAGACGAAGAACCTCAAACTTCTTGACGTTCGCTTCCAATGGCACGGACCGTCGCTCCAGCGGATTGGTCGCCATAGCCCGCTCGGCGTTTGCGACGAGCTCACACCACCGCAGTTCGATGACATCGGGATCCGTAACCGGTGAGAACGAGCCGCCACCTGCCTCCTCAAGTAGCCGGTGGACAATCGTACCGAGCCGCGCCGCCGCACTTGAAGGCAAGAGCGGCGGCTGGCGTACCGCTTGCCAGATGCCACGTAGCCGGCACTCCGCGAACGACGGCAGTGACGTCGGTGCTAGCCGCGCAACGGGGTCCGCGACGCAAAGCGCCTTTGTTAGGCGTTTTGCTGGCTGAGTGACTGGTAGGCCCAACTCTCACGCCGCAGAAGATTGAAAGTGTCAAGAAAGCGAGGCTGCTCTCCGGCCGCCGCTATGGCTTCAGCGAGGACCCCTTGTGGTGCTCCTGTGTCCCATAGCGGGTGAACTACGATGACGTCGTGGCGACCAACCCGTAGCCCGGGAAGCCGCCCGAAGTCGTGTGGCTGCGCAGAAAATGAGCTACTGAACGAATCTCGCAGTCGGAGTGCGAGATCCGGCCACTCGATGAGCTCAGGCGTCGCAAAGTTGCCGTCAAGACCGCAGACATAGTCGGGCGATGCTAGGCAGCGGAGTAGCGAAATCCCAAGACGCCAGTCGAGAAGTCCGTGGTAGATCATATTCCGATACTGACGAAGGCAGTCATAGCCTGCCGAATCACATGAGTGCCTGTGGCCCTCGGAGATAAGCTCTCCGACAAATGTGTCTGCCGGCGCTTCGAGATCCGTTGCGTACTCCAGAAGCTCACGCCAGTTCGCATGAAACCATTGCACGAAACCTGCACCATTTGGAAGGTAGTCGTTAAGTACGATTTCGCCGGCTGCTAGTTCAGGGCCGATAGCGGTCTGCCGGACATTGCTTATCTCGATCTCGTCCGGATCGACGTCAAGGCGCTCGGCCGCAATTGAGCGCAAAATAAATGCTGCGGAGTAATAAGCGCCCTTAACGCCCGTGCGCGGGGCGCCGGGGTCAAGTGTCAGACCGTCGGGTATGACAGCCGGACGTAGCCGAAGCACGTCGGTCGTCTTCGGGGCTGCAAGCGCTAACTCCTCGACGTCTCCAGTGGGTGTAAAGGTGACACCGTCATCTGTGTTTTGAAACCGCTCGTCGATCCACTGATTGTCAAGGGCAGGACTACGTCCCCGGCGTGCGGTGCCGAGCTGACCCCGGAATAGCAAGCCCCGCCGATGGTTGATACGAAAGATTCTTCCACCGCGCGACAGGGCAATCGCTGAATTCGTTTGCCCGATAGGGTCACACGGTAGTCCATCGGACTCTGCTATGACCGTCGCGCCTGTGATCATCAGCTCGTCTTCGTCTCGAGCGTCTGTCCCACGACCGAGCGCAGTTCGGAACCCCAGGGGAACTGCGAATCGATAAATACCAAAGCCACGCGGTTCGTCTGGGAGTGCTCCACAGTTGGGGCAGAATTGGTCGCCGGGCTCATCGTCGTGTGTCTGGGTGAAGTGACAGTTCTCGCAGCGAGCCATCCAGCGGCGGCTCCCAAGGGGGTCGTTCTCGGTGGGAGCAAATCGGTCGCCGCGATACAGCAGGGGTGCGGTGAATCCAATCGCCTGATGTATTTCCTTATCCTTCGTCTTTTCTGAGCCAGGAGCGAACTCGCTGATCGCTAGATCGAGATCGCGGTCGATCGAGAACAGCTCGTTGGTTCGTATTCCGTGGTAGAGAAGGCGCACACGCGATGGCATCCCGTACATGGGGAGCACTGCCCCCTCGGCGAGCCTCTCGGCGAGTCCGTCTCCGCTCAGTTCAGTATTCCGCGCGGCCGCGTCGATCCGATCGAAGAGCTGGTCTCTAGCAAATGTCTCGAGCTCGAGGGCGGTCAGCGCTGGGTTTTGGGTTACCAGTGTCTCGGCTATGTCACGGACTTCTGGCGAGGTCCGGAGCCACGTCGCGATGGTGTCACGGAGATCTGGGTCGTCGCGCCATCGTGCGACCAGTCCAAACTCGCCGTGGCTGTCGGGTGGTGTCGGGCCTTGATACCACATCACCCCAGCGGCACGGAATGCCTGGTACAACACCTCCTTGGCTATGAGCCGCTGGGCGATCTCGAGACGGCTTAGAGACAGGAACGGCACAGGCGGTGAGTCCCCAGTAATACGCCCAGGGTGGCGGTAGTAGAACTCGTCGTGACTCCGGCCCCGGCAGAGTGTAAGAACGATCGCAAATGCCTGTCCTCGACGCCCCGCTCGCCCTGCACGCTGCTGGTAATTGAAACGCATTGGCGGCATGTTTGCGAGGATTACGGATTGAAGATTGCCGATATCGACCCCAACCTCCATTGTGGTCGTCACACTCAGAACGTCAATCTCATCGACCGAGGGGATCAAGTGGGTACCTTGATCCTCGTCGACGTTGACCACGATGTTGCGAAATAGGCGCTGACGCTCCGCTTGGTCGTCCGTCTGCGCTGTCATCTCTTCGGTGTGAAGGCGGATGGGACGCCTTAGCTCTACCGCTTGGGTGGAATAGTAATTGTTGCGCTGGAGAGCGGCGCACGTCGTTGTCGGCACGGCTGGCAGTCGCCGTAGACAGCTCGTACAGACGCCGGCAGAGTGGAGATGATCGCGCCTGCAAGTCTCGCAAGTCCAGACGGGATCGTCTGGCATGGCTATGCGAACTGTCAGATGCCGTGGGTTGATGATCATTCCTTCGTGGTGGGCTTCTCGCGCTATGGCGCGCCAAACGGCATTATGCAGGGCTTGTTCGCCGACCTGCAGCTCAGTGGAACACTGGCTCACAAATTTCCGAACCTTCGCGCGCGCCGCTTGCCAGTTTGGCCATGGAGAAGGAGGCGGAAAGTCCTGCGTCTCTTGCTGGTATCGATAGAGGTCGCCGAGGATCCTGATCACGCTGTCGCACACGTGCGCAAAGAGATCTGGGTCTGCGCCTACCTCGTGAGCAACTGTTTCCAGGCTAGCTTGACTCAGGCCGCAGCGTGCGTATCCGAGTCCGGCCGACTCGAACCCAAAGTAGAGACGGTTGAAAAGGACACCACATGCCTCCCCCATAACCTTCCGCCTCAGCCGCTCTCTTGCCTCAGCACCTTCCGCTGAGAGGCCATCATGCCAACCACCATCCTGATGCTCGAAGTCGAGGAGCTTGGTCCAGCGCTGATATCGACCGTCGATCCGGAAATCCTGGTAGAAGACGTCGTTTCCCGCTGGATTTATGCCTAGACGCTTTAGCCTGGTTATGAGTGATCCTGGGTCGACCGGGTCCGGGCGACCCTCAAACACCGTGCGAAGCGGAACGGTTCTTGTGGTAGCCGCGCTCCGGACATCATCGATTATCGCAGCGCCGACGCGCTTCTTGGACTCGAGGATATCTCGAACGTCTTGCGGATAGTCGTCGTTGATGTCGCGTGTTGCATCACCAAGCGCTTGACGCAATTCTGCTACAGCCGAAGGGGCTATTTGAGCTAGCCGGGTAGCCTCTGCCGCGAGAGGTTCTCCGGTCCGTTCGAGATCCTCGAGAAGTCGCGGCCGGCCAAGAGCTTCGAGCGCTAGCTCGTCGTATAGGACTTCACGTACCAGATCCTTGTAGTGCGAGCGCTCGACACCGTTCGCGAGAGACGCAGCGTCCTCGCGGCTATCAGAAAAGACGACTAGCTTCCTGTTCGCCTCGTCCAAGAAATAAAATAGCTCCTTCGACAACAACTGAGTGACCTTTGAGAAACCGGTACGAAATCCTCGAACCGGCGACTTACGGATTAGGCGACGCGTGTAGCTGACCGCGCAACGTGGACATACCGAGGGAAGAGCACGCGCCTGTCGCTGCTCGTCGAGCGATGCTTCCGGCAGCACAAACAGGTATCCCGGAACCCAAGGCCCGTCGGGATATGCTGTCCCGCCCTCTGCGAGTTCCACATTTGCGCTCTCGACGTTCAGCGCTGCCGGACTCCATCGCGCCTCCGTCGAGCCATCTAGGAGGGCTTGTTTCCACGTGCGCGCTCCGGCATCGAGATCCGCCTGTCCCCGGGGCCAGAAAACCGCATACTGGTCGTATGTACGGCGCTCAACAAATCGTGCTGCCTGCCTGTCGGGAATACCCTCAATGTCTGCATCTGTACGGAGTAGTTCCCAACCGCCATTTGGTAGCGAGAGACGGTTTCCGGCCAGAAAGGCCGTCCCGCATTGCTCGCAGTACAGGAGCTCGAGCATCCTGTGGGAGTTCTCGCAGAGCACCGAAGGATCGGTGCTTAGACTCCCACACGGGCGAGCTGGTTCCGCATCGGCGTTCTGCACCCCACAGTTCGGTGCCGCACAGGCCCACAGCCCCTCGATGTTTCGAAAGAAGAGGTGGAATCTAAAAGAGGGCAGTGAAGTTGTCTGGCCTTGCTCACAATAGCTACGGGTGATTAGCAGACCACGCCCGGCAGCCCATGCGTCATCGGATGCGACGGCAGGCCCGAACAGGTTGCTGCAGAAGTCGCTAAAGGAGACTGCACGGACTTCCCCATTGACACTCGCTGCTGCTAGAAGCTGTGCCCTGAGCTCGGGTTCCCGGAGCTGTACCGCCGCGCGGATCTGATCCCCTGGATCGCCGTCGGTAGTGGTGGCACCAAAGTCCCGAGCGAGCTGAGCAAGAGCATCCTCGTCGACCACATCGCCAGAATTCACCGACGCGGCGATTTTCTTTAGTGAATCGTATGCTGATAGAGGCGCGGCAGGTGCATCCGGTGCCGGGTCTGGATATCCAGGCACGATGCTAGCCGGCTCCCAGTCTGCCCCAAAGAACTCTGAAAGGTACGCGTAACTCTTGTCATCACGAGGCTCAAGCGAGGCACTTGACCCGATGATCCGGAGCTTCGGGCTGTCCGGAGTCAGGCCGAGCCTGTGGAGAAGCATCCGGATCAGGTATGCAACCTCGGTACCCGCAGTTCCGCGGTAAAGATGGAGCTCGTCGACGATGAGGTGGAAGACGCTGCCATCCTGTTGTAGCCACTCCTTAGTCCGCTCAAAGATTGGTTGGTCTGCCTCGCGCATCAACATGATGCTGAGCATGCTGTAGTTGCTGATCAGGATGTCTGGCGGTGCATCCTGCATGTCCCAGCGCGACCGCATCTCCGCGCCGTCGAGTCGGGGAAAGAAGTACTGCACATCCCGTCGTGGGTCGTCTTCGTCCATGCCCTGTACATACTGTGCGGCTTGTTGTGCTGCTCGGTCGGCCTTGACCATCTCTGTTGCAAGTCGTTCGATGCGGGAACGATCCGGCCTGCTGCCCGCATTCAACTCATGCCCAGGGATGGGCGTGGCTCCGTTGTATCGCCCGAGGTAGATGCGGTTTCCCTGGCGGTTCTCATCAAGCCATGCACGGGCGGCATCCGAATCGAGTGCGCGGCGCAAACGGCTCATCTGATCCTCGACCAGTGCGTTCATCGGGTAAAGGATGAGAGCGCGCATGCCAGGGGCTCGTGTGTCGTGAGCACGCTGCGGTACCCGAAGCGAGCGGTTAATGCGCCGGTTTCCGTTGGCCTGCTGCGGGATGCAGTGATCTCTCCACTGGTCGCTCTTCCACCAGTCGCTCCAGTGACGCGGCTGGGGTTCTGGCGCGCTCCAGCCTTTGGACTCACGCGCGAGATAGGCGAACAACGGGAGTAGAAACGCCTCGGTCTTACCCGATCCCGTGCCGGAAGTCACGATGCAGTTAGCTCCGGAAAGCACGCGGGTAAGCATCGCCATCTGATGTCTGTGGAGCGGAAAGCTACCCACCAATCCGCACTTAGCCAGGCCCTTGAAGTCTTCCACTGCTGCGGCATCGAACCCGGGCAAGCTCTCTCCGGTGAGGGCGTCAATAGTCGTACCGGATGACTCGTATTGAGGCATCGGCTCGATCCACGGCTCCTGAGCAAAGGCGCCGGGCCGCTGGAGCAGCGACAGCCGTTCGCGCTCCAGGCCGGGGAACTGCGTGCCGAACGCAGTCTTTACATAGAGCAGGAAATTGTCGCGAATAGTTTCAAAGCTGCCGATGGGATCACGCATGACGCTGGTTATCTCTCGAGGTGGCAGGCAGTAAGTGGCTGGTCTATCTTGGATGCAAGCAATGCCGCCGCCTCCTGTGGGATGCCTGTGTAGACGTCGATCTGGCTTGAGGGGTTGTCAAGGTGTGACTGGCGGGACGCAGCCAGGCCGGAAAACAATGTGAGCGCACGCGCATGCAAAGGAGGAAGAGGCACGGTCGCGGGAATTGCCAGCATCTGCGCGTCACTATCGAACAACACAACAGGGATGTCTCGATCTCGAAGAAGAAGCCAGCGCCCCCAGTACCTGTCAATGAGCGTGGCAGACGTGCCGCGCCAGAGCCTATGAACCTGCCGGCGCGTGACAGGATCCTTAAACTCGCTGAACCGGATGTCGTGATCATCCCAGGACGCTGCGAAGGCTAGCCTGGATGTATCAAGATCCCGCCTGGGCCATGTCGGGTCTGGCTCGGACGTCCATTCGAGGGACTCCTCGCAGCTCGCTAGTGATGCTGTAGCACTGAGTATACTCCACGCTGGCGGGTGCGAAGCAAAGTGGACCCCCGCTTGTTCGGAGACCAGGTGTAGGGTTGACTCATCGTCGGCTTCAACAAGAACAGCTGAAGGCGCATAACCCCCACTGTACGGGTGTGTGGCAATAACAACCTTTGCTGACGCGCTAAACGTTGAGCATACGCTGCGCAAGAGGGAAGCGGTACTAATATCGCGTGCGCCGCACAGTACAGCGCGGGGTAGCCCTGGTCGCGGCACTCTCGCGAGCACCGTTGGCGCAGCGGCGACGGTCGTCGGCGAGTCATAGGGCGGGAGCTCAGCGTGAGCCAGTTCAGAGAGTAGACGCAGGGATCTGGACCTCAGGGGTCCGAGAGGCTCAGTGAGGCCCGACCGTGAAGCGACGGCTCGCATGTGCAATATGTCGAACGCGTCGCGATAAGCGCGCCATGGCAACCGCTGACGTGCTGAGATGACAGCGAGCATCTCATCACCTGGTCGGGACACGAGCGGCCTCCACGTAATCGCGCCAGAGTGCGCGCAGCCTGGGGTGGGCCGGCGGCTCGATCCGCTTGCGGCGATGCCAGAGAACGTCGCGCCAAAGCGCTTGGTCCTCCGCGCTGCTAGCGATGTCTGGCATCGGGCTAGAACACGCGAGGTCGAGACCGCAATACTCAGCACGACCGCGACGGGTGAGCTCCACTAACCAGATGGGCTCCCATGCATCCGGTCGAGCTTGAGTCGTAGAGTTTGTGATCTCACCCGGACGGCGGCCCACAAGGAATACGCGCTGAGTCGAGGGAATCGTCGGACGTACTGGAAACCCATGCGGCGAGGTTGAAGTTATAAGCGCTCCAGCTATGCCGTCACCAGCCAAGTCTCCGTGTTTATGGACCGCCCCAGACGGATCTGAGCTGAACAAGGGAGCGGTGCGGTTCCAGTCAAAGCGGTCTGCTAGGAACAAGGATTGCCGACGGACCACTTCACCGTTGGCGACCACCTCGACGGTGATCGGTGCTCCCGTTTCCAGGTGAGCGGGGAGCGAGTACGCCTCGGCGTTGTCGGCAGCTTGGGCAAGAGTGTGACCGTTGCAGGCCACAATGTCATCTCCTGACGCCCCCTCTACCACGATCATCGGAGGGGCGAACTTGAAGTAGGTGTTTCCCATTCCGCTGCGAATCCCGCCCACCAGCCGGATAGTGATGGCGGAGGGCAACGAGAGCTCCGGGAGCGTTTGCCGGATAGCGCTGTCTTGTGTGGCTCCGTCTGATCGAAACAGTGTCCATCCGGCCGGTAGCCCTTCGAGGATGTCGATCCGTTTCAGGTCGGCTTGCCCGCTTTCCATCCAGCGGTCGAGGGCTGGGATGATCGGATTCTGTGCCGCCAACAGAAAGGGAGACTTGAGAGGCAGCCGGCGCACTTCAACATAGCCCGGTAGATCGGAGGCACGGCCAGAGACAAATATACGTGCGCGCCTGCTTGGGAGGCGTACGCGCCACCCCGCTCCGCGATCCGCCAGTATCGGTGGCTCCCGCCAGTCAAACGCGGAGGCGGACAGAACGTTGTTAGTAGCAGCATCACATAGCGGCGACGACCAGCCTGGTAGGTATTCGTGGCAAGTCAGGCGGATCAACTCATCCGGAGACTCGAGCATCAGGCCGTCTTCGGGGAAAGCTGGTCTCGCTGCTAGACGAAGCGTCGTCGATGCCCGACTTGCAATCTCATCTACGTGTATGCATACGCGGGCCGTGGCGGTGACGGCATACCCACCACCAGTGCCTCCGTCGTACCCGGTGTCGACACCGGGCGCCTCCCCGTCCCAATCGTCTAGCTCTCGACGAATTGCGTCGAGAAGGACTGAAAAGAGCGCAGGTTCTGATGTACGACTACCAAGCAGTGCGAGCGTAGCTGGTCTCAGATTGTCAGCGCCATATTTGCGAACGACGCGAGCAAGCTCCGTGTCAGATACGGGTGCGGTTGGATCCAATGCCGCGACCGTGAAAATATCGGAGAGTCCTTTTCGCTCATGCTCAGTAAGAATCGCCTGCGCCTTTGGCAGTCCCACATGAATCCACTCACCGGCGATCCTGATACTAAAAATCCCGACGGCGCCTTCCATATCCCGGTTTGACCAGACCTCAAGGTCCTCCCAAAGACGCAGCATCTGATCAAACGAGGGCAGTGCGCCGGCATCGACGGGTGTCAAGTCGAGGAGAGTCCTGAGGCGCTTGTAGTACGCGTGAGCTTCGAAGTCACCCTCAAGCCCTACTGCCAGAACAAAAAGTCCTAGATAGCCGATGTAAGGCGGATAGTGAAGCTCGCGTTCCCGCCAACGGTCGAAGGTCCGCAGGGCCTTTTGACACAAGCCCACATTCGGACTAACGCCTGGTGGCCCCTCTTGGACAGCCGCGACGAAGTCGGGGACACTACCGGTACCGCCCAGCTCCTCGATGAGATCGTCATTGACATAGAGGAATACCTCGCGTCCAGCCATGTCCTGGCGGAAGATGCTGGCGGCGAGCGCATCGTTCCACTCGATATAAGTTCGTGGGGGCTCAGCGGGCCTTGCCTGGCTGCCGACGTTTGGTGTCTGGATCTCGTGCAAGATCTGGTCACGAGTAGCGGTTGTAGTCATTCCCGGCTCGCAGATGCTCGAGGAGATGGCGAGCTACGGCCTCAGCGAGGGGCGGAGGCACTGCATTCGCGACCTGGAGCGGCTGCCAGGCTCGCGGTCCACAGAAGATGTAGTTGTTTGGAAACCCCTGGATCACAGCTGCCTCTCGCGCTGAGATGGATCTGTGCTGCGTGGGATGGACTGGCAGCGCACGATGCCCCGCAATCAGGGTCCGAGCCTCGTCGCGCTCCAAACGGCGGTAAGAGATGGGGCCCTCGCCTGGACCGATCTGGCGGATCTTGTTGATCACAGACCTGCCGTGGCGCATCGTAGACAGGTTGAAGTGCTCGCGACCGTCAGCCTCGCGGTGATACTCGCGCACCACACCAGGCCCGAGCTTGGGAAGCCCCGCGAACAAGTCGATCAATCGCGCTGTCGTCGGGAGGTTGACGCCGCTGTCCGCATGTCGGGGCCGGTGAGTCGCGCTGGGCTTGGTTGGTGCTACAGCGAACTTGCCGCGCCGGCCAAGGAAGAAGTAACGCGCCCGGTGCTGGGGAACGCCGAATTCGCAGGCATGGAGGAGATGGGCTTCGGTCGCGAAGCCGGCATCACGGAGTGCGTCGGAGATCGAAGTAAGAAAGCCGTGCCCGTTCACACGCTGCACACCAGGAACGTTCTCCAAGCAGATCGTCTGAGCGTTCAACGCCCTACCAAGCCGGGCGACGTGTCGGTAGAGGAGATTGACCTCTGCTTGCGGGTCGCGCGTACCGGCCCACGAATATCCCTGACATGGCGGTCCGGCGAGTAGCGTTGTGACCTTCTTCAGTCCGGGCATGTAGCGGCGCAGCTCCCGGGAAGTGGTCGTGTCGTTGATCTCAGCCTCAATGACAGGGACACCGGGGTTGTTAAGGCGATAAGTCTGCGCGGCGTTCCGGTCAGGCTCGACCGCAAGAGCCACCCGGTATCCGGCCCTACGGAAACCAGATCCGAGGCCCCCCGCGCCGGCAAACAGATCAACTGCGACGGGCCGCTGATCGTCGACGATCGCCTTGCGCCCACGACCACAGAAAGAGACAAGGACACAGTCTCCACATGTAGCGTTCTGACTCCGGCATATGGCACGGCCATGGTGGATCAAATTGATATGCAACCGCTTGCGCATTTTGGTTGGGACTGTGTCTTGAAACGGGTCGTGGTCCTTCTTGCGGCCGTTGGACTTCACCAGGCCGAGGCGCACGAAGATTCGGTGCACATGAGTATCAACTGCGAATGCTGGGCGCTCTAGGGCGTAGGCAAGTACGCAGCGGGCGCTCTTGGGGCCGATGCCGGGAAGTGAGGTCAGAAATGCCTCGGCTGCAGCGTCATCGAGTTCCTCAAGGAAGCTTAGAGTCAGGTCGCCCAGGGCTGGGGCAGCGGGGCCGATACCACGGTTGCGATTCGCAGTGTCGACTGCGGCGAGAAGACCGCGGAGCTGTCGAGCGCGCTGCTCTTGAAACCCTGCGGGTCGAAGCAGATCGATGAGGTCGTTCTCGGGGGCAGCGAGAACGTCTAGCCAAAGCGGGTAGCGGTGCCGCAGGTCGCGGAAGATGCGCTGATAAACGGGCTCCTGCGTCTGCTTGCTCAGGAGGATGTAAACCGTCTCCGCGAGCGGATCGTCCACGTTGCCGAGGTCACCCGACCGATAGCGCGCCTCGAGGAGCTCGTCGATTCGATCGAGCAACTCCGACTTCGTCGGCTGGGGATGCTTCATTGGCTCCGCCTATACGCGTACCCAGGCCGCAGGCTCAGCGGCAAAGAAGCAACGACCACAAGGACCCCTTATCGAACGAGTGGAATTGAGCGAAGATGCGAGCATAGCTACTGCCTGTGCGTGGCGTAGCCCTCACTTGCCGCGTGCTGTCTCGTCGGCGCGGCGGTAGCCGAGGCTTGTGGAGATGCGGGCGGCGGTTGAGATCAGGTTCGGCTGAGAGCGCGGCGACGAGTTTAGAGGGCCTGGCGGGATCGGATGAATACAGCCACGAGACGCAAGCGGGCGTCTTTTAACACCAACATGCCGAATTTGGAACCTGTGACCACCCGGTCCTACAAGCAAATTTCCAGCGCTGAGCGGACTTTGGACCCCAAATTGGACCCCAACCCCAAAACTGGCCGCCTAGCCAAATTCCCAAAACCAGCCAATTTGCAGGGATTTTCTAATCGGGGAGACAGGATTTGAACCTGCGACCGCCCGGCCCCCAGCCGGGTGCGCTACCAGACTGCGCCACTCCCCGTGGCTTCGGATCCAAGCCTAGCGCGAGACGGCTCCAAGCGGGCGACGGGAATTGAACCCGCCCTTGAAGCTTGGAAGGCTTCCGTGCAACCACAACACTTCGCCCGCAAGCTGGCCGGATGATACCGCCCACGCACCGTCCGTCCCGACACCCCGCTAGGGTTTAAGCCGTGCCTCAACGGCCCATACGGTCCCTGGCCGTCGTCGGCGTGCTCGCCTTGGGCGACTACATGCTGTGGAACTGGTCGGTCGGCGCCAACCACGATGTCATCGCGCTGGTCGCCGGCGTGACCTTGATCCCGCTGCTGATCGCGCTTGCGTGGCTGGTGGTCGTCGCGGCCGCGCGGCTCCTCGCCCACGCCGCGCATCGCCCTCCGGCGGGCGGGGCCGGTGCGCGTGGGACTGCAACCCGTCGGGATGCCCGCGCCGGTGGGCGCTCCCGCAGGTCGCGCGTGGAGGTCTCCGCCGCTGGCACCAGCGGCACACGCGCGGTTGCAACGACGGGCGCCCACACGACCTCCGCCGCCGAGCCCCACCCCGCGCTTGGCGATCCCACTCCCGCCACCGCCGCTGGCACCACCGCCGCCTCCCCGTCTTCGAAGCTCGCCGCGTGAAGCGCCGCTGGATCGCGCTCACCGCCCTGCTCCTGCTCGCCGGTTTGGCGCTCGGCGGTTATGTGTATGCGCGCAACCGCACCGGCTCGATCTACCACCCGCACGCCCGCTTCGTGCCCCAGGCCAACCCGACGCTGCCCAAGCGCGGGCCCGAACGGTTTTCGTGGCCGCTGTACGGCTACACCGCCAACCACGCCCGCTACTACCCGGCCCCCGCCAGCCTGCGCCCGCCTTTCCGGAAAGTGTGGGCCGTGGGCGGCAGCTCGCTGCGCGAGTTCCCGCCGGTGCTCTCCGAAAACAGGATCTTCCAGCTCACCGACAACGGCGTGCTCACCGCCGTGGACAAGTGGGACGGCCAGATCCTCTGGAGCCGCGGGTTAGGCGCCCTCTCCGCCTCCACCCCCGCCGTCGGGGGCAACACGGTGTACGCGACGGTGCTCGCGCGCGCGCCCGGCTCCGAAGAAGGGCGCATCGTCGCGCTCGACGTGAGCGACGGGGCGATCCGCTGGTCGCGCAACCTGCCCTCGCGCAGCGAGTCCTCGCCGCTGCTCAACCGCGGGAGGCTGTACTTCGGCTCCGAAGACGGCACCGTGTACGCGCTCGAAGCCGACAGCGGGCGCACCGCCTGGACCTACCACGCCGCCGGCGCGGTCAAGGCCAGCCCCACCCTGGTCAACGGCGTGCTCTACTTCGGCGACTACTCCGGGCACGTGCAGGCGATCAGCGAGCGCACGGGGCAGCGGCTGTGGCTGGCGGGCTCCGAAGGCGCGCTGTTTGGAAGCGGCACCTTCTACTCGACCGCCGCCGTCGTGTACGGCAGGGTGTTCCTCGGCAATACCGACGGGCGGATCTACGCCTACGACGCCGGCACCGGAGCGCTCGACTGGGCCTACCAAACCGGCGCCTATGTGTACGCCTCCCCCGCGGTCACCAACGCGCCGGGCCTCGGCCCGACGATCTACCTTGGCTCATACGATGGCAACTTCTACGCGATCAACGCGCGCACCGGGCACGTCGACTGGAGCTACGACGCCGGCGGCAAGATCTCGGGCTCGGCCACGATCCTCGGCAACGTCGTGTACTTCTCCGACCTCGGCACCCACACCACCTACGGGCTCGGGATCTCGACCGGGCACGTGGTATTCCAGATTGACACCGGCGCCTTCGACCCCGTGATCAGTGACGGCCGGCGCGTCTACCTCACCGGCTACTCCGCCCTCTACGACCTCGCCCCCACGGGCTGACCCCGGCAGGAGCGCCCCGCCAACCCGAGCGCGCGGCCGAGCGAGAAGCGCGCGGCGACCGTCACGGCGCCCGCCCGCGAGGCGCTCACCTCCGTCCAGCCACCCGGCGCCGCCCCCACGCACGCCGCACCGGCCGCCACGGTGAAGTAACGGGTGTAGCGCATCCTCACCAGGAATCGCCCCCCCGCGCGGGCGCGCAGCGAGAACCAGTCGTGGCCCACCGCGGTGAGCGCGCCCGGCCCCTGCGCGAGCGGAGTGGCGTGGCGCACTTCGTAGATCCGCCAGTGCAGCGTGCGCTGCACCTCGCGCAGATAGGGCAGCCCCGCCTCGATCAGGCGGCCCTCGCCGGCGCTCGACGGATCAAGCGGCGCGTCGGGTAGGGCGACATAACCGACCGCCTCCGCGTTCAACCACCTGCGGTACTCCCCCGCCGTCAGACCCTTGCCGAGCAGCACCCCGTCGTAGCGCTCGTCCAGCTGCTTCTCCCAGCCCCTCGCCAGCGACACCTTCGGCGCCAACCACGCCGCCTCCCAGTGCCCGCGGGTGAACGGCACCTCCACCCGCACGGTGCTGCCCCCATGCGCGGCAACGAAGCGCTCTACAGGCAGGTAATAGGAGGCGCTCGTCGAGAGGTTGCCCGCAACGGCCTCCGTTTCCCGCAGCGGCCCCCACACCGTCCACACGCCGATACCCACCAAGACGACCACAGCCACTGCGGAGACTCGCCCCCGGGAGCTCTGCACCTCCGAGAACCGCCCCCCGGAGCTCCGCACCGCAGCGAACCACCCCCGGGAGCTCCGCACCGCGGAGAACGGCCCCCGGGAGCTCCGCATTGCCGAGCGCCGCCTCCCGGAGCTCTGCAACGCGCACAGCAGCAACGGCCCCGCCAGCAACACCCCGTAGCGCTCGACGTTGGCGCCCATCGGCGAGTGCACCGCCACGCACGTCACACACGCCACGAGATACACCACGCCCCCCACGCGCAACAGCCGCTGCCGGTCGGGCAATGCCACCAGGAACGCCGCGATCGCCGCGACGGTCGCCAGGAACGAGAGCAGCGGGTAGGGCTCCCATCCCCCCTCGCCAAACAAGCCCGCCAGCGCCCCCGCGACCACGACGGCCGGGACGCCGAGCACCAGCAGGCTGCGCGGCGAGCGCTCGACGAGCGTGTGCGTGAGCCCAGCCAGCGCCAGCAACACGCCCGCCACGGGGCTGCACGCCGCGCACACCGCCGCTAGGATCGCCGCCGCCAGCAGACGGCGGTGCATCAACGCCAGCACCGCCCCCAGCGCGAAGCTCACCCCCAGGGCGAACGTGATCCGCCCGCTCCACGCATCTCCCAGCGCCGCCAGCGCAAACCACACCGCGCCCCACCGCGCGGCGCGCCCGTACACGCGCACGGCGATCCGTTCGAACAGGGTCGCCGAGGCCAGCACCGCGGCCGCGCCCACCGCGCGCACCCCCACGAGCGCTCCCAGCGGCGGGAACACGAGGCTGTAGCCGGGGATGTCGTGGCCGCCATACCAGCGGCTATCCCACACCAGGAAGCCCGCTTCGCGGAAGAGGTTGGCGCGATATACCTGCGCCGCGAGGTCGGGGGTGCGGGGATCGACGATCAGCCACACCGCCACGCCCACGGCCGCCGTCAGGACACCCCATGGAGCACGCTCCCCCAGCAAGGCCCGTGGCCTTGGCTTGGACGCTGTCGCCACGTACGTCCCCATCTCAGGCCACCCTATGCGAAGATCGACCGGGGCCCGGTGGCTACCTCACCGGACCCCAGTCTCCCACGAGTTGAACCTCTGCCTGTCCCGCGGGGATCTATGCCTCTCAAACAACCCAACTGCCCGAAAGTCGCGTGAACATCGCCCGCATCTTTGCGCCCGTCGCCATTCTGCTCGCTGCCGCTCTATTCGCCGGCGGCTGCGCCACCAGCCAGCCCGCACCGATCACCGTGCGCGAGCTCGCCGAAGCCCAGACCTTCCCCTTCTACCGCGTCTACTGGGTGGGCCCTCGCTTCGGCTCCTACAGCCTGGTGGCCGCCGATGGTCGCCAGAACTACAGCAGCAGCATCGGCGACAGCGTGTACTACGGCAACTGCCTGCCCGGCAAGACCTCCGCGCTGAACGGCAGCGGGTGCGAACTGCCGCTGCGGGTGGCCACGCTGATCTATACGCGCCAGGCCAACGCGTCGCTGGGAGCGCAGCGCAACACGATCCTGCGCGGCGTCCCCGCGGTGATCTACAACGGCGGCGACACCGTAGAGCTGTACAGCGGGCGGGTGGCGATCGAGGTCTTCTCCGACGACCTCTCCGAAGCGCTGCACGCGATCGGGCAGCTGCGCCCGATCAACGCACCCGGCAGTGCCGCTGGCCAAAACGGGGACCGATTGGGGAGACACTCGCTCCGCTCGCATCCCCAAATCGGCCAGCGCCGAAGGCGCGTGTCTCCCGGCTTCGGCGCGTTGCCACCCCCCGTCTACTGCCCCGGCCTCTCCGGGCCGCAGCCGGCGGCGGTGCGGGCGGCGCTGCTCGACCTGCCGGGGCACGCCTGCCAGAAGGCCGCCGCCATGCTGAAGATCGATCGGGCTCTATTCGGCAAAGGCTAAGACGTGCCGGCCGGACGTGGGCGCAGCGGCTTGCCGATCTCCCCGCGCAGGCTGAGGAACGCCACCGTCCCGATCAGCGCCGGCACCCACAGCGAGATCGCGCGATAGGTGACCACCGCCGCCAGCACCGTCGAGCCCGGGCGCACACCGAACAGCAGCAGCATCCCCACGATCCCCCCTTCCACCGCGAAGAAGCCGCCCGGGATCGGGATCGAGTTGGCGAGCATCCCCACCAGGTAGGCCATCGCCACCGCCCAGAAGGTCGGCGTGGAGCCATACGCCGCGAGGCAGGCCAGCAGGGACGCGATGTCCCACACGCAGTACCCCACCGCTCCCATCAGCCGCCAGTCGTGGGCACGGATCAGCCCCACCGCGTCCTCCACCCCGCCGCCGAGCGCGACCAGCGCCACCACCGCGCGACTGTGCTCGCCGCTGCGGCGCTCCGCCGCCCGGCGCGCCCAGCGGGCGGCCGCAAGCGTGCCGACGATCGTCGCCAGCGCCGCCGCCGCCGGCAACAGCGTCAGCAGCGGGTTGCGCGAGCCCGGCAGCAGTCCCAGCCACATCGGCACCCCGATCACAACCACCAGGGACACGTTCACAGCGCTGGTCATCACGAACAGCAGCACCGAGCGCTTGGCGATCCGCTCAACCGACACCCCCTTGGTGCTCAGCACCCATGCGCCCAGCGCGATCCCCCCCAGCCCGCTCGCAGACACGACCGAGTTGACGGCGAGCTCCGCCAGCGAGAGGCGACGGCTGAGGCTGCGGCTCAGCCGTCCGAACACCAGCCCGAACAGCACCACGTAGGAGATGCACGAGAGCACCTCCAACCCCACGCCCACCGCCACCCAGCCCGGCTGCGCGTCGGTGATCTTCTCCCCCGCCGACCTGAGGCCGGGCACCGCCAGCAGCAGGCCGGCGACGATCGCGAAGAACACCGCCAGGCTGATGATGCTATTGCGCAGCCTGCGCGACTGTGCCGCCAAGCCCCGCGCGGTCTCATCTTCGAGCCCGGGGGCGTCCTCCACCCCGGTGGCCCCCTCTTCGTTGATTCTTCGATCTCTCGTCACCACAGTATTAGCCTGGTAGTTCGCAATGGTTGGGAGGCCCCGTCGGGCTTGCCCGGCCACCCAACCCTCACCCGCTCACTACCCATCATGGCCGAACACGCGCGCATCCTCGTCGTCGACGACGAGCCAGCCGTCCAGCAGGCGCTCACGCGGGCGCTCACGCTCGAACGCTACGAGGTCGAGCGGGCGGCAGATGGCGCCCAGGCGCTGGAGCGTATCGGTGCCGATCCCTACGACGCCGTGGTGCTCGACGTCTCGATGCCCCGCGTTGACGGCTTGGAGGTTTGCCGGCGCATGCGCAGCGGCGGCGACCGCACGCCGGTGCTGATGCTCACCGCCCGCGGGGAGATCGACGACCGCGTCGCGGGTTTGGACGCGGGCGCCGACGACTACCTCGTGAAGCCGTTTGCGCTGCGCGAGCTGATGGCTCGGCTGCGCGCGCTGCTGCGCCGCACCGGTGAGGATGAGCAGGAGCAGACGCTCGCCTTCGCCGACCTACGCCTCGACCGCCTCGCGCACGAGGCCTTACGCGGCGAGCGCCCGCTCTACCTGACCCGCACCGAGTTCCTGCTGCTGGAGCTGTTTCTGCGCCACCCCCGCCAGGTGCTCACGCGCTCGGTGATCTTCGAGCACGTGTGGGGGTACGACTTCGGCGCCACCTCCAACTCGCTCGGCGTGTACATGGGCTACCTGCGCCGCAAGACCGAGGCGGAGGGTGAGCCGCGGCTGCTGCACACCGTACGCGGCGTCGGCTACATCCTGCGGGGGCCATGAACCTCCCGCGACCCACCGGCCTGGCCAGCCGAACACCCCACACGCGCACGCAGCGGGGGCCGGGGGAGGCGGCGAGGCGGTGAGCTTCCGCCGGCGGAGCGCGCTGCTCGCCGCCGCCGCCGTGGCGATCGCGGTGGTGCTGGCCTCCGCGCTCACCTACCTGCTGGTCGCCCACCAGCTGCGCGCGCAGGTCGACACGCAGCTGCGCGACCGCTCGCACAACGCGCTGTTCCGGATCCAACACGAGGCCGGCTCGGGGCTCGTGCCCTTCCTGGAGGGAGGCGAAGCGCAGCGCCAGAATCCCTTTGGCAACCTCCCCCCACGCCCCAACCAGGTGCAGGGTTACCAGCAGCTGGTCAGCTCCGGTGGCAGCGTGCTCTCCAACCGGGGAGGCGTGACGCTGCCGGTGAGCGCCACCACGCGCGCGCTCGCCGCCAAGGGTAGGGGCTCGTCCCTGCAGAGCGCGAGCGTGGGCGGCACCCACCTGCGGATCCTCACCGAGGGGGTGCGCCCGGCCACCGCGGGCAAGCCCGGTCTGGCGGTGCAGTTCGCGCAGCCACTCACCGAAGACGACCATCTGCTGCGCCGGCTGCGCCTGATCCTGCTGCTGATCGCACTTGGCGGGATCGCGCTCGCGGCGCTGCTCGGGCGGCTGGTCGCCGACGCCGTGGTCGCTCCCGTCGGGCGCCTCACACGCGCCGCCGAGCACGTGGCGCGCACGCAGGACCTCTCCGAGCGGATCGACACCGACGGGGCCGAGCAGGTGGGCCACGCCGATGAGATCGGGCGCCTGGCGGTGAGCTTCAACGCGATGCTCGACGCTTTGGAGCGCTCGATGAGCGCACTCGACGCCTCCGTACACGCCCAGCGCCAACTCGTCGCCGACGCCTCGCACGAGCTGCGCACGCCCCTCACCAGCCTGCGCACCAACATCGAGATCCTCCAACAGACCCCCGACATCGACCCCGCCGATCGCGAGCAATTGTTCGCGGAGGTGATCGAGCAGATCGAGGAGCTCACGCTGCTGGTGGGCGACCTGATCGATCTCGCGCGCGGCGAGGAGCCCCCGGCCAACACCGAGGACGTGCGCCTCGACCAGGTCGTGCGCGAGGCCGCCGAGCGCGCCCGCCGACTCGCCGGCTGGGTGGGCGCAGACACGCCGCTGAACGTCGAGCTGCAGCCGGTGGTGCTCCCGGGCGTTCCCGCGCGGTTGGGGCGCGCGGTGAACAACCTGATCGACAACGCCGTCAAGTACAGCCCGCCTGGCGCGCCCGTGGAGATCCGTCTGGTGGGAGCGAAGCGGCCCGCGGAGAGCGCGGATCGATCGATGCAGGAGACGCGCCGACCCAGGGAGGGGGCGGAGCTCACCGTGCGCGACCACGGGCCGGGGATCGCCGCGGAGGACCTCCCCCACATCTTCGACCGCTTTTACCGCGGCGCCGAGGCCCGCGGGCGGCCGGGGTCGGGGCTGGGCCTGGCGATCGTGCGCCAGGTGGTGGAGCAGCACGGCGGCAGCACCGCCGCCGAGGCCGCCCCGGGCGGGGGCACGCTGATGCGGGTGCGGCTGCCCCGCGCGGAGTGCGTCTCCGCGGAGAGCATCGCCACCGAGCAGGTCGACCCCCTCGCGCCCTACCGCGCGGCGGTTTGACGGCGGCGCGCACGCTCGCGGAAGCGCGCCGGTGAAAGGCCGTAGCGGCGGTGGAAGGCGCGCGCGAAGTGCGAGCCGCCGCTGTAGCCGACCAACCGCGCCACGTCGCGCACCGACAGCGGCTGATCGGCGAGCAGTTCGGCCGCTGCGGTCATGCGACGATCGGTGAGATCCTCCTGGAAGGTGCTGTCCCCGAACTGCGCGTACGCGCGCTGCAGCTGGCGCGGCGAGCACGAGAGCGCGCATGCGAGCGCGTTGAGCGTCAGCGGCCGACGGTAGTGGCGCTTGACCAGCACTCTTGCCAGCAGGTACAGCCGGTGGCGTTCGCTGTAGGTGTCGGCCCGCACACCTCTCTACTCCGACACGCCGTCCAGGATGGGACCTCAACCCGCGTAGCGGCGGGCAACCTGTTCGGCCGCGGCGACGTAGGAGCCGCCGAACAGCACGGCGTGCACCAACAGCGGCAGCAGCTGCCACAGCTCCACGCGCTCCTCCCAGCCGTCGGCAAGCGGCGCGGCCTCCTCGTAGGCCGCGAAGATGCGCGGCGACGAGGCGCCGAATAGCCGCAGCATCGCGAGATCCACCTCGCGATGGCCGCCGTATGCGGAGGGGTCTATCAGCCACGGGCGGCCGTCGGCGCCGGCCATCGCATTGCCGCTCCACAGGTCGCCGTGCAGCCGCGCCGGCGGCTCGGGCGGGCCGGCAAGCGCGGTCAGGCGCTCGCACACCGCCTCGACCGTCCGCGCCCCAGCCTGCGAGAGTGCGCCACGCTCGCAGGCGATCGCCGCCAATGGGAGCAGGCGCCGCTGGGCGTAGAAGGCCGGCCAGTCGGGGGTGGGGTCGTTGGGGAGCCGCAGCGAGCCGAAGGTCGAGGCCGCCGGGTTGCCCTCGCCGTCCACTTGGTGGTGCGCGGGGGCCAGAGCAGCGCCGGGGAGTCCATGCGTCGGGGCGCCAAACGCTGGTGCACCAGCGGCGTGTGTGAGCGCCAGACCGCGGCCGAGCTGCTCGGCGCCCTCGGTGCTCAGGCTGCCCTGCTGCACCCACTCGAGCACGAGGTAGTCCTCCGCCACCTCCAGCACCCGCGGCGTGCGTAACGCCCCCGGCTCGGCCAGCCATTTCAGACCGCGCGCCTCCGTGGCGTACTCATCCGGGCCGGCGTCGGCGCGAGTCTTGACGAAGGCCTCGCGACCGCCGGCGAGGGTGACGCGCCACGCCTCGTTGATGTCGCCGCCGCCCACGCGCCGGGCGTTGCTGGCTCCGGGCGGGAGGCTCATGCGCGCTCGTTGTGGCAGCGCTCGCGAGTCATGGGGCGGGCGCGGTTTTCCCGGTGTCCGGCGAGACAGGCTCCGCCCACTCCGCAGTCTCCTCGCGCAACTGCTTCAGCAGCGCTGCGCACGCGGCCTGCACCAGGTCGAGCACCTCATCGAAGCCGCCCGGCCCGCCGTAGTAGGGGTCGGGCACGTCGAGGTCGCCGTCGGCCGTGGGGTCCCACTCGCGTAGCAGCCTCACCTTCTCCCGCGCCTGTTCGTCGGGAGCAATGCGCTGCAGGTCACGCAGATTGCTGCTGTCCATCGCGAGGATCAGGTCGAACTCCTCGAAGTCGCGGGGCCGTACCTTCCTGGCGGCTCCCTCCAGCACGATGCCCCGCCGCCCGGCGGCCTCCGTGGCACGGGCGTCTGGCGATTCTCCCACATGCCATCCGCCAGTACCGGCGCTGTCCAGCTCGATGCGCTCCTGCAGACCGGCTTCGTTCACGAGCGCGCGCATCACGCCCTCGGCCGTCGGTGAGCGGCAGATATTGCCGAGGCATACGAACAGCACTCTCACGCGCCCACGCTCTCTCGCGGCGCCGTCGAAGCGCACTCCAGCCGCGGTGTCACGAGTCACGAGCCCAACCCCCTCCCCCTCCCTCTGCCCATCACTTCGACTCCTCCCCGAGCTCCAACACCGCCAGGAATGCCTCCTGGGGGACCTCCACGCGGCCGACCTGCTTCATCCGCTTCTTGCCCTCCTTCTGCCTCTCCAGCAGCTTTTTCTTGCGCGTTATGTCGCCCCCATAGCACTTCGCGATCACATCCTTGCGGAACGCCTTCACGGTCTCGCGAGCGATGATGTGCGAGCCCACCGCCGCCTGGATCGGCACGTCGTACTGCTGGCGGGGGATGCGCTTGCGCAGGCGCTCTGCCAGCGCGCGGCCGACCTCGTAGGCCTTGTCGCGGTGGACCACCATCGAGAGCGCGTCCACGGCGTCGCCGGCGAGCAGCACGTCGAGCTTGACGAGGTTCGAGGGCTTCATCCCGTCGAGCTCGTAGTCCAGCGATGCGTATCCGCGCGTGCGCGACTTCAGCTGGTCGAAGAAGTCGAGCACGATTTCCACCAGCGGCAGGTCGTAGGTCATCTGCACCCGCTCGGGTGAGAGGTAGTGCATGCCGGCATGCACCCCGCGGCGCTCCTGGCAGAGCTCCATGATCGCCCCCACGTGCTCGCGCGGGGCGATGATCTGCGCCTTGATGAACGGCTCTCTGATCTCCGCGATCGTGCCGGGGTCGGGCATGTCGGAGGGGTTGTGCACCTCCAGCTCCTCCCCGTTGGTGAGCGTCAGGTCGAACTCCACGGAGGGCATCGTCGCCATCAGCTCGAGGTCGTACTCGCGTTCCAGGCGCTCTTTCACGATGTCCATGTGCAGCAGCCCCAGGAAGCCGCAGCGGAAGCCGAAGCCAAGCGCATCCGAGGTCTCCGGCACCCACGAGAGAGCGGCGTCGTTGAGCGTCAGCTTTTCCAGCGCGTCGCGCAGGTCGGCATAGGCGTCGGAGTCGATCGGGAAGAGGCCGCAGAACACCATCGGCTTGACCTCGCGGTAGCCCGGCAGCGCCTCCGTCGCTTCGGCGGTGGCTGCGTGCGCGGGCGCGCGTCTCCCCTCCGAGCCGGACGATGCCCCGCCGGCCCCCGTGGAGCGGGGAGCTGGGCCTCCGGCCCGCCCGCGGGTGGTGAGCGTGTCTCCCACCCGCAGCTGCGAGACGTCCTTGACGCCCGTGATCAGGTAGCCCACCTCGCCTGCAGCGAGCTGGTCGGTGGGCATCATCTGCGGCGAGAAGCAGCCGATGTCGTCGATGTCGGCGTGCAGCCCGCTCGCCATCGCCCTGATCGGCGCGCCCTTGCGGAACACCCCGTCGACGACGCGGATGTAGGCGATCACGCCTCTGTATTGGTCGAACTCGGAGTCGAAGATCAGCGCGCGGGGCGGCGCCTCGGGGTCGCCGGCGGGTGGGGGCACGCGGGCGACCAGCTGCTCCAGCACCTCCACCACGCCGGCGCCGGTCTTGCCGGAGATGCGCAGGATCGCTTCCGGCGGCTCGCCGATCAGCTCCGCCACTTCCCCCGCCACCCGCTCGGGCTCGGCGCCGGGGAGGTCGAGCTTGTTCAGGCAGGGGATCAGCTCCAGGCCGGCGTCCACCGCGAGGTAGGTGTTGGCCACTGTCTGGGCCTCCACGCCCTGGGAGGCGTCCACCACCAGCAGCGCGCCCTCGCAGGCGGCGAGCGAGCGCGACACCTCGTAGGTGAAGTCCACGTGCCCGGGGGTGTCGATCAGGTGCAGCTGGTAGGTCTGCCCGCTGGCGCTCTCGTAGAAGACCCGCACCGCCTGCGCCTTGATCGTGATGCCGCGCTCGCGCTCCAGATCCATCGAGTCCAGCACCTGCGCGCGCATCTCGCGCTGATCCACGGTGTGCGTCAGCTCGAGGATCCTGTCCGCGAGCGTCGACTTGCCGTGGTCGATGTGCGCGATGATCGAGAAGTTGCGGATGTGCTGTTGATCCATATCGTGTCCTACGGGAACCCGCCCCCGTCAGGGGGCGGAGGGTTGTCGAGGTTGCGGATACTCCTTCTTCCCATCGGGAACCCGCCCCCGGGAGGGGGCGGAGGGTTTTCGAGGTGCTGTTGGTCCATGGAGATCAGACTCTAGATTGGCAGGCCCCCGGATGTGCCCTATCCTTGGAGGCCCGGCGGATTGCCTACTCGACCAGGGTCGCGAGACCCAAGCTGGGCAACGCGCCAGCCTTCGGGCCGGCGGCCAGTCCTGGTGGTTGAGAGTGTCATGCCGCCCAGGCAATAAGACACGCAAGTCCTGGGACGTAGTAGTTCAGCGGCGATCTATGACCGGGTGCCTCCGGGCGGGCCTCACGGCCCGCCCGGTCGCATTTCTGTGCCGAACGTCGCTCACGCCGCGGCGTGAGCGGGCGCCCGCCGTGAATTGAAACGCGAGGCTCGCGTCACGCCCGGCCAAGCTGGGTGCGGATCAGGCGGCTCACCTGGTGGGCCTCGGGGACGCGCATCGCGAGCACCGCGCGCACGTACACCAGCGTCCCCGCCACGCCGGCGCCGCCGACGCTCACGACCTGCGCCGGCAGCGAGCCGCCGAGCAGCGAGTGCAGCGCATACCACACCGCCCATGCCACCCCCGCCAGGAGGGCCGACGCGAGCAGGATGCGGGCGGTGATCATCGTTGTCTGGGCGCCTTCGAGGCGGCCGTTGAAGCCGATCCGCAGGCGGTGCATCTGTAGCGCGGTCATCACCACGTTGGCCGACACCGTGCCGATGATCAGCCCCGCGATCCCCAGCGGCCGGTAGAGCGAGAGCGAGACGATGATGTCGACGATCATGTTGAGCGCCGCCAGCCCGGTGGGGATCCAGGGGCGCTGCACCGCGAAGAAGGTGCGCGTCAGCAGCAGGTTGAGCCCCCCGAAGGGCAGCGAGAACGCGAACCAGAACAGCGCGATCGAGACGAGGTGGGTCGATGAGGCGTCGAAGTTGCCGCGTTCGTAGAGCAGCCGCACGATCGGGGTGGTGAGCACGATCATGAACGCGGCGGCGGGGATCAGCAGCAGGTTGATCTGGCGCATCCCCACCCCCACCGCGCGGCGCATCCCACCCGGATCTCGGCGCGAGGCCATGCGGCTGAGCGTCGGGAACAGCACCGTGGCGACCGCCACGCTGAAGATCCCCTGGGGCAGCATGTACACGCGGAACGCGTTTTCGATCGCGCGCGGCGCTTCGTTGCTGACGAGGGTGCCGAAAGCGGCGTTGATGAACTGATCGAGGTTGACGATCCCCAGGCCGATCGTTACCGGCAGCATCAGGATGAACACCTGGCGGATGCGCGGGTCGTGCCAGTCGATCGAGAACTGCAGGCGGAAGTCGATCCGCGCGAGCGCCCCCAACGCCATCGCAAACTGCACGGCGGTCGCGATCACGATCCCGATCGCGTAGGCGTAGATCTCGTCTTCGCCGTGGAAGTCGTGGCGCAGCGACACCAGCGCGACGATGATCACGATGTTCCACACCGCGGGCGCGAGCGCGGGGATCGTGAAGTGTTCGTAGGACTGCAGGATCCCCACCAGCAGGCCGGTCAGGCCGAGCAGCAGCACGACCGGAAACAGCACCTGCGAGAGCCCCACCGTGAGGGTGTCGAGCGCCGCGCCGAACGTGGGGCCGGTGAACAGCGGCATGATCACCCCGGCGGCGATCTCGAAGAAGGCGGTGATCGCGGTGAGCGCGATCAGCATGATCCAGAACAGCGTCGACGCCAACCGAAAGGCCTCGCGGCGTCGGCCCTGCTGGAGCAAGTCGGTGAACACCGGCACGAACGCGGCCGACAGCGCAGCCTGGGCGAAGAGGTTGGCCACGAGGTTGGGGACGAGGTTGGCGAGCGTGAACGCCGAGGCGGGGCCGCTGGTGCCGAAGAAGCTGGCCGCCAAAATTTCCCGCCCGAGGCCCGCCACGCGCGAGAACATCGTGAGGATCGAGAAGATCGCGGTGTTGCGCGCCACCCGTTCGCTGCCGCCTCGGGGGCCGGCACCTGCGGTGCCCCGGCCGGCCGCGGCGGCCTCGTGGCCCTCCCCCGCACCCCCCCGGCCCGCCACAGTTGCTCCCAGCCCGTCCCCTGCACTCTCTCGCCCCGCCGCGCCCTCGATGCTCAGCGACTCGGTGGGGGGCTCATCGGTGGCGGACAAGGCCGCTATAGTACGGCGCTCCCGCGATGGCAAACATTCATTCACAGAAGAAGCGGATCCTCCGCTCCGAGCGCGAGCGTTTGGAGAACCGCCTCCACACCTCCACGATCAAGACGCTCTTCCGACGTCTGGAAGCGGCGGCGCAGGGCGGCGACACGCCGACCGCCGAGAGCGAGCACCGCGCGCTGATGAGCCGTATCGACACCGCCGTCAAGCGCGGTGCGCTGCATCGCAACACCGGCGATCGCAAGAAGAGCCGCGCCGCACGCGTGCTCGCCGGCAAGTCCTGACGGCGATCGTCGCAATCCCCTCGGGCGTCTAACCGGCGATCTTCGTGATCGCCCGCAGCGCGAGCGTGTCTTCGTGCAGCCCGGAGAGCCGCGAGCGCCCGGCGCGCAGCTCCGCCCCGCCACGCGTGTCCAGTTCGAGGTCGGCGAGCACGCCGAGTGCGGCGCGCAGCCGCTCCGGATCCGCAATGCGGGCGACGTCCGCGACGAAGCGCTCGGCCGCCCGCGAGGGCATCCGCAGGGTGCGCTTCACCTCGGCTGCCGACTCCCCGGCCTGCAGGCGCAGCGCAACCGTGAGCGCCTCGCGCATCCGCGAGGCCATCAGGTAGCCAAGCCCGCCGAGACGCTCGCCCTGGCGGCGCAGGCGCAGGTATGTGAGCGTCGCCTCGCGCGCGTCGCCGCCGACGAGCGCATCGGCGAGCACGAACACGCGCCGCTCGGCGGAGTGTGCGGCGCGCTCCTCGATCAGCTGCGCGCTCACGCGGATCGGCTTGGCGGCTGTCGCGGCCGTCGCGCCGGTGAGATCCGTTGCGCCTGCTGCGCCCGCGGCAGACGCGAGTTCGAGCGCCAGCTTCTCCAGCTCCCGCAGGATCCGCTGCTGGCGCTCCCCCACCTGCGCAACCAACGCCTTCGCCGCCGCCTGGTCGAGCGCCAAGCCGAGGCGGGCCGCCTGCTCGCGCGCCCACTTGGGCAGCTCCCACGGCTTGACCGTGCCCTGCTCGACGATCTGGCCCTTCGCCGCCTTCACGGCCGCGTGCACTGCGGCGGGAGCCTTTGTACGACCCTCCTCGCGCGCGAACAGCGCGACGGTCGTCTCGGGCGGCATCTCCTTCAGCGCGGGCAGTAGGTGCTGCTCGACCTCCGCCTGCTTCCAGCGCTCCACGCCGTCGACGACGATCACCCGCCGCCCGATCGCGAACGTCATCGCCGCCAGCGCCAGCGCCACACCAGCAGGGGTGGCGGCGTCGCCGGCGAGCGCTTCGACGCTACCCGCGTCTCCCTGCTTCAGCGCCAGCGTCTGCAGCCCCGAGCGTCGCTCGGCGATCGCGCCGTGGTCGTCGCCGTGGATCAGGTAAGCGGGCTTCAGCTCGGGCATCAGCGCACTACCAAATTTACGAGCTTGCCCGGCACCACTATCTCCTTGACGATCTCCTTGCCATCAAGGTGCGCCCGCACGTTGGGCGCAGCGAGGCACAGCTCCTTGAGCTGCTCGGGCGTGGCGTCGGCGGGGGCCGACACGCGGTCGCGCAGCTTGCCGTTGACCTGGCACACCAGCTCGTACTCGTCGCGCTCCAGCAGCGCGGGGTCGGCCTGTGGCCAGGGCTGCTCCCATACCCGCTCCCCCGTCAGGCGCTCGTACACCTCGGCGCCCAGGTGCGGCGCGAATGGGAAGATCAGCGAGGCGGCGGTTGCGAGCGCGAAGCTCAGCGTCTCCGTCGATGCCTGCTCGCGCAGCCGCGAGCACTCGTTCAACAACTCCATCACCGCGGCGATCGCGGTGTTGAAGGCGAAGCGGCGTAGGTCGGTCGACACCTTGTCGATCGCCCAGTGCGCCTTGCGCAGCAGCTCGAGATCGTCTCCCTCAATTGCTGTTCCTGTCGGCGCATGCGCCGACAGGCGGGACGGCGCATGCGCCGTCCCGGGCAGGGCCGCATGCGGCCCTGCCTCCCCCACCTCCGCCGCCAGCCGCCACAAGCGGCTGAGGAAGCGGTGCACCCCCTCGACGCCGTCGTCCGACCAGTCGGCGTCCTGGTCGGGGGGCGCGATGAAGAGGATGTAGCAGCGGGCCGTGTCGGCGCCGTAGCGCTCCACGATCGAGGCGGGCGAGACGACGTTGCCGCGCGACTTGCTCATCTTGGCGCCGTCCTTGGTGACCATCCCCTGCGTGAACAGCGCTTGGAAGGGCTCCTGGAAGTCGAGGTGGCCGAGGTCGGCGAGCGCCTTGGTGAAGAAGCGCGCGTACATCAGGTGCAATATCGCGTGCTCCACGCCGCCGATGTATTGGTCGACAGGCATCCACTTGCGCAGCACCGCCGGGTCCCACGCTGCCTCGTCGTTGGTGGCGTCGCAGTAGCGCAGGAAGTACCACGAGGAGTCCACGAACGTGTCCATCGTGTCCGTCTCGCGGCGGGCCTCCCCGTCGCAGCTGGGACAGCGCGTGTTGACCCAGTCGGTGGCCGCCGCCAGCGGCGAGCGCCCGCGCGGGGCGTAGTCATCGATCTCCGGCAGTACCACCGGGAGCTGCTCCTCCGGCACCGCCACCATCCCGCAGCGCTCGCAGTACACCACCGGGATCGGGCAACCCCAGTAGCGCTGGCGCGAGACCAGCCAGTCGCGCAGGCGGTAGTTGACCGAGGCGTGGCCCTTGCCCTCACGGTCCAGCCACTCCACGATCGCCGCCAGCGCCTCGCGGTTGGGCAGGCCGTCGAAGTCGGGGTGGGAGTTGACCAGCGGGCCGTCGCCGGTGTAGGGGAGGCTGCGCTCGGAGCACACCCAAGCTGCCTGGATGGTGGCAGGATCGGTGTCGAGCGCGGAGCTCGACTCGGTGCCAGTGCCTGGCTCCAGTGGGGAGAAGTCGGCCGGCGGGGGCTCGGAGGCCCCCTCGATCACCCGACGGATCGGCAGCCCTTGCGCGCGCGCGAAGGCGTAGTCGCGCTCGTCGTGCGCGGGCACCGCCATGATCGCGCCGGTGCCGTACTCCATCAGCACGTAGTCGGCCACGTACATCGGGATCTGCTCGCCGTTGACGGGGTTGGTGACGGTGCGACCCAGCGCCACCCCCGTCTTTGGCTTGTCGGCGGCGCCGCGCTCCTCGTTGGACTCGGTGAGCGCGTGGTTGACGTACTCGCGCACCTGCTGCTCGCGCGCGGTGCCCTCGGCGAGGCGCAGCACGTCGGGGTGCTCGGGCGCCATCACGAAGAAGGTCGCGCCAAACAGCGTGTCGGGGCGGGTGGTGAACACGGGGTAGTCGATCGGGGTCCCGCCCACCCGGGCGGGACCCAAGTCCTCGCAGCGGAACATCACTTCGGCGCCCTCCGAGCGCCCGATCCAGTTGCGCTGCATCGTCTTCACGTGCTCCGGCCACTCGATCCCGTCGAGGTCGCCCAGCAGGCGCTCGGCGTAGTCGGTAATGCGCAGGAACCACTGCTCCAGCTGGCGGATCTCAACCTCGGCGCCGCAGCGCTCGCAGTGGCCGTCGACCACCTGCTCGTTGGCGAGCACCGTCTGATCGTTGGGGCACCACTTGACGGCCGCCTCTCCCCGGTAGGCAAGCCCGGCGTGCAGCAGCTGCAGGAAGATCCACTGCGTCCAGCGGTAGTAGCTCGGTTCGCTCGTGGCGAGCTCGCGCGACCAGTCGATCGAGATCCCCCATTCGCGGAACTGGCGCTGGAAGGAGGCGATCGAGGCCGCGGTCGAGTCGGCCGGCTTGACGCCGGTGGCGATCGCGTGGTTCTCCGCCGGCAGCCCGAACGCGTCGTAGCCCATCGGGTGCAGCACGCGGCGGCCGAGGCGGCGGTGGAAGTGCGCGAGCGCGTCGCCGACCGAATACACCTTCAGGTGACCGATGTGCGGCTCGCCGCTGGGGTAGGGCAGCATCTCCAGGACGTAGGACTTCGGGTGTTGGGAGGAGGGGGATGGGCTCGTGGCTGCGCCCCCTGCCGCACCGTTGGTGGCTGTTGCGTCGTTTGACACCTCCCACGTGCGCTCGTCCGCCCACACCGACTGCCAGCGGGGCTCGATCTGCTTCGGGTCATACCGTTGCTCGGTCATCTCCGCGGAGGTTATCGAGCACCCCCCGACGGAACGCTCGCGCGGGATCGCCACCGGACTCCGAGCGTGCTTGCGGAACGCTCGGACAGAGCCCCGCCCAGCCCAGAGCACCGCAGAACGCTCGGCGACGTGCCGCCCAGTCCGAGCCGGGGGTGGCTGGGGTTACGTCATAAAAATCGGACCCCTACCCTTCATAAAATGAAGTGGTAGGGGCCGGCGTTCAAACCAGTTCCTCCGGGCCGGCGTTCAGACCAGTTCCTCCGACACCGACTGGAAGCGGCTCATCGCTTCGCCGAGCACCTGGCCGGTGGACGCGTTGATCACGCCCACGTTGTCGACGATCGTCGCGGCGCGCACCACCGCTCGCTCGAACTCCTCGCTGGAGCGGATCTCATCCAGCTTCGCGCGCTCGCCGCGCAGCAGCACGAAGCCGCCGAGGTCGCCTCCGTGTGGCGCGATCAGCACCGGCTCGAAGCTGTCGATCTTTCCTTCCTGCTGCAACCGGCCGTAGTATTCGATGGTCTCCTGGAAGACCTGAAAAGCCTTCTGCTCGCGGCCCCTCACAACGGGGCCCCAACCAAGGAACAGCGCCTCTCCAGCCATATATCTCCATCCTCCTTCTGTTGGGTTGATCGAGACTACTCCGACCCGTGCGATCGCGTCAGGGGGCGAAGTCGCTTGGACCCACGTCCGCGGGAGCCGCGCCAGCCAACCACACAACGCCGCCGCGGCGATTGCGGACCCCGGCTACGCTGGCGCCGATTCAAACCGCGAGTGGGCGCGCACCGCCTCGACGATCGCCAGGGGCGCCTTGTGCGGCGAGCCGGCGTCGAACGGCGGCTGGGGGTCGTACTCGATGCCCAGCTGAATCGCCTGCGCCACCTGAACGCCTGCGATCTTCGCCACGAGCGCCAGCGCCATGTCGATCCCCGCCGACACCCCGGCGGCGGTCGCGAGCTTGCCATCGAACACCACGCGCTCCTCCACCACCTCCACTCCCAGCCCGCGCAGTGCCTCCAGCGCCTGCCAGTGGGTGGTGGCGCGCCTGCCCGCGAGGAGTCCCGCTGCGGCGAGGATCAGCGAGCCGGTGCACACCGAGGTGGTCCACGTCGAGGTCTCGTGCGCCGCACGCAGCCACTCGTGCACGGGGCCGTCTTCCATCAGCTCTGCCTGGGCGGGCCCGCCGGGTACCAGCACCACCTCGGGGTTAGAGACCTCCGTCAGCGAGGCGTCCGCCACCAGCGCGAGGCGACCGGTGTCGGTCCGCTTCGGTCCCGGCTCCTGTGCGACGAATGTCAGCTCGGCGCCGGGCAGGCGGCTGAGCACTTCGTAAGGTCCCACCGCGTCCAGCGCGGCGAGGCGGTCGAAGATGAGGATGGCGATCTGCATGGCGCGACTCCTTGGTTGTCGAGGTGCGAGGCGTGATGAGAGTGGGTTGTCATCCGCGGTCAACCAACCGCCGACGGCGCCGTCAGGCGACAGCGGACGGCACGGCGGCAGCAGACGGCACGGCGGCAACCGTTGTGGTCGCACCGGTTGACATGGTCGTGGTTGTGTGGAAGCGGCGGCGATACTCGGCGGGGCCAACCCCGAGCGCACGCAGGAACGAGCGGCGCATCGTCTCGGCAGTGCCGAACCCGCAGGCGAGCGCAACTGCCGCCACCGGCTGCTCGCTCTCCTCCAGTCGCCGCCGAGCCGCCTCCAGGCGCAGGCGCTCCACGTAGCGGGCGGGCGTGAGCCCCACCTCGGCGCGGAAGCTGCGCGCGAAGTGACGCGGGCTCATGTGGGCGAGCTGCGCGAGCGCCTCCACCGTGAGGTCGGCCGCGAGGTTCTCCAGGGCGTAGCGCTGCACCTCAAGCAGACCGTGTCGCGCGGGTGCGTGCGTGGCAAGCGTGGCGCTGAACTGCGACTGGTTGCCGGGCCGGCGCAAAAACAGCACGAGGTGGCGCGCGATCGTGAGCGCTGCGTCGCGGTCGAGATCTTCCTCGACCATCGCCAGCGCAAGATCCATCCCAGCGGTGACGCCCGCCGAGGTCCACACCTCTTCGTCGCGCACGAAGATCGGCTCGGGATCGACCTTCACCCGCGGGTAACGCCGCGCCAACTCCGCCGCCGCCGCCCAGTGTGTGGTGGCGCGCCGCCCATCCAGCAGGCCGGCGGCCGCGAGCAGGAACGCGCCGGTGCACACCGAGGCCACACGGCGCGCGCCGGGCGCGCGGGCGGCGATCCACTCGATCAGTGCGGTGTCTGCACATGCGTCATGCGCCCCATTCCCGCCGGCAACCAGCAGCGTGTCGATCCGCTTGGGCGCGTGGTGGAGGTCTGCGTGGGGGACAATCGTCAGGCCGCTGGAGGTCGCCACCGGAGCGCCATCGGGGCTGACGACGGTGGTGGCGTAGCCGCAGTCGTCCACACCGTCGGGTGTTGCCTCGGCGAGTGGCTGCCCGGCCGGTGGGCGGCTGGGCCCGGCCTCCAGCAGCTGCTGCGCGCCGCTGAACACCTCCAGCGGCCCGGTCACGTCGAGGCTCTGCACGCCCGGGTACACGAGGATCACGATGTTGCGTGGTGGGTTGGGACGGGTCATCGATAGGGATCGTGCCCTATTGCGCGCCTGTCCGCAAGGACGTATTTCCCACGATTCCTGCCAGCCCTAACCCGAGGGCCCCAGCCACCCAACGGTGTTGTCATAACTTGACGCAGACTCGTCACACACGCATGTCTCACGTCACACGATGGGATCTAGTGTCCAACCCGTGAGAGCACTGACCCCAAGCCAGAAGGGCGCCGTGGCCGAGGCGGCGGTCGCAGCGGCGGCCATGGAACTCGGGCTCACCGTCCTTCGACCACTCTCCGAGGGTCGGCGCTACGACGTCGTCATCGATTGCGAGCCGACCCTGCTGCGCGTGCAGTGCAAGCTGGCGCGCCGCCATCTCGGCGTCCTGGTCGTGGCGCTCCAGACCAACCGCTGCACGCCCGACGGCTACGTATCGACGAGCTACACCGCCGCCGAAATCGACGCCGTCGCCGCGTACGACCCCGATCTCCATCGCTGCTACCTGATCCCGATCTCTGAGGCAGAGGGCCGCCGCGCCATCCATCTCCGCCTCGACCCCACGAGGAACAACCAAGCGCAGGGCGTCAAATGGGCCCGCGACTACGAGCTTGGAAAGGTCGTCAACCAGATGCAGCGCGGGCTCGCGCCAACCGCCTCCGGTCTGGATAGACTTGACAGTCGATGATCCTGGGGCTATAGCTCAGTTGGGAGAGCGTCTGGCTGGCAGCCAGAAGGTCGCCGGTTCGAGCCCGGCTAGCTCCATCACACGATCAACTGTCGAACCGTCATCGCCCGAGTGCTCAAGCGAAAGCCTCGACCCGTGTCGGGGCTACAGGCGCGAGACGAGTTCGGCCACGATCTCCGCGGCGGGCTGTGTCTGCTTGGCGAGCGCGACGCTCTGTCCGGCCCACAGCGACAGCGCCTCGATCTCGCCGGTCGTCCCGGCGAGCGGGGGCGCGGGGGAATATCGAAGGATGGGTTCGCCCGAAGCGAAGTGCGCTATCACCCCTTCTCCCGGTCGACTACCCAGTGGCGGCCGGCCCGCGGCCTCCCACTTCTCGGCGGTTGAGTTGTGGATGGCGCGGTGGGGAGAGTCCGGCCACCCCACGTCATAGAGGTCGGGGTACCACTGTGCATCGGTCTCGGCCGCGGCTATCAGACGGCGCCGATACTCCTCGTGGATCGGCATCTCCTCCGCCAGCAGAAACCGGGTGCCCAGCCAAGCGGCCTGCGCGCCGAGGGCAAGCACGGCCGCGACTCCTCGCGCGTCGCCGATCCCACCGGCCGCGATGACCGGTACCGGTGCCACCGCGTCGACCACCGCCGGCACCAATGGGAGCGTTGCCACGCCACCCCACACGTGCCCGCCAGCCTCCCAGCCCTGCGCAACGACGACGTCCACTCCACATCCGACTGCGCGCCGCGCCTCCTCGGCACTGCCGACCGTGTGCATGACAAGCCCTCCGGCGTCATGCACCGAGTCGACATACCTGTCGGGGTCGCCCCACAGGAACGACACGATCCGCAGGCCAGCGGAAAGCGCCTGATCGAGCCGATGGTGCTGGTCGGAGGTGAGCACGAAATTTCCGGCAAACGGTCGGTCGGTAAGTGCTGCCGTGTCTCGCACCAAATCGCCGGCGTCGTCGGCCCACCACAGCGCCACGCTGCCGAGCGCGCCGGCATTGGAGACCGCGGCGGGCAGGCTGGGATCATCGGCCACCGGCGCCTCGACGATCGGGTGTTCAATCCCCAGCAGCTCGCACACCGGCGTGTGGGTACTCATCGGGATCGCCCCCTCTCTGGCGCCCGCGGCGCCGGTTGACTAGGCTCAAATGTAGACCCTCACTCCTCCACCATGGACAGGAGCAGATCATGCGCAGCGACATCGCCCCCGGCGCCACCTTCCCCGACTACGAGTTGCCCGATCACGAGAACGTGCCCCGCAAGCTCAGCGAGATCCAGGGCGAGGACCCCCTGATCCTCACGCTCGCACGCGGCAACTACTGCCCCAAGGAGCACCAACAGCACCTCGAGCTCGCCGCCAACTACCCCAAGATCGCAGTCGCCTACACGAAGGTCGCCACCATCTCGAGCGACACCCATCACGCGAGCCAGGAGTTCCGCGCGTCGATGGGCGCCCAGTGGCCCTTCCTCTCCGACCCGGAGCGGACCGTCCAGAAGGACCTCGAAATCCAGGAGTACACCGACCCCGAGCACGACCCGATGATCCCCCACACGCTCGTGCTCAAGCCCGGGCTGGTCGTCCACACCATCTACAACGGCTACTGGTTCTGGGGACGCCCCTGCTTCGTGGATCTCTGGCATGACCTACGGACCGTGACCAGCGAGATCCGCCCCGACTGGGACCTGAGCAAACCCGGGCTGCGCGAAGCGTGGGATACCGGCGACTACTCGCCATTTCACGGATGGAACAAGCGCTCACCTCAATCGACGCCGTCGTCTTATAATTCTTAACTGCGGTTGCGACAATGCCCGCGGCGCCGCTTTGGCGTGGGGGGCATTGTCATCTCGCTGCTCGCTTCGTATAAACAGGCGCGCCACGCCGCAGCCGGCGACCCGAACCAGGTGCCGAGCGCCTCAAGGAGTAAGGCGCTCTACGCCGCAGCCGGCGACCCAAACCAGGTGCCGAGCGCTTCGGGGAGCCCGGGATCGGCTGGCTTTCCGACCCACGCAACGTATCCGTCTGGCCGGATCAACACGGCAGCGGGAGTGGTGACCGCCCCGAGCACCGGAAGCTCCCACGCCCCGCGATATTCAGCATCGATCAGCTGCACCCGGTCAGCCCATGGAGCGATGTCAAAGCCGCCATGCTCACCGAGGTCGAGCAGCACCGGCTTAGCGCCGTGCAGCAGCTCGAAGACCCGCAACGGGCCGTCGACGCTCATCAGGTCCAGATCGGGCATCCTGCGCCCGAGCAGGGGGTGGCCCTCGCCGAGGTCGTAGTGAATGTCCAGCCCGGACACGATCCCGGCGAGCTGCTTGCGCGGCTCGTCCATGCTCGCCAGCTCCGACACCACTTCCCCCAGAGCCTTCGTGCGCTCGTCCTGGCGCTGGAGCGCGGTTTGAGCCATCGTGTGCCGCAGCGCGCGGGCGGCGACCGGGTGACGCTCATCGTGATAGGTGTCCAGGAGGCTCTCCGGCGAGGTTCCGTTTACGACCTGAGCCAGCTTCCATCCCAGATTCACCGCATCCTGCACACCGAGGCTGAGCCCCTGTCCACCCGCCGGGTAGTGCACGTGAGCCGAGTCCCCGGCGAGCAGTACTCGTCCCGCGCGGTAGGCCGCGGCCTGACGTGTCATATCGGTGAACCTGGAGATCCACGTGGGATTGTGGATCCCGAAGTCGGTGCCGTACACGGCCGTCAGCGCCGTGCTCAGATCGGCCAGGGTGGGCTCGCCATCAGGCCCGAGCTGCTGCTCGGTCACGACCACCCGCAGCGGCCCCTCATCCTTGTAGATGACCTTGCCGTCGTGGATCTCGTACTCCAGCCTGCCGATCCCGTGGGTGCCCTTCTCATCGCGGCGGGTGCCCAGCTCTGGCTCCTGTGTCATCTCGACCTCGGCGATCAGGGTGCTCCTGGTTGGATCCCATCCGGGGAACTCGATGCCGGCCGCTTTGCGGATGACGCTCCGTCCCCCGTCGCATCCGACGAGGTACCGCGCCCGCAGCCACTCACCGTCGGCCAGATCGACCTCGACGCCGGCATCGACCTGTGCGAAGCCAGTCACCTCACTCCCGTAGTAGATCCGCGCCGGCAGCTCGGCGATCCAGGCGGCCATGATCCGCTCGATCTGGTTCTGCCAGATCCCAAGCGAATACGGATGACGCGTCGGGAAGTCGCTCATGTCCAAGGCAGTCGTGCCGAACGTCGCGACCTGCGCCACCTGGCCCTCCGCAAGGAATCGATCGGCGACCCCGCGCTGATCGAGCACCTCGATCGTGCGCGAGTGAAAGCCGCCGGCCCGTGAGCCGACCAGCACATGATCGGGACGTCGCTCGACGATCGCGACGTCGACCTTCGCCAACGCCAACTCGGCCGCCAGCATCATCCCCGCCGGACCTCCGCCGACGATCACCACCGCATGCTCGGTCATAGCCACACTCCCGTCGGATACGTCGATGACAACACGCGCATTTGGGGACTCCTATTTCCGCAGGTTTTGGTCTCGGCCGGCGGTTATACAGCAGGACATCGGGCTTCATGAAGGCCTCGTGCGTGGTATAAATTGGGGGCGGAGAGGAGTGGGTAGTGACCTTTCTACCGTCGTCAGCTGCTGGAGCTCGGAGACCTGGATGACATCGCCGGGCTGGTGGCGCCTCGCCCGGCGTCTGCGGAACCTTCATCGATTGCCATGGCGTGACGCTGAGCATCCGCTGAAACCTGGCTGGTGGCCGCGATCCAGGATGCGATCAGCCTGTGCCTCTATTCGTCGCTTGGCGGTAGCGCAGCCGGGTGAACAACCCGACCACGAATTGGTAGATGAGGCGTGAGGAAGGCATCCGGTAGGCGGCCAGCGTGTGCGGCGCGTACGTCACCTCGCCCCCGCTCGACTCCATCCAACCAGTGCAGATTACGTGGCGTTGGCCGGCAACCCCACGCGAGAACCAATGGGCAGTGAGACCGGCGCGGCGACCGCCAGGTGGCGCCGTCCGCGGCGGTGAGTCGAGCAGGATGCCGTCATCGTTGGTTGCCCCAACATTCACCGGGACGACAAACGGGAAGCCGTCGACGCCGACCCACCCGAGCAGCACATTGGGCAGCCGCTTGGCACGCCGTGCCGCCCGCGCGTGATTGACGCGTGGGGCAGTGCCTTTGGCCGGCCGTTCCTGAGATGCCGGAACCTCGGCGGGGAGCGGCACACCTTCGACCTCGGGCGCGCCCTGGCAGGCCAGATCGGGCCACACCACGATGCGCTCGACCGTGATCCGGATCTCCACGCCCACCGAGCTGTTGACGGTGACGACGCCCTCCGCGCGGTTGTGCAGGCCGAAGTTCGACACCGGCGCCAGCACCACCCCGCGGGCCGGCGTGGCGTAGGCGAGGACGACGGCATGATCGCCGTCGAGGATCTCCTCGACCCTCTCCGACCACGGCGTCGCGAATCGCAAGGACGCTCCGACGGGAGCGGGATCTTGGCTAATACGGGACGGCACGTCTTGAAATAATAACAGGGCACGACGTCTAGTAACTTGCGTGCATGAGCACTCGCGGCCCGGGACGGCCACGCAGCGAGCCGGCGCGCCGTGCGATACTCGCAGCGGCGACGCACCTGGTCGGGCGCGAGGGCTACGGTCGCGTCACGATGGAGGCGATTGCCCGCGAGGCGGGCGTGAGCAAGCAGACGGTGTACCGCTGGTGGCCGACCAAGGCCGCAATCGTGCTCGAGGCGTTGAACGAAGGAGCCGCCGCAATCGCACCGGCGAGTGACAGGGGCTCGCTCAGTGCCGATCTGCGTCTCTTTCTGCGACGCACCGTGGCGGGCGCGGACGGCGGCAACGCACGCCTGCTCGCAGCGCTGATGGCCGCAGCCCAGCTCGACGACGCCTTCGCCGAGTCGTTTCGCACGGGATTCCTCGCCCGCCGCCGTCAGGCCCTGCGTGAGCTGCTCGAGCGTGGCCGCGAACGCGACGAAGTGGCGAGTTCAGCCAACCTGGACTTCCTCGTTGAGCTCGCCTTTGCAACGCTCTGGTACCGGATTCTCGTCCGTCACCAGCCCCTGAATCGCCGCTTCGCGGATCGACTGACAGACGCAGTGCTTGCGCTCACGATCGCGCCGCGCTGCGACCGCGCGGCACCTCGGGCCGGCCGGAGAGCGTCTCGCCGGTCTCCAGCAGCGTCTTGAGGCTCGCCAGGATCCGCGGCCAGCCGTTGCTGATGCTCTCCAGCATCGCGCTTCCCGGATCGAAGTCGTCATGCGTGACGGTCAGCTTGACGCCGTCCCCGACCTGCTCCATGTCGAAACTCACCTTGGATCGGGGCTCGGCGGCGACCTTCGCGAAAAACTCGTCGCTGAACCCAACCACCTTGGCGAACTCCGGCGTGACGGTCTGCCATGTGTATGCCAGCCTGCGGTAGGGCTCGGCCTCCAGCACCATCTGGGCGGGATCGGCGATCGTGACACCGCCGTACTCCCAGGTCATCGGTGAGCCGGTCTCCCAATCCGACATCAGGGTCGCCCCCCAGTAGCGTTGCGTGAAGCTGGGATCGGTCAACGCCTGCCACAGCTGCTCGGGCGTGGTTTTAATGTAGGTGGTGTAGACGAACTCGGGCTTCTGCATCGGTGTTTCCTCCAGGGCTCTCTTGAGATCGGCGAGCGCGCGCACGCGCTCGCGGTTGTATTGATTGATCCAGCGTTCGCTGATGGCGTTGATCGGCTCGGCGTTGAGGTAGTGGAGCTTCTCCCGGCCCCTCCACACCGTGGTCACCAACCCGGCGTCTTCGAGCACCGCCAGGTGCTTGCTTACCGACTGCCGCGCCATCTCAAGCTCGCCGCACAGATCCCGCAGGCTCTGCCCGTCGCACGCATTCAAGCTGTCCAGCAGCCGGCGACGACCAGGGTCGGCCAGCGCCTTGAAGACCTCGTTCATTTGCCATCCTCGCTATGGCGAATATGCAGCCGTAAGGCTGCCTGTACTATATGCAGCTAAGCGGTTGCATGTCAAGGGGGTGCGTCACGTGCCACGCAGCAAGCTCCAATAGCGAACATCGATGAAGGGGGGCGACCGTGGCAATCGCCCACCACAAATGGCAGCCCAACTCGGAGATCGGCCTTGGTCGGCCCGGTTCGCTTTTGATGCGCTATGATGCGATGTCATGGAGCGTCGACGCAGGGCACCCCACCGCGAGGGACACAGGACCACCCTCACCGTGCCCTATTCAGTGATGGACGCAGCCGACCAGCTGGCACGAGAGCTGGGCACAACCTCCAATGACGCGATCGTGCGCCTGGCGGAGGAGGGAGCCTCAGCGCGGGGGCGTCGCGAGCAGATCGCCGCATTGGCAGCCGAGCGCCGAGCTGCGGTTGAGCACGCAAGCCTCGACACGACACCGGCATTCCCCTCGGCAGACGAGCTCCGTGAGGCGATGCTCGCCGGTCGCCGCGACTCTTGACCGCAGCCTGGGATACAACCCTCGTCTCCCGCCTCCATCCGGGTGGGCCACTGGAGCGGCACATGCTCGAATGCGCTCACGCGGGCCAACCTGTCGCCATCGCCGCACCGACGGTGATGGAGGTCGTCCGCGGTCTCCAGGCCACGGCCGCAGACAAGCCGCGGATCGCCCCGGCGCTCGCCTGGTTTGTCCGGCTCGTCGCGAGCGAGCTGGTCGAGATCCTGTCGCTCGACCGGCCGTCAGCGATCGTCGCCGGGCGACTCCGAGCCACACAACCGACACCCCCCACCGGCCTGCGGCGCAAGGGCGTCAAGCCAGAGCAGCGCGCCGGCTGGGTGCTGGACATCCAGATCGCTGCATGCACTTGGACCCACGGCCGCGAGATAGCGAGCGAGAACCTCCACGACTTCGAGGCGCTACGCGACCTCATCGCGCGGCTCTACCCGAACACCACGCCGCTCGTTGTGAGCGCTTTGCCAGCGACGTGAGCGGTGCTGCACGGTGCTACACTCATTAAGTGCCAACCACCCTCCCACGTCACACGATCACCGAGACCCCATCGGTGCAGAAGGCACTCGCCGAGCTGCGAGCGAAGCTGAACGGCGAGCGAATCGATTACGCCGAGTTGGTGATCCTCGGTGCTCGCGCGAAGGCGCGCCGGCTGCCCGATGGCGGAGACACCGAGCAGGCTCGGCGGGCTCGCGAGGAGCTTGCCGAATGGATCCGTAATGGCAATCCGGGCATGGTGGACATCGCCGCGGCCGAAGAGGTCAAGCACCTCGGCCTGATCGCCAACTACGACGAGTAGTGCTGCTGTTAGACAACTCGGCGTGGGCGCACCTACTCCAAGGCGTAGTACCCAAGGATCGCGCGAACACGATCGGCGATTTGATGGAGCAGCGCGAGGTGGCGGTCTGTCTACCGTTCCTGCTGGAGGCCGGGTACTCCGCACAATCGGCTCTCAAGTATCGATCGATAATGGCCAAATTCGATCGACTCCCCCGTATCGCGATCGGTAGCAAGGTCGAACGCATTGCACTGCAGGCCCAACGGGAGCTCGCCGAGATCGGTCACCACCGTCTCCCGCCCATTGACGTGATGATCGCCGCGTGCGCGCACCTGGCAGACGCAGGCGTGCTGCACTATGACGGCGACTACGACATCCTCGCCGAGCACACGAGCCTAGTGTTCGAGAGTGAGTGGCTCGCCCCGCCCGGCACCCTGTGATCGCCTTCCAGCGCCAACCAGCGGCGCCCACCGTGACGGCGCAGTATCGTCGCGGGGATGGAGTCCGCCACTGACCCTGACCTCGACGAGCGCCCCCTCGATTGGAACGCCCCCTCCCCCAGGTTGCGGGTGCTGCGCCGCTACGAGGTAGCCGGGACGACCCTGGCTGCCTTGATACTCGCGGCCGGCATCGCGATCGCCGTCGGTGCCGCCACGGCGGCGGTGGTGGCAATCACCTGCGTGATCCTCGCCGGATCGATCGCCGACGTCGTCGCCGGCAGAAGGGTGCGGGCGTGGGGCTACGCCGAGCGGGCCGAGGATCTGCTGGTGAGGCGTGGCGTGATGTTCCGGCGCATGTCGGTCATCCCCTATGGGCGGATGCAGTACGTCGAGGTCACCGCCGGCCCGTTCGAGCGGGCGTTCGGCCTCGCCACCGTGCAGATGCACACCGCCGCGGCTGCCAGCGACGCCCGCATCCCCGGGCTGCCCGCGGTCGAGGCGGCCCGCCTGCGCGACCAGCTGACCTCGCTGGGCGAGTCGCACGCGATGGGGCTGTGAGCGCACCGGCCGGCTCGGCGCCTCCGGCGGATGGGCTCCCCTCGCCCGACCCGCATGTGGCAGCTGGATTGGGTGGGGAGTGGCAGCGGCTGCATCCCCTCTCACCCCTGGTGCGAACCGGGCGAGGCGTAATCGCCATCCTCGTGGTGCTGTTGATTCCGGCGGCCGGTGGCGGCCAGAAGGGGTCGCTCGGCGGCGATCTTCTGCACGTCGGCGTGCTCGCCGTGGTGTTCGCGCTCGGGCTGATCTCGTGGTTGGTGACCAGGTGGAGGATGGAGGGTGGGGTCCTGCGGGTGGAGAGCGGCCTGATCCGGCGGACCTCCGGGCGCTTCCCGCTGAGCCAGATCCAGGCGATCGACACCGTCCGCCCCGGTCTGGCGCGATTCTTCGGCCTGGCTGAGCTGCGAATCCGATTGGCCAGCGGCAGCGGCAAGGCCGGACGCCTGGCTTACCTGACCAACGCGGAGGCCGAAGTGCTGCGGGCGCGGCTGCTGGCCCTGAGTCATGGCGCGGCCGAGGAGACGCCGCCGCCGCCCGAGCAGGCGCTCCTGACCGTCCCGCCCGGGCGGCTGCTCGCCTCAATCATGCTGACCGGTACCGGCCTGATGCTCGAGTCGGCGATCGTGGCGCTCGCCGTGCTCGCAATCGTCGCGCCTGGGGCGGCGGGGGCCGCGCTCAGCATCGGGTTCGTAGGACTGATCTCGTTGGTGGTGGGCCCGTTCCGGCGCTTCAACGGCGACTACCGCCTGACGGTGGCCGACGCCGCCGACGGAGTGAGGCTCCGCTCGGGCCTGGTGGAAACCTCGGCCGAGACGATCCCCCGGGGGCGGATCCAGGCGATCCGGATGATCGAGCCACTGGCGTGGAGGCCCTTCGGATGGTGCCGGCTGGAGGTGGATGTCGCCAGCCAGAAGTCCAAGGGCCGTCAGGACCGCAACCAGGCCAAAGCCGCTCGTGCCCTGCTTCCGGTGGGCAGCCACGCGCAGGCCGCCTCCCTGGTGGCAAGGGTCTTCCCCGGCCTACCCGAAGAGCGCCTCGCGCCGCCGGCCCGCGCCCGTTGGAAGTCCCCGCTGCGCTTCCGCCTCCTGTCGTGGGCGGCCAACGACCGCTACGCGGTCACCACCAGCGGCCGGCTGCGGCGAGTGACCGACTGGGTGCCGCTGGCGAAGGTGCAGAGCATCCGCCTCGTCGAAGGCCCCATCCAGCGCCGCCTGGACCTCTCGAGCGTTCATCTCGACACGGCTGGGCGCAGGGTGCATGCCGTCCTGCGCGACCGCGATCGGGGGGAGGCAGCACGATTGCTGGAGAGACTGCCCGACAGCTGTCGCCGAGCCAGGCAAGTGGAGGACAGCGGCGGAGGCACTCGGCCAGCCCATCCTGCCGTTCCCTGAGCGGACGGTCGAGCCGGCCGAGCCCGTCGGGCGCAAAGCCGGCACCAAGCTCCTCAGGCGCCAAGCCGCTCAGTCGAAGTCGGCGACCGAGTAAACCTCGCCGCGCTGTAGCACCGTGGGCACCGTCGATTGGTCGGGCTCGCTCGGTAGGTGGTGCACGGTGTAGGTGTCGCGGCCGAGCTGAAGGATCGCAGACACGGTTCGGCCATCGATCGCATCGGGCTCGCCCACGCACAGCAGGTGGTCGAGGCCCTGGCGTCGACATTCAATCTGGCGGATGCGGCGGTCGCGCGAGACGGATCCCGTGCACGCCTCCGCCTGCTCTCGCAACGAGCTGTAGTCGCGCTCGGCTGCGGCGTCGCCCTTCTGCGACGACGGTAGGAAGAAGCTCGTCATCAACGCCGCTTGGAGCCGGTACGCGGACGGCTGCCAGCCTCGCGCGGCGGATAGCGCTTGCGCTCGTCGGCGGTCATCTGCCTGATCACAAGCTTGCCCTGGGCGACCTGCTCACGAATGTCCTCCAGCTTTTCGTCGTGCTTTTCCTGTTGACGGATCTGCTGGGGACCTGGCACGTGATCGCTCCTAAGGGCCCGTGCGACCTGGGTTTGCGCGGGCGTCAGTAAGTGTGAATCTGCATTTACAGGTTAGCGCAACCATCCGCACATTCCGGCGGGCTGGTCGGATGGGCCCACGGCTGCACCGCCCGGCCCGGCAGCCCGCGTCTGCTAGCTTGACCACAGCGGCTGAGCCTTTTGGCCGCGAGGCAGCTCGCTTGAGTCCCGCTGAAGGGTGCGGTTCGGGTAGGCCGGAGCCTCCGAATCGTACGCGGCACAAGCGCCGCCAAAGGAGTTTATTCATGGAAAAGCAGTCATTCGCCGATCTCGGCGTCTCAACCACGGTCACCGCCGCGCTTGCGCGTCGCGGGATCCATGAGCCGTTCCCCGTCCAGCGACTGGTCCTCGCCGACGTCCTCGCCGGGCACGACGTGCTCGTCAAGTCGCCCACCGGCTCGGGCAAGACGCTCGCCTTCGGGGTCCCGCTCGCCGAGCGCATCGGAGCCGATGAACACGTGCCAGCCCGCCCCGCCGCCCTCGTGCTGGCGCCCACCCGCGAGCTCGCCAGCCAGATCGTCGACGAGCTCGGCGACATCGTCCGCGCGTGCAACCTGCGTGTCACGGCGGTCTACGGTGGCGTGGGCCTCGCCAAGCAGGCGGCTCTGGCTGCTAAGTCTCACATCCTGGTCGCCACGCCCGGTCGCCTGGAGGACCTGCTGCAGCGCCGCGCCTTCACGCTCGAGGCGATCCGGATCCTCGTGCTCGACGAGGCCGACCGCATGCTCGACATGGGCTTCCGCCCCGCAATCGATCGCATCGTCTCCGCCTGCCCGGCGGAGCGCCAGACGCTGTTCTTCTCGGCAACCCTCGACGGCATCGCCGGCCGCGTCGCGGCGCGCTACACGAAGCGGCCGATCACCCACGAGCAGGGCGAGCCGGGCCGCTACGAGACAGCCGACATCGAGCACCGCTTCGTCGCGATCCGCGAGAACGCCCGCCTACAGACGCTCGTGGACGAGCTCGGCTGCGAGCGCGATCGCGCGCTGGTGTTCGTACGCACTAAGCGGGGCGCCGACCGGCTCGTCAAACGGCTCGGCGACAGCGGCGTGGAGGCGCTCGCGATCCACGGCAACAAGTCCCAAGGCCAGCGCGAACGGGCTCTCGCCAGCTTCAGGTCAGGCCGCGTCGACACGCTGGTGGCCACCGATGTCGCCGCCCGCGGCATCGATGTCGATGGCATCTCGCACGTGATCAACTTCGACCCGCCGGACAACCACGACACCTATGTCCATCGGATCGGGCGCACCGGACGCGCCGGGCGCCAGGGCATTGGCATCACGCTCGTCGGCGCCGGGGAGCAACACGAAATGCGCGAGCTCGCTCGCCGGCTCGGCCTCACGCATGGGCTCGGTGGCAACCACGAGCACCACTCGGGCAGGCCGGCCGACTCGGCCTCCTACCAGACAGCCGGCTCGGCTTCCCGCCAGCAGCGCTCGCGCCGCAGGAGACGCACAGCTTCGGCCGTGTCGTAGGGCCTGAATCCTTTTCGCGGCGGCAGACTCTTATCGGCGTACGTTCACGCCGATCGAACAGGAGAATGCCACCGTGCCCACCCTCGTCTATCTCGCCATCGGAGCAGTCGCCGTCTGTGGCTGCCTCTTCCTTTTCACGCGAGCGCGCTCCCGTGACTGAGACGCACGCCTGGCCCACCGAGCGGATCGTCAGCGCCGCCCAGCAGGGCGACCCGCGTGCGATCGCCTCGCTGGTGCGCGGCTCGCACGCGCATGTGCAGCGGTTTGCGCACACCCTCTGCTCGACGCCCGAGGATGCGGAGGACGCCGCGCAGGAGGCGTTGATCGTCCTCTACCGGAAGATTGGGACGCTGCGTGCCACCGCAGCGCTGGCGTCGTGGATCTTTCAGATCGTGCGTCACGAGTGCATCCGCAGATCGAGGATCATATTTCGCGGTCCGCTGTCCCCCGCGGTGACCGAGATGTCCGCCGAAGACGCCGCCCTTGCCCGCCTGGAGCTGGAGCGGATCGTCGGCTCGATCGCGGAGCTTCCCCCCGACCAGCGAGCCGTTCTGGTTCTACGCGATGTACAAGGGCTATCGGGAGCGGCGACCGCTCAGGCTTTGGGGCTCAGCCGCGCCGCGATGAAGTCACGTCTACACCGCGGGCGCGCGACGCTCCGCTCGCAACTCGGCAGGTACGAGCAGATCGCGGACCAAGGAGACGCCGCCAATGCCCAGCCATGATCGCGGCGCTCTCGCCAGCACCTCGATCGCTCTTCACCTCGCGCGTGGCGCGATCGGATTTGGGCTGATCGGCTTGGGGCTCGCGCTGACGCCGAGCGTCGGTCCGGTTGCGCTGCTGCTCGCACCGCCCGGCATGGTCGCGTTGCGCGGCTGCCCCACCTGCTGGATCGCCGGGCTGATCCAGACGATCTCCGCCAGCCGCCTGCAGCGCAACTGCGACGACACCGGCTGCACGCTGCGCCGGGCTCCCACCCCTACAGTCTCCGCTGGCCCGCCTCGTGCCGCGACCCTCGCCGCGCCACGGTCCTTCTGACGATGTCCTGGCGGCGAGACCGGACCAGCGCTCAGCCAACAGCGACGCAGCTGACCGCAAAGCGGGCGCGGCAACTCTCGCCGGGGGCGAGCAGGAGCAGGTGATCGCCGCTGCGCAGCGCGTTGGCGGGGGCGGTCATCGGCTCGAAGCAGATGAACTCGCCCGGGCGCGGGGCGTAGACCTGCGCGCAGGAGTAGCCCTCGAGCAACTCGAGCTCGAGCCGCCGACCACCGGCCTCGAGGGCGAAGCGGGCGTGCGCGGGCACCGTGTCGAAGCCGTCGTCGAACTCGCGCTCCGCGAGCTCGAACTCCTGGCTGGGCAGCTCCTCGCCGGGGCCGGCAGGGATCTGGTGCTCGTCGAGCACGAGGGTGCGCATCGCCGGTAGCTCCACCCGCCAGCGCTCGCGGGGCGTGCCCGGCAGGGAGAGGTAGGGGTGAAAGCCGAACGCCACCGGCACCGTGTCCCGCCCGCACGCGTGCACCGTCACCGCGATCTCCAGGCGTCCGCCCCGCAGGCTGGCCTCGTAGCGGAGGTCGTGGCGGAAGGGGAACGCCTCGAACAGCTCGCCATGCGACTCGCCCCAGCTGAGCAGCGCGGTGAGCGACTGCGCATCAGAGCCGCCGGGCGCGCTGGTTGGCTCCCAGGCCATCCGCCCACCGATCACGCCGTGGATCGGCAAGCCGCGGTCGTCGAGCGCCACCCGCGTGGTGTCGTGCGGCACTGCAACGCTGCATCCGGCGACCGTGTAGTCGAAGGCCGCCAGCCGGTTGGCCCACGGGTAGAGCAGCGGGATACCCATCGTCTTGCCGCGCTCGACGTACGCCTCCACGCCCCGGTTCTGCGCCAGCAGCTCCTCGCCGCGGTGGCGCAACGAGGAGCACAGCATTCCCGCGTCCGGCAGGAACGTCGCCTCCAGCTGCGCCCGTTCGTCGCGCAGGATCATGCGTACCGCGGCTCCTCGCGCCTGGGGAACAGATCGGGCAGGCCGTCGCTCACCCGATCGGGGAAGCGCGGTGGGCGCTTCTCCAGGAACGACGTAATTCCCTCGCGCGCATCCTCCGAGCGGCCCCGCGCGAACATCGCGCGCGAGTCGGCGCGGTGGGCCTCCATCGGGTGGGCGGCGCCCAGCCCGCTCCAAAGCAGCCGCCGCGCGATCGCCACCGACACCGGCGCGGTGTTCTCGGCGATCTCCCGCGCCAGCTCGCGTGCCACGTCGAGCAGCTCGTCCACGGGGTGCACGCTGCGCACCAGGCCACCGGCGAGCGCCTCCTGGGCGGTGAACACACGCCCGCTCGCCACCCACTCCATCGCCTGGCTGATCCCCACGATGCGGGGCAGAAACCAGCTCGAGCACGCCTCGGGCACGATCCCTCGGCGCGTGAAGACGAAGCCCATGCGCGCCCCCTCGCCCGCCAGGCGGATGTCCATCGGCAGCGTCATCGTGATCCCCACGCCGACCGCCGGCCCGTTGATCGCCGCGATCACCGGCTTCGTCATCTCGAAGATCCGCAACACCACCCGGCCGCCGCCGTCGCGCGGGATCTGACCCTCCGGGTGCTCGCCGTAGTCGAAGGTGGCGCCGCCCTCACCGAGGTCCATGCCTGCGCAGAAGCCGCGACCCGCCCCGGTGACGATGACGGCGCGGACCTCATCATCGCGGTCGGCGCGGTCAAACGCCTCGATCAGTTCGGCGCCCATCGCTTCGGTGAACGCGTTCAGGCGGTCGGGCCGATTTAGCGTGATCGTCAGCACGCTGTCCTCCACCTCGTAGCCGACGGTCTCGAACTCCATGGTGCTCCTCCTCCGATTTTTAGCGCCGGTCGCACAGCCTATCCGCCCGACCGCGACTTCCTGGCCGGTCGCAAGTGGATAATCACTATCGCGTGATGGGAGAGGTGGGTCGATACCTGCGAGGGGGAAGTGGTGCGGTCGCGCTACTGGCCGCTTGCGTCTTGGCGGCAAGCGCCCACGCCGTGACGATCTCGCCCCTCCCCGGGACTCCGGATGCATCTCCGCGCACCCAGATCAGCTTCCTTGGCGTCCCCGCCGGCGAGATCCACCAGATCTCGGTTGTGGGCTCGCGCACCGGTTCCCACCGCGGGCAGCTGCACGGCTACGACAGCGCACCCGGAGCGAGCTTCATCCCCGAACGGGGGTTCAGCGAAGGCGAGAGCGTCCGCGTCAGCGCGCTGGCTGGTCCCGCCGGCCACCAACAGCGCGTCGGCAGCAGCTTCACGATCGCGCAGCTCGCGCACTACCGCTTCACGCCGATGTCCACCAAGGCGCCGCCGGCGAAGCCGGGGATGGTGCAGAGCTTCGTCTCCCAACCCGACCTGATGCCGCCGACGGTGTCGGTGATCACCGACACCCCGCCCGCCTCCCCTGACGACGTGTTCATCGCCGCCAACGGCAGCTATCCGCAGCGGGGACCGATGATCTTCGACCGCGCCGGCCAACTGGTGTGGTTCAAGCCCATCCCTGCTGGCAAAGCGGCGATGGATCTCCAGGTCGAGCGCTACGACGGCGCACCGGTGCTTGTGTGGTGGCAGGGCTACATCGGCCTCGGCGTGGGTTTCGGCAACGACGAAATCTATGGCGAGAACTACCAGCGGATCGCGTCGGTGAACGCCGGCAATGGCTACCAGGCCGACCTCCACGACATCCAGATCACACCGTCGGGCGCAGCCTTCATCACCGCCTACTCGATCGTCGATGCCAACCTCTCCTCTGCCGGGGGCGCCACGCGGGGCGCGCTGCAGGACGCGATCGTGCAGGAGGTCGATATCAAGACCGGGCTGGTGATGTTCGAGTGGCACGCCTACGGGCACATCGCGCTCGGCGACTCCTACTGGCCCCGCCCCGCCTCGCCCGCGACCCCGTGGGACTACTTCCACGTCAACTCGATCTCGATCGACCCGTGGGGCGACGGCAACTTCCTGATCTCGGCGCGCAACACGTGGGCGGGGTACGAGATCGACCACAGCACCGGCCAGGTCCTCTGGAGATTGGGCGGCCGCTACTCGAGCTTCAAGATGGACCCCGGCACGGAGACGGCGTGGCAGCACGACATCAGCTGGCAACCCAACCACACGCTGACGCTGTTTGACAACGGCGACTCCCCGCAGGAGCACAAACAGACGCGCATCGTCCATGAGCGCATCGACTGGAGCGACCGCACCGTGCAGTTGATCTCCGAGGCGGTGCACACCCCGTCGCTGCTGGCCAATAGCCAAGGCAACGACCAGTTGCTGCCGGACGGCAACTCGTTCGTCGGCTGGGGCGCCCTGCCATACATGAGCGAATTCAGCCCCACCGGCAAGCTGGTGTTCGACGCCCGGATCGCCGCGCCGGGGTCGTCCTACCGCGCGTTCACCTACCCATGGACCGGCACCCCGGCAACGCCCCCGGCGCTCGCGCTGCGGAGCACCGGTGCGGAAACGCTCACCGCCTACGCCAGCTGGAATGGCGCGACCGGGGTGAGCGCCTGGCAGCTGCTGGCGGGCCCAAGCCCAACCCAGCTGGCACCGATCGAGACAGCACCAAGCGCAGGCTTCGAGACCGCGATCGCTGCCAAAAGCGTACAGCCCTACTTCGCCGTCGCCGCGCTCGACGCGGCCGGCCAGACGCTCGCGACCTCGGCTGCGGCGCACCGCTAGAAGCGGCAACGTTCAGCTTCTAGGCGAGCGCGGGGCGGCGCGTCTCTGGCACTTCGGCGCGCGGCGCAGCTGTGCACGCCGTCTCGGCGCGTGGCACCCCACGACGCCGGCCGGTGACGATCACGCGCCCGCCGCGGGCCGGTACCAGCGTGATGTGGTGCACCTTCACCCGCTCGCTGCGAGCGGTGGGGGCGCGCAGCGACACGCGCTCCAGCACCGTGCGCACGATCGCGCGCATCTCCATCATCGCGAAGCTGGCGCCCACGCAGCGGCGTGCGCCACCGCCGAAGGGGATGAATGTGTAGGGATGGGATGCCCGCCCACCCGCGCTCCCCTCCAGGAAGCGCTCGGGGCGGAACGCGCCGGCGTCCGCGAAGGCGGCGGAGTGCTGCACGATTTCGATCGAGGGCATCACCGTCGCGCCAGCCGGCAGCAGCCAGCCGGCGACTTCGACGGGCGCCGAGAGCTTGCGCCACACCGCGTCGATCACCGGGCGCACGCGCAGCGTCTCGTTGAGCACCGCGTCGAGGTAGCGCTCGTCTGCCCCCTCGTCCAGCTCGCGCTGCAGGCGCAGGTGGGCGGCCGGGTGGCGCAGCAGCCGCTCGAAGCACCACGCCAGCGCGGTCGTCGTGGTCTCGTGGCCGGCGACCAGCAGCGTGATCAGGTGGTCGCGCAACTCCTCGTCGCTCAGGCCCTCTCCCTGCTCGTCGCGCGCCGCCACCAGTAGCGCCAACACGTCATCACGACCATCCGGCTCGGCCCGGTGGGCGGCAATCTCCTCATACAGCAGCCTGTCCACCTCGGGCATCAGCCGCAGCGTGGAGAGGCGTTTGACCACCGGGTGCTCGATCAGGTGTGGGTAGGCCCACACGATCCACATCTCCACCACGCCTACCTGCGTGATCTTGCGCAGCAGCGTACGCAGGCGCTCCATCCGCCGCTCGTCGCTGACGCCGACAACGGTGCGGAGGATCACCTCCAGTGTGATCGCCTGCATGCGCGGGCGGATCGGGAACTCCCTGCCCACCGGCCAGCGATCGACCTCCGCCGCCGCGATCTGGGCGACCCGCTCGCCGTAGGTGCGCACCGCCTCGCCGTGGAACGGAGCGCTCACCAAGCGCCGGTGGCGGATGTGACGCTCGCCGTCGAGCGTGAGCAGCGAGTGCTTGCCCACGATCGGGCCCATCACCGCGTTGGCCTCGCCGGCGCGCAGCACCTCGCGGTCGCCGGTGAACACCTCCTTGATCGCCTCCGGCTGGGTGACCACCACGACGTCGCCGATACCCAGCGGGCGCAGCGTGAAGGTGGGGCCGAAGCGCCGCTTGCAGTAGCGCGAGAGTGCCCCCGGGTAGACGGCCCACAGAGCCGACTGCGCGAGGCGCGGCAGCCGCGGGCCGGGAGGCAGGCTCGGCGGGCGCGTCGTCACGGGGCTCGCATCGACAGTCACCGGCCCATCTTGGCAGACCTACCCCACCAGCTCCAGCAGCGGACCGCACAGCGCCGGCGGGGCGACGAGGATGCCCCAGGGCAGGTCCTTGTGCTCGGGCAGCTCGACCACCTGGAGGCCGACCGCTTCGCACAGCAGCGTCCCCGCGGCGATGTCCCACTGCTTGACGGTACGCTCGAAGTAGGCGTCGTAGCGGCCGGCCGCCGTCCACGCGAGGTCGAGCGCGGCGCTGCCGAAGCGGCGGATGTCGCGCACGCGCGGAATCACCCGAACCAGCACCTCCGCTTGCGCGGCGCGCACGCGCGCGTCGTAGGCGAAGCCGGTCGCGACCATCGCGCTCGCCAGGTCGCTCGCCCGGGGGCGCAACGCGTGGGCATCCCCCAGCTCGATCGCTCCCCGCGAGCCGGTGGGCGTCGAGCCGGCATCCGCCAAATCGGCCGTCCCCGCCGGTCCCGTCGCGAGCGTCGCGGGGGCTCCTCTGACCGCGCTGAACAGCTGCTCGCGGCTGGGATCGTAGATCGCGCCCGCGAGGATCGTCCCTCGGGCATCGCGCACCGCCACGCTCACGCACCATTGGGGGAGCCCGAACAGGAAGTTGACGGTGCCGTCGAGCGGGTCCACCACCCAGCTGAGGCCGCTTGTGCCCTCGATGTGGTCGCCCTCCTCCCCGACGAAGCCGTCGTGTGGGCGCCGCACGGCGAGCAGCTCGCGGATCGCCCGCTCGGAGGCGAGATCGGCCTCGCTCACCAGATCGGTGGGGGTGCTCTTGCTGCTCACCTCCCGCTCGGCGCCGTGGCGCACGCGCTCGGCCAGCAGCGCGCCCCCGCACTTCGCCGCCTCGATCGCGACCTCCAGCAGCTCCTCGCTCACGAGAACCCGGGCGGGCGGTGCTGCTCCCACGGGCGCTCGGCCTCGACCTGACCGGCGATCGAGAGCAGCGTAGCCTCGTCGTCGGGCCGGCCCACCAGCTGCACGGCGAGCGGGAGATGGTCGGCGTCGTCGGTGAACCCGGTGGGGATCGACACCGCCGGCTGACCGGTGGCGTTCCAGGTGCCGAGGAACGGGATCACGCGCGTGCCGCCAAACATCGTGGCCACCATCCCGCGGCCCTCGAACTCGCCGATGCGCAGGGCCGGGCGGGCGGTGCAGGGCAGCAGCAGCGCGTCGAAGTCGCTGAGCACGCGCCCCACGCGCGCGTTCAGAGTCGCTTCGGAGGCAACCGCGCGCGAAATGCCTGCTTCGCCGACCAGCTCGCCGGCGCGCACGATGTGGCGGCTGCGGCGCTCCATCCGCTCGACGTGGCCAATGTCCGTCGCCGACTCGTAGGCGCCGCGCAGGTAGCGCGCGATCAGATGGGGGCCCAGCCACGGGGGGTAATCGGGGTCGCGCTCGACCAGGTCGTGGCCGAGCGAACGCAGCAGCTCGACGGTCTGCTCGTGCGCCCGCAGCACGCGCGCATCGATCGGCTGCGGCAGGATCGGCTTGGTCGAGAAGGCGATCCGCAGGGGATCAGGTGCCCGCCCACCCGCCCCCCCACCCCGCGCGGCGGCCTCCACGAAGCTGCCCTGCGCGGGCGGCGTCTGCGCGGTGAGGTCGAGGAACAGCGCAGCGTCGCGCACGTTGCGCGCGATCGGCCCGTACACAGCGAGGCCGTGCCACCCGTACAGCTGCTCTGTATGAGGGGCAAGCGAGATGCGGTGGCGCGAGGGCTTGATCCCGAACAGGCCGCAGAAGCTGGAGGGAATGCGGATCGAGCCGAGGCCGTCGGAGCCAAGCGCGGCGCCGGCCAGGCCTGCGGCGACCGCCGCGCCGGATCCGCCGGAGGAGCCCCCCGGGGTGTGCTCGAGGTTCCAGGGGTTGCGCGTGATGCCGAACGTGGGTGTCTCGGTGAACGGCCACAGCGTCAGCTCGGGCACGTTGGTCTTGCCGAGCACGATCGCGCCGACCTCGCGCAGGCGGCGGACGACCTCCTGATCGGCGCTCGCCACCCGCTCAGCCGCGCGCGTCCCGTAGGAGGTGACCTCGCCGGCGATGTCGGTGTCGTCCTTGATCGCGATCGGCACCCCCAGCAGCGGCCGTGTCCCGCCTGCCCCGCGCCGGGCGTCGGCCTGATCGGCTTCGAGCAGCGCGCGTTCGGCGAACACCGTCTTGTAGGCGTTCAGCTGCTTGTCATAACGCTCGATCCGATCGAGGTACAGCTGGACCAGCTCGCGCGAGGAGACCTCCCCCGCGGCGATCAGCTCCGCCTGACGGGCGATCCCGGCGAAGGCTAGGTCGGCGGCGTCCATCGGTGCATCCTGACAGAAGAAGAGGGGCCCAGCTCGCCGGCCTGCGGCCGGCTGCGCCACCCTCTAAACCGGCGTGATCGGGTTGTGCCGCGCCGGCCACTCGCGGCGGCGACCGGCGGCGAGCGCGAAGCGGCGGATCAGCTCGCCGCGTAGATCGTCGGGCTCGATCACCGCGTCGACGACCAGCTCGGAGGCCAAATGCAGGATGTCGATGTCGGCGGCGTACTCCGCGCGCAGCCGCTCGGTCTCGGCTGCACGCTCGGCCTCGTCGGCGATCCCCTGCAGCTGGTTGTAGTAGACGGCGTTGATCGCCGCCTGCGGTCCCATCACCGCGATCGAGGCGCTGGGCAGCGCGAGGCAGCAGTCGGGGTCGAATGCCGGTCCCGCCATCGCGTACAGCCCGGCACCGTAGGCCTTGCGCACGACGACCGAGATCTTCGGCACGGTCGCTTCGCTGACCGCGCTGATCATCTTCGCGCCGTGACGGATGATCCCCTGACGCTCGACCTGCGTGCCGATCATGAAGCCGGGCACGTCGGCGAGGAACAGGAGCGGCACGTTGAAGGCGTTGCAGGTCCAGATGAAGCGGGCCGCCTTGTCGGCGGAGTCGACGAACAGCACGCCCCCCTTCACCTTCGGCTGGTTGGCGACGATCCCGACGGGCCGGCCCTCCAGGCGCGCGAAGCCGACGATCAGCTCCTTCGCCCAGCGCGCGTGGATCTCCATGAAGGAGCCGGCGTCGAGCAGCGCGTCGAGCAGCAGCTTCATGTCGAACGGCTTGTTCTCATCGGCGGGGATCAGCTCGCCGATCGGGGTGTCGGAGGCCGGGGCGAGCGCCGAGGCGGCGATCGCGCTGGCGCCCTCGGTGTTGGGAGGGGAGGAGGGGGAGGTGCTGTTTGCGGCAGACCCGGCGGGGTCGAACGAGGGTGGGGCCTGCTCGGCGGTCACGGGCGAGGGTGGGAGCTGCCCGCCACGCGCATGCGAGGGTGGGGCCTGCTCGCCAGACCCGAGCGTGGGTGGGAGCTGCTCGAAGTTGCCCGGCAGGTAGGAGAGGTAGCGCTTGGCGGTGTCGATCCCCTCCTCGTCGCTCTTCACCAGCACGTGCCCGCAGCCGCTCACCCCCGTGTGCATCCGCGCGCCGCCCATCTCCTCCAGCGTGACGTCCTCGCCGATCACCATCTGGGCCATCCGCGGCGAGCCGAGGTACATCGAGGCGTTGCCGTCGCGCATGATCACGATGTCGCAGAACGCCGGGATGTAGGCGCCGCCGGCGGCGGAGGGGCCGAACAGCACGCACACCTGCGGCACGAGGCCCGAGAGCTTCACCTGGTTGTGGAAGATCCGCCCCGCTCCCCTGCGCCCGGGGAACATCTGCACCTGCTCGGTGATCCGCGCGCCCGCGGAGTCCACCAGGTACACCATCGGCGTGCGCAGCTCCAGCGCGCGCTCCTGGATGCGGAGGATCTTCTCGACCGTCTTCGGGCCCCACGAGCCGGCCTTCACGGTTGGGTCGTTGGCCATCAGGGCGACGGAACGTCCGCCGATCCGCCCGAGGCCCGTCACCACGCCATCCGCCCCCAGCCCATCCTCCCGCCAGTTGGCCAGCAGCGCCTCCTCGGCGAACGTGCCAGGGTCGAGCAGCCGCGCCACGCGCTCGCGCACCGGCAGCTTGCCCTGCTCCTTGGCCTTCTCGTGGTGGCGCTCGGGGCCGCCCCGCAGGGCGCGCTTACTCGCGCCGCTGAGGGCGCTCACAGGCGGGTGCGCCCTCCGCGACGGGGGAGCACTTCGAGACGACAGAGCCCTCCGAGCCAGAGCCCTCCACGGCGGGGGAGCGCTGCGCTCACGGACGCGGCGGGTGGGTGGGCCACCAATTCTTCCGGCGGTGACGGCGGCGGCGCCCGCGTTCCAGGTTGCGTTCGTGGCGCGCCTGCTGGCGGGCCTGCACCAGCTCGAGGTCGGACGCGGGCCCGAACAGATGCCATGCGTCGCGCACCACCGGGATCAGCGTCATGCCGATCACCCACCCCGGCCAGAACTCGTTCGGCGGGCCGCTCGCCAGCCAGATGCCGACGCTCAACGCCGACACCCCTGCCGAGCCGCCCGCCTCTTGCGCGAGGCGACGGCGCAGGTGCGACTTGCGCTTGACCAGCGCCAGCTTCACCGAGGTCGAGCTGACCGGCAGGTCGGCGCGCAGCGCGTCGATGTCGGCGCGCGTGGAGGCTTTGTAGGCCTCGCCGACGCGCTCCTCGAGCTCCTCGGATGTCAGCCGCCCCTCGCCCGCGTGCTCGCGCAGCTCATCGATCAGCTGCTCACGCTCGTCGTCCGCGACACGCAGCTTCGACAGGTCGCTCATACCTTGAATGTAACCCACCGCGTCCCTGTTCGCGCGCAGATCGTTCCCCGGCGGGGCGAATTGGCCCCCAAGGGGAGCTTGTCGTCGAGCCAAATGCCTGCCAGCGCCGGGGGCGTACGGCCAAATCCCTACAAAGCCGGGTTGGGCTCGGGCTCCGCGCCGGCGTAGGTGTAGAAGCCCGTCCCCGACTTGCGCCCCAACCAACCTGCCGAGAGCATCTTGCGCAGCGTCGGCGGGGCGGCGAAGCGCCGTTCGCCGAACTCCTCCAGCAGCACGTCGCAGATCGCCCCCAGCGTGTCCAGCCCGACGAAGTCGCAGAGCAGCAGCGGCCCCATCGGGTGGCCGGCGCCGGCCATCATCGCGGCGTCGATCTCCGCCACCGAGCCGACCTGCTCTTCGAGGGCGCGGATCGCGTCGAGCATGTACGGCACCAGCAGGCGGTTGACGATGAAGCCCGCTTTGTCGCGGGTGGGGATCGCCAGCTTGCCCTCAGAGCCGATGAACTCCAGGGCGGTGTCGAGCGTCGCCTGGGAGGTGGTGACGCAGCGCACGACCTCGACCAGCGCCATCACCTGCGCCGGATTGAAGTAATGCAGCCCCACGAACTGCTCGGCGCGCGAGGTCGCCGCCGCCTGGTCGATCACCGCCAGTGAGGAGGTGTTGGTCGCGAAGATCGCCTGCGGCTTGACGATCTCATCGATCTCGCGCCACATCTCGAGCTTCAACGGCAAGCTCTCGGTGATGGCCTCGATCACCAGGTCGCAGTCGGCGAGGTTGCCGTAGTGCACGGTGCCGGCGATGCGCGCCCTTACGGCGTCGGCATCCTCCTGGGAGCTCTTGCCCTTCTCGACCGCTCGCGCCAGCTGCTTCTCGATCTTGCCCGTGCCCCTGGCGAGCGTCGCCTCGTCCACCTCGCGCAGCACCACCGCGTAGCCGGCCTGTGCGGCCACCTGGGCGATGCCGTGGCCCATCAGCCCCGCTCCGAGCACCCCCACCTTCTCGATCTGCCGCGCCATCTCTCGACCTCCGCTCGTTTTCCTCGACGGACGGGGAGCCTATCGGGAAGGGCCGGGGGGCGAGTCGCTCTTTTGGGCCGCCCTACGCGTGCGCGGGCGCGCGCCCGCGCAAGGGCGCCTGTTTTTTCGAAAGTGCCCGCAGCGCTCCCCGCCGGCTCGGAGTACGCTTCCAAGCGTGCCCACCGACCAGGACTTCGACCTCTCCGCCGCCGGCCTGCGCGCGGACGGTACCGACCTTCGGATCTCGGTCGAGGTGCTGGCGAGCAAGCTCGAGGAGTCGCTGCCCGGCCGCGCCCGCGTGGAGCGCCGCGGCGGCGGGCTGCTCGGTCGGGGCGAGAAGCACGTGCGCCTCGTACGAGTTGAGCTCGGCGGCAACTGCTACCAACTGACCGTCGAGGGGGACCGCGTGGAGGGCTTTCGCGAACGTCAGGTGGGAGGCATCTCGATCAAGCGCGAGGCACTCGACCCCAGCGCATGGGTGACAGCGCTGACCAGCGATCTGCAGGCGGAGGCCGAGCGCAGCACCGAGGCGCGCGCGGCGCTCGAGAGGCTGCTGGGCTGATGGTGCGGCGGCGGGGCACGGTCTCGGATGTGGTGCGCGAGAGGCCGGTGGGCTGAGATGGCACGGCAGCGGGGCACGGTCTCGGATGTGGTGCGCGAGAGGCCGGTGGGCTGAGATGGCGCGGCGGCGGGGCACGGTCTCGGATGTGGTGCGCGAGAGGCCGGTGGGCTGAGATGGCACGGCGGCGCAGCGGGCCCGAAGGGGCCGAAGGCGAAGAAGTCGACGATGCTGCCGGCGCCGAAATGGCCGACCCGGGAGCCACGGCCGCAGAGCAGCAGGAGTCGCTGGAGCGGATCGAACGGGGCGGCATCACGGTCGCGGCCGAGCGGCGCCTGAGCGAGCTGCGCGATAAGGGCGGCCTTTTCACCTCCGACCTCTCCGTCAACGGCTGGGCGCTCGCCCACCAGTTGGGGTTGCACCCGCTCTCGCAGGTGATGGGCAGCTCGATCTACCAGATGGGCTACCAGGGCGGCGCCTGGGGCCAGGGTGAATGGGGCGGCATGGGCCAGACCTACATGGTCGAGCTCGACACGCTCTCACGGGCGCTCAACGAGGTGCGCTCCCGCGCGCTCGGGCGGATGGCCGAGGAGGCGATGCACGTCGGCGCCGACGCGGTCGTGGAAGTGGACACGCGCGCCGGCGAAAGCAGCTTGGAAACCGGGTCGGTCTCGCTGGAACATACGGTCTTCGGCACCGCCGTCAAGCGCGAGGCCGGGGCGTCCAACACAGGCACGCATAGGGGCGAGGGCGGGAAGCACGGGAGCAAGCAGCAGGGAAGCAGGCAACCAGGAAGTGGGCAGCACGAAAGCGGGAGACACGGAGGCGGGCGGCCGGTGCTCACCGAGCTGTCGGTCGCCGACTTCTCAAAGCTGGTGCGGGGCGGCTTCGAGCCGCTCGGGATCGTCGCCTGGAGCTCGGTCTTCTTCGCCAGCTACAACTATGGCCCGGGGATGTCCGGCGGGAGCATGATGTCGGTCGGGGGGATGCAGAACTTCGAGCTGCGGGAGTTCACACGGGCCTTTTACAACGCGCGCGAGAGCGTGATGGGCGAGCTGAACGCGCAAGCATCCACGATGGGCGCCTCGGGGATCGTCGGCGTGCGGATCGGCCACCGCGCAGTCCCCCACACGCTGTCCGGCGGGATGGGCGGCCGCGAGCGCAGCGGCCTGATGGTGACGTTCAACGCGATCGGCACCGCGATCCGCCAAACCGGCGAGCCCACCCTCTATCCGCCCGAGACGACGATCGACCTGACAGCTTGAGCACCCCTCAAAACGACAACCACAACCCCTCCCCCTCCTTTTCCCCTCCCCACCACACCGACCTGACATCTCAACACGAGCCCCCGGGAGCCCTACACGAATGAGCGACAGCGAGCAGCAGACAGAGACCTACGACCCCTCCTCACTGGAGGGCGTTCCCGAGGCCGGCCGAGCCCGCCTGCAGCAGAACCGCGCGGGCCTCTTCACCTCCGACCTCAGCGTCAACGAGTTCCTGCTGATCAAGCAGGCCGGCTTCGACCCCGTCGGCCTCGTGGTCGGCAGCTCGATCTACCACATCGGCATCCAGATGGCGGGCTGGAAGAAAAGCCAGGAGCTGACGGTGCTCTCCGAGGCGATGTACAGCGCGCGTCAGCTCGCGATGACGCGCATGGAGGAGGAGGCCGACCAGCTCGGCGCGGACGGCGTCGTCGGCGTGCGCCTGGACATCGGCCGCTACGAGTGGGGCCAGGACATGGCCGAGTTCATCGCAATCGGCACCGCCGTCAAGCACCGCGCGGGCGAGATGCACCGCGCCCCCAACGGCCGCCCCTTCACCAGCGATCTCTCGGGCCAGGACTTCTGGACGCTGCTGCGCACCGGCCACCGCCCCGTCGGCATGGTGATGGGCAGCTGCGTCTACCACGTCGCCCACCGCGGGATGCTCCAGTCGATGGCCCAGACGGGGCGCAACGTCGAGCTGCCCAACTTCACGCAGGCGCTGTACGACGCGCGCGAGCTCGCGATGGAGCGGATGCAGACCGAGGCGCAGACGCTCACCGCGGAGGGGATCGTCGGCGTGAAACTCAACGAGACCAGCCACGGCTGGGGCAGCCACACGATCGAGTTCTTCGCCCTCGGCACCGCGATCGTGCCGCGCGAGGGCCACGACGAGGCGATCGAGCCGCCCACGCCAGTCCTTGATCTGAGCTAAGGAGGCCCCATGAGCATCGTCACCACCGAAGACCGCGGCGCCGTCCGGCACGTGATCCTCAACCGGCCGGAGAAGCGCAACGCGATGAGCCAGGAGCTGCTGCGCGCGCTTGCGCTGGCGCTGCGGGAAGCCGCCGCCGAGGAGGCGGTCCACTGCGTGGTGTTGCGCGGCGAGGGCAAGGTGTTCTCCGCTGGCGTCGACCTCGTCGAGCTGGTCGCCTCCGGGGACACTCCTGGCAAGCTGCGCCCCTTCCGCGAGACCTTCCTGGAGTGCCCCAACCTCTGTGAAGGGATGGCCAAGCCGGTGATCTGCCAGATCCACCACACCTGTGTCGGGGGCGCACTGGAGGTGGCGCTCGGTTGCGACCTGCGGATCGCCTCCGAGGACACCCAATTCGGCCTGCCCGAGGTAAAGTTCGGGATCATCCCCGATGTCGGCGGCTCCAGCCGCCTGCCCGCGGTCGTCGGCCTCGGCCGCGCCAAGGAGCTGATCATGACCGCCCGCACGATCGACGCCGCCGAGGCCGAGCGGATCGGCCTCGTCAACCGCGTGGTCGCGCGGGAGGAGCTCGACGAGGCCGTCGAGGAGCTGGTAGGAGAGCTGCTCGCAAACTCGCACGTGGCCGTCGGCCGCGCCAAGCGGGTAATCGACGCCTCGGCCCGCCCGGCCCTCGCAGCGACGCTGGAGATGGAGGTGGCGGTGCAGGAGTACTGCGTGGCCGCGATGCGCGAGAGCGCGCGGGCCGGCGCCGAGGCGCAGGAGGCGCTGGCCTAGTTCGCGGTCGGACTCCACTCCACCGGCCCGGCGACCAGGGTGTGGCTGCCCAGCGGCCGTCCGAGGATCTCCTGCGCACGGGCCGCACATGCGATCAGCGAGGGCAGGTCGACGCCGGTGGAGCAGCCCATCTCGTGCAACATCGAGACGAGGTCCTCGGTGGCGATGTTGCCGGTTGCACCCGCCGGGACCGGGCAGCCGCCGAGCTCGCCGAAGCTCGACTCGAAGCTCGCGATCCCGGCTTGCAGCGCCGCGAGCGCATTGGCGAGGCCGGCGCCGCGCGTGTTGTGAAAGTGCGCGGTCAGCTCGACGCCATCGTCGTCGGCCCTGCTGCCGATACCGCCCGCGACACCCCCGCCGCCCCTGCTGCCGATACCGCCCGCGACACCTTCGCCGCCTGCCGCAGAACCCCGGCCGGCCCCGAGCCGCTCCCGCGCGAGTGCGAAGAACTCGCCCACCTGGCGGGGATTCGCCATCCCCGTAGTGTCGCCGAAGCCGATCTCCTGCGCGCCCGCGTCGCGCAGGCGGGCCGCTATCTCGAGCACCCGCGCGGGCGGGACGTGGCCCTCGTAGGGGCAGCCGAACGAGGTCGAGATCACACCCTCGCAGCGCAAACCGGCCTCCCGCGCGCGGGCGAGCACGATCTCCAAGCCGGCGAGGGACTCGGCGATCGAGCGGTTGACGTTCTTGCAGTTGTGCGTCTCCGAGGCGGAGAGGAAAACGTTGATCTCGTCGAACGCCGGCCGCTCGCGTCGCACGCTCTCGCGCAGTGCGAGCGCACGCTCGAGCCCCCGCTCGTTGGGGATCAGCACGCTCACCGCGACCTCCTCGGGGATGCTCACGCGCTCCAGTACCTCTTCGGCGTCGGCCAGCTGCGGGATCACGTCGGCCCGCACGAAGCTCGTCAACTCCAGCCTCCGCAACCCCGTGCGTGCGAGCGCGTCGATCAGCTCGACCTTCAGCTCTGTGGGGATCGTCTCAGGCTCGTTCTGAAAGCCGTCGCGCGGACCCACCTCCCTGATCGCGACGGCCTTCACCACATCGAGAGGCCGCCGCTCACGCCGAGCGTCTGGCCTGTCACGTACGAGGCGTCGTCGCTGGCCAGGAACGCGATCGCGGCCGCGACCTCCTCGGGCTCGCCGGCGCGTTTCAGCTGAGTGGTGTCCACCATCCCCTGCTTCAGGCGCGTGCCGATCTCCCCCAGCACCTGCGGCGCGGCATTCAGCAGCGGCGTCTCGATCGGGCCGGGAGCAACGGCGTTGACACGCACGCGGTAGCGCGCCCCCTCGCGCGCGATCGCCTTGGTGAAGCCGATCACCCCGGCCTTCGCGGCGCTGTAGATGGCCGATCCCTGCGAGCCCACGCGGCCGGCCTCGGAGGAGACGTTGACGATCGCCCCCGACCGGCGCTCCTGCATCCCCGGCAGCACCGCGTGGGTGACAGCGATCACCCCGCGCAGGTTGACGCCCAGCACGAAGTCCCACAGGCCGGGGTCGGTCTTGACGAAGAACGAGAAGAGGTCGGTGCCGGCGTTGTTGACGAGCACGTCGATCGGCCCGAGCTGCTCCTCGGCGGCCCGCACCGCCGCGGCGATCGAGTCGAGGTCGGTCACGTCCATCGCGAGGCCCACCCCATCCAGCTCCCCGGCGACCGCCTTCGCCCCGTCCTCGTTGAGGTCGCCCACGGCCACGCGCGCGCCCTCGGCCGCCAGCCGCCGCGCGGTCGCGGCTCCGATGCCCGACGCGCCGCCGGTGATCAGTGCGATCTTTCCCTCCAGCCTCATATATGGTCATATTGTCAGAGCACGATGCGTACCGCCGCGATCCTGCCCGTCAAGCGCTTCTCGGAGGCCAAGCAGCGCCTCGGAGCGAGCGTGGCCGACCCGTTGCGGCAGGACCTCGCACGCGCGATGGTGGGGGACGTGCTGAGCGCACTGCGCGACTGCGCCGCGCTCGAGCGCACGATCGTGGTGACTTCCGAGGAGTCGGTCGCCGCCGCGGCGCGCTACCTCGGGGCGATCGTGGTGCCGGACGCGGCCGAGGACGGCCAGAGCGCCGCGGTCGCGGCGGGGATCGAGCGGGCCGTGGCGGAGGGCTTTGCCCGCGCGCTGTGCATCCCCGGGGACTGCCCGGCGCTCGACCCTGATGAGATCGCGGCCCTGCTGGAGGTCCCGCCCGCCGGCCCAGCCGAGGTCACCGCTCTGCCGCAGGTCCCGCCCGCCGGCCCAGCCGAGGTCACCGCTCTGCCGCAGGCCCCGCCCGCCGGCCCAGCCGAGGTCACCGCTCTGCCGCAGGGACCGCCCGCCGGCACGGCCGAGGTCGTGATCGTGCCCGACCGCCATGGCACCGGCACCAACGGGCTGCTGCTCACCCCGCCGGGGGTGATCTCGCCCAGCTTCGGGCCGGGCAGCTGCGAGCGCCACATCGGGCTCGCACGGGAGGCAGGAGTGGCCTGTCGCGTTGAGCCGGTGCCCTCGCTGTTGCTCGACATCGACACCGGCGCGGACCTCGCCGCGCTGCGCGAGCGGCTGGCCGGCGAGCCGCCAACCGGCGCACGACGAACCCGTAAGGTTCTCGGGGTGCCGATACCCGCGTCCCACCGCGCCCCCGCATGACCCGGCAGGGAGAGGTCGTCGTCCTCGCCGGCGGCACCGGCGGAGCGAAGCTCGCGCGGGGGATGCAGGACGTGGTGGGAGCCGAGCGGCTGGCGGTGGTGGCGAATCCCGGCGATGACATCGAGATCCACGGTGCCTACGTCTCCCCCGACCCCGACCTGATCTCCTTCTGGCTGGCCGACCTGATCGATGCGCGCGGATGGGGCCTCGAGGGCGACACGTTCAACGTGATGGACGGCCTGCGCGCGCTCGGGGTCGACGTGTGGTTCAACCTCGGCGACCGCGATCTAGCGTGGTGCGCAGAGCGCGCGCGGCTGCTGGCGGAGGGCCTCTCCCCCACCGCGGCGCTGGAGCGGCTGAATGCGGCGATCGGCGTGCGCGCGCGGGTGCTGCCCGCGAGCGATGACCCGGTGCGCACGTGGGTGCGCTCGACCGAGGGCTGGCGCTCCTTTCAGGACTTCATGATCCGCATGGGAGCGTCAGGCCTCGTGGAGGGCCTGGAGTTCCGCGGCGCCGAGGAGGCGGCGCCGAGCCCCGCCGCGCTGGAGGCCATCGCCGGGGCGCGCGCGATCGTGATCGGCCCCTCCAACCCGCTGGCCTCGATCGGCCCGATCCTCGCGATCCCCGGTTTCCACGACGCGCTGCTCGAGACCGACGCGCCGCTCGTCGCCGTCAGTCCGATCGTCGGTGGGACGGTGCTGAAGGGCCCCACCGCCTCGTTCATGGCGTTCGCCGCGCTGGAGTGCAGCGCCCGGGGCGTGGCCGGCTTCTACGGCGAGCTGCTCGACGGGATCGTCTCCGACGAGCCCGCGGAGGATCTCGCGGCGCATGAGAGTGCGAAGCTCGAAATTGCGACGCTCGCGATCGACACCCGCATGGACGCCACCGCCGCCCGCGCGCGCGTGGCCGAGCAGACACTCGCGTTCGCCGACTCGCTCGCGGGGTGAGCGTGGGGCTGAACGTGTTTTTTTTGGACCCCAACCCTTCATTTTGTGAAGTGGTTATGGTTGCGGCGTGACCGATCCACCGCCGGCCCCCGTCTGCATCATCGGCGCCTCCGGTGCGCTCGGCTTCGGGCTGGCGCTCCGCCTCGGCCGCGCGGGCGTGCCGATCGCGATCGGCTCGCGCAGCGCCGAGCGCGCCGCCGAGACAGTGGAGCGCGCGCGGGCCGCGGTCCCCGAGGGATCGTTCGCCGGCTATGAGAACGCCGACGCGGTGTCGCGCGCGGAGGGCGTGATCCTGAGCGTGCCGTTCCGCAACCAGTCGGAGATGCTCACCAACCTGAAGGAGGCGCTGCGCCCCGGCCAGCTGCTGATCGACGCGACCGTGCCGCTCGCGGCCGCCCACAGCGGCAAGGCCACGCGCATGCTCGGCGTGTGGCAGGGCTCCGCCGCCCAGCAGGCCGCGGAGATGGCGCCCGAGGGCGTGCGCGTCGTCTCCGCCCTGCACACCGTCAGCGCGGCCTCCCTGAGCGACCTCGGCCACGAGCTCGTCGAGGACGTCCTACTCTGCGGCGACGCCCGCGCCGACAAGCGTGAGGCCGCAGCGCTGATCGAGCGGATCGAGGGGCTGCGCTGCGTGGATTGCGGGCGCCTGGAGATGGCCCGCGTCACCGAGTCGCTCACGGCGCTGCTGATCGCCGTCAACGCCCGCTACAAGGTGCACGCAGGGATCCACCTCACGGGGCTGCCCAAGAAGCTCTGGGAGTAACGACCTCAGCCTGCGGCGGCGGCTGTCTTGCTCTCGTACCACCCATGCAGCGCGCCGATCGCGCCGCCGATCACGCGGTCGAAGAAGGTCTCGCGGTCGTTCTCGTGCGGCAGCGGCTCGGACGGGACGGGGACTTCGAGGAACTCGCACAGCGGCTCCCACCCTTCGCCCACGTGCCAGACCAGCAGCCGCTCCGGCGGGACCGTGCGCTTGACCTCCTCGTTATGGCGCTCGAACTGCTCGATCAGCTGCGCCGGCTCCTGCCAGCCGTCGGCGAACGTGCCTTCGGGGCCCCAGAACATCCGCCACACGAGGTCGAGGTAGCGCCGCCAGCGGGGGTCGATCTCGCCCCGGGCGCTGGCGAGCAGGCGCATCAGCTCCTCGCCGTGACTGAGGCCGACGATCGTTTCGCGGAAGCTGGGCTCCCACGACTCGGGCTTGCGCGTGCTGAGCAGCACCTTGGCGTCGGGGTACACCTCGAGCAGCTCCTTGTAGAAGTAGCCGCCCGGCCAGTCCGCGGTCGCCTCGAAGCCGCCGAACAGCTCATCCCACGGGCCCTCCCCGTCCATCGCGCGGTTCCACAACTCGACCTGGTCGAGGTCGGCGAGCACGTTGACCCAGTGGTAGCAAGGCGCCAGGCCGAGCTGCTCGAAGGCCAGTTTCTGCGTGAGGGTGCCCGTCCGGGGCAGGCCCGCTCCGATCAGCTTCATATACTCATCCGCTCCTTCTGTAGAGGTCCCGTCGGCGTCATCGGCGGCGCTGCAGCACGGCGTGCACAGCGCAACTGCCGCGTGGCACGCCGGTTCTCACGATATTCTGTTGTCGTGTTGTGATTTCCAACGCGGCTTAACGCAACACTAACGTCCACTCGCACCAACCAAGGCCAGAGTTCTTGAGCGCCATCGACATCAGCACCCTACGCCCGGCGGCGGTCAGCCGCCCCGCGGACCCCGCGGACGAGCCTGCCGCGACGGGCCACGCGGCCAGGGCGGGCGGACCGCCATTCAAAACGGGCCCGCGGATCAGCGGGCTGACGGTCTCCGACGGCGAGCACGTCCTCTCCCAAGACCAGGTCCTCGACCGGCTGGGCCTGCGCGGCGACGAGTTCGCCGAAGGCATCTTCGCCCGCTGCGGCGTCAAGCGGCGCCACCTCGAGCTGGACGACGACTTCCTGGGGCGCGACCTGCAGGGACGCGCCGCGGAGGTCGAGCAGCGGCTGATGCGCCACTCGATCCGGGCCGTGGACGCGCTCGAGCTGGATGCCCCCAAGATCGGAACCGTCCTCAGCTCCAGCCTCTACTCGCTCGGCCTGCCGACGATCGCCCACCGGCTGGTGGACCACTACGAGATGGACCCGACCACCGACAAGTATCACGTCACCGGCGTGGCGTGCGCGAGCGCGGTGCCGCTGATGCGGATGGCCGCCGGGACGCTGAACCAGCACCCGGGGCGCGACTGCCTGATCGTCGGGGCGGAGAGCATGAGCAGCATCCTCACGCGCGCCACGGAGGATGACCCCCGCGCCAAGACGGTCGGCGCCTCGATCTTCGGCGACGGCTGTGCCGCCGCGGTGCTCTCGGCCGATCCCGGCGCCGACGGGCCGATGGTCCTCGCCACCCAGGTCCACCAGATCGGTGGCACGCTCGACGCCGTGAGCCTTGCTTTATCCAAGCAGGACGCCTACCTGCACCTCGTGCGCGAGCTGCCCGAGCTGGCCGGCGCGGGGCTGCCCGGGGTGGCGGAGAAATTCCTGCGCCGCAACGGCGTGAAGCACGCGGAGATCGACCACTGGATGGTGCACCCGGGCGGGCGGCGGATCATCGAGAACATCCAGAGCGCCCTGGGGCTCTCCGACGAGCAGACCGCGACCAGCTGGGACGCGCTCGCCAATCACGGCAACGTCGGCACCCCGTCGATCTTCTACGTGCTCAAAGACACGATCGAGCGCTACCGGCCCCAGCCGGGAGAGCGCGGCCTCGCTGTGACGATCGGCCCCGGCGTGACCGTTGGGCTGATGCTGCTGCAGTGGTGAGCCTCGGCGGGAGGCCGCCATCGCCGTCACCGGTGGCGCTCGCCTCCTCGCGGGCACCTGTGGCGGTGGCGGAGGAGCGATGGCAAGCCTCGCCGCCCACAGCCTGAGCGGCCTACCCGAGGTGCGCGCGGGGGATGACCTCGCTGCGCTGATCGTGGGAGCGCTCGATTCCGAGCGTCCGGCCCAGCTGCTCTGCGACGGCCAGATCGTGGCGATCGCGCACAAGGTCGTCTCCAAGGCGGAGGGTGCCGTGGTAGCGCTTGCGGGGATCGAGCCCTCGGCGCGGGCCAACGAGATCGCCGGCAAACAGGGAAAGGATCCCCGCGCCGTGCAGGTGGTGCTCGATCAATCCCAGGAGGTCCTGCGCGCGGCCAACGGGGTGTTGATCTGCCGCACCCACCACGGCTTCGTCTGCGCCAACGCCGGGGTGGACGCCTCCAACGCAACTGATGCCGAGGCCCTGATCGTGTTGCCCGCGGACCCGGACGCCTCCGCGCGGAGCCTGCGCGCGCGGCTGCGCGAGCTGATCGGCGTGCAGGTTGGGGTACTGATCACCGACAGCTTCGGCCGCGCCTGGCGCCACGGGCAGTGCGATGTGGCGATCGGCTGTGCCGGACTGAACCCACTCGACGATTGGCGCGGGCGCACCGACGGCGCCGGGCTCGAGCTGCATGCCACTTTGCTTGCCATCGCCGACGCGACTGCCGCCATCGCCGACCTCGCACGGGCCAAGGACTCGCGCGAGCCGGTGGTGATCCTCGACGGGCTGAAGCGCTTCGTCACCGCACAGGACGGGCCTGGGGCCAGCGCTTTGCTACGCCCTGTGGATGAGGATCTGTTTCGCTGATCGTGATCGCTATGCCGCCTCTCCCTCGACCGAAGCCGGGAGACACTCGCCTTCGGCTCGCGTCCCCGTTTCGGCCAGCTGCGACCAGAAGCGGATGAACTCGCGCTCATGGCCGATGCCGCATTCGAGTGTGAGCCGCCACCCACGCGGCGCGTCGGCGAGATCGGCAAGCAGCGCCTCGCAGCTCCGCAGCCGTCGTTCGTGCACCTCGACCTGAGCGGCGGCGAGCTCGGCCGGGTCCGCGCCCACGAACAGCTTGAGTGTGGCCACGTCGCGCAGTTCATAGATGTCGCGGGCCGGCTCGGATCGCCAGCGCTCGAGCGCCTCGCGCCCGCCGTCGGTGAGGCGGTAGATCCGCCGTCGTCGTCCGGTCTGCTCGCGTTCCTCCGAGAGCAAGCCCTCCGTGGCGAGCCGCGCGCACTCGGTGTAGAGCTGTGTGTGGGGGACGCTCCAGAAGTTGGCCGTGCTCATTTGCGCGAGCTGCTTGAGGTCATAGGGCGTGGCCGGCTGGGCCTTCTCGAGCAGGCCCAGCACGAGATAGGAGGTCTCGCTGAGACGGGGGCTTGACATATGCCGCAGACTATACTACGGTGCGTATCGTTCGATCCGAACCATACAGGAGGTACCATGTCCGCAGAGACCCTCGTCCCCTCGCTCGATGCCGCCGACCCGAGCGAGCTGGCGCGAGCACAGGCCCCCCACCACATCCCCTTCGGCTTCCACGGTCGGTGCGCGCGGGATCGGACAGATTCATGAGCGGCGAGGACGCGAACGTTGCGCTCGTCGAGCGCGTCGAGCGCAAGCGCAACCCGTTCACGAAATCCCTCGGCAGCGTTCGCATGCTCAATGCGCTGATGTTCCCGCTCTCGGCGCGACCGCCCCGCAGCTTCGGCGTGCTCACCACCAAAGGTCGCAAGACCTGCAAACGGCGGCGCAAATGCGTTCACCCGGTGCGCGATGGCGAAAAGGTCTACATCGTCATGCTGCGCCCCAACGCCGCCGCGATCGCCACAAACCGTGTAGCCGGATGGCTGCTGAACATCCGCGCCGAACCGCGAGTGCGGCTGCGCATGCACGGCGGCGACTTCGCCGGGCACGCGCGTGAATTGCACGACCCCGCGGAGATCGAGCGGGCCAGGGCCGTCTACTGCGGGACCGTCAACCCCTTCGACTACATGGAGTGCGCCTTCCATCGTCCCGGCCTGCCCACCCGCGCGAAGATCGAAGAGTTGCACCGCAGCTGGTTCGCCACCGGAGTGCCGCTGGTCGTGGAGCTGCAGTGGGGCGGCGCGGCTCGCGGGCCCGACTGAGAGCGTAGGCGGACGCTCGCTGTGCCGCCATCGGCAGCACGTGGCGCCGCCGAGGTCTACGCAACGACCGGCAGCTCGTAGCGCCGCCGGATCTCGTACAGCGTCGTGCGCTCGGCCGCCGGGCGCCCCGCGGCGTGGGCGGCGTCGATCAGCTGCTCGGGCTCGAGGCGCGTGCCGTGGTAGGAGCCGGCGAGGCGGGAGATCGACTCCTCCATCAGCGTCCCCCCCAGGTCGTTGACGCCCCAGCGCAGCGACTCGGTGGCGGCATCGAGGCCCATCTTCACCCATGAGGCCTGCACGCTGCGCACGCTGCGACCGAGCGCGAGGCGGAAGACGGCGGTGTGCTTGAGGTTCTCCTCGCGCGATATCTCCTCGACCCCGTGCGTGCGGCCGAGCAGCGTCTGGAAGGGGATGAAGGAGAGCGGCACGAACTCCGTGATCCCCCCCGTGCGCTCCTGCAGCTCGCGCACCACGCGCATGTGCTCGGCCAGCTCCCACGGCTCCTCGATGTGCCCGAACATCACCGTCGCCGTCGAGCGCAGGCCTGCCGCGTGGGAAGCTTCGATGATCTGCACCCAGCGCGCCACCGGGAGCTTGTTGGGGCTGATCCGTTCGCGCACCCCGTCGTGCAGCACCTCCGCTGCCGTCCCCGGCGTCGAGCCGAGGCCGGCGTCGCGCAGGCGCGCAAAGACCTCGGCTGGCGCCAGCGCGGAGATGTCGCACATGTGCGCGATCTCCATCGGGGAGTAGGCGTGCAGGTGGATGTCCACCCCCTCCGCTGCGGCGGTGCGCTTGGCGAAGCGCAGCCACCCCAGGTAGTCCTCGAGGCTCCAGTCGGGGTGGATGCCCGACTGGATGCACAGCTCCGTCGCGCCGAACGCCACCGCCTCGCGCACCCGGCGCGCGAACTCCCGCTCGTCGTGCTCATAGGCGTCGGGCGAGCGCTTGCCCTGGCCGAAGCCGCAGAAGGCGCACCCCACCGTGCACACGTTGGACACGTTGATGTTGCGGTTGACCACGAACGTGACCGTCTCCCCCGCGAGCTCGGCACGCAGCTCGTCGGCCGCCTCGCGCATCCCCTCGATCGCCTCCGGGCGCGTCTCGGCGAACATCGCCGTCAGCTCCGCGGGCGTCAATGCCGCCCCGTCGCGGGCGCGCTCGACGGCGCCGGCAACCAGGTCGGGGCGGATCGGCGGGGCGCCGCTGGCGGCGGGATCGGTGCGCCCGGAGCCCCGTCGCGGGATGAAGCTCCAAAACTTGACCTTGATCGTGTCCATCACGCCCCGCGAGATCCACTCGGGGTCGATGTAGCGCGAGTACACGCACAGGCGCTCGGTCAGCGCCACGCCATCGCGCTGCAGCTGCTTGCGCACCTGGTGGGGCGAGGGGAAGGGATGCTCGGGGGAGATGTGGTCGCCATTGGCCGACAGCCCGCCGAGGTCGGTCGCCCCCGCGGCGACCAGCTCCGGCCACCAGTCGGCGAGGTTGGGCGGCACCTGGATGCCCACGTCCGGCATCAGCCTCCGCGTCTCGGCGATCAAGCGCTTCATATCCTCGATGCTCACCGGGCAGGCCCACTCGGGCAGCGGCAGGCGGGGGTGCAGGTCGGCGGGGACGGGGCCGCGGTTGGACTCATCGGCGGCGGAGCCCTCATCCCGGCGGGTCCCCCCCACGCCCGTGCGCCAGTAGACCCGCGCCGCCTCCTCTGCGATCTGCGCCGGCTCCTGGCCGTAGTAGCGTTGGTGGGGGACGAAGTTCTGCAGGATCACCTCCTGGATGTGCCCGTGCTCGGCGTGCACCGCCGCCAGCGCCTCCAGCGAGGCGACGCGCTCCTCCTCGCTCTCGCCGATCCCCACCAAGATTCCCGACGTGAACGGGATCCGCAGCTCGCCTGCCGCGCGGATCGTAGCCAGACGCCGAGCCGGGTGCTTGGTCGGCGAGCCCGCGTGTACCGTGTCCATCAGCCGCTCGGAGGTCGACTCCAGCATCAGCCCCTGCGAGGCCGTCACCTCGCGCAGCCGCGCCAGGTCCTCGCGCGAGAGGACACCGAGGTTGGTGTGGGGCAGGATCCCCCGCTCAAGCGCCCGCTCGCACGCCCACACGACGTAGGCGGTGAAGTCGGTGTGCCCGTACTCCCCCAACCGCCGCGCCACCTCGGCGTTGACCTCGGGGCGCTCGCCGGTCAGCACCAGCAGCTCCTTGATCCCGCGCCGCGCCGCGCCGTCGACGATCCCCAGCACCTCCTCGGGCGTGTACAGGTGCGCCGTGTGCGTGGCGAACGCGCAGTACTTGCAGTAGCACCGGCACGTGCGCGAGAGCGACAGCGTGAGGTTGCGCGAGTAGGTGACCCTCCGCCGCATGAACCTGAGTCTATGACGGTTCTCGCCGGCGCATGCGCCGGCGAGCGAGCCCGCACATGTGCGGGCTCGTGGGGAGGCCGCATGCGGCCTCCCCAGGACGGCCACATGTGGCCGTCCCCATTCCGTCCGACCCGGCTCTTAGGTTTTCTACATGTCCGAAGACACGCTCCGTCGCGCCGTGGCCGAGATGGTCGGCGCCTTCACGCTCACGTTCATCGGCGCCGGCGCCGCGTCGGCTGCCGCCGCGGTCGCAGATCCGACGCTGATCGGCGTGGCGATCGCCAACGGCCTGGCGATCGGCGTGATGGTGTGTGCGCTCGGGCACATCTCCGGCGGGCACTTCAACCCTGCCATCACCTTCGGCTTCCTGATCACGCGCAAAATCAAGCCCGCGCTCGCCGGCATCTACTGGGTGGCGCAGTTTGGCGGTGCGGCGCTGGCGGCGCTGTTCGTCAAGGAGCTGCTGCCGCGGGCCACCACCGAAGCGGTGAAGCTCGGCGTGCCGGCTCTGGGCCACGGCGTCGACGCCAGCTCCGGCTTCCTGCTCGAGGCCGTCCTCACCTTCTTCCTCGTGTTCGTCGTGTTCGGCGCCGCCGTGGACACGCGCGGGCCCTTCAACGCCGTCGCCGGCCTGGCGATCGGTTTGACGATCTCGATCGACGTGCTCTTCGGAGGCCCCTTCACCGGGGCCGCGATGAACCCATCGCGCGCGTTTGGGCCGCAGCTGGTTGGCGACCATTGGTCGAACGGCTGGGTGTGGTACGTCGGGCCAGTGCTCGGCGCATCCGTTGCGGCGCTGGTCTACCAGTTCCTGTATCTACGCAAGGCCGAGCCCAAGCCCGAGCCGCCTGCTCCCGCTGGGGCGCAGGCAGCACAGCCATAGCAGGAGCCGCCATGCACGGGACTGAGGGGTAGAAAAAGGCCTTCTCGTCGTCCCTAACAAGGACGCAAGGAGCGTGGTGTGCTGGCCGAAACGGGGATGCTGGCCGAACGGGGGATGCTCGCCGGAGGCGAGTGTCTCCCCGCTTCGGTCGCAGGCGAGTGTCTCCCGGCTTCGGTACAAAGCGACTGAGTGACGCAGCTAGGGGCGACGAGACCTATCCTGGGCGTGTGGCCCAACCGCCCCGCATCTACCTCGCCCGCCACGGCCAGACCGCCTACAACGCCGAGGGCCGCTTCCAAGGCCAGGGCGAAGTGCCGCTCGACGCGACCGGTCGCGGACAGGCGCAGAAACTGGCCGAGCAGGCCGCGGCGTACGAGTTCGTCGTGCTGTGGTGCAGCCCGCTGCTGCGCGCCCGCGAAACCGCAGACACCGTGGCGGCCCGCATCGGTGTCGAACCGCGTGAGGATCCCCGCCTGATGGAGACCGACTCGGGCGATTGGACCGACCGCTCGTTCGCCGACGTGCAGGCCGAAGACCCCGAGGGGTTTGCGCGCTTCGCCGGCGGCGACCCGACCTTCGCCTTCCCCGGCGGCGAGTCCTTCGCGCAGCAGGGCGTGCGGGTGGCGGGCGCGTTCCACGACATCAAGCGGGGCGAGGCCCCCGCGCTGGTGGTGTGCCACGGCGGCGTCATCCGGATCGCGCTGTTCCAGCGCACCAAAGACCCGGAGGCACTCGGCGACCGCGTCCCCAATGCGACGATCGTCCCGCTCGACCCGCGCGGATCGCGGCGTCTGCACCGCGGCGACGAGGTCGGCGCCCCGATCTGACTACAGCGCGCGCAGGCGGCGGAACTCTTCGCGGGCCGAGTACGGGCGGCCCCACATCTGTGTGACCTCCGCGCGGCCCTCCCTGACCTCGCGCACCGCCAGCTCGCCCTCGATGCCCGCGTCGTCGAGCAGGCTTAGCGCGCAGTGCACGGCAGGCGCCGCAGCCGCGTGGCCGAAGCGGTGGGCGACCAGCAGGCGCCAGTGCCAGTCGTGCTTGGAGTAGGGGCTGGCGTTGCAGGTCACGAGGTACACCGCCGCTTCGACGTAGCGCGCCTCGTCGGCCACCCGCAGGTCCAGCTCCAGGTCGGTCCAGTCGTCGGGGAGCGAGTCTACGATCCCTTGGAAGGTGTCTGCCAAACCCATGGTCACCACAGCCTACCGGGCAACGCGGCCGGCCCGCAACAGCTCCGGAACGACCGGACGGGCTCTCGGGGCTCGTATCCTCAACCCATGGCCGCCACCGACAGCTTGCAGGCCGAATACGACGCGCTCACCGAGGGCTCCGGGCTGGTGGACCGCTCCGAGCGCGGCAAGCTCGCGTTGACGGGCGCGGGCGCGGTGGAGTTCCTCAACGGACAGGTCACCAACGAGCTGACCGATCTGTGCCCCGGCGAGGGTCGCTATGCGGCCTTCCTCACCAATAAGGGCAAGATGCTCGGCGACTTGCGGATCCTCGCGGTCGGCGAGGCGGGGACGGGAGAGCTCGATGTGGTCGGAAAATCGGGGACGGGGGGACTCGATGCGGACGCGCCACCCGCCGAGCTGCTGCTCGACACCGAGCGCGTGGCGCTGCAGGCGCTGTTCGACATGATCCGCCGCTACAAGATCGGCTACGAGGTGGAGCTGCACAAGCGCACGCTGGAGTGTGGGCTGCTCTCGTTGATCGGCCCCGAGACGCGAACGTGCGTCGAACGTCTGGTTGGGGCCGAAAAAAATACATTCCACACCGATGGCTCCCCCTCCAGCAGACCCCCTGCCGAGCCGCCCCCCGTCGGTGAGCTCGGCCCCAACCCCCTCCCCCACCCTCCCCACCAACTCCCGCAGTTCGAGCACGCCCACACGCTCGCGGAGCTCGGCGGGGCGCGCGTGCGACTGATCGCAACCGCCGACGGCATCGACGTGCTGTGCGGCAAGGCCGCCGACCTGGAGAGGGTGCGAGCGGCCCTGATCGATGCCGGCGCGACCCCCGTCGGCGAGGCGGCGGCGGAGATCGTGCGCGTCGAGCGCGGCAGGCCCCGCTATGGGGTCGACATGGATGAGGGCACGATCCCCCAGGAGGCCGGCCTCAACGAGCGGGCGGTGAGCTTCACGAAGGGCTGCTACGTCGGCCAGGAGACGGTGGCACGGCTGTACTACCGGGGCAAGCCCAACCGCCACCTGCGCGGGCTGCGATTTTTGGAGTCCTCCGATCCCGCCGGGCCGGTAGCCGGCGAGGAGCTGCGGCTTGGGGACCGTCCCGTGGGGCATCTGAGCAGCGTGGTCGAGTCCCCGCGGCTGGGCACGATCGCCCTTGCGCTGGTGCGCCGCGAGGCCTCCCCGGGCGACGCGCTCACCGTCGGCGAGCACGGCGTCACGGCCGAGCTGGTCGAGCTGCCCTTCTAAGAGGCGCTGGACTGCCCGCCGCCGGGGCGGCGCTCGTGCAGATGCTTGCGGATCGCCGCCCGCAGCACCTTCAGCGCGTCCGGACGCGGGGGGGTGTCGAAGGTGCTGGTGACGTTGGGGCCCCGCAGGTTGACTTTCGTGCGCTCCAGCCTGCGGCGCGGATCCTCGAAGGGATTGCGTTCAGTCATTGCCATTGTCTTCGGTCGGAACTCCCGATTCCTGAGTGTACGCCTGCCACTGCTCATTCAGAAGGTCGACGAGCTGGCTGGCGAGCAGCGGCGAGAAGGAGACGCGCGAGACGACGATCCCCTGCTGTCCCTGGGGCCCGATCCGCAGGAAGTCGAGCGTGAACTCGTGCGGCGTGCGGGCGATCGAGGCGGCGTTGGCCCATCTGCCCGCAAACTCCTCCGGGGGCATGATGATGTTGGGCCCCTGCTGGGACTCCTCCGGAGGGTTCGGCTCGTCCACCGTTGCAGCGTAGCGCGGGAGGGGCGCCCGGTTGTAGGATTGGCTGGTCCCGTTCCCGACATGCGAGGTTGGACCCCGTGGCAATCGACTTGCAGCAGATATCCGAGGTGGACGCCGAGCCGGGCGAGCTGCCCAAGACGATGGCCGCGTGGGTGATCCGCCAGGAGCGCGAGGGCGAACCGAAGGACGCCTTCCAGCTCGAGGAGATCGAGGTGCCCGAGCCGGGCGCGTTCGAGGTGATCGTGCGCGTGATGGCCGCGGGCGTCAACTACAACAACGTGTGGGCCGCCCTCGGCAAGCCGGTCGGCGTGTGGCGCTACGGCGACCACCCCGAGTTCGGCCACCACATCGGCGGCAGCGACGCCTCGGGCGTCGTCTGGAAGGTCGGCCCCGGCGTCACCCGCTGGAAGCCCGGAGACGAGGTGGTGGTGCATTGCAACCAGGCCTCCTACGAGGACCCCGAGGTGCACGGCCTCGACCCGATGGCCGCCCCCTCGCAGAAGATCTGGGGCTACGAGACGACGTGGGGCTCGTTTGCGCAGTTCACCAAAGTGCAGGCCCAGCAGCTGCTGCCCAAGCCGGCCTCGCTGAGCTGGGAGGAGGCCGCCTCCTACGGCCTCGTGTACTTCACCGCCTACCGCATGCTGATCACCCGCTGCAACCTGCAGGCCGGCCAGAAGGTGCTGATCTGGGGGGCAGCCGGGGGCCTCGGCGTGTTCGCCACCCAACTGTGCGCCGCCGCCGGCGCGCACTGCGTCGGCGTGGTGTCCTCCGCGGAGAAGGGCGCGTTGGTGAAGCGCCTCGGCGCCGCCGATTTCATCGACCGCGCGGAGTTCGCGGGGATGATGCGCAAAGGCGGAGAGTCCCCCGAGGAGGAGAAGGCCCGCTTCGGCGTCTCCCGCGAATTCGCCAAGCGCGTGAAGGGGATCCTCGGCGACGCGCCCGACATCGTCTTCGAGCACGTCGGCGCCGCCACGTTCCCGACCTCGGTGTTCACCGTCAAGACGTTCGGCAAGGTCGTGATCTGCGCCGGCACCACCGGCTTCAACCTCGACTTCGACGTGCGCTACCTGTGGATGAAGCAGAAGGAGATCATTGGCAGTCACTTCGCCAACGCCTACGAGTGCACCAAGGCCAACGAGCTGATCGACTCCGGTCAGATCCGCCCCGTGCTGTGGCGCACGCTCGGCTTCGAGGGCGTCGCCGAAGCCCACCAGCTGATGCTCGAAAACAAGCACCTCGGGAAGATCTCGATCCTCGTCGGCGCCGACTCCGAGGGGCAGGGACGAACGGCCGATGGCCCCGGGGCGATCCACGCTGAGGTGGGCGGCTGATGTCCGGCAGGCGCCTCACCGCGGGGCGGGCAACGGCGCGGGCAAAAACCGAGCCGCGAAAGATGACTCCAACCAGGAAGGCGGGTGGCTGATGGCAGGTAAGGGCAACGGCACCGTAATCGTCCCCTGGTACGCCACGGGCTTTCGCGCCGAGGGCTTCGGCGCCGCGCTGGAGCAGGCCGCCTCGATCGCGCTGCGCTACGGCGCGGAGTCCTATGCGGTGTACCGCTCGCGCGACGACCGCTACCGCTACCAGCAGCTGGCGCACTTCGAGCGCTACTCCGACTGGGAGCGCTACTGGGAAGGCCCGGAGATGATCGACTTCCGCGCCAGCCACTCCTCCTGGTACCAGATCCCGGTGCTCTACGGCTGGTGGGACCTCACCGCCGCGGGGAGTATCTCCGAGGAGACGGAGTGGGTCCTACCGGAGCCGCCCGAGCCCGATCCCGACGGCAACGGCGTGGGCGGCGGTTCGGGCGCCCCGCGCGTGCAGCACGTCTGAGCAGGGTCGCCTGCCGTCCGCATACAAGTCTTTTTTTCAGGCCCTACACTTCACAAAATGAAGGGTAGGGACCCGAAAAGTAAGTACACAACACCGCCCACCGGCACCGACCCCGGCCCTCAGCTCTTCTCCAGGGGCGCCATCGTGAGGCCGGCCCCCTTCAGCTGCTCCCAGTAGTGCTCGGCCGGCTCCTTGTGGCCGTTGTAGACCACGGCCTGCCCCGCGTTGTGGATCTGGTTGGCGTACTGGTGGCCCTGCTCCAGCGTCACGCCGGGGATGAAGCGCGCCAGCGTACGGGCAACGTGGTCGAAGGTGTTGTGGTCGTCGTTGCGCACGATCACCCGCCACGCCCCGTCCATCCCCGTCTGCGGGCCGCCCGTCTTCGGTAGCTCAATGGTCTCTGTCATGGATGCGAAGAATACCCGGCGCCCGCAACGGCCTGGACGGCGGCCTTACAATTGCGACATGAACGAAGACCAGCCACACCGCCTGCCCGAGCGCGATCGACCGTGGATGATGCGCACCTACGCGGGGCACTCGACCGCGAAGGCCTCCAACGAGCTGTACCGGCGCAACCTCGAGAAGGGCCAGACGGGGCTGTCGGTCGCGTTCGACCTGCCGACGCAGACGGGGTACGACCCCGACGACGAGCTGGCGCGGGGAGAGGTCGGCAAGGTGGGGGTGCCGATCGCCCACCGCGGCGACATGGAAGCGCTGATGTCGGGGATCCCGCTGGGCGAGATGAACACCTCGATGACGATCAACGCAACCGCCGCGTGGCTGCTGGCGCTGTACATCGTGGCCGCCGAGGCCGAGGGCGTGCCCCGCGAGCGGCTGCAGGGCACGACCCAGAACGACATCATCAAGGAGTTCCTGGCGCGCGGCACCTACGCCTTCCCGCCCGCACCATCGATGCGGCTGATCGCCGACACGATCGCCTACACCGTCGAGCACGTGCCGAAGTGGAACCCGATCAACATCTGCTCCTACCACCTGCAGGAGGCCGGCGCCACCCCGGTGCAGGAGATCGCCTACGCGATGTCCAACGCGATCGCGGTGCTCGACGCGGTGCGGGAGAGGATGGGAACGGGCGATCCCGCCCGCATCACTGAGGTGTTCGGCAGGATCTCGTTCTTCGTCAACGCCGGCGTGCGCTTCGTCGAGGAGCACGCCAAGCTGCGCGCGATGGGGATCCTATGGGAGGAGCTGGGCAGAGAGCGCTACGGCGTCAGCGACCCGAAGCTGCTGCGGCTGCGCTACGGGGTGCAGGTCAACTCGCTCGGCCTCACCGAGGCGCAGCCGGAGAACAACGTGCAGCGGATCGTGCTGGAGGCACTGGCGGTGACGATCGGCCGCGACGCGCGGGCGCGGGCGATCCAGCTGCCGGCGTGGAACGAGGCGCTGGGGCTGCCGCGCCCGTGGGATCAGCAGTGGTCGCTGCGCATCCAGCAGGTGCTGGCGTACGAGACCGACATCCTCGAGTACCCCGACATCTTCGAGGGCTCGCGGGTGATGGAGGGGCTGGTAGATGAGCTGCTGGAGGGCGCCCGCGCGGAGATGGCCGTCGTCGCCGAGCACGGCGGCGCGGTGGAGGCGGTCCCCTACATGAAGGCCGCCCTGGTGGACTCCCACCGCGAGCGCCTGCGCCGGATCGAGGCGCTCGAGCAGACCGTGGTCGGCCAGAACCGCTTCACCGAGAGCGAGGAGTCGCCGCTGACCGCCGACGCCGAGGGCGGGATCCTCGTCGTCGACCAGGCGGTGGAGGCCGAGCAGATCGCGGCGGTGCGCCGCTGGCGCTCCCTGCGCGACCAATCCGCAGTGGATGCGGCCCTCGCCGAGCTGAGACGCGCCGCGGCCGATCCCGACGAGAACCTGATGGAGCCGACGATCGCCGCTGCGCGCGCCGGCGCCACCACCGGCGAGTGGTCGCACACGCTGCGCGAGGTGTTCGGCAGCTACCGCGCTCCCACCGGCGTGGGCGAGGCCAGCGGCGCCCCGGCCGAGGAGGGCAACCTCGGCCCCGGCCCCGGCCCCGGCGGTGCGGGCGTCCCGGGCGCCGACGGCGGCGAGGCCGCCCGCGAGCTGGCACAACTGCGCGAGCGGGTCGCCACGCTCGCCGAGCAGCTGGGCCGCCGCCCGAAGATCCTCGTCGGCAAGCCCGGCCTCGACGGTCACTCCAACGGCGCCGAGCAGCTCGCGGTGCGCGCGCGCGACGCCGGCATGGATGTGGTGTACGAAGGGATCCGCCTCACCCCCGCGCAGATTGCCGCCTCGGCGCTGCAGGAGGGCGTGCACGTGATCGGCCTCTCGATCCTCTCCGGCTCCCACCGCGAGCTGATCCCCGCCGTGCTCGACGCCCTGCGCGAAGCCGGCGTCGGCGCCCCGGTGGTGGTCGGCGGGATCATCCCCGAGCAGGACGTGGGCCCGCTGAAGCAGGCGGGCGTCGCCGCGGTGTACACGCCGAAGGACTTCGATCTGACGCGCATCGTCGGCGACATCGTGGAGCTGGTCGGCGAGCGCAACGGCGTCGTCGCCGCGGTGTAGGCGGCCCCGCCCGGCTGTGATCCGCTCTCCTCGCCGGCCCGCCCACTTTCGATCGAGGCGATAGAACGCCGCAATGACCGACGGTGCACAGCTTGGTGTACGGCTGCGCGAACGCGACCTGACCGCGGCGCCGGCGACCCTCAACCTGCTGGAGAGCACCACCTCCGCCGACCGCGAGCAGGCGGCGGCGTTGCTGCATGAGGTCTCCCCCGCGAAGCTCGCAGGCGAGGCGCAGGGACACATAATCGGTGTCACCGGCCCCCCGGGCGCTGGGAAGTCCACGCTGTTGTCGGCGCTGCTGCACGAGTGGCGCGACACCGCCCCCACCCCCTCTCGGACGGCCGCCGCGGTCCCCTGCCCGACCGCTCCCGATGGGGACGGCCGGGGCCGCACGGTGGCGATGCTCGCGGTGGACCCCTCATCGCGCCGCTCCGGCGGCTCGCTGCTGGGCGACCGCGCGCGGATCGAGTTCGACCCCGCCGACCGCGGCGTCTTCATCCGCTCGACAGCCGCCGGCGAGCGGCTGGGCGGTCTCGCATGGGGCACCCGAGCGGCGGCGCAGGCGCTGGCGGCGGCCTTCGACGTGGTCGTCGTCGAGACCGTGGGCGTCGGCCAGGCCGAGACCGAGGTCGCGGAGGTCGCCGACACCGTCGCGGTGGTCGTGCAGCCGGGCGGCGGCGACGTGCTGCAGTTCCTGAAGTCGGGGATCATGGAGATCCCCGACGTGCTGGTCGTCACCAAGGCCGACCTCGGCCAGGTGGCGACAAGCGCGCGGCGCGACCTCTCCGCCGCGCTGCGCTCGCTGGGCAGGCGCTCCACCGCGGTCGCGGCTGTCTCCTCGCTGCCCCCGCCCGCCGGGATCGACGAGCTGTGCGGCCTCCTCGACGAGCATTGGTCGCTGCTCACCGCCGACGGAGGCAGCGAGCTCGCGGCCCGGCGCCTGCGCGCGCGACGTGCCGGCGCCCTCACCGACTTCGCCGTCGAGTACGGCCAGCGCGGTGTGCGTGCACTGGGCGGACGGCGCGCGGCAGAGCGGTGGCTGGCCGAGCAGGACCCCGCGCTGGACGAGGCGGCGCTTGCCGCGGCGCTGGCAGGCAAGATATCGGGCTGATGGCACGCGAAGGCAAGACGTAAGGCTGATGGCACGCGATCTCGCAACGGTGCTCGGAGCATTCGTGGCTTCCGCCGCACTGGCGGGGGCGCTCGGCGCGGTCAACCTCGGCACGGCGCTCGCGTTCGGGCAGATCGGGTTCGCGATTGCTCTCGTGTACGTGCTGCTCCGCCGCTCACCCTGAGGTCCGATAGCCGGCGCGAGACTGCGTCCTCGGTCGCTCGCGTGCAAAGCACGCCACGCTCCCTGCGTCCTTGTCTCGCTTGGCTCTCGAACGTCAGGGGGCGTAGATGCTCAATCCCAAGCGGTTATGCTCCCCCGCGTGGGAACGGGCTGCTTCATCTCGCCGGGCAAGACGATCGATGGTGCGATCGAGCGGGTGAAGCTCGCCGAGTCACTGGGCTACGAGTCGGTGTACGTGACGCACATCGCCGGCTGGGAGTCGCTGACGGTGCTGACCGCGTACGCGATGGCCACCAGCGAGATCAGGGTGGGCACCGGCGTGGTCCCGATATACACGCGCACACCGGCCACGATGGCGCAGACGGCGGCTTCGATCAACGAGATCTCCAAAGGACGCCTGACGCTTGGCCTCGGGGTCTCGCACCGCCCCGTGGTCGAGGGCTGGCACGGCCAGAGCATCGACCACCCCGTGCGCGAGATGCGCGAATACGTGGCGATCGTGCGCGCGATCCTGTGCGGCGAGGACCCGCCGGCCGGCGAGAAGTGGCAGACCGGCTTCCACCTCTTCGGCATCGACACCTGCCCGCGGCTGCCGATCTACATTGCCGCGCTCTCCCCGGCGATGCTCCGTCTCGCCGGCGAGGTGGCCGACGGAGTGCTGCTGTGGCTGTGCTGCCCCGACTACATCCGCGACGTGGTGATCCCCGAGGTGACCGCGGGCCGCGAACGGGCCGGCAAGACGCTCGAGGGCTTCGACGTCGTGCCGGCGGTCCCCACCGCGCTCGTCGAGGACCCCGCCGCCCCCTACGCGGCGATGCGCCGCGACCTGCTCCCCTACTTTGGCCTGCCCTTCTACCGCGCGATGCTCGAGCGCTCCGGCTTCGGCGCCGAGATCGAGGCGTTCGACGCCGCTGCGGGCGATGTCGAGCAGATGCGGGCGGCGATCTCCGAGCGCTTCCTCGATCAGCTCACCGCGGTTGGCGATGAGTCAGCCGTGAGCGCGGGCCTGAGCCGCTACCGCGATGCCGGTGCCACCAGCCCGTGCGTCGGCCCGATCCCGGGCACGGACCTCGAGGCCACGCTGCAGGCTGGGATCGCGTAGCGGCGCAGAGGTGCGCGGGCCGGGCTCGCGTTCGTAAACGCAGAGGAGGACAGCCCGGGCTCGCGTGGCGGAGGCGCCTTTGTCAACCGGATGCCGTACCATTCCGGGCTCCGGAGGCGTCGATAGGAGGCATCGATGATGAGCGCAGGCGAACAGCTTTGGGGGATCGGATGGCGAGGAAGGATCCTCGCCCTGATCGGAGTGTCGGCACTGGCGCTGGCGATTTCGCTGGTGACCTCGGTCGCACGCGCGGGCGCGACGGTGCCCAAAGAAACCGACATCATGATCATCTTCGACACGAGCGGGTCGATGGAAGGCGTGCTCAACGAAGCGAAAGAAGAAATCAAGACTCTCGTCGCCAACACCGAGGCCAGCCTCCCCAACGTCGAGTTCGGCGTCGCTAACGTCGAAGATATCCCCGGATACGACAGCGGCACTCTCACGGAAACAAAAACCGAAAAGGAATACGAAGAAGACAGCGAAAAACCGTGGGCGCTATGGCAACCGCTGACCACTGAAGAGCCCAAGATCGAAGAAGCGATCAACAACCTCTCCGGCAGCGAGGTGGAGCATTACGGCGGGGATGGGCCAGAAGCCTACGGCCGTGCCCTATACGAGACCGCGACCAACTCGCTGATCGGCTGGCGGCCGGGGGCACGCCACGAGATCGTCATGATCGCGGACAACGTCCCGCACACACCCAACGTCAACGAAAACATACCGTCGGAATTCTGGTTGGAAAATCCGTTCGATACAGGCGAAGAACTTCCCGGCAAATGGGGCATACCCGGAACCACGTGGAAAGAACCCGAATCCCTGGAGTTCCATCACACCCTCCACAAACTGGACGAAGAAGGAAAGCCGCTGGCGATGGTCGACTACTTCCATACGGGACAGTCGGAAGAAACCAATTACATCCACTACTGGGAATACTGGGCTGCCGAAGCAGGCGGGCAGGCGATCACCGTCGAAGAAGGCACCAAAACGCTCGGCGCGAAGCTGACCGAGATCATCAAAGAAAGCTCGGAAGGCGTGCCGCCCTGCCCGCCCGGCACCGAACGCACGCCGACAACGCCCTGCAAAAAGAAGCCGGTCACGGTTGTCCCCCCACCGCCGCCGCCCCCACCGCCGCCGGTGCCCAACAGCGGCTTCACGATCCAGAGCATCGTCCCGAACTCGAACGGGACCGTGACGATCACGTTCGTTCCCGTCCAAGGGGGCACAGCGACGGTCGTGGTGACGGTGCCCACGGCGTCGATCGCCAGCACCTCGGCCACGGCCGCGAAGGCGAAGAAGTGCAAGCCGGGCCAGGTCAAGATCAAACACAAGTGCCGCCCGTCCACAACCGTGGCGGGAACGACCACCGCGAGCGGGACCGCGGGGGTGCCGCTGAAACTGACGGTCAACCTCTCCAGCAAGATCAAATCGCTGCTGAAGAAAGGCAAGACCGTCCATCTGGTCGCGACGTTGACCTACACCTCATCGCTCGGTGGAACCCCCACCGTGAACACCTACGACGTGACGGTCAAAGGCAAACGGTCGCACCACCACCACAAGTAGCGCGGCAATCGCGGGACGGGCGCCCCTCGGCGCCCGTCCGCGTGCCGAGGCGAAACGCCGCGTAACGCAATCGCGGTTCGGCAGACTGTAAGAGTATGGTCATCCTGCTTGGCTTCGCCCTGCTCGCAGGCGCCGGCACCGCGCTCTCCCCATGCGTGCTGCCGGTGCTGCCAGCGCTGCTCGCCTCCGGCGGCGCGGGCGGGCGGCGCCGGCCACTGGGCGTGGTGCTGGGGCTGAGCCTGACCTTCGCGATCACGATCGTCGGGATCGCCAAGGTCGCCGACGGCGTCGGCCTTGGCTCGGACCCGCTGCGCGCGGTCGCCGTGGTGGTGCTGCTCGGCGCCGGCGCGATCCTGCTCGTGCCTCGCCTCGGCGAGCGCGTGGAGGCGCGCATGTCCCGCCTCGCCGCATTCGGGCCGCGCTCAAGCGGAGACGGCTTTCGCTCCGGCCTGCTGGTGGGGGCTGCGCTCGGCTTCGTCTACACCCCCTGCGCCGGGCCAATCCTCGCCGCGGTGATCTCCGTCGGCGCCGCGACCGGCCGCAGCGTCGCCGTGGCGATCGCCTACACGCTCGGCTCCGCCGCGGTGCTGCTCGCGCTGACGCTCGGCGGCCGCACGCTGTTCGAGCGGGTGCGCGCCGCCGGCCGCGGCCCCGCGCTGCAGCGCACGCTCGGGGCGATCATGGTGGCGACGGCGCTGCTGATCATCACCGGCGAGGACGTGCGCTTCGACCAGTACATCGCCCAGCACATCCCCAACGTCAACCTCACCGCCTCACTGGAGAAATCGCACGCCGTCGAAAGCCGGCTGCACGAGATCACCGGGCGCAAGTCCAGCTACACCGCCAGCGTGGGCACCCCCGTCGCGGCGCACGGTGCCAGCCAGGCGACGCTGCTGGCCGACGCGCGGCAGCTACCGAAGCTCGCCACCGCGCCGGAATTCAAAGAAACCGAGGATTGGTTCAACACTGGGACGGGCGGGCATTCAAACCAGCCGCTGACACTGGCGGGGCTGCGCGGGCGGGTGGTGCTGGTCGACTTCTGGACCTACACCTGCATCAACTGCATCCGCACGCTCCCCTACCTGAAGGCGTGGTACGCCGCATACCACAACGAGGGTCTGACGATCGTCGGCGTGGAGACGCCCGAGTTCGCTTTCGAGCACGACGCCTCCAACGTGGCGAGTGCGATTTCGACGTTCGGCCTGAAGTACCCGGTGGTGCAGGACAACGAATACGGCACCTGGGACGCCTACAACAACGAGTACTGGCCGGCCGATTACCTGATCGACGCCCACGGCAACGTGCGCTACGTGGCGTTCGGCGAGGGCGACTACGACAAGACCGAATCTGCCATCCGGGCGCTGCTCGCCGAAGCGGGCTACCAGGTCGGCGGTAAGGGCCACCCGACCGGCGTGATCGTGCCGAGCGACGAAGCGACGCCCGAGACCTACCTCGGCACGGCCCGCGCGCAGGGGTGGGTGAACGGCCCAATCGGTGGCGAACACGACTACGGCTCAGCCACGCACCCCAGCCTCGAACTGGACACCTTCGCTTACAGCGGCACCTGGAACATCTCCGAACAGCCCGCCGTCGCGGGCGCAGGCGCGGGCATCGAAGCGAATGTGGAGGGCAAGCACGTCTACCTCGTGCTGAGCTCCGCCGGCAAAGTGCCGCGCCACGTAGAAGTGCTGCTCGAAGGCCACCGCATCCCCGCGGCCGACGCCGGCGCCGACGTGCACAACGGCATCGTGACCGTGCGGGGCGAACGCCTCTACACATTGGTCTCGCTGCCTCACGACGAACACCACCATCTGACGCTGCGCTTCGAACCGGGGGTCACCGGCTACGCGTTCACGTTCGGGTAGGCCTCCTCCGGCGGGAAATACTCGGGCCGACCGGACGTGTTCATGCCGGGCTGGCGCCGGGCACAGCGTACGTGCGGCCACCGCGCCTGCATACAATGGCCGTATGGAGAGTTCCGCCTCGGAGACGACCGCCCGCAGCTGGCTGCGCTGCTACCGCTGCTGGTCGCAGGAACTGGAGGTGCAGGTCCACTACGAGGGGATCCACAAGATCGACCCCGACACCGGCGAGCGCGCGGAAGTCGTGGACGAGCTGCAGGAGGCGGTGGTGCAGTGTCTGGACTGCATGCACGACCAGCCCCACCTCGGCTTCACCAACGGCCGCGTGGAGCCGATCGAGGACCGCTGGGAACGGATGATCGCGGGCACCCCGTGGGTCGCCTCGTGCACCGTGACGGTGGACGCCGAAGACGTCGAGACCTGCTCGGGGCCGGAGGCGGGCGACGCCCTCTCCTACGCCGCCTTCGGCGACCACGGCGTCAGAGAGTTCTTCACGCATGTGCGCTTCCACAAGCACGAAGAAGACGCCCGCATCATCGTGCACCTGCTCGTTGAGCTTTACGCCCGCTCGCTGGAGGAGGCCACCGAGGTGCTCGAGCAGGCCGCTCGCGGCGCGCTGACGATCACCTCGCTGGCCGAGGAGTCCCGCCCGCCGGCGTCAACGGAAGGCGAGTCCCACTCGCACGACTGAGGGACTGCACGAAGTCGAGAAACGCGTGCGTGAGCCGCGGGTCGAACTGACTACCGGCGCACCGCTGCAGCTCCGCGCAGGCCTGGCGCTCGGTGATCGCTTTCCAGTAGCCCCGGTTGCTCGTCATCGCCTGGTAGGCGTCGCAGATCGCGATGATCCGCGCCGCGAGGGGGATCTGCTCGCCTGAGAGCCCGTCGGGGTAGCCGCTTCCGTCGTAGCGCTCGTGCGTGGCGCGCACGATCGTGGCGATCAGCCGCAGCGAGGGTGCCGAGGCGATGATCCGCTCGCCGATGATCGTGTGGCGTTCGATGAACGCCCGCTCCTCGCGGTCGAGCGCCTCCGGCTTGTCGAGGATCGCGTCGGGGATCGCCGCCTTGCCGATGTCGTGCAGCTCCGCCGCGGCCACGAGGTCCGCGAGGTCGGCGGCTGCCAGGCCGAGCCGCTCGCCGACGCCCCGGGCGAGCGCGGCGACCTCGTGCACGTGAGTGTCGAGCTCGGGGTCCCGTTCGCGCAGCAGCCCCAGCAGCACGTCGCGCCACTCGCGGTTTGCTGGCGGCCGGACAGAGAGGAGCTTCTGCGCGTAGAGGCGCTGGTCGGCGATCCGCAGCGCCTCCTCCGCGCTGTGCGCTTCCCGCCCGAGCAGCACCTCGCCGTAGCAGGCGCCGATCGTGAAGTGCTCGCCACGCTCCAGCAGCGCCCCGGCGAGGCCGCCGGCGAGCTCGGCAGGATCGCCGGTCACCCACAGCAAGGCGCAGAACTCGTCCCCGCCGAGGCGGTAGGTGAGTCCTCCGGGGCCGGCCCGCTGCTCGAGCTTGCAGCCGAGGCGCTGCAGCAGGGCATCCCCGGCCGGGTGCCCGAACGTGTCGTTGTAGTGCTTGAAGCCGTTGAGGTCGAACAGCAGGAACAGCCTCGGGCTCGACGCCGTTGCCTCAGCCACCGCCATCCGGAGATCCTCGAACAGCGCCCGGCGGTTGCCGAGGCCGGTGAGCGCGTCGCGGTTGGCAAGCTCGCTGCTGGAGGCGATCAGACGGATGTTCTCGGCCGAGGTGACCAGCAGCCGCAGCAGCACGGCGACGAGCGCCGCCACAGCCAGCCAGATCGACACGCCCGCGGCCCCTCCCACCACCCCGTCGACGCCCTCCTCCACGAGCACGCCGATCGCGACCGCGCCAGCCACCACCGGCGCGGCCGTGACGGCCACGAGGGTGTAGCGCTCGCGCACCCGCCCGCTGTCGGGCTGCCACGCGGCACACGCGAGGGTCAGGGCTCCCAGCAGCCACAGCGTGTCCAGCGGGGTGCCCGCCGTGTAGCCTCCGTGGGCTTCCAGGTAGAGGAAGCAGCCGTCGGCGATCGCCGTCACCGCGAACCCCAGCGCGATCAGCGCGAACGGGCGATCAACCTGCCAGCCAGCGACGGTCAACATCCCGACGACGACCGCCACCAGCAGCACGTCCGCGAGCGGGTAGGCGAGGTTGAACGCCGCCTCGACCGAGCCGCCGTGCGTCGCCGCCAGCACCGGGGCGAACAGCGCGCTACAGCCGAGCGCGCCCACTGCGAGCATGCCGCCAAGCCCGTCGAGCCACAGGCTCGCGCGCGGATGGCTGAGGCGCCGGCGCCCGAGCATCACGATCGCTACGTACGCGCCCAGATAGAAGCCGAGATAGAGCCCGCGCTGTACGTTCGGCGCCAGCGTTTCGCTGATCGAGGACATCACTTCCCCGGCGGCGTCGCAGGTGAGGCTGAAGCCGAGCGCCAGCCACGCGACCTTCGCCGTGGCGAGCGTCAGCCCGCGCGCGAGGCACACCGCCGCGCAGCCCACCATCACCGCGTCGTATAGCCAATCGTCGAACAGCCGGTCGGATGCGCCCCAGCCGAGCACGAGCACGCTGTGCGCGAGATGCGCGAGCACCATGCAGGCAAGCAGCGCGATCGCGGCCCTTATCCAAGCCGGCGTGTCAGGGCGCGGCAGCACCTGCCTGAGATAGCTCACCCATGGAGTATCGGCCAGCGCGCGAATCCGATTGAGACGAAGTGCGGGGCCCAGGCTCAGGCGAGACGCGCTTCGAGCGCCTTCAGCTGCTCGCGCAGCTCCGACGGGAGCCGCTCGAACTTGCCGAAGTGCTCGTGAAAGTGGGGCAGCTGGGCACGCCATTCCGCGACGTCGACGCGCAACAGCTCGGCGATGTCGACGTCGGAGACCTCCACGCCGCGCGTGTCGATCCCCTCCTCTCCCACCGGCGGCACCAGCCCGATCGGGGTCTGCCGCGCGGCGCCGTGGCCGGCGCAGCGTGCGAACACCCACGAGAGTACGCGCGAGTTCTCGCCGAAGCCCGGCCACAGGAAGCGGCCCGACTCGTCCTTGCGGAACCAGTTGACGTAGAAGATCTTCGGCAGCTTCGCCCCGGGCGTGCGGCCGACCTCCAACCAGTGCGCGAAATAGTCGGCCATGTTGTAGCCGCAGAACGGAAGCATCGCGAACGGGTCGAAGCGCAGTTCACCGACCGTCCCGGCGGCCGCCGCCGTCTTCTCCGAGCTCATCGTGGCGCCGAGGAACACGCCGTGCTCCCAGTCGAGCGCCTCGGTCACCAGCGGCACCACCGTCGAGCGCCGGCCCCCGAACAGCATCGCGTCGATCGGCACGCCGGCGGGGTCCTCCCACTCGGGCGCGATCGCCGGGGTCTGGTCGGCCTTGACGGTGAAGCGCGCGTTGGGGTGCGCGGCGGGCGTACCGCTGGCGGGCGTCCACTCGTTGCCGTGCCAGTCGGTCATGTGCGCGGGGGGCTCCTTGGTCATGCCCTCCCACCACACGTCGCCGTCGTCGGTGAGCGCGCAGTTGGTGAATACCGTATCGTGCGCCACCATCTTGATCGCGTTGGGGTTGGTGTGCTCGCCCGTGCCCGGAGCCACGCCGAAGAAGCCGGCCTCCGGGTTGATCGCGTACAGGCGCCCGTCCTCGCCGAACTTCATCCAGGCGATGTCGTCGCCGATCGTCTCCACCCTCCAACCCTCGAGCGTCGGAATCAGCATCGCCAGGTTGGTCTTGCCGCAGGCGGAGGGGAAGGCGGCTGCGATGTACTTGACCTCGCCCTCGGGCGAGGTGAGCTTGAGGATCAGCATGTGCTCGGCCATCCAGCCCTCATCGCGCGCCATCACCGAGGCGATCCGCAGCGCGAAGCACTTCTTGCCGAGCAGCGCGTTGCCGCCATAGCCCGAGCCGTACGACCAGATTTCGCGCGTCTCGGGGTAGTGCACGATGTACTTGTTCTCGGCGTTGCACGGCCACGGCACGTCCTCCTCGCCTTCGCCGAGCGGCATGCCGACGGAGTGCAGGCAGGGCACGAAGCGCCCGTCGTCGCCGAGCACCTCCAGCGCCCGCCGACCCATGCGGGTCATGACCCGCATGCTGACCGCCACGTAGGCGGAGTCGGTGAGCTGCACGCCTATGTGGCTCTTGTCCGAGCCCAGCGGGCCCATCGAGAAGGGCACCACGTACATCGTGCGGCCCCGCATCGAGCCCGCGAACAACTCGGCCAGCTCTTCGCGCATCTCGTCCGGGTCGCACCAGTTGTTGGTGGGACCGGCCTCCTCCTCGGTGGCGGAGCAGATGAAAGTGCGGTCCTCCACGCGCGCCACGTCGCCGGGGTCGGAGAAGCCGAGGTAGGAGTTGGGGCGCTTGGCGTCGGAGAGGCGGCGGAAGGTGCCGGCCTCGACCAGCTGCGCACAGAGGGCGTTGTACTCCTCGGCGGAGCCGTCGCACCAGTGGATCGCCTGCGGTTCGGTGAGCGAGGCGACCTCCTCGACCCACTCCAGCAGGCGCTTGTTTTCGGTCGGGGCGTCTGGGATTGCTGTGGTTTCCATCATGGGAGCCTATCGTCCTTTCTCGTGAGGGGGGCAGGCCCCCGTCCCAAAAACAGTGGTTTTCATCAGCGGCTCCCCATCGCCCTTTCGCGGGAGGATGGCAGGGCCCCCCTCCCGACCACTTCCCAAAAACAGTGGTTTCCATCGGACTCCTATCGTGCCTCTGGCCGGCGCGGGACCCAGCACCAGCCGCATGACTGCACGGGAGGGGGGCAGGCCCCCCTCCCGGCCAACCCCCACCAACCAATCTCCGCTCATTGGCCCGCGCTCCTTCGCGGGACCAGCACCAGCCGCTTGAACTCCGCCACCAGCACGCCGTCCTGGTTGAGCACGCGGGTGTGGACCCTGACGGTGCCGCGGTCGGGCTTGGACTGCGACTCGCGCTTCTCCAGCACCTCCGACTCGCAGAACAGCGTGTCGCCGTGGAAGACGGGGGCGGGGTGCTTGAGCTCTTCGGTGGCGAGGTTGGCGATCGCCTTGCCGCTCACGTCGCTGACCGACATGCCGAGCGCCAGTGAGTACACAAGGGGGCCGACCACCACGTTGCGACCCTGCTGGGACTGGTGCGCGTACACGTCGTTGATGTGCAGCGGGTGGTGGTTCATCGTGATCAGGCAGAAGAGATGGTCGTCGGCCTCTGTCACGGTCTTCGCCGGCCAGTGCTTGTACACGTCGCCGACCTCGAACTCCTCCAGGTAGCGGCCGTAGGGGTGGGCGCCGCTCGCCTCACGGGCGGCTTGGTCGGTCTCGAAAGTGGAGGTCTTGCCAGGTGCGGTGGCGGTCTCCTCGCTTGGTGCGGTGGCGGTCTCGCTCATGGGTGTCGGTGGTCTCCCTTGGACGCTCTTCTCGGTGTCTGTGGCCCCGGCACTCTATTGCGCCGCGCCGAGCAGGTACCGTTCAGGATAGGCCCGCGCGCCGGAGCGGACACAGACGGACCCCGACCCTACGCCGATAGCCGATCGCAGGACGGCAGGCCCTGCCGGTGTCCAACCAGCCGCCACGACCCAAGAACGAAACTCAGGAGATCCCACTTGCGCAACCCCCGCGACTTCTTCAAGCCCCTCGCGATCGACGCGCCCGAGCCGGCGCGAGAGATCCCCTTCAAGCCCTCCCGGATGATCCACTTCCTGGACTTCTCGAACGAGAAGATGGTGGCGAAGGTGCCCGACATCGCCCCCACGGTGGACATCCTGCTCGGCAACCTCGAGGACGCCGTGCCGCTGGATCGCAAGGAGGCTGCGCGCGCCGGGCTGATCAAGGTGGGCCGCGAAATGGAGCTCGGCGACACCGCGCTGTGGACGCGCGTCAACGAACTGGCCTCCCCCTACTTCCTCGACGACATCACGCAGATCGTGGGCGAGATCGGCGAGAAGATCGAGGTGGTGATGATCCCGAAGGTCGAGGGCCCCTGGGACATCCACTACGCCGACCGCCTGCTCGCCCAGCTGGAGGCGAAAGCCGGCCTCACGCGCCCGATCCTCATCCACTGCGTGCTCGAGACCCACCTCGGCGTGGCCAACCTCGAGGAGATCGCCGCCGCCTCGCCGCGCATCCAGGGGATGAGCTTCGGCCCCGCCGACCTCGCGGCCTCGCGGCGCATGAAGACCACCCGCGTCGGCGGCGGGCACCCCGGCTACCGCACGATCGCCGACCCCGACCCCGAGAACCCCGACGCCCCCCGCCCTTCCTACCAGCAGGACCCCTGGCACTACTCGATCGCCCGCATGGTCGACGCCTGCACCGCGGTCGGCGCGCTGCCCTTCTACGGCCCCTACGGCGACATCAAGGACGTGGAGGGCTGCGAAACCCAGTTCCGCGCCGCCTTCCTGCTCGGCTGCGTCGGCGCCTGGTCGCTGCACCCCGTGCAGATCGGGATCGCCAAGAAGGTCTTCTCCCCCGAACCGGCCGAGGTGGCGTTCGCCAAAAAGGTGATCGAGGCGATCCCCGACGGCCGCGGCGTACACATGATCGACGGCAAGATGCAGGACGACGCCACCTGGAAGCAGTGCCAGGTGATGGTCAACCTCGCCGAAATGCTCGCGCGCAAGGATCCCGAGCTCGCGGAGGCGTACGGACTGTTCGGCGCCGGAGCGGGCGCCGCCGAACAGCCGGCGCCGGCAGCGGTGTAGGGGGCCGCAGGCGCCGACCGCGGCGGTGTAGAGACGGCCAGCGGGCGGCGGGTGTAGAGGCGTCCGGCGCGCGCCGATAATGGGTTGGTGCGCTGCCGCCCGCTACTGATAGCTGTGCTGGCGCTTGGAGCGCCCGTCCTGCCACCGGGAGCAGCGATGGCCGCGACTCCTGTCTCGCAGTCGTTCACGACCACCGGCGAGCAGCAGTTCGTGGTGCCGCCGGGCGTGACGAGCGTGCAGGTCGAACTGGTGGGCGGCTACGGCGGCAGCGGGAGCGCCGGCATCCCCGGCGGCATACCGGCCACCGACAGGGCAACCTTGACCGTCAGTCCCGGAGAAACCCTGTATGCCGAGGTGGCGGGCAACGGCCAGTCAGCCACCGGCGAAACAAACGATGGCGGCTATGGCGGCGGCGGAAATGGAGCGATCCGTGCGTTCTTACTCGGATCGGCCCCGACGGGCGGGGGCGGAGGCGGAGCTTCAGACGTGCAGCGATGCCCCGCCAAAGCCACAAACGCGGAATGCGGTGGACAGACAGCGCTCTCCTCACGCCTGTTCGTTGCCAGTGGCGGTGGCGGAGGCGGCGGCAACGGCCTGGATCCCTCTTCGACCACCGGTGGCGATGGGGGCAGCGCAGATCAGTCGGGCGCCGCCGGCGCACACGACTCCTGGACAGACGCGGGCGGTGGTGGTGGATCGCGCGCCACCTCAGCCGTGGGGGGCGCGGCAGGCGCATCCGGCCAGTGCCAACCGTCGGGCAGCAGCTGCGCCATGGCCGGGGTGCTGGGCCAGGGCGGAGCTGGCGCCGAAGCGGACGGTGGGGGAGGAGGCGGCGGCATATTCGGTGGCGGGGGAGGCGGAGCCGGCGAATTCTCCAATGCCGGCACGCCAGGGAATCCGGTGCTCGCCAACGGTGGCGGAGGAGGCGGCGGCGGCGGATCCTCGGGCGTCGTTCCCGGGGCAGTGGGTGTCTCGGGCTTCTCGCTTGTGCCGACCGCCAACGAAGCCCAACCAGCCATCACCTTCAGCTGGGCTCCACCCCCTCCGGCCGTGACCACGACGGCGGCAAGCGCCGTCACCGCGACGACCGCGACTCTGAACGGCGCCGTCAACCCGAACGCTTGGCAGCCGACCGGTTGCAGCTTCAGCATCTCCCCGGCCCCGGCCGGAGTCTCGACATTCCCCTGCGCTCAGCAGCTGGCCGTCGGTGGTACGCCGGCTGCAGTCTCCGCGACCGCCCTCGGATTGACTCCGGACACCACATACGCGGTCACCCTCACGGCCACCACCGTGCAGGGATCGAGCAGCGGCAGCGCGGTGACCTTCACCACCCCGCCCCAACCCCCCCAGCCCAACGGCTCCGCCTCCAACCCTGGCGGCGACAACGCAGGCCCGGTCGTCAGCGCCCTCACGCTGAGCCCCACGCGCTTCCGCGGTGGCACCCACGCCGCCTCGATCGCAAGACACGCCCGCAAGCGCACACCGGTGGGCACCACCCTCTCCTTCATGCTCTCCCAGGCCGCAACCGTCACGCTCGCCTTCCAGCACGCCCAACCGGGCATCTCGATCGCGGGACGGTGTCTGGCGCCCTCCCCCAAGCGCCGCCACGGCCACCATTGCACCCGCTACACCACAGTGCGCGGCAGCGTGAGCATCGCCGCCCCTGCCGGAGCCGACCGCCTCGGCTTCGACGGGCTACTCACCGGCGGCGCCAAGCTCGCGCCGGGCAGCTACCGACTGCTGCTCACCGCCAGCGATACCAGCGGGATTACGTCCGCCGCGCAGCACCCCGCGTTTACGCTGGTTGGGTAGACGTTTGCATTGCATTTTGCTATGTTCTATGCATGACGCAGGTCGTTACCCGTCTCGACGACAAGATGGTCGCCGATCTCGACGGCTTGGTGGCAGAGGGTTTCGTGGCCAGTCGCTCGGAGGGTGTGCGCGTCGCGCTCGAGAAGCTGCTGGATGAGCAGCGAAGGCGCCGGATAGGAGCCGAAATCGTCGCGGGGTACGAACGTCAGCCACAGACCGATGAGGAGACTGCCGGGGCGGAGCGGGCAACGCGCGCGTCGATAGCAGAGGAGCCTTGGTGAACGTCCCTCAGCAAGGGGAGATCTGGTGGGCGGAGACCGAAGACAAGCGTCGGCCGTACTTGATCGTCACGCGCTCGGAGGCGGTGCCGGTCTTGAACAGCGTCGTGGCCGCCCCGGTCAGCCGCACGGTGCGCGAAATTCCGACCGAGATAGCGCTCGGACCAAGCGAGGGTTTGCACGTCGAATGCGCCGCGTCTTTCGACAACCTTGAGCCAATCCTGCGATCGGCGCTGACCGAACGAACCGGCTCGCTCGGCCCCCGACGCGGCGAGATCTGCGAGACGCTGCGAGCCCTCGCAGACTGCTGAGTCGCCATCTCTGGCCGGCCACGGCACCCGGAGCCCGGCGCAGCACCCAGCGTTTTCCCTGCTCGGATAGCCAGCGCCCGATATAACCTTGCGCCGTACTTAGAAAGTAGGAATTCCTGCTAGATTGGTAAGAATGCGAAGCACGGTTTCGGAGAAGGGCCAGATCACCGTCCCCAAGGCGCTGCGCGAGCAACTCGGAATTCGCCCGGGCGATCAACTGGATCTGATCGAGGAGCATGGGCGGCTCGTCGCGAAGAAGGCGATCGTCAACGACCCGGTGGCGGCGGCGTACGGCATCCTCGACGCTCGGGAGTCGACCGACGAGCGACTCCGCGCACTGCGCGGGACGCCCGACGCCGTGTGATAACCGCCGTCGACACAAGCGTGCTGCTCGACGTCTTCGGCGCCGATCCGCAGTTCGGTCCAGCTTCCGCCGCGGCTCTTCGCGACTGCCTGGAAGCGGGCCGGGTTATCGTGTGCGAGGTGGTCTGGGCAGAGACAGGCGCCTCCTTCACGACGGCCGACGAGGCCGACAGCGCATTGCGCGGGCTGCGTGTGGACTTCTCGGCGCTGGACGCCCAGGGAGCGCTCGCCGCGGGGAGGAGCTGGCGCACCTACCGCCAGGCCGGCGGCACCAGAGAACGCGTAATCGCGGACTTCCTGATCGGTGCCCACGCGCTCGCCTGCGCCGACCGATTGCTGACGCGGGATCGCGGCTTTTACCGGCGCTACTTCAAGGAGCTGCGGATCCTCAACCCAACTACATGAGCAGACACGGCGCTGCCCGGGCCGCCGACCGTATAGGCTTCCGCGCCGCATGAGGTTCTTCGAGTTCGAGGCGCGCGAGATCGTCAAGCGCGCCGGCATCCCCGTCACCGACTACGGCTTCACGACCGACCCCGAGCAGGCGCGTCAGATCGCCGAGCGGATCGGGGGCTCGACCGTGATCAAGTCGCAGGTGCTCACCGGGGGGCGGATGAAGGCCGGGGGGGTCAAGTTCGCCGACACGCCCGCCGAGGCCGAAGCTCACGCGCGCGACATCCTGGAGCTTGAGATCAACGGGCACATGCCGCGGGGGGTGCTGGTCGATCCCAAGGCGGAGGTCGAGCAGGAGTTCTACGCGGGCGTCGTGTGGGACGGGACCGCGAAGAAGCCGCTGATGCTGTTCAGCGACATGGGCGGCATCGACATCGAGCAGGTCGCCGAGGAGCACCCCGATCACGTGGGCCGCGGCCACTTCTCCACGATCGCGCCATTCTCGGACTTCCAGGCCAAGCAGGTCATCGCCGCCGCCGGCGTCACCGGCAGGGCCCTGCAGCGCGCCACCCCGGTGCTCGCTCGCCTCGCCCAGCTATTCCTCGATGCCGACATGACGCTCGCCGAGATCAACCCGCTGGCGCAGCTGAAGGACGGCTCGTTCGTCGCGCTCGACGCGCACATGGAGATGGAGAACGAGGGCATGCCACGCCAGAAGGGCCTGCTCAAGGCGCTGGGCATCGGCGCGGAGGAGGGCACCCGCGAGGACCACACGCCGACCGCCTTCGAAGAGGCCGTCAAGGCGATCGACGCCGCCGATCACCGCGGCGTCATCCAGGGCAAGGACACCGGCTTCAACGGCAACATCGGCCTCGTGATCGGCGCGGGGGGCGGCTCGCTGACGCTCACCGACGCCGTGCGCCAGCAGGGCGGCAGGCCCGCCAACTACTCCGAGATCGGCGGCAATCCCTCCGTCGCCAAGGCCTGCGGTTTGGCCAAGGAGGTCCTCCAGAAAGACGGCGTGGAGAAGATCGCGGTGATGATGTCGATCGTCTCCAACACGCGCGTGGACATCGTCGCGCGCGGCGTGATCAAGGCCTGCCTGGAGCTCGGCAGGGACCCCGGCGAGACGATCGCGATCTTCCGTATCCCCGGCGCCTGGGAGGAGGAGGGCTTCAAGATCCTCGACAAGTACGGGATCGAGTACTGCGACCGCTCGGTCTCCTTGTGGGAGGCCGCCGGTCGGGCGGTCGCGAAGATCCAAGGGGCGGCCGCGTGAGGACGCGTCCGTGGCGGGGTAGGATGCCCCGCCCCCAGCCGCCTGTTCCCCCAACCGGCCGCGCGGACGCCCTCCCTCCCTCCCTCCCCTCACTGCCATGAGCATCCTGATCAACCAGAACACCACGTTCATCATCCAGGGCATCACCGGGCGCGAGGCCGTCAACCTCACGCGCGAGTGCCTGGACTACGGCTCGAAGATCGTCGGCGGCGTGACGCCCGGGCGCAAGGGCCGTGAGGTACACGGTGTGCCGGTGTTCGACACCGTCGAGCAGGTCGTCGAGCACAACGGTGGCGTGGTGCCCGACGGCTCGGTCGTCACCGTTCCCCCCGCGGGCACGCGCGACGCCGTGTTCGAGGCGCTGCACGCCGGCATCAAGACGATCGTGATCGTCACCGAGCGGATCCCGCGCCGCGACGTCGCGATGATGGTCGAGCTGGCCGACGCCAAGGGCGCGCGGATCATCGGCCCCAACTGCCTCGGTGTGATCGTCCCGGGCGTCGCCAAGATGGGCGGCATCGGCGGCCCCGCACGCAACGCCGCCGTCGCCTACCAGCCCGGCGCGGTCGGCGTGATGAGCCGCTCGGGGGGCATGACCACCGAGATCTCCTCCACGCTCACCGCCGCGGGACTAGGGGTCTCCACGGCGGTGTCGATCGGCGGCGACGCGATCATCGGCTCGACCTACGCCGAGCTGATGCCCTACTTCGAGGCCGACGAGCAGACCGAGGCAATCGTGATCTACACCGAGCCCGGCGGCCGCATGGAGGCGCAGCTGGCGCAGTGGGTGAAGGACAACGACTCGCGCCTGCCGATCATCGCCTTCATGGCCGGCAAGTTCATGGACGACGAGGAGATGCAGGGCATGTCCTTCGGGCACGCCGGCACGATCGTCGAGGGCAAGGAGGACAGCGCCACGGAGAAGATCGCACGCCTGCAGGCGGCGGGCATCCCCGTGGTGCAGCGGATCGACGAGATCCCCGACCTCGTCAAGGCTCAGCTCGCGGAGCGGGGTAGCGAGGCATGAGGAAGGACGGGATCTTCATCGCGGTCGAGGTGGACGACTCCGTCGCCTCCGACGCGGCGCTCGCGGCCAAGCTCGCGGAGGTCTGCCCGGTGGACATCTTCGCGGCCGCCGACGGCCATGTCGAGATTGTCGAGAAGAACCTCGACGAGTGCGTGCTCTGCCGTCTCTGTCTCGACGCCGTCGATTCGGATCCCACCCACCCGGTGAAGGTGATCAAGCTGTACGACGACGGTGCTCTACTCGCCTAGGCGTAGACCCCGAGGGCGCCATCCACTATCGTAGGGGACGCCATGAACGAAAACATCTCCCTGATCGTCATGTGCTTCTTCCTGGTCGCCTCGATCGTGTTCTTGGCCGACCAGATCCTCTCGTACCACTGATCGGGCTACTGACGCGCGCGGCGGGTGTGAAGGCGCTCCTGCTGGCGCTCCACCACGTTGGTGATCAGCTTCAGGAACTGCTCCGGCCCGGACGCCTTCGCCTGGCCGTAGGTGAACGCCTCGATCCAGTCGGCCACTTTCGCTTCGCGCGCCATTACGTTGAAGAACTCGCGGCGCATGTCCACGCGCAGGCGTGCGTCGCCGGCCGGGCCCTTCGTTACCTTGATCTCGGGCATCTCCAGCCGGAAGTGCTGCACGTCGCCGCGGCCTCTCAGTTCCACGCCGACGACCAGCTTGATCGGCTCGAGCGCCGGCACCTCGCGGATGAACCTGCGCACCGCGAGTTCGATCAACCCCTTGGCGTCTTCTGCCATACATACCCTCCTGTCTGCCGCTCCCGCTGCGCATAGCCTACACGCCTACCAAATATCTTCACGATTGCACTCCTCTACCCGGAGGGCACAGTTTCATAAGTTGACACTTCGTGCGTCGCGCGGTGTACCCTGGACGGACTGCCGATGCAGGCAAGCTCGCGCTACAGCTTGTGGCGCTGCAGCAACTTGCGGCCGATCACCATCCGCTGGATCTCCGAGGTGCCCTCGCCGATCAAAAGCAGCGGGGCGTCGCGGTAGATGCGCTCGATCTCATACTCCTTGGAGTAGCCGTAGCCGCCGTGGATGCGCAGGCACTCCTCGGCGCAGAAGCGCCCCGCCTCCGAGGCGAACAGCTTGGCCATCCCGGCCTCCAGATCGGAGCGCTCGCCGGCGTCCTTCATGCGCGCGGCGCGCAGCACGAGCAGACGGGCGGCGTCGACCTGGGTGGCCATGTCGGCGAGCTTGAACTGGATCGCCTGGTGCTCGGCGATCGGCTTGCCGAACGTCTTGCGCTCCTGGCTGTATTTGAGCGCCAGCTCCAGCGCGCGCTGGGCGAGACCGACGCCGCGGGCGGCAACATTGACGCGGCCGAGGTCGAGCGCGTCCATCATCTGCACGAACCCCTTGTTCAGGCCCTCCGCCTCGCCGCCGAGGATGTTCTCCGCCGGACAGCGATACCCGTCGAACACCAGCTCGGTCGACTCCACGCCCTTGTAACCCATCTTTTTGATCTTCGGCGGGACGTTGAACCCCGCGAGCGCGCCGGTGTTCTCGGACACGCCCGGCTCTTTCTCGCAGATGAAGCAGGTCATGCCGCGATAGCGCGGGTCCGCGTCGGGGTCGGTCTTGACGAGCGTGAACACGAGCGAAGACAGCAGCCCGTTCGTGACCCACATCTTCTGCCCGTTGATCTCGTACGTGCCGTCGTCCTGCTTGCGGGCGGAGGTCTTGATCGCCTGCACATCCGAGCCGAGCTCGGGCTCAGACAGCGAGAAGGCGGCGCGGATCTCGCCGCTGGCCATCCGCGGCAGATACTTCTGCTTCTGCTCCTCGCTGCCGAAGTGCATCAAAAGGTAGCTACCGATGAAGTGCGTGTTGACGACCCCCGAGATCGAGATCCACCCGCGCGAGAGCTCCTCCACGATCATCGCGTAGGTCGTCAAATCCAGCCCCATCCCGCCGTACTCCTCAGGGATCGTCACGCCGAACAGCCCCAGCTCCTTCATCTGCTCCACGATCGGCTCCGGGAAGGAGTCCTCGTGGTCGTAGTGCTCGGCGTTGGGGATGATCTGCTCGTCGGCAAACTGGCGCACCATCTCGGTGATCGCCTTCTGCTCGTCGGTCTTCTCCGTGTACGGCGAGGGGGCTACAGCCATGTCGGCAACACTCCGCGGTCGGGGTAGGTGTCCGCGCCGGGACTCGACGCGGGCCACCGCGCTGCGCGGCGTGACGCGTGCGCGACGGCTACAGGGAGAATACCGGCGTGAACTTCGCTGTGGACGTGCTCGACCGCCTGCCCCCCAACCAGCTGGCCCTGGTCGAGCTGGCCCGCGACGGCACGCGCCGGGAGTGGAGCTTCGGCGAGGTCGCCGATCGCAGCGCCCGCCTCGCCGGCGCGCTCACCCGCCGCGGGGTGGGGCGCGGGGACGTCGTGATGACGTTGATCGGCAACCGCCCCGAGTGGGTGCTCACGATGCTCGCCTGCTTTCGCCTCGGCGCCGTGGTGCTGCCCTGCACCGAGCAGCTTCGCGCCAAGGACCTGCGCCTGCGGCTCGCGGTCGCCCGGCCCCAGCTGGTGCTCGCCGGCGAGCGCAACCGGGAGGAGCTGGAGGCGGCGCTGGAGAGCAAGCCACCCAAGCCGAGCGCGCCCACCACAACGCCGAGTGGCACCGAGGGAGGTGGTGGGGACGTCGCGCAAGGCCGTGGTTGGAGCGCTGCGGAAAGCCGTGGTTGGAGCCCTGCGGACGTGGAGGTGGTGTTCCTGCCAAACGATTCTCTTTTCGACGCCCAACCAGCGCCGGCCGCCGAGCTGGCGCCAAAGGACCCCTGCCTGATCACCTTCACCAGCGGCACCGCCGGGGAGCCCAAGGCGGTGTTGCATGGGCAGCGCTACCTGCTCGGCCAGCGCCTGCAGGCCGACCACTGGCTGGGGGCGCGGGCGGGCGAGCTGGTGTGGTGCACCGCCGCCTCGGGGTGGTCGAAGTCGGCGCGCAACGTCTTCATCGCCCCTTGGCTGTCGGGCGCCGCCGCGCTGCTACACGACGCGCGCTTCGACCCGGTCGAGCGGATGGAGCTGCTGGCGAGGGAACGGGTCAACGTACTGTGCATGGCGCCCACCGAGTACCGCGTAATCGCCAAGCGCGCCACGCTCGCGCCGCTGCCCGACCTGCGCGGTATGGTCGCCGCCGGGGAGGCGCTCAACCCCGCGGTGCTGCACGCCTGGCACGAGACTACCGGCCTCTACATCCGTGACGGGTACGGGCAGACCGAGACTGGCCAGCTCACCGGGATCCCGCTCGAGGAGGAGCCTCGCCCAGGGTCGATGGGACGCGCGCTGCCCGGGGTGGGGCTGGACGTGGTGGACGGCGAGCTGGTGGCCAACCCCAGAAGCGTGCCGACGTTCTTCCTCGGCTACCTCGGCGAGCAGGTCCGGCGCCGCACGGACGGCGGATGGAAGGTCCACGAGGACCGAGGCGCCGGCGGACCGTGGCACACCGGAGACCGCGTGCGCAGAGACGAGCAGGGCTACCTCTACTTCGAGGGGCGCACCGACGACGTGATCGTCTCCGCCGGCTACCGCATCGGCCCCTTCGAGGTCGAGTCGGCGCTCGTCGCCCACCCTGCGGTCGCGGAGGCCGCGGCGGTGTCGGCGCCCGACGAGGAGCGCGGCGCGGTGGTACGCGCGGTGGTGGTGCTGCGCGATGGCCACACCCCATCGCCTCAGCTGGCAGGCGAGCTGCAGGAGCACGTCAAGCGCCTCACCGCCCCCTACAAGTACCCACGCATCGTGGACTTCGCGCCCGAGCTGCCGAAGACCGCCAGCGGCAAGGTCAAGCGGGCGCAGCTGCGGGGGTGACGTCGATCTTCTCCAGCTGGAGCGCGCGGTCGATGAACGGCCCCAGCAGCTCGCCGATCGAGGAGGCGGTCATGCCAGCGGGGGCAACGGGCAGCGTGGCGTAGGAGATCGCCAAACGCACCACGCACTCCGCCAGCAGCGCCACGTCGTGCTCGGCCGCCTGTGGCCAGCGCGTAGCGATCGCCCAGCGCAGACGCTCGGCGGCGCCCTCCACCAGCGTCTGGCCCTGCGTGGTGACGAACGGCAGCATCTCCCCCCCGCCGCGGATCGCGGCGCGGATCAGCGGGTCGCCGGCGGCGGCCGTGAGGAACAGCCCGAACGCCGCCGTGAGCGCCGCCCGCGGGTCCTCCAGATGCGCGTCCAATGCGCCCTCGACCGCGCCGATGAAGCCGTCGGCCTCGCGCAGCACGAACGCCTGCGCGAACTCATCGCGCGAGCCAAACTCCTTGTAGAGCGTCTGCCGGCTGACGCCGGCGGCAGCGGCGACGTCCGCCATCGTCACCTCGCTCCAGGCGCGCTGCTCGAGCTCGTGACGGGCCGCGTCGAACAGCGTGTCGCGCAGCAGCTCGCGGGCGGCGACCGCGTAGGGCGTGCGCGCGCTCACCCCCCTACCTCCTCGGTCTCCTCCTCGAAGTCCACCTTGTCGCGCACGCCGCAGTCCGGGCAGGCCCAATCGTCGGGCACCTCGCTCCACGGCGTGCCCGCCGGAAAGCCCTCGCGCGGATGGCCGTGCCGCTCGTCGTAGGTATACCCGCAACTTGGGCAGCGCCAGCGGCTCATGGCGTCGCGCTCCCGCAACTCATGTAGTCACGGCTCATGGCGTCGCACCGTACCGCGCGAGGATGCGCGGGCGCTTGCGCGGGGCGATGTTGGCGAGCGAGACGTCGCCCGCGTAGTGCGCCAGCAGCCGCCTGTCCATCACCCGCCGCCACAGCGGGGGAAAGGCGGCGAGCACGATCATCCCCGCATACCCGGTCGGCAGCTGCGGGGCCTCCTGGACGTGGCGCAGCGCCTGGTAGCGGCGGATCGGGTTGGCGTGGTGGTCGGAGTGGCGCTGCAGGTGGTAGAGCAGCACGTTGGAGGCCACGCTGTTGCTGTTCCAGCTGTGCTCCGGCCGTGTGCGCTCGTAGCGGCCGTCCTCGCGCCGCTGCCGGCGCAGGCCGTAGTGCTCGAGGTAGTTGACCACCTCCAGCAAACAGAAGCCGAGCACCGCCTGCCCGATCAGGTAGGGCAGCACCACAACGCCGAAGATCGCGGTGAGCACGGCGAACAGCACGACGGTCATCGCCCACGCGCCGAGGATGTCGTTGCGCGGCGTCCACGGCGAATGGCCGCCGCGCTCCAGGCGGGTGCGCTCGAGCTCCCATGCCGAGCTCAGGCTGCCGCTCACGGTACGGGGCAGGAAGGCGTAGAAGCTCTCCCCCAGGCGTGCGCTCGCAGGATCCTCGGGGGTGGCCACACGCACGTGGTGGCCGCGGTTGTGCTCGATGAAGAAGTGCCCGTATGCGCTCTGCGCAAGCGCCACCTTGCTAAGCCACCGCTCCATGCTCGCCCGCTTGTGGCCGAGCTCGTGCGCGGTGTTGATCGCGATCCCGCTCACCACTCCCACGGTCAGCATCAGCCCGACGTCGTCGAACGTCGAGAGCTTGCCGCTCGACCACAGCCAGCACGCGAACACCAACCCCGCGTACTGGATCGGCAGGAACGCGTACGTGCACCAGCGGTAGTAGCGATCCTGCTCCAGCCACTTGATGACGCTGTCGGGCGGGTTGCGCGCATCCATCCCGATCGCCAGGTCGAGCAAAGGGAAGATCACGAACACCAAGAACGGGCCGTAGAACCAGAAGATCCCCAGCCCAGTCGCCTGCACCAAGCCGTACGCCAGGAACGGCAGCGTCGGCACGATCAGGCCCAGCAGCCACGCGTAGCGCTTGGGGTCGTGCCACCGCGCGGGGTTCAGCGCGTCGCCGCTCGCACTCGACAGCACCTCACTGCTCTCATCACTCAACGGCGCCGGTACAGCGGACATGAAGTCTGTCTCCTTTATGGTCGTCCCAACCAAGATTGTCAGATCAGTTTACAGATCACGCCGGCTTTGTCCAGTAGCTTAACGCAAGATCCCTTCAGCGTCCCCATTTGGGCATCTCGACCCGGACGTGAACGGGGCTACGGCCGCCGCGCAGTCTGAGCTTTGCGCCGGCGCACCCTCGCTTGCAAGAGCGGCGAGATCGGGACGGCCATCAGGAGCAGAGCGACGATCAGCAACGCGATCCCCACAACGTGTCCGGCGCCCTTGCAACACATGATTGCTACTCGACGCATTTTGTTAGGCGATCCGCTCAAGGTCCTCCGCGACATCGCCAACCGCAAAGCCATGTAGCTGCTATGATCGGCGTATGACGCTACATGCGCTGGACTACGAGGTCGGTGTGCGAGAGCTTCATGATCGCCTTAGCGAGCATTTGGAGCGCGTGAAGGAGGGTGCCGAGGTCGTGGTAACCCGCCGGGGGCGGCCAATCGCGCGCCTGTCCGCTGTCAACGAGACCGATCCTCTGCAGGAACTCGCGCAACGCGGCCTCGTGACACCGCCCGATCGACCGCGTGGTGTGCGGCGAGCCCGTGTGCAGGCGCAGGGGTCGGTGTCTGAGCTAGTCGCCGAGCAGCGCCGCTGATCCTCTATTTCGACACCTCAGCGCTTGTCAAGCTCGTGATCGTCGAGGACGGCTCAGAGCTGGTTGCGGAGCTGTGGACCACCCCTTATCTCGCAACGTCGAGCATCCTCTCCTACCCCGAGGGTCGCGCGGCGCTTGCGGCCGCGCAGCGCGGCGGGCGCCTCAGCCCCGCTGCGCACCGCGGCGCACTGAAAGATTTCGAGTCACTTCAAGGAGAACTGTCGCTGATCGGGATCGACGCGGGGCTCGCACGCCAAGCGGGCGATCTCGCCGAGCAGTTCGGTCTGCGAGGCTACGACGCGGTCCATCTCGCAAGCGCCCTGGCAAGCAGCCAGGTCATCACGCTCATCAGCTGGGACCACGATCTCAGGCGGGCAGCAACCGACAACGGGTGCGCGATTGCACCGGCCACCTAGTAGGACTTCGTTAGCTGTGTGCAGGAGTTCTTGCGGGTGCAGGGAACTTGTGGGGCATGGTGATCGGGACGGGTGAGCATGGGGTTAGGGCGGCTGATCTGGAGGTTCAGCGGGCTGCGTTGA